>Ga0209722_1000043_pt1 | contig 150876 bp, 113 predicted proteins | sample BioC12SIPDNA_2_FD_185745 | JGI IMG/M metagenome (GOLD analysis project Ga0209722, IMG submission 185745) | Anaerobic biogas reactor microbial communites from Washington, USA - Biogas_R1_A C12 SIP DNA (SPAdes) (version 2) | ecosystem: Engineered > Bioreactor > Anaerobic > Unclassified | place... | reverse complement strand
GTGGTCATAGCAGCGGGGCCACACCTGTTCCCATCCCGAACACAGCAGTTAAGCCCGCTCGCGCCGATGGTACTGCATGGGCAACTGTGTGGGAGAGTAGGTCGCCGCCATCGCTGACGCCTTTTGTGTGTTTATGTAAAAACTCTCTTGACGGAAAATCCCAACATGCTACTAATGATCTCGGAGCTACAAATGGCAAAAAGAATAATAAAATATTGGCTTGCCGGCCTCATCTTCATTCTTTCAGGCTGTGCATCGCAAAAAAATACCCTTCCACCAGCCACTGACAGCAACCTGGAAAGCATGGTTTTTGTGGAAGGTGGTTCCTTTATGATGGGTTCAAACGATGGTTATCCAGATGAACTGCCCATCCATGAAGCTACTCTTTCACCCTTTTGGATTGGAAAATACCAGGTTACCAAAGATGCGTGGTTGAAAATAATGGCTTTAGAACCCTCAGAAATCAAAGACGGAAACCTGCCTATGGAGCAGATAAGCTGGCTTCAGGCTATCGAATATTGCAACCAACGAAGCATCCACGAAGACTTGCCACCCTGTTACACAATCACCCGCGACAACGTTTACTGCGACTTCAGCGCAAACGGTTACAGACTTCCCACTGAAGCGGAATGGGAATACGCCGCTCGTGGTGGGAAGAAAAGCGCCGGATTCATCTATTCCGGTTCCAACGATCATGACAACGTTGCCTGGCATGACGGGAATTCCCAAAATAAATCCCATCCCGTGGGCACCAAGAAAGCAAATGAATTGGGCATTCACGACATGAGCGGAAACCTTTTTGAATGGTGTTGGGATTGGTATGATAAGGATTATTACGAAAAGAGCCCCGGCTCTAACCCCAAAGGACCGGAAACCGGGACACACAAAGTTTTGAGAGGCGGTTCCTGGCATCATTTCCATCCATTCTGCCGGGTTTCCTTCAGAAACTATTACTACACGCCCTATTATTGGAACATTGATGTTGGCTTTCGCATTGTTCGATCCGCGTTTTGAGCAAAGAAAGTTTGATTTTCCACCCGTTCCATTTATTTTATTTATACCAGAGAAAACCACGGAGCCACAATGCAAGATAAACTAGATAGAATTTTCAAGGAAATGAGATCCAAGGGTCAATGCGCGCTTGGTCCACGCGCTTTTCGTGATGAAAATGCCTGGCGCATCAAGGAAGAAACGCCGGATGATATGCGCACAAAATTTGCCGTGGATCGTGACCGCATTCTCTACAGCGGCGCCTACAGGCGTTATCACGGCAAAACCCAGGTCTTTTCTTTCACGAACCTCATCGATGAGGAAATGACCAACCGGAACCTTCATATTGCTTACGTTTCCCAGATCTCGCGCACCATCGGAAAATATCTGGGCTTGAACACCGAACTGATCGAAGCCATCGCTCTGGGCCACGATTTGGGACATCCGCCCTTTGGACATGACGGCGAAATAGCGCTTTCCAAAGCTTGCGAAGCCCACGGTATCGGGCAATTTCACCATAATCTGGAATCCCTGCACATTGTGGACCATATTTCCCGCAAAGGCCGTGGCTTGAACCTGACCTTCCAAGTTCGCGACGGAATCATTTCCCATGACGGCGAAGTACACAACACCGTTCTAAAGCCCCAAGCTGAAAAAACCGAAGAGGATATCCAGGAATTTATCCGCAAGAAAAAAGCCGGGGAAAGCATAAGCTGGATGCCTGCCACCCAGGAAGGCTGTGTGGTTCGCATCACGGACACCATTGCCTACATCGGTCAGGATATCGAAGACGCCATCCGCTTCAATATGCTCAAACGTGAAGACCTTCCCCAGGATGTGACAGAAAAACTGGGCAACACCAACAGCCATATCATCGAAACCCTGATCAAGAGTGTGATTGTGAACAGTCACGAACAGGATTGGGTTGCCTTCGATGAAGAAACCTCGCACTACCTGCTAAAGCTGAAACAGTTTAACTACAAACATATCTACACAGATGAAAACGTAAAAAAATCCAACCGGATCATCAATCACACCATGGGTTTGCTGTTTGAAAAATATATGGAAGACATCCAAAAAGAACGCCGCGGCTCCAAAATCTTCAAGCATTTCCTGGATTTCAAGGTTCCCGAATATCTGGAAAGCTTTTCCCCGGCGGAACAAGTGCGGGATTTCATCGCTACCATGACAGACCGCTATTACAATGAAGAAATAAAAGACTACCTTGTTCCCTGGAAATGGTGACTTGCCCCCGCCCTTGGCCCGTGAAAGAGGGTTTCTGCATAGATTCTCATAAGGCACTCAATAAAAACTGGGGAGGCTTAAGGGAAGTATGGGTGCAGGATATGAGCTCGGCTCCGGGGCGAAGCAGGGCTGGGTCAAATCAGCGGGATGGGTCCTCGTATTCATCCATTTTTTTGTAGTGCCAAGCCAGGAGCAGCCTGTCCAACAGCGCCACAATTCCGAAAAGGAAGAGGCTGAGCAGAATGATGAGCAAAATGGCGGCAAAAACCTGCTCCGTGCGAAAGGATTTGGTGGAGCGGGTGAGATAGATTCCCAAACCGGATTCCCCGCCAAGCCATTCACCGATCACGGCGCCCATCACGCTGTAAGTTGCTGCAAGCCTTAAACCTGTGAAAAATGCAGGCAGCGATGCGGGGATTTTCAAATGACGATAGATCATCCACTTTCCCGCCCCCATCGAGCGCAAAAGCCTGATCTGTTCCTGCGAAACCTGCTTCAAGCCTTCAAAAAGACCCAATGCAATGGGGAAGAAGCACATCAAGATGACAACAAAAACCTTTGCGGAAATGCCATAGCCGAACCACAGAACCACCAACGGTGCCACTGAGATGACCGGAACGGTCTGCGAGACAACCAGATAGGGGTAAAGAACCTGCCTGATCACCCGCGAACCGTGCATTCCCAAAGCGGTCAAAACTCCCAGCAGGGTTGCCAAAAGCAGACCCAGCACACTGGCTATGAGCGTGGGGCGCAGATGGCTCCACAGCAGTGCCGGCTGCTGCCGGAAAACACGTAGAACCGCACCCGGAGAGGGCAGAACCCAAAACGCCACGACGGCCTTTGAGCTAATATATTGCCAAAGCCCAAGAATCAGGACCAGAAAGAGCAGAGGCAGCCAGACGCGGGAGGGGTTTTTATTCATTTGCGACCAATGAGGCGAAGCTCGGGCTCCAGTTTTACTTCAAAGCGTTCATAGACGGTATTTTGCACGTGGGCAATCAGCGCCTGAACATCCGCAGCCGTGGCTCCACCGAGGTTCACAATGAAGCCGCAATGCTTTTTCGAAATCGCCGCGCCGCCAAGCTGAAAACCGCGGAGTTCACAGTCATCAATCAGTTTTCCGGCATAATATCCGGGAGGGCGTTTAAAAGCCGAACCTCCACTGGGTAAGTCCATGGGCTGTTTGGAATTGCGTTCGTAGTCCAGCTCTTCCATGCGTTGCAAGATGGCTTTGGGATCATCCGGTCGCAACTGAAACAGACTGCTGAGGTGGATAAAACCGCTGTTTTGAAAAACACTGCTGCGATAGCCGAAAAGGTGTTCCTCCGCCTTAAGATGCTTCACCGAGGAAAAGTCTTTCAGCCCTTCCGGAGTGGGTTCAAGGTATTTACTGAAATGAAGCACATCCTTGATCTCACCGCCATAGGCTCCGGCGTTCATAAATACGGCGCCGCCAACGCTGCCGGGAATGCCGGAGGCAAATTCCAGGCCTGCCAAGCCATTTTCCTGGGCAAAAAAGCAGAGATCTCTCAAACTGGCTCCACATTGAGCGCTGACGCAGTGTTCATCCCGCTGGATTTGGTTCAGACGTCCAGTGTGAATGATCATCCCTTCCATGCCCTTGTCGCTGATCAAAACGTTTGATCCCTTTCCCAAGATGAAGTAGGTCAGATGATTGCTGAGGGCAAAGGCAAGCATTTCAATCAATTGCGTAACGGAATCGGGTTCGCAAAAAGCCTCGGCAGGACCGCCGATTTCAAAGCTGCAATGCTTTGAAAGGGGCTCATCAAAGCGGATGGCGCCGTTGGCAACCAAGTCTGGAAAGCGTGTTTGAATCAGTGTTTTCAGGGTGATCTCCTTGGGTTTAAGAAATGTTGAAAAAGCGGCTGACCTCGCTGATAAGCTCCAGTTCATTCCACACTTCCTGAGCTTGAGCGGGCAGCACCTGTTTAAAATAGATTCCGTATTCTTTGTTTGAAACGCGTGAATCCATGATGAGCACAATGCCGCGATCGTTCTTTCCACGGATCAGCCTTCCAAAGCCCTGCCTGAGTTTCAGCAAAGCGTTGGGCAGCATATAATGTTGGAAGGATTTCTTTTTTTCGCGCTCAAGCTTGTCGATGAGCGCCTCCACCACAGGTTCTGACGGCACTTGGAAAGGAATTTTGAAAAGAACGAGCAGAGAGAGCGATTCACCCTGGATATCCACGCCTTCCCAAAATGAACTTGTACCCAGCAAAACTGCGTTTTTATGACGCTTGAATTCCTGCAGCATGGAACTGCGGCTGGCTGCCATGCCCTGGGCAAAAAATGGTCTTTGGCGCCGATAAAGTTCCTCACCCAAATATTCGTAGGCAGCGTTCAAATCGCGATAACTGGTGAACAGGATCATGGTTCCCACATCCGTGCTTTCCAGGATCTGCTTCAGGCTGCCCAGAGCTTGATTCATGAAAAAACGGTCCTTGGGTTCGGGCAGGAAGCTGGCAATCATCAGGCGTGACTGGGAATCGTAGTCGAAAGGAGATTCCACGATTTCGGCATCGAGCTTTTCGGGCTGAACCAGGCTGAGACCGCTTTGACCGAAGAAATACTTGAAGGAGCCGCGCAAAGCCAGGGTGGCGGAGGTGAAAATGATGCTGGGGACAACGCTGTAGAGCATGGTGTGGAGTTGGCTCGACACATCCACCGGGGCGTAGCAGAGCGAGGATGTGGGTATTTTTCCTTCACTGCGACGGGCGGACTCAATCCAGAGGGCGTTGTTGTCCAGATCAGGGTTTGCCAGCCTCAGAAGGTAGCCTTCGGTTTCCCCAAAACGGTTGAGGAAGGAGGCAAGGCTTTCCGCCAGAGCATCGTAGTTTGCCACCTGCTTGCTGTTCAGGCTGTTAAAGACATTGCCCAGAGCGGTGAGTTGCTTCATGAGGCTCTTCCAGTCTGCAGTAAGCCTGTCCAGATGCCGGTAGATAACTGGGAATTCCGCAGTGTCACGGATCCTGAGTTTGCCATAACTGTCGGCGGCGTCACAGCGTTCCTGGGCATCCTGATACAGGTCCAGAAGCGTGCCTCGGATCTGTTCGCATAGTTCCGCCAAGTCGATGCACAGCAGGGTGATATGCTCCCTTGAACCTGCTCCGATCACGCTTTTTTCAACCATCTGTTCCAGTTGACGGAGAAAGCCGCTGCGTCTGCGTTTCTGAACTTGAGAAAACTGGTTGAGCTGGCTCACCACGTCGGGATAGGAAAGCTCCAAACCCAGATTCTTGGCAGCGGTCGCCATCAGGTTATGTGCTTCATCCACAACGAGATAGCTGTATTCACCCAGGGTGCTGTTTTCCATCTGGATATCAGCCAGAAGCAGCGAATGGTTCGTGACCACCAGGGTGGAATTGTCGATGTGTTTGCGCAGGTTCATCACATAGCATTTAGAGGCGTGGGGACATTTCCTGCCTGCGCACAAATATCTGTCTGAACACACTTTACGCCAAACCGAGCCGAAGCGTTTGCGGTCGAAGGATGAATTTTCGCTCACATCTCCGGATTTGGTGAGGCTTTTCCAGATGAAAAGGTGCAGCAGACCCAGAGCGTCCCAAGCTGTGAGGCTGCGGGTTTGCTCCATCAGAAGCTCTTCCCAGCGCCTTTCGCAAACGTAGTTTTCCCTGCCTTTCACCAGAGCCGCCTTGAAGGGCAGGGGCAGCATGGATTTCAACTGGGGCAGGTCCTTATGAAAAAGTTGTTCCTGCAGGTTTTTTGTGTTTGTGGATACCACCACCTTGGTGGCAAGTTTATTTGCAAAGGCAAGCGAAGGAACCAGATAGGCAAAGCTTTTGCCCACTCCGGTACCTGCTTCCACCGCCAGATGTTTTTCGTTTTCAAAACTGGAATGGATGAGCCTTGCCATCTCCAACTGGCCGGCACGGAATTCAAAATTTGGAAAGCGTGTGGAAAGCAGACCTTCCTCGCCAAAAACCTCGTCGATATTGATCTTTCCTTCCACAACATTGTTTTCCACCACGTTGGGTTTGAACACATCCGGCGGGCGCGGAGGTTTGGCAGAAAGGGCGGAACGGCGCTGGTGTTCCACAATCACACGCAGGAAGTGGGAGAGCGAGTTTTCCATCTGTGCCTGGGTGGACAGATCCAAAAGTCTGGCGTTTGTGAGCAGGGAATAGTGGGTCGCGATGTGTTCGCTCATTTTGACCAAGAGCAGGCCGGAAGCTTCGGCGTCCGCCTGCGCACGATGGGCGTTTTTCAATTCGATGCCCATATTTTGCGTTAGAGTACCAAGCTTGTGGTCGCTGGCATAGGGGAACCAAACGCGGGAAATTTCAACCGTATCCCACAGTGGGGGTTGGAGTTGGAAGCCTCCAAAGGGATTGGAATGGTGGTTGATGAAACCGATGTCGAACGAGACATTGTGACCCACAATTTGGTCTGTGCCCAGGAATTTGAAAAACTCCTGAAGAGCCTGGTCGGCCTTGGGTGCGTTTTTCAGTTCTTCGGGATCGATGTGGGTGAGAAACTGGATGAATTTGGGCAAGCCTTTTTTGGGTTTCACCAGGCTGGAAAAGTGCTCAACCGGCTCTCCGTTCCGAAAACGGACCGCCGCCACCTCGATAATCTCGTTTTGTTTGGGATCCAGCCCTGTGGTTTCAACGTCGATGGCTGTGAAATTCAGTTTTTCGCGCAGGGATGCGTTGTTATGGTTTTCCAAGTGGGTCAATCCTTTAGCTGTCGTCTTTGTCCAGGTTGAAGCGTTTCAATTTTTGGATCAAGCCCTGGCGCGAGATGCCCAACTCCTTGGCAGCTTGGGTTTGGTTCCAATCCGTGGCCTCCATCGCCGCCAGAATCATGTCGCGTTCCAATTCATCCATCGCATCCTTCAGGGTTTTACGCCCTGTGAGCATATTGATGGTCTTCTGGTTTTCCACATAGCGGCGAACCTCGTCCGAGAAATCGTTGGCACGGATGAAAGAAACGGGTTTTGCCAGGGTTACGGCGCGCTCGATTTCGTTTTCAAGCTGGCGCACATTGCCAGGCCATTCATAGCTTTCCAAAACCTTCATGGCGTCGTCGCTGAAGCCCTGCAACTGCTTGTCCATGCGGGTATTATATTTGTCCAAAAAGTGGATGGCGAGCAGGGGGACGTCTCCGGTGCGTTCCTTCAGAGGAGGAACCTGGATGCGGATCACGTTCAGCCTGTAATATAGATCCAGCCTGAAATCTCCGGCTTTCACCTTTTCCTCCAGAGAAACGTTTGTGGCGCAAACCACACGCACATTCACCTTTTCAATCTTGGTGGAGCCCACACGCTTGACCTCACCTTCCTGCAAAAAGCGCAGCAGCTTGGCTTGGGTGCTTTGGCTGATGTCGGCAATTTCGTCCAAGAAAAAGGTTCCGCCGTCGGCAATCTCGAAGAGGCCTTTTTTGTCGTAAGCAGCGCCTGTAAAGGAACCTTTCACGTGGCCAAATAGTTCGCTTTCCAACAGAGTTTCCGGCAACGCTCCGCAATATTGAGCCACAAAGCCTTTGTTCCGCCTGCGGCTGCCATAGTGCAAGGCTCTGGCAATCAGCTCTTTACCCGTTCCGCTGGGTCCTTCCAAAAGCACGGTGGTGGGTGTGTCCTTCACCTTTTCAATGATGTCGAAAATCTTTTGCATCTCGGGGCTTTTGCCGATGATGTTGGCATAGAGATTGTCGCTCAAAAGCTGCTCGCGGATGGTGGCGTGGGTTTTTTCCAGGCTGGCGGAGCGCACATTTTCGATGATCACAATCACCTGGCTGGACAGTGCGCTGAGCAGGTTCACAATGCGTTCGGAAAAGTAGTGGGAACCGCTTTTGCTGAAGAGCAGAACCACGCCCAACACGTTGCTGCGAATGGCGAGAGGGATCACCACGATGTGGTTGAAAGGCGGCGCAAAATGGGGCTGTTTATGGTTTTCAATCTCGTTTTCCTGATAGGAACGGCTGCAGGCGTTCATGAAGGCGTCATAGAACTTGTTATCCTGGGAAAAGTTTCGGAACAGCTTGTAGTCCCAAGCGTCGGGCAGGCTTTCATTTCCATGCAGGCAGAGGATTCCTCCATCCGCTTCCGAAATCTCGATCAGACTGTCCAGGGCGTGTTCGGTCAGAACTTCCAGGTCGGTGAGGCTGTTGAGCTTTTGCGTGATTTCATAGAATTGATTCAGCAGGGTTTCTTCGAATTGCACGTCCTTCATCTGGGCGGCGTATTCACGTGAGATTTTCTCCGTCAGGATGTCGTTTTTTTCCAAAAGCTTGATGGAGCCATATTGCTGGATCACCTTTTTGTTTGCTTTCAGGATTTCCAGCGCCTTTTCCCAGTCTTCCAGTTCGTAAAGCACCTCCGCCAGTTCATAATTTGCCAGGGAAAGCTCGTAGATGCTGGAGGTTTCCACAAAAATCTCGATGGCTTCGTGGAGGTTTTGTTTGGCGGATTCCAGGTTTTTGCGTTCCAAAAGGGCGCGCAGGTAGTGGGTTTTTCCAATGTCGAAACGGCGATGCTGATCGATCGCCATCTTTTGGGCTTGGTTCAGGTAATAATCCGCACTTTCACTATTGCGGGTCAGGATGAAATAGTATGCCTGCTTCAAAAACCCTTCCACAATCTTGTCACGCGCATTGATGGATTTGAAAAAATCCAGGCTTTCCACCAAATATGAATAGGCTTCCTTGAATTTTCTCAGCTTGGTGAGCACGCTGCCCAGATTTCCGTGAAGTTCGGCTTTGATGTAATCATCACTGACAGCGGGGAGAAGCTCCAAACCTTTGAAACACAGGTCATAAGCCAGGTTCAGCTCATCCTGTTTTTCATAAACCTCGCCCAGATTGCTGAAGGAACGCAAAAGCCCTTCCGTAAAGTTGTTTTCCTCGCTCTTTTTGATGGCTTGTTCGTAGAGCGAGATAGATTTTGCCCAGTCGCCCTGCTTGAATTGGAGCGCACCCAGGTTGTTCAGCGAAGCCACGATATTGCGGTAAAAGCCAAAGTCGATGCCGGTTTGCAGGGATTTGTTCAGGGCGTCTTCCGCTTGGGCATATTGGCCGTGGTCCATCAGGGTCACGCCGATGTTGTTGTAGATGTTTGTGATGTTGTAGGGCTCATTCAGCATTTTTTGCAGCTTCAGAGCCTGTTCCAGATATTTCAAGGCTTTGGCGGCGTCGCCAGTGTCGTCCATCAGGCTGCCCAGGTTGTTGTAACATACCGAGATGCCGTTCAGGTTGAACAGGCTTTGTTCCAGTTCCAGACTGCGCAGGAAGTAGCCTTCGCTGCGTTCCCAGTCGCCCTGGAACATATAGAGGACCGCAAGGTTGTTGAAGATTGCCGCCAAACCAGGGCTGTTTTTGGCAAGGTTATAATAGTTTTCCGATTCCTTGAAAGCTTCTTCGCTTTGCTCCCATTCATTCACATAATAGTGGATTTTCCCTTTGATTTTTTTGGCTTCACCCTGGATGATCCAGCGTTCGGTTTTTTCCTCGATGGGTCCAACCTGGCGGGTGATGTCTTCCAAAACCGTGATGGCAGCTTCAAATTCCTCGGTTTCAGCCAGGATGTCGGCTTTCAGAAGCAGGATTTTTGCGTGCCAGATGGGGTCGATGGTTTGGGGCGCAAATTTGCGGATGATCTCCAGCGCAAAGGCGGTGCTGTTTGCGGCGAAAAGGTTTGAAGCCAGCTTGTGAACCGTTTCTTCAGCGGGCAGAGAATGTTCGGTGCAGATGTGGAGTGCCTGGCGCAGGTGTTCGCCCGCTTCGTCCATTTGGTTCAAGCCGCTGTGGGCTTGGGCGATATTATGGTGCAAAGCAAGCTTTGCCGCGGGTTTTTTGGCTTGTTTGAGCTGATATTGGTAGAGCTCCAAAAGCTTTTCGTGGTCGCAAAGGGTGTCCAGCTCAAGGATGAGCCCCTCAAAGAGCCTGGCGTCATACTTTTTCTGGAGCATCAAGATCCGGATCAGGGTTTGACGATGCTCCTCCTCGTCTTCCATCAGCTTTTTCAGCTTTTCCAAAAACTCGCCTGAAAGTGCCTCGGGGTTTTGCTCCAGCCAGGTTTTCAGGGAGTTCTTCTTTTGAACCAGACAGCCGTCTTCCAGACAGCTCGCCAAGCCAAGTTCATCCAGGGTTTGCAGGTCATTTTTGTGGTTTTTGCTGAGGCCGAGGCTGCGAACCTGAGCCGCGCTCAAGCCGCCGTCCAACACGAACATCGCCAGAAGCAGCTGCAATTGGCTCTGGCTGAGGGTTTCCAGGATGTCCATATAGATCTGCTGGGGGTCGTGGCTTTTGTCCAAAAAGGGAGTGAGGTCAAATTTTGGCTTTTTCCCGCTCAACATCTTGGCGATGATGCTTTCCACCACCAAAAGGTTTCCGTCTGTGAGCTGATGCAGGATTTCGCTTTCCGTCATATAGCCCAGTTCCTGCTCGGTAAACACGTTGTGGACAAGCTGTTGAATATCGTCAACGCTGAGCGCAGGAACGCTTTCGCTTTCCGAAAAGGTAAAGAGCCGCTGCTGGGAAAGGATGAGGATTTGGATGCCGGCGTCGGGTGCATATTGCACCAGATATTGCAGATAGTCGCGGGTGTAGGAGTCCAGAGCGTCGCCGTCGTCGATGATCAGAGCGCAGGGTTTCAACAGCTTTTTCTGGTTCAAACGCTCAGTGAGGAAATAGAAGAAATCATACTTGCGGCCGGTGCGGAAAAGCTCTCTGTTTTCCTGAAAAAGCGCTTCCAAGAGTTTGTCGTCCACATCGCAGATTTGCCTGAGCACAGGGATGAACTGGTTGAAGGCAAAAACCCGGGGGGAATAGCGCTTCACGCGACTGTGGGACTTTTTCAAGCCTTCCAGCAGGGGCTTCACCAAATGGGATTTTCCGCTGCCGCTGCCGCCGATGATTTCCACCAGATGGCTGGAATCCTGGTCCTTCAAACTGCCAAGCAGCCGGGATAGCGGAAAACGCTGGACGATGAAGTCGTGCAAATGAAAATTCAATTTGTCTTTCATATAATCCTCAATCCTCTGTCAATCTCTTGACAGGTAACTGTAAATTTGATTGACACTATACTGTCAAGGAAAAGTATGAGTGGGGCTGGAAGGCAGGTGGGATCAGCGGTTGATGTTATGAATAACATGGCAAACAAAAGGGCTTTGACTGGATTTATAGCGACACCCAATGAAGCTTTGCAAATTCGCTGGAATTAACGCTCCACGAAGTATCACTCTTTAAAAAAAGTCTTGACCTATCGAAATAGGTTAATATTGTTGTTCTTAGGTGTAGATTTTCACCCAAATAGGTATCGGTCAAATCCCAAAATGACCACAGGGAGTGAGTATGGCAGCAACGACCGCCGGGGATCGACTCAAAAAGCTGGTCAGATTGCAAGATGGAATCAATCTGAAGCGTATCCAATTTGATCACCATCGCCAGCAGGTGCTTCTACATCCCTTCAATGTCGATTACCGGGTACAAGTAGTCGATTCGTTGCAGGGAGATGATATCTCACTGATTGGTACGATGGTGATGCAATTGAGGATAAAAATTGAATACAAGAATCCTGATAATATGGGGAGTGTATGACAATTGGACAGTGTGTAGAAGCAGAATTTGATCTGTTTTTAGCAGGTCTAGGGTATTCACGAGTATGTGATGATGTTGGACCATCCCCATCATTTAAGAATGCAGACTATGTTAACAAGGAGAGGAGGATTATTATTGAGTTGAAGTCTATTGATAAAGAGCATTTCCCGCATGGAGGCATTATTCCAGCTATAAACGCAATTATTATTCAGCCAATTGATATCAACTCAAATGGGACAGGTCAATACGAGTTTACAATTGATGAAGGTTTTGAAAAGTCTTTACGCTCAAAGTTGAAAGAAGCAAATAGACAAATCAGGGAAACCAAAGAATACTACGGATATACAGATGAGGACATGGGATTCGTAATCCTCGCTCAGTTGGGATTCGAATCTTTGGATCCGCTAATAACATTTAAAGTAGCAACAGAACTGATCGAACGCGAGTTGAAATCAAAAGACCAAAAGTTTAAATCAATAGACGGTGTGTTAGTTTGCTCACCCAGAGGAGCATTGATAAATCCAACATCACAAACCAGTAATCATGCAGCTGTTTCAGGAGGCAAATTAATGAAAGCCGATTCTAATGATGTAATCAGAGAAATTGGTGAGCGCTGGCTTACTTTTTATTCACTGGGCGGGCATAGAGTTTAAGCATAGGCTGCTATCAATGGTAATAATGGAAATAAAGAGCATATAATAACTCTACCTTCTATGCTCCACTATTCAATGAAAACGCTCAAGCTTAATAATTGAGGTGGATTCTCAGTAAATCAGCCCTTTCCAGGAATGGGGGCGATAGTTTTAATCTTGTTTTATAAACAAACGAACCATAGGGTGATTAGACATGCACGCTTTCCAGCAAGAACCGTCTCAAAAGCGCGAGATTAAATAAGCTATTAAAAAGTAATAATTGGTTTTTTATTTATAATTAAGGTGTCGACTAAGTTGTATGTTTGCTCGGGCGACTTAAGTTCATAACCTCTTTTTTTTATCAATCCTTGATCAATTAGATTGTTTTTCCTAAGGAGTGATGCTTTGTATCTAGTTAAAACATCAGCATTGTATTTCTTTGAATCCATAGAAGGGATAATCTCAGTTATTGCTTGATCGTCTTTCATATGAATCTCCTAGTATGCATGAAGAAAGGACTGCTGTTTTTGTTTATGTAATCTATAAGAAGGTCATAATACTCTTTTATCAGGGGTTTGAGGTGTTCGTTATCACTATAATCATTGATCTCTAACTTCAACTCCCTTAAAGAAGATAAAGGGATTGGTCTTCCATGGGATTTCCATTTCTTGTTGTTACTCAAATCAGAAGCAATATCTTCAGCTCGCTTTTCTTTTTCTTCCATTGTTACTACTTGTCCTTTTTTTACAGGGTCAGTCCTGTGAGAGACCCATCTGCTGAACTTGTACTTAACCAACCATTGTTTAAGAAGATCAATCGTTAGGGCCTTTGCTTGTTCATAGCTTTTCAGTTCTGCCAAGTCCATCGACTGCAGTATTGCAAATTCTGCATTTGTTAGCGTTCCTTGCCTATCCTTATCTATTAAATCCTCAATCTTGTCTAAATATCCTAAGGCCGGGACTAGTTTGCCTTCTCTATTTTGAACTTGTGGATCAATTGGGCCTAGAACTGAATAATAGTCCATGAATATGTTGTCCCCACTCATACAAAAGATAGTGCCAGCACTGTAAGCGTAGTCTGGAACAATAAAATCTACAATACTATAAAAGTGTCTGACAACATTAACAATTCTCTCAACCGTTTCTGCACTACCACCAGTAGTAGTTAAGATAATAACAAGTTTGTCCTTTTTTTGTTTATCCGATGCAAGCTCCTCAACTACTTTTCGAAACCATCCATCAACGCCATTGACTAACGCACCGTAATAAGACAACACGTCAGACTCCATATGGGATTCAATAGCCGAGAGCTTACTGTTTAACAAGTCCTTAATAGTGTTATCAACAGGTTGTTGCATATATATCTCCACATATTTCTTAAAAAGACAGTTTAATCATGTTCCATTATCAGTCAAGAGAGTTTTTTTCTAATGGCAAGCTTGATCAGAATCTTAGACGCCTTTCAAAGTACACCCATTTTTAAATACAGAACCGTTCCACTTGCATTGCGAGTCTTTCCAACGTATCTATTTCATTGAAAATCAGCAAGTTCCGAAGCCAGCCTGGAAAAGTCCAGATTTGACATAAAACTGTCACAAACCAGCCCAAAGAAGTCCAAAACTACTGTGACACCTTTCCGATAGTAGTCCTAAGCATATCTCCACCAGAAAGAGGTTTATACCGATTTATCATACTGGTCGCTATCTGACACTTTGGGTGTTATTTAATACTTCGGTCAGCCCTTCTTACTTAAAGAAAGCATTGCGTTTTCACGTCACGAATGTTAGCCAGGGCCTGTTCGGCAGAGTTATTAGCCTGAGCCGGTCTCTTCACCACAGACTGGGCGGACTCCGCCTTCTGCTTGACTTTGGCAAGCTTGAGACTGGCATCATTGGTGACGAGGACGAGTTTAAGTGTAAGTTAAGGCAGGTTTTTTCCATTGACATAATTTGCTTATTTATTTAAGTGTGTTTTGGTAGGATAGAGTATGAGAAGAGTAACTATTACATCATTGTTAATCATGATAGTAGCACTTCCTTGTTTTTTATACTGTAGAGGTGTAAACGTGGCTGTCATTGCTCCGAGTATATCTACATCCAGAGAAGCCAGAAAAATCCTCCGCGAGAATGGGTTGATAGAAACCTCTTATAGAAATGCTCATGCAATAATTGTTGTTGTGAGAAACGGCTTGTTGTATCCGTTGAATGATAAGTATGATTCGGTAAAAAAACTGGAACGCGACGCAGATTTGCAATTGAACATCTCTGGAAGAAGGTTCCACGTGTATTTATTCCAATTTAATAAGGATCTTAGCGTAATTGAGGTATATCATGACAAATATGATGCAAAATGAAACAATGTCCCACCAGGTTATTAACCATACTGGATATAGTGTGCTAGCCAGGCGAATTTTACTTTGTTTCATTCTTATTCTTGCCATACTATCAACTTCAGGCTGTGCTTCAATAGGAAAAAGAATGGATTCTTGGGTTGGACACCATCAATCTGAGTTAATACATTCATGGGGTCCCCCAAACCAAATAGTATCTGATGGAGCTGGAGGTTCAATTCTGATTTATTCTTCATATGTCAATTTGGGACAAACACCTGGAACTATTAATCACTGGGGGTATAGAACGACTTATACAGCTCCCCAAAACCATGGTTATCAAAGAACCAGAATGTTTTATGTGGATTCAAAAGGAATTATTTATTCATGGAGATGGCAAGGACTTTAGGCTTATTTATAATTTCTAATCAGCAGCTCAATCTCTGTTGAACAGCTCCAGACATGGAGTACTGGGTCTCAACTTCTTTAAAGATGCAGCCAATGTATTGTTGCTTGATGTAGGACAGAAGAAACTTGCGCTATCGAAAGCCGGGGTTGAGCGGAAAACCGAAAAGGAAACTCCTTCCAGCCTGGGCAAGTTCGCACATCACTTGAACTTCACCACCACCAAGCCATTTCCTTTTCCCACCCAGATCTTTCCTTCCGGGTCCACAGCAAGCGCGGTAATCTCAGCATTATAGCCGGATAATAGCTTGTGGTTCAAGATCTTCCATTCCTTGCCGTCGAAGCTGACCAGTCCCACCGGGGCTGGGTATCCTTCGCTTGTATCCGAGACGGCCATCCAGATTTTACCGTCTTTGGCGATGCTGATGCTGGAAATATAGTCTCCGGGGATGTCTGAGTTGTCGGTATTATAATAGGTCCAGGTTTTGCCATCGAACTTGGCGAGTCCATCTCCAGAAATCCCGCCTTCAGTCAACGAAGCAAGACCCATCCAGACGTTTCCACGGGCGTCCATAGCCATACACTCCACGCTGCCGCGACCCTCGGGATTGTATGTTTTAAAGCTTTTGCCATCGTAGGAGCAAAGTCCCGAGCCAAAGTCTTGGGCAAAGGGAATATAGGTGGTTCCCAGCCATTTGGTATTGTCTGCACCGATCACAATCGCGTTCATGAGGTTCTCTGCCAGGCTGGTTTTCTGGCTGGTAAAGCTTTGCCAGGTGTTGCCATCAAAGCCCATCAATCCCGCCCCGTCCATATCATGTATTTTGCGGGCGTTGGCCCACAGCTTGCCACTTTTTTCCACAGCCAGTGTAGTTATTTCCAAACCCCGAAAGGGGCTCGATTTTGGAATTGTAGCGCCATAATCAAAAGCGTCCAGGATTGCCAAACCGTTATCCGTTCCCACCCAGAGCGTTCCCGGACCCTTCAGAGCCAAGGCGGTGACATTGTCGCTGGGAAGCTTCACACTTTGGCTGTCAAACACATCCATGATGTTTGGAAAGTCCAAAGTGGAGCTCATAACTCCGCCATCGGTGCCAATCCAAGCTGTGTAATCATCAAATATAATGCAGTTGACTTGGCTGTTCATCCATTCTTCTGTCATTAGTTCGTAGCTGTTTTGAGGGATGATTTTGGCGGCGAAAACGCAGCCGCTGAAAACGACCAAAATAAGGGTGATGATGAGAGATTGTTTCATGGGTGTCCTACCTTTTTACCATATATTTTGAGCCTGTGTCATTTCTCATGACAAGGTTTGTTCATATCAGGCCTGTCCGCCTTTCTTTTCCCCAAAACCCAAGACCACACAGTATAGACGCTGTTTGCCAATTCCTTGAAAACTAACCAGGCAAGCAGGGGAAAGGTGATGATGATAAACCGGTTATAGGAAAAAGCAGTGGCGAATTTGCCCTTCAGAACTGCGGAAATTGCCCTGGTTGTACCACAGCCAGGGCAATTGTATCCGCTGATGTTTTTGATGAGACACAGGCTGCGCCCCTGATCCAGGCTTTCCAAGCTATAAAACGCCAGAAAGAGGGTCAGGCCTGTGATCCAGATTATCGAAAATATCGCTCGCGGGAGCTTAGTTTTTCTTAACCAACTCGTTGCCGTTCGCATCGCGGAATGATCCGGTGATGATCTGAATCAGGTCGATCAGAGTCCAGATTCCGCAGCCACCGGCTGTCACAAGCTGAATGATGCCGATAACGGTGTGTCCGGTGTAGAATCTGTGGACTCCCAAGGGACCCACAAAAAGACAAAGTAAAAGGGTGGTGAGCCAGTCCTTGCCTTCACCATTAACGATGGGGGCGTTTTGGTTCAGCTGTACTCCGCAGGATGGACAAATTACAGCTTTGGGATCGACTTCTTTTCCACAATTTGTGCAGTGCATGTTTTTCTCCTCTAAGTGTCTTTTTTGCGGCCAAGCTCGGTTTCACCCAAGTCAGGACGAAGCGTTCAGACGCAATTTGGCTTTGCCGCAAGCTTTGAGACAGGTCAGCCCAAGTCCAAAGATTGTCAATGAAAAATTTTGACAAAAAAACGTTAAGAGCAGTTAAACGCTTATTTGTCAGCTTTTTAAAGCTGAGAAAAAAACCGTGCCCAAGCCGGACACGGTGATTTGAGTTTGACTTGATAAATCCGGTTTATTTAACTGAGACCACTTCCTTCACTTCGGGGATCTCTTGTTTCACAATGCGTTCAATTCCGGCTTTGAGCGTGAGCGTTGCCATCGGGCAGCCGCGGCAGGCTCCGGTGAGGCGAACCTCCACCACATCGTCGTCACGAATGTTCACCAGTTCCACATCTCCGCCGTCGGCTTGGATGGCGGGGCGGACTTTGTCCAGAACTTCTTCCAGTTTGATTTTGTCGATCATTTCATGTTCCTTTTGGATGATATTATTGTTGCTGACAATCTAATCCGGAAAAGGCGGCAAGGCAAACCTTCAAACCCTGATATTTTTAAAAAGCCCGAAAAGCGCTTTGCCCGCAATGAATTAAGCTCATTTTCAGCCCTGTCAACGGACGATTGATCTAAAATCCAGGTGAAAGAAAAACGCGGAAGTGATAAGCTCCCGCGTTCGGTAAAGGGTTGAATTTATATGGTGTTTCTTTGATTGATTACAGTTTGTAGGATATGCCGACCTTTCCGCCGGAAACCGTTCCACCGCCAAACTCAACATTCACGCCCAGCTGGTTTGTGAAATAGTAACGGCCACCGACCTGGAGACCCAAGTGCAAGCCGGAGTTGTAGCTATTGGCATATTCATTGTCTGCCAGCCACATGTCGAAACCGAGGTTGAGTCCTGCGTAGAAGTCAGTGTTTGAGGGCAGATTCAACAGGTTCACAAAGTGATAGTTTCCGTTTGCATAAATGCCCACCCAGGTTCCATGATTGTGGAAGCGGCCGGAAAGCTCTCCACCAACGGTGATATCCGGATTGATACCATAGTCCAAGCCAACATAGAGAGGCAGGCCGTAGTTTGTGAAGCCGGTGCCAACATTGAATTGCATCTGGCCGGTGTTCAGCGGCAGGGCGAACATTGCCGCTGCTCCGAGGACAAGAACCATCAAAATAAGTGTCTTTTTCATTTTCATTTCCTTTTTGTTTGTAATCGCTCGACGGGATGCACCCGCCAAACGTTGTTGCATAACAATATAAATAATCCACTTACTTGATCCCGGCAAATTTTTATTTGATTGAGCTTATATTTGCATGTCGAAAAAGGATATGGCGTCCTAGAATGCTGATGTGTTTTTAAATTTGCATGGTTTTTTGCTTAATGGAGGAGTTTTTGGGCTTGAATCTGAATGGAAATGGCGATGGCTGGGCAGTTCCAAAATGAAAATAAGCACGTCATTTTACCCCTTGCTTATTTTCGTTTTTACCCCTTGCTGGACAGGGATATATAATAAGCAGGCTTTTTGTAGGTGGGTGATAAAAGCACAGGGTTGGCGGAAGGTGACGAGGTCTTTTTATCCCCACGGACTGGATTCCTCCCTGCGGTCGGAATGACGCGTGGGTTGCGGGCAGGGGTACTAAAGGTACGGGGTTTGCGGTTGGCGACAGGGCTTTTTTGGGCACAAGGGACTGGATTCCTCCCTGCGGTCGGAATGACGCGTGGGTTGCGGGGCAGGGGTACTAAAGGGCAAGGCTGGCGGATCGTGACAGGGCTTTTTATTCCCAAGGCCTGGATCCCTCACGTTCGTTCGGGATGACAGGCTGGCTCGGGTTTGTTCCTAAAGAGCATGGCTGGGAGGTGGTGACGGGGCTTTTTAGTTCACGCAGATTACGCTGATTCCGCAGATTTAAAAGATAAGAAGATAAGAAGATAAGATGTGACAAAGAGACAAGGTGGGCTTGCCACGGGATACGCTAAAACGCCAAAACGCTAAAACGTTAAAACGTTAAAACGCCAAAACGCTAAAACCCTAAAACGTTTGCGTGACACGAAAACCCGTTACAATCACTCCCAAAGCCAGCACCCACGCGTCATCCCGACCGCAGGGAGGGATCCAGTCCTTTGGGGTATCATGAAGCCCTGTCAATAGCTCCCGGCTTTGGGCTTTAGTGGATGAGCCTTGACGCATTTCCCATTGAAATCGGGTTTCCATACTAAAGGAAATGGATTACGAATTGTGACAAACGAGAATACAAGCACAACCTGGATCCCTCACGTTCGTTCGGGATGACAGTCTGGCTCGGGTTTGGGTACTAAAGGTACGGGGCTGGTGGATGGTGACAGGGCTTTTTTGGGCACAAGGGACTGGATTCCTCCCTGCGGTCGGAATGACGTGTGGGTTGCGGGCAGGGGTACTAAAGGGCAAGGCTGGTGGAAGGTGACGAGGTCTTTTTATCCCCACGGACTGGATTCCTCCCTGCGGTCGGAATGACGGTGGGCTCTGGCTTTGGGCGTGTGTGTGACAGGCTCTCAGTCTCCATCTCGCCATCTCGCCACCTCGCCGTCACTTTGTTACCCACTATATATGGATGCCCCCGCTTATGTTTCAAACTCTTATCGAACACAAATTAAACATATCCCATACGGGCTTTAGGATGTCTTTAGGATGTCTTTGGGATGTGTTCAGCTTACACATATCTCACCCTCAATCAGACGGAAAAAGCCGGAAGGCGGATCTTTGAGGGGGGTTTCGCTTAAAACCGCGGTTCAGCCGTATCTTGGAAAGTGGCTACAGGCTGATTCTTCCGCCGCCCAAAACCATGTCGCCCTCATAGAAAACCGCAAATTGACCAGGGGTGATGGACATTTGCGCTTCTTCGAAGAGGACCTCCACGCGACCGTCGGGAAGGGGCTTCAGCAGGCAGGGCGCGGGGTCGTGGGCAAGGCGGATTTTGGTTTGGGCGGGGGTTTCGCATGTGATGGCGGGGATGGAAAGCCAGTTCACGTCTTCGGCAATGAGGCTTTGGCGAAAAAGGCCCTCACGTGGGCCAACCAGCACCCGGTTTCGTTTGTGGTCCAAAGATGTCACATACCAGGGTTCGGGTTTTCCGCTCACGCCGATGTGGCGGCGCTGGCCAATCGTATAGCGCGAAAGCCCGCGGTGGGTTCCGATATTTTCGCCCTCGGGTCCGATCAAGTCTCCCGCCTCCTCCTTTTCTTCTTCAAAGAGGAGGGGATGGTCGGCTTCGTCCACAAAGTCCTGGCTTTCGGCTTTGTTCAAAAGGAAGGAAAGGCCGCTTTGGGCAACGATCTCACGAACCTGGGTCTTGTGCAGGCTTCCCAGGGGAAGGAGGATATTTTGCAGCTGCTGTTGCGAGAGCAGGCAAAGGAAATAGGATTGGTCCTTGCGGGGGTCGGCGGCTCTGAAAAGCTGGATCCGGCCGCTTTCCGCCGGGCTTTCCAGGCGGGCGTAGTGTCCGGTGGCAAAATAGTCGTGTTCAATTCCAAGCTCGCGCAGCCTGAAGGGCAGCAGGCCAAATTTGAGGGCGCTGTTGCAGACCACACAAGGGTTGGGAGTGCTCCCTCCCAGATAGCTTTGGCGGTAATAATCCAGGATGAGGCGGTCGAAATCCTGGGAAAGGTCCAGGCTGTGGAGCGGGATATTCAGATGAGCGCAAACGCGGTGAAGGTCTGCCTGGCTCTGGCTTTCACGGGGTCCAAAACAGCCGCTTTGCCCGCTGTAGGAGCGCGAACCGGAAAGCAGCATGGTGGCGCCGATCACCTCATATCCGGCTTCCAAAAGCAGGATGGCGGCGGCGGCGGAGTCGATCCCTCCGCTCATCGCCAGCAAAACCTTCTTCATCCATGAACCTCGAAAAAGCTTTCCAAACGCAGCAGGGTGCGGTTGTCCAGGGGTTCTGGCCAGTCGCCTTCCAGGGTCAAAAAGGGCAGGGCGATCTTTTTCTTGAGGATGATGTTGTCGATCTGCAGATGGCAAAAGGACTGGGTGTAGCTGATCACGAGATCCACAGCGCGTTTCTCAAGCTGTGGCAGGATGTCTTCCAAGCGCTCAAAAACGCTGTATGGATAGGTGAAAGCGAGATATTGATCAACGATATCAGGCAGCAGATCAGGCATCGAAAACTGCCTCTGAACCTCGTTAAAAACGACGTCTGCGCCCAGATCGGCGATGCGGGGATAGAGGTCGCGGTGGATGGGCGGAACACCCAGATAGGCGCAGCGCAAGCCGGAGGGAAGGGGGTCGCGCTGGGCGGCGGATTCCATGAAGCGGTCCAGCTCTTCCTCAAAGCGGTCGGGGTCGCCATTGAAATCCGAGGAGGAGACCAGCCAGAGATGGTTTTCCGCACCCGTGACGAGGCGCTCCTTCCAAGTCCATTCATCCAGCGTGATCAGCTTTCTGCGGATTTCGTCCAGCCGTTCCTTGGTTTTTTGGGTTTGGTGGCGTGTAACCTCATATCGCTCTTCAAGCTGGCGGATGGAGGCGTCCAAGGCGTCGCGGGAACGCTGTGGGGGATAGGCAAAAGGCAGGGTTGGCAAGCCTTCCAGGGTCAGCATGGAGGAAAGCGAGGCGCTGTTTGCACAGTCTCCCACCACGATGGCGACCACTTCGTCCAGATTGGCGTGAAGGGCGGTGTCGAAATTCCCTTTGATCCAGGCGCAAACGGTGCGGGGAAAGCCCTTGAGTTCAGCGTTTCGGGCGTGGGCGGCGGAATTTCCGCCAACAAAGAGGTTGTTCAGGTCGATAGGCGTGTGTCCGGCGGCAAAAAGCACTTCCACCGGGAAGGAAGTGGTGAAGCCAACTCGTTTATTCTTCATAACTTATGCTCAAATATCTGTCTTCAAGTTCGGCGATGTTCGCCTCGGTTTGGGCGATTTGGCTTTCCAGGCTCGCCATGCGCTGGTGCAATTCCTCCAAAAGTCCTGGCTGGGAATAGGTCTCCGAGCTTGAAAGCCGGGTGTGGATCTCCTTTAGTTCGCCGTTCAAGCCGGAGAGCTTTTCATAGTCCTTTTCGATGTTTTGGTGAAGCTGTTCCAAGTGGAGGGGGTTCACCCGTTTTTTGCGCTGGGGACGGGGAGCGGGGGCGGCTTTTTCCTGGACGGGGCGGGCAAATGTGAGCTCTGCGGCTTGTTCCAGGCTGCCTTCGAAGGACGTGATGGTGGTGTGTTCGCCGTTTGGACTCTTTTCAAAAACCCAGAATTTGTGGGTGAGTTCGTTGATGAACCAGCGGTCGTGGGAAACGAAAATAACTGTTCCCTGGAAGGCTTTCAGGGCTTCCAGGAGGGCGTCTGCCATGTCGATATCCAGATGGTTTGTGGGTTCGTCCAGAATCATCAGGTTGGGGTTTGAATGAAGCATTTGGCAGAGGAAAAGGCGGGAACGCTCGCCGCCGCTGAGCACGGAGACGTTTTTTTCGGTGTCGTCGCCGCGAAAACCGAAGCGTGCCAGCCAGGAAAGCACCTCGCCCTGGGGAGCGCGCGGAATCAGGCGCCAGATGGTTTCCATCACGCTGAGGCTGGGGTCCAGATTCACCTGATGTTGGTCGTAATAGCCGATCTGGAGGCTGGCTCCGATTTTCAAGCCGCCGGATTCGATTTCGTGTTCGCCCAAAAGCACTTTGAGGAGGGTGGTCTTTCCACAGCCGTTGGGTCCCAAAATGCAGATGCGGTCTTGATAGTTGGCCTTCAGGTTCACATTTTGGGCAAGTTCCAGGCTGGGCGGGATGCCAAAGCTGAGGTCTTTGAGGGTGTAAACGTCATTCCCGCTGCGTTTTGCGTCCTGGATCTGGAGCTTGATCTGTTTGGCTTGGGAGGGCTGTTTTACGATTTGGATCCTGTCCAGCATCTTTTGGCGGGATTTCGCAGAACCGGTGCGGGTTCCGGCGATGAATTTCTGGATGTAGGCGTTGGTTTCGGCAAGCTGTTTTTGCTGGCGTTCCCAGAGGCGCTGCTGGCTGAGGCGGGCAATCTCGTCGGCGGCTTTGAAGGAGCTGTAATTCCCTTTGGTGACTGATATTTGACCCTCCCGCAGGTTCCAGATGGAGGAGACGGTGTTGTCCAAAAAACGGCGGTCGTGGGAGACCACGAGGAAGGGCTTGTCCTGTTTCAGCAGATACTTTTCCAGCCAGCCGATCATCTCGAGGTCAAGGTGGTTTGTGGGTTCGTCCAGGATGAGCAGGTCGTGGGGAGTCAAGAGTATGGCAGCCAGGCAGATACGGGTTTGTTCGCCGCCGCTGAAGCTGCCCAGGGGACGGTTCCAAATTTCGGTGGGAAGGCTGAGCGAAGTGAGCACATATTTGAGCTCGTTGTCGAATTCATAGCCTCCCAAAGCGGTGTAGCTTTCCACCACGCGGTTCAGTTCCAGCCGGGCTTTGTCGGACTTTTCGGAAAGGGGGGCGAGGCGCTGGATTTGGGCGGAAAGCCCGGCAAGGTCTTCTCTGGAGGCGCGCACATATTCGATGAGCGAAAGGCTGGGGTCCAGGTTCAGGTTTTGAGGCAGCCAGGCGATCCGGCAGTTTTTTGCACGCAAAACCTCACCCCAACTGGGGCGCAGCTCACCCAAAAAGAGCCGGATCAGGGTGGTCTTCCCCGAGCCGTTGCTTCCAATCAAGCCCACACGGCTGTTCTTTTCCAAGCTGCAGTTTGCGCTGTCGATGATCTTTTTGGCGCCGAATTCCAGCGTGAGATCAAGAGCGCGGATCAGGCTCATCGCAATTTATCCTCAATGTTTTTATTTGCACCCAAGACCGGCAGTGACGCGGTTTTATGGACCTTGGGAACCATCGTTTCAGGCTTGGGCGGGCTGTCAAACACAAATTTTCCTTGTCAAAAAACGCCCCTGCTTTTTTTAGGTTTTTCAGGCTCGGGATGTAGCGCAGTCCGGCTAGCGTACTTGAATGGGGTTCAAGTGGTCGCAGGTTCAAATCCTGTCATCCCGACCATCACTTTCGGCGAGCCCGGGTAATCAAGCCCGGGCTTTTCTTTTGGGGGAGAAAACATCCATTTCACCTGTCTTTATGCCAAAGCGCGAGCTGCTTTTGACGCCGGATCTCGCCGGGTTTGGGCACGTGGATGGGCTGGCCGGTTTGGCAGTCCAAGCCGGTGTAATACATGCAGGTGCTCAGGGTCATGGGCGTGGGGGTGAATTCCTGCACCTGTTCCACCTTCAGGTGGTTTCGTTTCAGCCAGCGGCGCAGTTCCAGCGCGTCGTCGATGGTGGTGCCGGGATGTCCGATGATGATGTAGGGAATGATCTGGCGCTTCAATCGGCTTTGCCGGCACATGGCGAAAAATTGGCGGGAAAACTCTTCAAAGCTGTCGATGGGAGGCTTGCCCATCAGCTTCAAAACCGGGGTGACGCTGTGTTCCGGAGCCAGTTTCAGCCTGCCTCCGGCATATTTGCTGGCCAGTGCACTGATGTAGGGAGGATGCGACAAAGCAAGGTCGTGACGGATTCCGGAGGCGATGAAAACGTGGTTCACCTCGGGCAGTTTTTCCAAGCTTTCCAAGAGGCGGAGCTGGTCGCCATGGGCGGGTTTTAGCCGGGGACACTGGCGCGGAAAGAGGCAGGATGGACGTTTGCAGTCGTCCGGCCAGCCCAGTTCGCAAACCGAGCCCCACATATTCGCAGTGGGTCCGCCCACGTCGGAAATGGTGATGGCTTTTCCGCGTTTGCGGGCCAGGGTTTGGGCTTCCTTCACCAGCGAGGCGGCGCTGCGGGATTGGATGGCTCTGCCCTGATGGGAGGCGATGGCACAGAAATTGCAGCCTCCATAGCAGCCACGGTGGGAGGTGAGGGAATCCTTGATTTGCTCGAAAGCGGGGATTTTTTGGCTGCCATAGCGCGGGTGGGGAGCGTGTTCAAACGGAAGTTGGGAAAGCGCGTCCAGTTCCTTGGTTTGAAGCGGCAGGGCGGGCGGATTGTGACGCAGCCAGCGCCCTCCGTTCATCTGGAAAATGGTGCTGGTATCCTTGTTTTTCTCGAAAGTCAGGGTCATTTCGCGGAAAGTGGCTTTGTCCTCACTTTCCAGGTTGTCTGGCAAAACGATGTCTTGGTCGGAAGGGGGCTCAGGGCTGAACGCCACGGTTCCGCGGATCTGGGTGATTTCCTTGATGGGGGTTCCGTTTTTCAGCGCTGTGGCGATTTCCAGGATGGCGCTTTCGCCCATGCCGTAAACCAGGAGCGAAGCCTTGGAGTCTGCCAGGATGCTGGCTCGGACCTTGTCCTGCCAAAAGTCGTAGTGAGCGATCCGGCGCAGGGAGGCTTCGATCCCGCCCAAAACCAGAGGCGTTTCCTTGCAAAGGCGTTTGAGGGCGTTGGCATAAGCCAAAACGGCGCGGTCGGGACGCAAGCCCGCTTTTCCATCGGGGCTGTAGGCATCGTCGTTGCGCTTTTTGCGCTGGGCGGTGTAGTTTGAAACCATGGAATCCATGTTCCCGCCGGTGATTCCGAAAAAGAGGCGGGGCTTTCCCAGGGCAAGGAAATCCTGGTCTTTGCCGGGGTTTGGCTGGGGGATGATCCCCACCCTGAAGCCGGCGGCTTCCAGGTGTCTTCCGATGATGGCGGGGCCAAAGCTGGGATGATCCACATAGGCGTCGCCGCTGATGATGATGACATCCAGTTCATCCCAGTCGCGGATGCGGGCTTCGGATTGGTTTGTGGGTAAAAAGGCCATATTTTTGATAGAATTCAGGGGCTAAAGCTCAACGCTTCGGCCCCTGCTGTTTATATTCGGAGGGGTGGCTTCAGTTGCCGCCCCGAATGATGTTGATGGCTTGGACGCCTTTGTCGGTCTCCATCAAATCAAATTCCACGATCTCGTCCTGTTCCAACACTTTCAACTCTCTGGGCGAATTTGTCACGATGGACTTCCAGTGGACGAAGTATTCCTTGTTGTCTTCGGTAATAATAAAGCCATAACCTTTATTTTTGTTAAACCACTTGACTTTTCCTCTCATTTGAACCTCATAAACGTTAGTAATTCCATAAATAATATATGCCAAATTCAGTCAATGCAAAAGTAATAAATCTCCTTGAAACGAGTGTTTGAGCATTTGCTGATAATTTTTGTTGACTTTTTTGAGCGGTCTCAGAAATTGAATTGGAAGTGAAAACATTTTGCGTGGCTTGGGCTGGATGCCCCAGAGACGTTTAACACCGAGCCAAAAAGAAAAAGATGCGAAACAATATTCTGATGGTTGACGACGACCGCCTCCTCCGCGAGGTCATGAGGGAGCTTTTGCAAGATTTTGAAGAGGAGCTGGTGAGCACCGAAGACTATGAAAATGCTGTGGAACTGGTTCGGGGACATAAGTTTAAGCTGGCTTTGCTTGGCCACGGAATTGGAAATCGCAACGCAATCAAACTGATGAGGAAGCTTCAACGCATCGACCCTGAACTTTTTTGTCTGATCATGACCGGCTTTCGCGGCTTGGAAAGCGTTTCCGCCGCAGTGAAAAAGGGCTGTTCAGACTACATTTTAAAACCTTTCAAGCTGGAGGAACTGGTGAACGTCTTGAAGAGGCATCTATAAATCCATGTATGAATTAAGCCTCAGCAAGTGTTCCCAAGCCGAGTTGAAAGATCCGGTGGTCTGGATCGACCCCCGTTTTTTGGAAGCCGTGGCGGAGCTTCATCAGCTTGAAGCCAGGCTGCTATTGTGTTACAAGGGCGAGAAGCTTGCCGCAGCCATGCCCATCTATGAAAGGAAAAGGCTGGGTTTTCGCGTAACGGTTTGCCCGATGAGCGCCTACTATCATGGTTTGTGGTTCTTTTGGGAAGAGGGTCGCGAGGAAAATCGCAATCTGCTGGATGAATTGAAGATCGCAGGCAGTGTGGCGCAATTTTTAAAATCCCACTACAAGCGTTTCCAAGTGAATCTGGCGCCCCACAACCTGGATGTGAGAGGCTTCACTTGGCAAGGCTTGAAAGCTCTTCCTTTTTACACCTTCATCCACGACCTTTCCCAGCCGCTTCAGCCTTTCAGGGTGGAACGAAGAAAACTGCGTTCGGCTCAGGACAAGGGCTACCGCTTGGCGGAGGAGTTTTCCCCGGAGATCTTTTCCCAAATGATCCAGGAACTCTACAATCGCAAGGAAAAAAACCTGGGCGTGGATGAAGCTGCCTTCCAAACTTGGATGAAAAAGCTTCACGAGATCGGGCTTTTAAGTCAGCTCAACCTGATGGACCAGCAGGAGGTGGTGAGCACAAACCTGATCTTGGGCGGCGAAAACGACCAACACGCCTATGCCATCATGCAAAGCACCCAGCCGGATCATCTGAAAGCCGGAGCCAGCGTGGTGCACACCCAGCTTATGGCGGAGAGGCTCAAAGACAGATTTTCAGCCCTGGACTTTTGCGGCGCGAACTATCCCGAAGTTGCCAGGTTCAAAGCCGCCATGGGCATGAAATTGAAAGTATTTTTCAGGATTAAGGGCTGAAGTGAAAGCCGCTTCATCCTCAGAGGATTTATGCAAAAAGTAACGGTTTTAAAAGGTGGCGATTCGCCTGAACGGGAAATCTCGCTGATCAGCGGCGCCGCCATTGCCAAAGGCTTGCAGGAAGCAGGGTTCGAGGTTCAGGAGCTTGACCCGGCACACTATTCCAGCTTTGCCGGGCTGATCGCCGCCATGGAAAAAGACCCTCCGGCAGCGGTGTTTCTGGGGCTTCACGGCGGTTCGGGCGAAAACGGACAGATCCAGGCAGCGCTGGAGCTTGCCGGGTTTCGCCATACGGGATCGGGATTTGCGGCTTGTGCGCTCACCATGGATAAATATGTTGCCAAACTCATGGCTCGTCAGGAAGGCATTCCCGTGGCGGATTGGATGCTCTTTCGCGGAGATCTGACCGAGGATTACAACGACCCCAGTGACCTGCAGGGCATACAGGAAAAACTGGGCCTGCCCATCATGGTGAAACCCAACGACGGCGGCTCCTCCGTGGGCATCAGCAAGGTTGAGGAGCTTTCCCAGCTGAAGGATGCGGTGAAACAGGCCTTGAAATTCAGCAATGGCGCGCTTTTGGAGCGTTTCATCAAGGGTCGTGAGTTTGCGGTTACAGTCCTGGATGGCAAAGCCCTGCCCTTGGTGGAAATCCGTCCCCGTGACGGCTGGTATGACTATCAAAACAAATACAACGCAGGGCGCACCGAATATCTGGTTCCCGCCCCTGTGGATGAAGCCACCACGCAATTGATGCAAACCTACGCCGAACGGCTCTGGCAGGTTTTTGGTTTGCAGGGATATGCCAGAGTGGATTTCCTTTACGACGAGATCCAGCCTTGGTTTTTGGAAGTGAACACCCTTCCCGGCATGACGCCGCTGAGCCTGACGCCCATGGCGGCACGAACGGTCGGCATCGATTTTCCCAAGCTGATGAAAACCATTGTGGATTTGGCTTTAAGATGATTTTAAATCTAAAAATACAGAGGAAAAATGAAAAGAATTCTATTGCCCCTGCTGGCATTTCTGAGCGTGTGTCTGTGGGCAATGGAATCGAACGTATCACTTGAGTTTCAACCATCTCAGATTCAGGTAAACTCTTTCAAGGCAACAAGCTTGGACCCCGCCGCCCCGTGGCAGCAGCCAAGCCTGACCACGCTGCTGATCAAGAACGACGGAAACCAGGATTTCCGCATCCAGATGAAGGTGGAGCTTCTTTGGAGCGGAGTTCCCGAACCGTTGATCTCGGCAGAATTCATTTCCAACCAAGCCCTTCCCGCCGGGGGTGAGTTTCCGCCCCTCTCAAACCGGGACCTGGTTTCCAGCCAATCTTCGATCTATTTCACCAGGGTGGGAAACTCAAACTTTTCCCTGGAGCAGCTTTCCCGGCGCAGCCCCATCCTGCGGGACGCGGTCAAAGCCGGCTTTTTCCCGGAAGGTGTGTTTTCCATCCGCGTTTTTGTGAAACCCCAAAGTGGGGATGATGGCTGGAACAGATATGTAAGCGACCGTTTCGACATCAGAATTGAAAACAACGACCTCATCACCCTCTTGAGTCCGGGGGTTCCCGCGCCCGCCAACCCCATCGCCGTGGACGAAAACCCCGTCACATTTCTTTGGCACAATCTGGATACGGACTTCAACCGCTACGTTCTCACCATTCTGGAATTTCCAGAAAACCTGCCGCCCCGTCCCCAAAGCCTGGCAAACACCGGCATCCGCTTTTTCCAAACCGAGGTGGAGGGAGGTCAGTTCAGCGAATTTCTGCCCTTCAAGCCCGGCAACTATTATGCTTGGCAGATCTGGACGCGCCACCATTCAGAGTTTGAGCCCCGTGGCTCAGGATATTGGCGGGAACAGGATCCCAACAGCGTTTCCAGCGGCTGGAACCTGTTTCAATACACCGCAGCCTCCAGCGATGAAGACGCCTCCCAACGCATGATCACAAAGCTTCGAAAACTGGGTGATCCCGACCTGGAAGAGCTTTTCATCCAAGGTTTCAAACCCACCGGCGAAGTGATCTGGCAGGGAAGAAGCCACAGCGGTCAAAGCGCCAGCGAATTGCTTGATATGCTCAGCGGGAAAAGATACCGCATCACCGTTTGGGAGTGAGGCAAGCCATGAAAAAGCATATTTTGATCCTCTGTATTTCTGCGTTCCTATTGGGAATTTTGAACGCATCCCCAATGGCGGTGATAGTCCACAGCAAAGGTTTCAACAAGGTTCGCCGCGACGGAAAAAACCTGAGAGCCGTTTCGGGCATGATCCTGCAGGACGGCGATGAACTGAAAACCAGCGGCAAAGGCCAGCTTGGCATCAAAACCGCCGATGGCGAAGGCAGCCTCTTTCTCTTTTCAAAAACGAAGGTGAAGCTGAATCTGAGCCCCATCGGGGATGGCTGGGAAAAGAACGTTGAACTTTTGGCTGGCAGCATCCATGTGAAAAACACCCACCAAACAGGCAGCCTTTCTCTTTCATTTGGGCTCACCAACATCTTTTTTACGGATGCGGATCTGCTGTTTAAAAAGGACAAGGGAAGCAACGCCCGTCTCACTGTTTTTTCCGGAGAGGCGATCATGTATGACCGCGAGGGCGGGGTAAATAAAATCACGCCTCTGAAAACCTCCTACATCCTTTCCAAGGGGGAATTCATTTCCCGCTGGATGAATGATTCCGACCTCACCGAAGAGGAAAGAGCGCGGATTGAGCCGCTTTCTCAACTGCCGCAAAACCGGATCACGATCCCGCTGACGGATGAGCAGGGTCGGGTCCTGAACGTGGAATTCAATTGGTGAGGCGCGCCATGAAACAAATTCTTGTCATTTTCCTGCTTTTGGCTTCGCACCTCACTCTTTTTGGGATTGTTTTTGAACATCAGCCCCCTGAATATTATGATGCCAGAGACGGCGTCGAACTGGCGCTGGTGCTGCTGGATGAAGTGGAATCCGTGATTAGTGTGGAACTCTGTTACGGTCGTTTGGGCAGCCCTGCCTACACCACAAAAAAGATGGATAATGTTTTGGAACAGCGGGGCTACCACCTGGTTCGGCTGAACAGCGCGGAGCTGCAAAACGTGGATATTCAATATTGGTTCAGATTGGAGCTTTTGGGCGGCGGAACGGTTCTTTTTCCCGATACAGGGATGGATCAGGAGCCTTTGATCCTGAGGGTGGTGGACGCTCCCAGATCTGATGAACCGCAGCAACCGGAAGATGCGGATGACGAGTTCGGTTCCGGCTTGAACCTGGTATTGGACGACTTCAAGGAAGACAATCCCGGCCTCAAGGGCTTTGTGCTGCTCAGCACAAACGACTACGGTCCGCAGGAGGGGGAATATGTGCTTGCAGTGTCCTATCACGGCATTGCAAACCTCATCGCCCCGGGCTCCATCAAGGTTTATGTGAACGACCGCGATGTGACCGCCAAAGCCATCATCACGGAAAACCTGCTCACCTACCGCGACCCCTGGCCCATGAAGGAGCTGGTGAAGGCAAAAATTACCGCCAAAGACCGCTATGATAGAAGCTTGTATTCCGAAACTTTTCTCACCAATGTGGAACATCGAGCCAAAAAAATATTGCCACACCTGAGGGGAAATCTGAATTTTGCAGGCGATTTCCACGGTTCGGATCAGGACTTGAACAGTTATTCCGGCTGGGCGGACATCCAGGCCAGCTACAAAAAGCTGAACCTGACCCTGCACGCAGCCCACCATAATCGGGAAGATACAAACCGGCAGCCTGTGGACCGCTATTCTCTGGAACTCAGCCTTCCTTCACTGAGCGCCCAGGCTGGGGACGTGACGCCCTATTTCAGTCCCCTCGCCTTTGGAGGCAAAAACCTGAGAGGCTGGTATGGCAACCTGTATGGAGAATATATCTCGCTGGAACTGGCTAGCGGAGACATGGTACGCAAAACCGTGTCAAACGGTGATCCGGCTTATAATACGGCTTTTCAGCAAACGGCGCGGGGCGGAAAGCTCCGATTGGGACCCCTGCGCGGACTGTCCATGTCTTTCACCCTGGCTCAAAACCGCGACAACATTGCCTCTTTGGATTCGCTGGACTTTTTGCGCTTTGATGCGGTGACAGGCGACACCTTGTTTGTGGTGGCGCCCCGGGATAATCTGGTGGCGGCTTTTGAAACCCGGGTGAACATTCCCCGGATCCGAACCAGCTTTGGCGCGGAAATCGCCTCAAGCCTCTATAACAGCAACATCTGGCACGGACCGGTTCAGCCCGAAGAGCTTGCCGACTACATCGGCGGCTTCGACCTCATCGACCCCAGTGAACTGGAAAAGATCTTTATCATCAATCGGAACATGGAGCCGCTGATCCCCGGACTGCACAACAGCGCCGGACGAGCCTGGCTGCGCACCACCATTTTGAACCACAGCCTGGATGTGAACGCCAGCTTCACCGGGCCAGCCTATCGCGCTCTGGGAGCCTGGGAGCAGAAAAGGGATCTGCAGACGATCTCGGTGTCCGACCTCTATCGCTTGGGACGCGGTTTCCTGCTCTCGGGAAGCTACAACTGGCAAAAAGACAACCTGCTTTCCACCCGCGCGGAAACCAATATCCAAAACTACTGGCAGCTTCAGGCTTCACTGCGCTTTTTCAAACACTTCAGCATCCGCGGCGGAGCCTTTTCCAGCGAAGCCAGAAACTATCGCAACCCCGCCATCTCCGGGGTGGATTTTGATCATTACACCAGACGGGCGCAGTCTTTCAACCTGGGCTTTGGTTTCAACAATCCCCGGCTGAATTGGTTTCCCTGGCTCGTCGAAATCACCCACCGCCAGGGTTCAAGTTCCACGCTTCGCAGCCTCGCCACCGATTCCTTCCAAAGCAATCATTCAAGCTATAACCTCAATTTTGCCAGCAAGTTCGGAAAAATTCCTCTCCGCTTCCAGGGTGCGGTTTCCCATGCCATCTTGATAAACGAAAATCCGGATTCCACCTGCGAAAGCACCAGCTTGGGCTGGCAAGCCCGCTTCAGCTATCCGTTTTGGCAGGATAAGCTCCTTCCATGGCTGGAATACAGGAACACCACCGTGAATTCAGACAGCCCGCAACAGCGGCGCAGCTTGGTGTCTTTGGGCTTGGATGCCTTCCCTTGGTCGAAGTTGACGGTGAGCACGGTTTTGGGATTGGAGCAAAACTCCATCGAGAACGGCGGACAAGACAATGCCAAATCTGTGAACTGGAGCCTGAGCATCGCTCAGAGATTCTGATTTTTTGATGATTATCCAAACGGGTGCTTCGTCAAAGGCACCCGTTTTATTTCATCAAGCCGGCTTCCTCCTTGGCTCCAGCCCATTTCTTGCACGGATCCTGCCCGCCAGCCACCCCATAAAAAGGCGGGAGGCTGAGGGGAGGGAAGGGGGCAAGTGCCGGGCTCGAACCAAGGAGGAGAGGGAGAAAAGGGTTTTGTGGGCGCCAGATTGATGGGCTTAAGGCTTGAAAGTCAAGCGGAAACGGCTAAAAAACCGCGTGTTGATCACAGCCCACATAATTCTTTCCAAAAAAGTAGAAAACGCTTGACGGAAAGGGGACTTACAAAAATAATGACCCAAACTAGCTAAATCTTATTGAAAATAGTAAGGAGAAATAATGGTCAGACTGAGACTGAAAAGGATGGGGGCTAACGACCAGCCCTTTTACCGCATTGTGGCCGTTGACGCCCGGGTAAAAAGAGACGGAAAATATATAGAAAGCATCGGTTGGTATGATCCCAAGCCCAATCCTTTCAAAATCCAAGTCGATAAGGATCGCGCCCTGTATTGGCTGGGAGTTGGCGCGCAGCCCAGCGAAACCGTTCGCTCTCTGTTGCGCAAGGCTGGCATCCTCCAAATTTGGCACGAGCAGAAAATAGAAAGCAGCAAAGCAGCAAAAAACGCAAAGCAAGAGGTGACAAATGAAGGAACTGATTGAATTTTTGGTCAAGGCATTGGTTGACGACCCCAGCGGCGTGAACATCACCGAAGTCCAGGGCGACAAGATCACCCTTTATGAACTTCGTGTTTCCAAAGAAGACATCGGCAAAGTGATCGGCAAAAAAGGCCGCACCGCCGGCGCCATCCGCACCATCATCAACGCAGTCAGCACAAAGCAAGGTAAGCGCGCACAGCTCGAGATCATCGAGTAAATGAAAGTATCGGACCTGACCGGGATTGGCCGGTTGGGAGGAATGGATGCGGACGGGTTTTACCCCGTGGTGGTGAAGCCGCGTTTCCGCGAAGTTTTGGCAGAAGCCCAAGACGTATATTTGATCTTTAACAGCGATAGAGTGTTTTTCGTAAGCATCTGTGAAAGAGACGACAGCGATCGAAAACCGAGATTGAAATTCGCCGAGGACGGGGTTGCTGAAGAACGCAAAAAACACCGCGAAGTGATTTTGGCGCTCCCTTTGGAAAACGAAGATGAGGATGCGCCGGAAGAGCTTGTGGGATATGTGGTTGTGTTCCAAGAGCGCGAGATTGGCAAGGTTACGGACTATTTTCACAACAACGCACAATATGTGCTGGAAGTAAGCACGCCAAGCGGCTCTGAAATCCTGATCCCGATGGTGGATTTTTATATCGATGAAGTGATTGAAAACCCCGGTGTGATCGTTTTGATCAACGCCGAAAGTCTGCTTGAGGAAAGCGACGCATGAAAATAGATGTCCTGAGCCTGTTCCCAGCGGCTTTCACCAGCATTTTGGAAAGCAGCATCGTGGCACGGGCGATCGCCTCCAAGGCTTTGGAGGTGAGGATCAGCGATTTTCGCGCCCACAGCGCAAACAAGCACAATCAGGTGGACGACTACGCCTTTGGCGGTTTCCCCGGCATGGTGATCCGCGCCGAGCCCATCTATGGCGCTCTGGAAGAGCTTTTGGCAGAGGGATATGCCCCCGTGGTATATTTCACGCCGCAGGGCAGGGTTTTGGATCAAAAGACCCTTGCCCACTATTCCAGCCTGCCCAGGGTGATCCTGCTTTGCGGGCACTACAAAGAAATCGACCAGCGCCTGCGGGACCTGGCGGTTTGCGATGAAATTTCCCTGGGAGACTACGTCCTCTCCGGAGGCGAGATCCCGGCTTTGGCCTTCATCGACGGCGTGACCAGACTTTTGCCCGGAGTTTTGGGCGACATCGGATCCGCAGAAATGGATTCCTTTGCCCAAGGCAGCAATGAACTTGGCTTTCCCTGCTACACCGGTCCCGAAAAGTGGATGGAGCAAAAGGTTCCCAGCGTTTTGAGGGAAGGGAACCACGCCAGGATTCAAGCCTGGGCTCAAACGCAGTCCCAAAGCCTCACCAAGACCCGGCGTCCGGATTTGATCCGCAAAAAATAGCCCCGGTTTTCAGCACAACGATCGCAAATAATTATAGATATTACCAAGCAGGAATGGAAGCTTCCACCCAGATTTGCGTGGACAAACGGATTCTGCGAGGCCAGCCACAAACGACTGTCTGGCCATTCTGACCTTAACGAAAAAGCCCGCGCCCATCAATCGGCAAAGGCAATGGACTGAAGTTCAAGATGCGGCGGACTCCCGCTCCCGGTTAAAACTTTTTGGAGCGGAAAGGATTCGTCCGCGGTACCGTAAGTTCCACGCTGGAGGTCTTTCATTCCGAGTACATACATGGGAGGAACCACATGGATATTCTGCACACAGTTGGCAGAGACCAAATCAGAACCGACTTTCCCGATTTTCGCCCCGGTGATACGGTGAAGGTCCACTATAAAATCAAAGAAGGCGGCAAGGAACGCATTCAGGTGTTCCAGGGAATCGTGATCCAAAAACGAGGATCCGGTATCTCCAAATCCTTCACAGTCCGTAAGATCTCAAACGGCGTAGGTGTCGAGCGTGTTTTCCCCCAAAACTCGCCAAACATCGACAAGCTCGAGATTGTCCGCTATGGCCAGGTTCGCAGAGCAAAGCTTTTCTATCTGCGCCATGCCAAAGGAAAAGCGGGACGCATCAAAGAGCGCAGACGTTTCACAGCATAGCTTAAGAAAAACTGTCACTCAGAGCCCCAGACTCCGCAGCGAGAACGGGGCTCTGGTTTTTTCAAGCTGGAGGTTTGAAAATGGCATCGCAAAACTTGTTTGGATTCAGTTTCGAGGGCATGGACCTGGGAATTTCTGTGGAAAATGGCAGGGTGCGCGAAGTGGAATTTGGCAGATTTCCTGACAATGGCGGAGGAGAGGAAGTTGAAGAAGTGCGCAGGCAATTGCGCGAATATCTGGCTGGAAAACGCAAAAGCTTTGACTTGAAGCTCAATCCCCAGGGAACCCAGTTCCAAAAGGACGTGTGGAACGCCATGCTGGAAATTCCCTTTGGAGAAACCCGCAGCTACAAGGAAATTGCCCAAAAGATTGGGCGCCCTCTGGCTTACAGAGCGGTGGGACAGGCTTCAAACCGGAACCCGATTGCCATCATCATTCCCTGCCACAGGGTGGTGGGTTCGGATGGCTCGCTCACCGGCTATGGCGGCGGAATGCCCATCAAAACAAGGCTTTTGGCTTTGGAACAAAAAGGTTTGAAAAAGAAATGACCTTGGGAATTGGGACTGATATTGTGAAGGTTTCGCGCATTGCCAAGCTCCTGGAGCGCCATCCCGAATTCGCAGAAAAAGTGTTCACAGATTTGGAAATTGAGTATTGCCGCTCACGTCCTTCCCCGGCTCAGTCTTATGCCGCCAGATTTGCCGCCAAGGAAGCGGTGATGAAGGCTTTGGGCACAGGCTGGGACGGTCAGGTGAATTGGCGCGACATCGAGGTTTTGCGCGCCGCAGAAGGAGTTCCCCAGCTCAAACTTCACGGCTTGGCGCTGCAGCGTATGGAAACCCTGGGTGCGGATTCCGCCCTGCTTTCCCTGAGCCATGAAAAAGAATATGCGGTGGCTTTTGTTTTGTTGGCTGGGAAAGCTTGACAAATGGATGTGTTTTGATTATTTTGGCTGAAATTGAGGTAAATTGAATGCAATGCTACGTATTTTTTGGCATCCAGGGAAGCGGTAAGGGCACGCAAGCCAAGTTCCTGAGCGAGCGGACAGGTTTTCAGCATGTGAATATCGGAGACCTTTTGCGCGAACAGGTGGCTTTGGATACGGAACTGGGAAACGAGGTGAGTCGGATCATCGAAGTTGGTGATTTGGTTTCGGATGATGTGATCTACAAGTTGATTGGAGACTCTTTTTGTCCCGGCTGCAAGGGCGTTGTGTTCGATGGCTTCCCCCGCAATATCGCCCAGGCGGAATTCCTGATGGAACATTTTGAGGTCAAGCGGGTGTTTTTTCTGAACCTGGACCAGGAAAAAGCCATTGCCAGAATATCGTCCCGAAGGGTTTGCTCGTCCTGCGGTTTGAACTACAACCTGGTGAGCGATGTGCCTAGCAAGAAAGGGGTTTGCGATGATTGCGGCGGAAAGCTGGTGGTTCGGGATGACGACAAGCCAGCGGCAATCGCCCGGCGTTTCAAAAAGTTCTATAAACGCACCTTTGCCTTGCGGGATTTTTTTGAAACCCGAGGGCTGCTGTCGGAAGTGGATGCCAGTATGGGAATAGAGGAAGTGTCTGCCGCGATCAATGCCATAGTGGATTCAATTTCCAGTAACTAGATAATGCGTAAAGTTTTACGGGCTGTTCTTTCCCAAGTGGAGTGGGCGGCCTACCTTTTGGCCATTTGGAGCCTCCTGGTCCTGTTTTTGGAGCCGCTCATCAGCTATTATTACAGCTACTCCGCCATCCAAAACTGGACTGCGGGCGCCAATCTGCTGTTTTTGGGTCTGGCCATCATCAGCCGTTTTGTTTTGAAACCCGGCGGGGCGATGGGCAAGGCCGTGTGGTTCGATATTGCCATGCTGGCTGTTGGGACTCTATTGATGGCTCTTAATGCCAGGATTGTCATCTTTTTCCTTTTGATCCGGCAAACCTTTTTCATTCTTGATTTTTTGATTTTCCGGCTGAACCGAGGCAGAGGCTACAAATGGCTGGCGGCGAATCCGCCCATGAGCCTGATGCTGAGCTTCATGCTGGTCATCTTGATCGGGACAGTGCTGTTGATGCTGCCGGTGGCAACCGTGCGCAAGGAAGTGACGCCCTTTGTGGATGCGCTTTTCACCGCCACTTCCGCCACTTGCGTAACGGGACTCACGGTTTACGACATTGGCAGCTATTTCAGCAAATTTGGGCAGATCGTGATTCTGCTTTTGATCCAGATTGGCGGGCTGGGAATCATGACGGTTTCCACAGCATTTGCGCTGCTTTTGGGCAGGAATATCGATCTGAAGCTGAAAAACGTGATGAGCCAGGTGGTGGGAGGCACGAACAGGGTCAACGTGTTGCATCTGCTGAAAAATATCGTAATTGTGACCGTGAGCGTGGAGCTGGTGGGCGCCTTGGTCTTGTTGAGTAAGTTTATACATGGCAACACCTTGAGCCGCGCCATCTATCTTTCCGTGTTCCACTCCGTTTCAGCTTTTTGCAATGCGGGTTTTTCGGTTTTTCCGGACAATATGGCTGGCTTTGGCAACAGCGCCATCGTGAGCCTTGTCATTCCGATCCTGATCGTTATTGGCGGCCTGGGGTTTACCACCATCATCGACCTGTTGCGCTATTTCTTCAAAAAAGACCGGGTTAATTCGCTGAATCTGCACACCAAGATTGTGTTGGTGACCACTTCCGTGCTCATCCTGGGCGGCATGATTGCTTTCATGACCCTGGAATATCAGGGCACGATGAAAGGCTTCACTGCTCCCCACCGGTTTTTGAGCTCTTTTTTCCAGTCGGTGACTCTGCGCACGGCTGGGTTTTACAGTCTGGATTTTGGTGCGATGAGCAAAGCCGTCATCTTTGTGAGCATGATCTTGATGTTTATCGGCGCTTCGCCCGGATCCACCGGCGGCGGGATCAAAACCACAACCTTTGCGGTTTTGGGGCTCACAATGCTGTCGCTTTTAAAGGGGCGCAAAGATATCAGCGTGTTTGGACGGCGCATCCCTTCGGACAATTTCCGTGAAGCGGCGGGCTTGGTCTTTCTTTCCGTCGCAATTGTGTTTTTCGCAGTTTTGGCGCTGCTTTTGGTGGAGCCTTTTTCGCTTGACAAGCTTCTTTTCGAGGCTATATCAGCATTTGGGACGGTTGGGTTGAGCATGGGCATCACGCCCTTCCTCAGCCCAGTGGGCAGGATCCTGATCACCATATTAATGTATGTGGGCAGGATCGGACCGCTGACCCTGATCTACGCCTTTGCGGTGAGATCAAATAAAACGAACATCAAATTTGCCGAGGAAACCATTGCCATCGGCTAAGAGGTTGAAAATATGGCACGTTACGCAGTGATAGGTTTGGGACGGTTTGGCATGACGGTTGCCAATATCCTGGCTGAAAACGGGATGGAAGTTTTGGCCATCGACAAAAACCAGGATTTGGTGGATGAAATCAGCAGCCAGGTTTCCCAGGCGGTTTGCATGGATGCCACGGATGAAAATTCGCTGCGAAACCTGAGTATGAACGAGGTGGACGCCGTGATCGTTGGCATTGGCAGCAACATCGAGGAATCTGTGTTGAGCTGCGCCATTCTGAAAAAGATCGGTGTGGGCATCATCCATGCCAAGGTGGAAAACCATCTGCATGGCAGAATCCTGGAACTAATCGGGGTGAAGCGCACCATTTTGCCAGAGGAAACCGTTGGTTCACAGCTGGCGCACACCCTCATCTCAAAACATATTTTGGAATATTACAACCTCACCAGCGGGCACGTTGTGATCGAACTGGTCGCACCGCAGGAGTTTGTGGGAAAATCGTTGCAGGAATTGGCGCTGCCCACCAGCCGCGGGATAAACGTGATTGCGATAAAATATAGCTATCTGACCGTGACCGATGAGGGGAAAAACAAAGTGGAACAAAGGCTTAACGACATGCCGGGTGCGAACGACGTGATCAAGGAAGGAGACGTTTTGATGCTGATGGGACGCAAAAATGCGATCGACAAGCTGATTGGCGATGTGGCTCGCAGGAAGGAGCTGAAATGAAAAAATCGATTGTTGCCCGTTTCCACCTTTTCATGACTGTGCTGATGGCTCTGATCCTGATTCAAAGTGCGGTTCTTTTTGCCATCACCTTCCGCGGCAGGAACTTGGATGCCTTGGTGAACGATTTGCAGACTGCCCTGATCGTGTCCGTCCTGGTTATATTCACCTACGCCGTCGTGATTTACAATCTCATCCCCTTGATGCTGAAAAAAAACCTGCGCAGAACCGAGAAGCTGATCAGCGAAATTGCACATGGAAACTATGATGTGGACCTCGATTCTGAAATCCAGGCCCAGGGAAAGGACAGGGAGATTCGCGACCTTTTGGAAGAATTGAAGCAGATGCTGCGTGGCATACATGGCTTCGACCAAGCCAAGGAAAACAAGATTTATGAGCACGACCAGCGCATCAAACAGCTCATCAACCTGCTTCCACAGGGAGTGATGATCGCCCTGAACAATGGCGACATCAGCTATTGCAACGACGCTCTCAGGCGCCGCTATCCTTCGTTGGTGGAGTGCCTGAACATCCGCGACCTGAGGATGAAAGATGAATTTGATCAGCGGGTTTTTGCGAAGATGATGGAATCGCTGAACCATGGCGACAACCTCTATGATCAGCGGATTCCTTCCTCAGACTACCATAAATTGACTGTTTTGAACGGCGCGATCGTGCGAAACGCGGGCGGCGAGGCCATTGGCGGAGTTTACACTCTGAATTTTTCGGAACATGCGAAACAGGATTAAGGTAGTTTACGACCGCGAAGAAAGCTGCCGCCTGGATAAACATCTGGTGGATCTAAGGATACAGGAGCTTTACAGCCGCAGTTTCATCGAAAAACTGATTGAAGAAGACCGTATCCTGGTGAATAGTATCCCCGTAAAAAAGAGCTTCATGCTGTCCAAGGGCGACGAGGTTGATGTTTCCCTGCCTGATTTGCCCACGGAAGAAGTTGTCCCGCAGAATATTCCGCTGGATGTGGTCTATGAAGATGAACACCTGGCTTTCATAAACAAACCTGCGGGAATGATTGTTCATCCGGGTTTTGGTGCATCTGACCAAACTTTGGTGAACGCCATCGTCTTTCGCTGGAGGGAGGATCTTTCCAGCGGGAGAGAGCCAAACCGCCCCGGAATCGTGCATCGGCTGGATCGCGGCACTTCAGGCTTGATGATCATTGCCAAAAATGACCCCACCCAGAGTGCCTTGAACGATATGTTTGCCCGCAGGGAGATCAAAAAGACCTATCTGGCAGTCACCACCGGGGTTCCCGAACCTGCTGAGGACAGCATTGAAAGCCATATCGGGCGCTGCATCAGCAATCCGCGCAAGATGTGTGTGACCCCGCAGGGACGCTGGGCTTTGACCCATTACAAGATTGTGAAATTCTACCACTACTTTTCACTGGTAAGAATTGGCTTGGAAACCGGACGGATGCACCAGATCCGGGTGCATTTTGCAGACCGCAACTATCCACTTTTGGGAGATCTGCTCTACAATACGCGCAGGCAGGTTCACGCTGTGGTTCCGGATAACATGAAGCGCAAGGTGACAGAATTACTCACCAAACATCTGTTGAGGCAGGCTTTACACGCCTGGCGTCTTGAGCTCAAGCACCCCATCACCGGCAGGCATTTGGATATTCGTGCTGAGCTTCCGGAAGATTTTAATTATACTTTAGCTTGGCTGGATCATTATTTTGCCATTGACACAGAAGCGTGGGATTTAAATACGATCCTAGACGATGAAAAGGAATAACAAACATGTCAGAAACACAAGATAAAGCGCCTTTTTGCAGTATTGAGGAAGCCATTAGGATGATTTCAGGTGGCGGAATGCTGATCGTGGTGGATGATGAAAACCGCGAAAATGAGGGAGATTTGCTGATGGCGGCTGATGCCGTCACCGCCGAGGATGTGAACTTCATGATTTCCCAGGGCAAAGGCCTGCTTTGCGTACCGCTGGAAGCAGAAACGATGAAACGTTTGGATTTGCCCCTGATGACTGAGCAGAGCACAGACCGCCATGGCACAAAATTCACCATTCCGGTGGACCTGCGTGAAGGAACCACCACGGGGATTTCCGCTCAGGAACGGGCAAAAACCATCCTTGCCTTGGCAGACCCCAATAGCAAGGCTGAAGATTTCATGCGTCCCGGGCACATTTTCCCCCTGATGGCGGAAAAAGGCGGTGTGTTGAAACGGGCCGGACACACCGAAGCGGCTGTGGATTTGGCACGGCTGGCAGGGCACTTTCCCGCCGGGGCAATTTGCGAAATTATTCGTGAAGACGGCCAAATGGCGCGTTTGGACGACCTGATTCCTTTTGCCGAAAAGCATCAACTGAAGATCATCACTATCGAAGATCTGATCAACTACCGCCGCCACCGGGAAAAACTGGTGGAATGCGTCACGAGTGCCAAGCTGCCCACACCCTACGGGGATTTTGACATTTATACCTATACCAGCACCGTTTCAGACGAATATCATCTGGCCTTGGTGATGGGAGAAATCAAGCCCGATGAGGAAATCCTGGTGCGGGTTCACTCTGAATGCCTCACTGGCGATGCACTTCATTCCATGCGCTGCGACTGCGGCGAACAGCTTAAACGCTCTTTCCAACTGATTGCCGAGGAAGGGAAAGGCGTGATCCTCTATATGCGTCAGGAAGGACGGGGCATCGGTTTGGTGAACAAGCTGCGTGCCTACCATCTCCAAGATGAGGGGCTGGACACCGTGCAGGCAAACTTGGATCTGGGTTTTCCTGCGGACAAGCGGGACTACGGAATCGGCGCACAGATTTTGCGGGATTTGGGCTTGAGAAAGATCCGCCTGCTGACAAACAATCCCAAAAAGATTGTGGGCTTGCAGGGATATGGAATTCAGATTACAGAGCGGGTGCCCATCGAAATTGAACCCCGCGACTCAAACTTCGAATATTTGCAAACCAAGAAAAACAAAATGGGGCACATCTTAAAACAGGTGTGAACCCAAAACCACATCATCCCATCTTTGAGGAGGATCGATGCTTTTTCTAAAATCGCTCTTGTTCATTTTGCTGAATGTTGGCTTCGGCCTGTTGTTTGTTTGGCTGGCAAAGTGGTTTTTATTCAACCCCAGCCCCAAAAAAATCTTTGGTCGCAGAAATCCGCTCACCCCCGGTTTTTTGGTGCGCAAGCGGGATTGGGTTTTCAACAAGGCTCGTGATCTTTTGCACGACTATCTGGAGCAGGCGGATGATCCAAGCAGGCATTCCGGATATCTGTTCAAGCTGGAGGAAGACCTGCAGGAAAAGGTTTGGGAACAGATGGCGTTTGTGGATGACTGGCGTTTCATGCCCAGCGGCTGGAAAGCCAAAATCCGCGATATGATCGCCTCCGCTGTGCGCGGCTTGGCGGCAAATATCCTGCGTAAAACTGTGCCCCATCTGGTTCAGCAATGGCGCATCGAACATCGCATCGACGATTATGACGAGCAATTCAACCTTGAATTTTTCACAAAATATTACAACCAATATCTGCACGTTCCCGCTCTTAAGATTGTGGGAGGCATCAACTTGGTGCTTGGCATCTTGAACATGGTGCTGTTTTTAATATTGGCTTAAACGAGGCTGGGCATTATACATATTATAACAGCTCAAAACGAGTTGCTTCTGCCTTGAAGGCGGAAAACCATTCCAATTGACAATTCAGGAGCGCAAAATGGAAGAACAAAACAGCCGGATCCCCAGGACTTTGCCGGTATTGCACATCAACAATGTTGTGATGTTTCCCTACCTGCTGATGCCCCTGGTGGTGGCGGATGAAGAGTCCAGACAAGTGATCGACCACGCTCTGGCTCACGATAAAACAATGGCATTTTTTCTGGATCGGGACAAAACCGGTCCAAACGATATAGGTCTGCACGAATATGGCACTGCCGTAACCATCCTGCGGATGCTGAGAAACCAGGATGGTTCGATCAGCCTCCTTTTGCAGGGAACCTCCAGGATCCGTTTGCAAAAAACCGTGCAGCGCGAGCCTTTCATCATGGTGGATGTTCAAAGCATTTCAGAGCAAAGCTCCGAAGACACCGAGGTTCACGCCTATCGCACCATCGCGATCGAACTGATGGAAAAGATCGCTTCTGAAAGCTCGATCTTGAACACCGAAATGATTGCCGGGCTCAGCAGCATCAAACAATCCGGACGCGTTGCCGACATCATTGCAGGCAATCTTGACCTCCTGATCGAGGATCGCCAAACCATTCTGGAAACGGTTGATCTGAAACAGCGGTTCAAATATCTGAACAACTGCCTGGCTGAAATGATCCGCCAGATGAGGATGGAAAACACCATTCGCAGCAACATCCAGCTTGAAATGAGCGAGGATCAGCGGCGTTACTACCTGCGCGAGCAGATGGACGCCATTCGCAAGGAACTGGGAGAAAGCGATGAAGTGAGCAAGGAAATCCTCAAATGGCGCGAATTGATCGAAAAGAACAAGCTTCCGGATTATGTGAAGGAAGTGGCCTACGAAGAGCTTGAGCGCCTGGCTTCGATGCAGCCCGCAGCCAGCGAATATGCCGTGGTGAGAAACTATCTGGATTGGATTGTGAACATCCCCTGGAGCATCCACAGCAAGGATCGCCTGGATCTGAAACGCATCGATAGAATCCTCACCAAAGACCACTACGGCTTGGAAAAACCCAAGGAACGGGTCTTGGAATACATTGCCGTGAAAAAGCTCAAGGGCAGTCTGAAAGGCCCCATCCTCTGTTTTGTGGGACCTCCCGGAACGGGCAAGACCTCCATCGGTAAATCTGTTGCCCGCGCATTGAACAGAAAATTCATCCGTATGAGCCTGGGTGGGATCCATGATGAAGCTGAAATCCGCGGACATCGCAGAACCTATATCGGCGCCATGCCGGGAAAAATCATGATGGAAATCAAGCGTCAGGGAACGGCAAACCCGGTTTTCATGCTGGACGAGATCGACAAACTTGGACGCGATTTCCGTGGCGACCCCGCTTCCGCGCTTTTGGAAGTGCTGGATCCCGAACAAAACCACAGCTTTGTGGACAACTATCTGAACCTGCCTTTTGACCTTTCTGAAGTGATGTTCATTACCACGGCAAATTCGCTGGACACCATTCCTCCAGCTTTGCGGGACAGGATGGAAGTGATCGAATTCACCAGCTATCTGGAAAACGACAAGATCGAGATTGCCAAACACTATCTCATCCCGAAGGAAAAGGAAGCCAACGGCTTGGCTGACCACAAGATACGCTTTCAGAAATCTGCATTGCAGGAGCTGATCCGCTACTATGTGAGAGAAGCCGGGGTGCGAAACCTGCAGCGTCGCATTGGCAGCATCTATCGCAAGATTGCCAAGGAAGTTGCCGATGGAGAGGAAGGCACACAGATCATCGATCAAGCCGCCGTGAAAAAGTATTTGGGACCGCGTAAGTTCAGCCTGGAACTTGCCAATCGCAAACCCGAGGTCGGCATTGCCACAGGCTTGGCTTGGACCAGCTATGGCGGCGAAATCCTCTTTTGTGAAACCACCGGCATGCCCGGAAAGGGAGCCATCACTCTCACCGGCTTGTTGGGTGAGGTGATGAAAGAATCCGCCCGCATCGCACTGAGCCACCTCAAGGCAAATGCGCAGCTTTATGGCATCGACCCCCGTGAATTTGAAAAAATTGACCTGCATATCCACTTTCCCGCCGGCGCCGTTCCCAAGGATGGTCCTTCAGCAGGAATCACGCTCACCACTGCCCTTGCCTCGTTTTTCACCGGGTGCAAAGTGAAGCACGATCTGGCAATGACCGGCGAGGTCACCCTCACTGGCAAGGTTTTGCCGGTTGGCGGTTTGAAGGAAAAAATCCTGGCGGCAAAAAGGGCGGGGATCAAGCAGCTTATCTTGCCCCGGGAAAATGAGGAATCGATCAGCGATTTCACTGCGGACATCTTGGAAGGGATGCAGATTTTCTGGGTTGATACTGTGAAAGAGGTGCTGGATCAGGTTCTCTTGCCTCCCGCCAAGCCGAAAACCAACAAAAAAGCGGGTTGAACCATGGAACTCAAAGTCTGTGCAAGCTCCAATGCCGAGCGCATTTCTCTGGATTTTGCGCAGACAACGTGCTTATCAGGTTTTTAAAATGTTTGTCTCAAGAAGTAGACCCCGTATGGAGCCCATGACACAGCTTGGGTTTTTGAAGCTTTCAGCCTTGGATAAATGGATAGATTCCCAAACATTCTGATCCTTTTGGATCTGCCACAGGCCTTCATCCCCAAGGCGGAATTCGTGATGAGGACTTTATGCCGCATTCTGCGCCTGCATCCTCAATTCACCTATGGCGACAGAATCGAAGGCGTGCATCTTTATTACGGTCCGCCCACGCACCATGAATATCCGCTGAAGATTCATTTTGACCCGAAAACACCGGCTTTTTTTGAGAGCCGGGAGCTGTATCCGTTGGACAAGGTGGATTTTTGTCTCTATCAAAAGGAAAATATCCCCTTCCTTTTTTCCCAGCCGGGTCCCATTCTTTCCTTTGGTCAGAATGCAATAGCTTTCCGCAAGGACATTGTTGCCAGTGCCTTCTACTTTTTAACCTGTTGGCACGAATACATTCTGGGGCTTCACGGTGAACCCCGTGGTCGGGTGGATTTTCGCCAATCCCTGCAATATCGTTGGGATTTCACTCAAACCCCCGTGGTGGATGTATATTGCCAGATGCTGCTTTACGCCATTGAGAGCGTTTTGCCCCAGTTCATCCGCGAGGTAAGCTGGAACCAGGATCGCAGTTTTGCGCTTTCGCTATCCCACGACATCGACTATTGGAACTACTGGAGCGGAACCCAAAAAACCGACACCCTGAGATATAACCTGAAAACCTGGTTCCGCCGTCCTTTGGTTGCCACCTACAAGATTTTGGGACACAGCCTCCATAAAAACCTCATCCACAACCCCCGCCGTCAGATAGCCTGGATGGTTCGCAAGGAACGCGCTCTGGGGGTGAAATCCACTTGGTTTCTGTTTGGAAAAAGCAACTTTGAAGACAAGCGGCAAAACTATATTTCAAATTCCAAAGTCCTGCGTCGCCTGAAGGAATTGCTTGAAGGAGAGGAAGTTGGCTTGCACGGAAGCCCGGAATCCGCCTTTGATGAAAAAGTGCTTCAGGCGGAGCTTGACAGCCTGCAACAGGCGGGGTTCAAAATCAGGGGCTACCGTTCCCACTATCTCCATTTCGATTATCAAAAGAGTTTCAGCATTCTGGAAAAAGCAGGCATCAAATATGATTCCACCCTGGGCTATTGGGAAAATATCGGCTTCCGCGCCGGGATCTCCTTTCCTTTCTACCCGTTCAACATCCAGGAAAACAGGCCTTTCCAGGTCTTGGAAATTCCGCTCATCGTGATGGATACCACTCTTCATTCCAAAAAAGCGATGAACATGAACCCTTTTTGGGCGAAAGTGACGCTGGGCAGGATGCTGAATATGGCTCAAAAATATCAGTCTCATCTCTCACTTCTTTGGCACAACAACACTTTCGATCCCATCGATTTTCCATTTTGGGGCAGTGTCTATTGGAACGCTTTGCGCCGGGCTGCGCGTAAAGGGGCTTGGATCACTTCGCTCAATGAAATTGCCAGAGAATGGATAAACACGGATTAAACCATGAAAAAAGTATTGAACTTTATAACCGGCCTGCTTTGGAAAGCCTTTTTTGTGCTGTTGATGCTGGTAACCCTATCCCTTTTGCCCTGCCAGTTGTTGAGCAGGCTTTTCCTTTCCAAACATCGTCAGCGTCGAAACGCCTGGAGGGTTGCCCGGGTTTGGGGGAAGATCACCTTTCTTTCCACCGGCTCCAAACTGAAGATTTCCGGCCTGGAAAACATCCCCGCCGAAGGCCCCATTTGCTTCATTGGAAATCATCAAAGCTATTTCGATGTGCCTGTTTTGTTGGGCTTTATGGGCAGGCCTTTGGGCTTCATCGCCATGCAGGAACTCGCAAAAGTGCCCGTGCTGAACCTCTGGATGAAAGAACTGCCCAGTTTTTTCCTGGATCGGGAAAACCCGCGTCAGGCGCTCAAGATTTTCAAGGAAGCCGCTCAAGCCATGAAGGATGGCGTGCCCATGCTGATTTTCCCCGAAGGCAGACGCGCACTCAGCAGCCAGGTTGCCCAGTTTCATCTTGGCAGCCTCAAGCTTGCCCAAATGGCTGGCGCCACCATCGTTCCCTTTGCTTTGGATGGAACTTGGCAGATGTATGAAATTGATGGAAACATTCACCCATCCAGGGTACGGCTGCAGGTTCTGCCTTCCATAAGTCCGCAGGATCCGCTTTATCAGGATAAAGACGCCCTGGCAGAGCATCTTCGCAGTTCCATAGAGAAACATATTCAGCAGCCTGCCTCCTGAAAAGCATTATTTGCGCACAATCCTCGTCTGAAACTGAGTCTTCCGCGATGGCCAAGTCAAGGCTCGCAGGGTTTCTCCTTTGTCCATAGCCTTGATCAAGTGAGCATCAAATCTTGATCAAGCCATAACTCTCAGGGCTTGATTATGGCTTGATAAACACTTGATCGTGAGCCAAAAGCAAGTATGAGCCCGTTTGAGATGGGATCGCTAAGAGTATGAGGCTTGGAAAGTTAGCGGAAGAGGATTATGGTTTCTGCAAACCACCCAGATATTCAATTGCCAAAATAGTGATATCATCCCGTCCTTTTTCAGGGTCGGCAAAATCCAACACCGTCTCCAGAATCGCCTTTGCCGTTTTTTCCACCGAGGCGCCCCTCAAACCAGCCAAAGTTTTTTCCAAACCCTGAGTTCCAAACAGGTGATCATTGGGGTTGGTGGCTTCCGTCACACCATCGGTCACCAACAGGATTTTGTCCCCGGCGTCGAGCCTGAGTTCCTCGCTTTCGATCTTGATGTTATCAAAAAATCCCAGCGCTGTGGAGTGCGTCCGCTCATGTTTGCGGATCTGCCCATCCTGGCTCAAAACATAGAGGGGGAGATGCCCTGCGTTCGAAAATACGCAGACCCCGCTGGCAAGATCAATGATTCCCAGCGCCATGGTCATATAGCCCGACTCCAGCTTGTGTCCCATGAAAAAAGCGTTCAACTGGCTCAGAATCTCCTGGGGTTTTTTGTGATGCTGGGCGATGCTGCGCAACAGCGTGGTTGCCATGGTCATGGTCATGGCTGCGCCCACGCCTTTGCCAACCACGTCGGCAATGGCAAAAAGAAAGTGCCCTTCATCAATCAGGAAATAGTCGAAAAGGTCGCCGCCAACCATTCCCGCAGGCTCCAAAAGGCCGTAAACATCAAGGTTTCCGGGCTTGATGGAGTTTCCGTTCGGGATCAGGCTGCGCTGCACGTTGGAGGCAAATTCCAGTTCAGAGCTGATACGATTTCGTTCTTCAGTGAGCGCTTGCAGATTATCGATGTGTGCACTCAGTGAGCTTTTCATTGCTTCAAAGTTTTCCGAAATCACCTGAATCTCATAGGATTCCGTTTCCAAAGGAGGCGCAGGACTCAAGTCGCCCTCCCCAGCTTGTTTGATTCCATCAACCAGTTCTGTGAGCGGTTTGTTTAAAGCTTGAACCCGACCCCAGATCATCAACGACAAGACCAGAAAACCAAAAAGCACCGCCAGAGAAAGGATCAAGCTCAAATAATGCAAATGCACAAAAACTTCTCTGTGTGGAACAATTGCCACCAATGACCAATTGTTTGTGGGCAGGGGTCTGAATGTAAGCCAAACGTCCCCTTTCATGCCCAGGTTTCTGTTTCGCTCAAAGCCTACTTCCCCGGCCACCACCTTTTTTGCCAGGGTTCTCATCTGCACATCGGGATAGCGGTTAACCAAGTCAAAAATGGTGTAGTTCATTGCCAGCGAATCGGTTGGGTGAGCCATGATCATGCCATTTCCGCTCACCAGAAAAGCTCTTCCGCTTTCCTTGACACGCAGGTTCACAATGATTCTGCGAAGATTTTCCAAAGGCAGGTCAACTCTGATGATGCCTTGTACTTTTCCCTTGCGGGTTAAGGGAACACTGTAGGAGCAAACGATGGTTTTCGCGCCTTCTTTGTCGTACCAGGGGTCGCTCCAATATGGCCGCCCCGTGAGCCTTGGAATCTGGAACCAATCTTTATATAAAAAGTCGTCATTGGTGTTTTTGATGGCATTCATCCTTTGTGCCACCAAAGAGAAAGTGGTGCAATGAGGAGGGTTTTGTTCGTCATACGCCAAGCACGCTGAAACCAAGATCGGGTTGTCCAGCAAAAGGCGGTGGATATGACGCTGGATTTCAGCTTCGTTGTAAACCCCTTCGTTCACAACGCCTTGCAGGTTTTTTGCCAACGAGATGATCCCTGAAAGGTTGCGGTCCATGATCTGGACGTTGCTTTCCATCAGGTTTCCAATCACTTCTTCCTGATTCGTTTTTTCCACATCGAAAAGCAGCCTTAAAATCACGAGAAGCAGTAAGATAAAGAGAAAGGTCATGAATAACAGGAGTTGCCCGATCAGTTGCTCACTCAGTCGTCTGGTTTTCTTCTTTGTTTTCACAGCGGACAAAACTCCTCATAAGGGATGGGTTTTTTGAGCTCTCCACTTTCCATCAGGATTCGGTTGGCAAAATCGAGGTCACTTTTTTTCAGTTTTCCCGGTTCACCATTTCCAAGGATCAATTCCTCCATATGTTGCAGCATCCAGAGTTGGTGTCCAGGGTTTGTGGGACGATGATTTTCGCGCATTCTTGAAATTACAATTTGGAGGGCTTCTTCAGGGTGTTCAAAAGCGTAAAGCCAACCCTCCATGGTGGCTTCGGAGAAATCTTTGCATTCCTGGGGGTGTTTTTTATAATAATCTTTCAAGACATAGAGTCCGTCTTCAACAACGTTGAATCCATGCTCCGCCAGCGGAAACACCACTAGTTCATCTTCATCCAAGCCAGACATCATGATGCGGTGATATTCATTGTAGGACGTGGCATTCATCATATCGATGGCGTCGTTCAACAGCAGATTTACACTCCAATCGATGGGTATGGACCGGATGCCCAGATGCTGTTCATCCAGAAAATAGCGGACATAACTCTGTCCTCGCCAAACGCCAACCTTTTTGCCTGCCAAGTCTTTCAGATTTGCGATTCCAGTGCTTTTTTTCCCAATCAAAAGGGTGGAACTCTTTTGCAAAACCTGCCCAATGTTTACCACGGGTCTGGGACTGTTGAAATAGTTCATTCCGATTAAAAGATGCAAGCCCACCACATCGGCGCTGGAATCCAAGAGCGAGCCATATTGAGGATAGTCCGGACCGCCTTCAAGGATTTCCACATCCAATCCCCGCTGCAGGTAAAAGCCTTTTTCCAAGGCAACGTAAGCTCCGGCAAACTGAGCCTGATCAAGCCATTTAAGCCTGTATCGCATTTTGAAAAGCCCCTCCGTATCTGTCGCAACGTTTTTCGGAGCTTTGTATTTATTGGCAGATTTGGGCTTGTCTTGCCTTTGGCAGGCTGCCAGGATCAGCAGCATGGCGAAAAGCAGGCTCAAAGTCTTTTTCATGGCACAAGAATCCCTTTACACCAGTCCTTTTTTTATTTTTTTAAAGGGTCGGGGTTCAACCCTTCCATTTCATTAAAGAGAATGCTCAATCAAGGTCAAGAAGAAAATGGAATAAAAACAACAAAACTGTGGAAAGATTTACACAAATCACCTTGCTCAACAAGCCAATCCTTAGCTATCCTTTATCTTACAATATTCGAGTGCGGTTCTTAAAAACTCCTTGAACATCGGATGTGCCCTGTTTGGGCGGGATTTGAACTGAGGGTGGAATTGCACTCCAACGTGGAAACGCTGGGCTGGAACCTCGATCACCTCCACCATTTCCTCATCCTTGACCAAGCCGCTGAAATGCAGACCTTTGGCTTCCAAGGCTGAGCGGTAGGCATTATTGAAAGCTTGGCGGTGACGATGTCTTTCGCTGATTTGGGCGCGTTTATAGATTTTTCTTGCCTGGCTGCCCGCTTCAAGCGTGATATCTTTGGCTCCGAGACGCGTTCCTGCTTGCAAAGGAACAAAAACGGGATCTGGAGTATGGGGATCAAAAAGCTGGCTGCCAGCTTTTTTCAAAGCACAGGCGTTGCGGGCAAACTCAGTTGCCATCGCCTGCATACCAAGGCTGATTCCCAAAAATGGGATTCCCTTCTTTCGTGCAAATCCGGCGATTGCCACCTCGCCTTCCAAGCCAGCAGCTTCCAAGCCTCCTTCAACCAAGATGCCATCCACATCTGAAAATGCCTTTTTCAAGGCTGAGGGTTTCAGGGCTTGGCTGCTGTCAATCCAGATCAGTTCCAGCGCCGCTCTATGGAAAGCGGCAGCGTGTGTAAGCGCCTCTCCAACACTTTTGTAAGCATCACGGCATTGGATATATTTCCCGCAAACTGCTATTTTCAACCTTGGCTCTTCCACCTCGATGGAATGCAAAAAGCTTTTCCAGGCGCCCAGTCTCAAGGGTTTGGACTCCAAACCAAAGTGTTGGCAGACGATCCGATGCAAGCCGGCTTTACGATACACAAGAGGGCATTCATAAACGCTATCCACATCGATGGCATTGATCACACTTTTCCTTGGCACGTTTGTGAAAAGCGCAATTTTGTCGTAGATTTCTGGTCCGAAAGGCTTTTCACTGCGGCAAAGCAGGATGTCGGGCTGGATGCCGATTTCCCTCAGTTTATAGGCGCTGTGCTGTGCCGGCTTGGTTTTCAGCTCTTCCGCAGAGCGGATCCAAGGGATGTAGGTCAACATCACAAAAAGGGTGTTTTGCACTCCCAGATCCAGTCGCATTTGACGAACCGCTTCCAAAAATGGCAGGATTTCAATGTCTCCAACGGTGCCACCGATTTCAACGATCACCACATCCGCCTGCGGTCCAATCTCCAAAATGCGACGCTTGATCTCATCCGTAACGTGCGGAATCACCTGCACTGTTCTTCCCTGATAAAGTCCATTGGTTTCGCGGCGCAAAACGTTTTCATAGATCTGCCCGGCACTGCAACTGCTGTTGCGGCCAAGGGCTTGATCCAGAAAACGCTCATAGTGTCCGAGGTCCAGATCCGCCTGGGCGCCGTCATCGGTTACGAAAACTTCACCGTGCTGCAGTGGGCTCATCCTGCCCGGATCGAGATTCAAATAGGGGTCCAGTTTCTGAATCTTAACCCGATATCCCATGCTTTTCAGCAAAAATCCAATGGAAGCAGATGCTATACCCTTTCCCAAAGAGGAGAGAACGCCGCCTACAACGAAAATATATTTTGCCATAATTAAAAATAGAAATAAGACTTGGAGCCGACTATTGCAGCCGGCTCCAAGGTGGTTTGCGACCCCGGAGTTTGTAATCCGGAATCAAGTTTATATGTCCTATAAATTCCGCCAGCCAAGGGCGGTTTGACATTCATAATACTATCAGCAGAGGCCGGAAAGATCTGCCAAGCTATCTTTGATGGCACCAACAGTGTAGGCAAGATCCTCATCTGTGTGGCGATAGCAAATGTATCCGTGGTGATATGGCTGCAGGAACACTCCCCTGCGGATGAGCTGGGTGTAGAATTCCGTGCGCAGTTTTTTGTAAAGTCCCGCATCGTCGCGAGGGAAGGTGATGAAGGGCATCCAGGGCTCTCCGGAAAACACGGCGGGTATGCCGGAATCAGCAACAACCTTGGAAACTTCAGCGGCAAAGCGCCGGCCTTTTTCGGCAACCACGTCCAAAACCTTGTCACGTTCCAGGATTTCGATGGTTTTGAGCGCTGCAATCTGGGCGTCGGAGTTCGGGAAGAAGGTGGAGGAAAGGAACACTTCTTTTTCCAACATTTTCATGATGTCGCGTTTGCCGACCAAAGCGGCAATCGCGTAGCCATTTGCCATGGCTTTTCCGAATGTGCTCAGATCAGGGGTTACGCCGAAAAGCTTCTGAGCGCCGCCCATGTGGCAACGGAAACCGCTGCGGATTTCGTCAAATATCAACACGCAGCCATATTGGTCTGCCAGTTTGCGAACTCCTTCCAGGTAGCCGGGTTTGGGCATTTCCACTTCCGCTGCCAGAGGGTGTCCCACTGGGGTGATGATGATGGCGGCCATGTCGTTGGCATTGGCTTTCAAAATGTCTTCCAGTTGATCCAGATCGTTATAGTGGAATTCAATCACGTCTTCGTGGAATTTTTCCGGAATGCCGCCTTTCACTTCCACGCACCAGTCGTGCCAACCGTGATAGCCGTGGCGGGCAATTTTGAGTTTGCCGGTGTAGGCACGGGCCACGCGAATGGCGATGGTGGTGGCATCGCTGCCGGTTTTCACAATGGCAGCCATCTCGCAGCTGGGGATGTGCTCTTGAAGCTTGCGCACCAGGGTGTTTTGAACGCTCTGTGTGAGCGAGAAGCAGAATCCTTTGCTGCGAATCTGCTCGATGACGGCGTTGTCGATTTCTTCTTCACGATAGCCAATGATCACGGGTCCATAGGCGCAAAGGTAGTCGATGTATTCGTTTCCATCAACGTCGATGATGCGTCCGCCCTTGCCTTCTTCGAAGAAAATGGGATATTCGCCTTCCACGAAGTTGTAGGGTCTGCGGATGCCGGCAACGGCGCCGGGAACCAGGGTTTTAGCCTCGGCATAGAGGGCCATGCTTTTGTCGAGTTTCAGTTTTTCGGCCATTTATTTTCTCCTTATTATAATTCCCAAATTGATGCGATGCCCATGCCGCCGCCGATGCACAGGGCAGCCAAGCCTTTGTGGACATTGCGTTTGCGCATTTCGTGGAGCAGGGTCACAATGATGCGGGTGCCGCTGGCTCCGATGGGATGACCCAGCGCGATGGCGCCGCCGTTCACGTTCACAATGTCCGGATTGAGTGCGCCCAAGTTCTCAAGTTCCAAGCCTTTGAAAACCGCCAGAGATTGCGCGGCAAAGGCTTCGTTAAGCTCGGCGAGTTCAATGTCTCCAAGGCTCCAGCCGGATTTTTGCAGCAGTTTTTTGATGGCGGGAACGGGGCCGTAGCCCATGATGGCGGGGTCAACTCCGCCTGAGGCGCTTCCAGCCAGGGTTGCCAGGATGGGCAGTCCAAGTTCGCGAGCCTTTTCTTCGCTCATCAAAAGCAGCAGGGCGGCACCGTCGTTGATGCCGGAAGAGCTTCCGGCGGTGACGCTGCCGTCGGCTTTAAAAGCAGGGCGAAGCTTGCCCAAAGCTTCTGCTGTCACGCCTTTGCGGGGAAATTCGTCGGTATCGATCACCAGCGCATCACCCTTGCGTTGAGGAATCACGATGGGTACAATTTCGTCTTTGAAGCGACCTTCCGCCATTGCCTTTTCAGTCTTGTTCTGGCTGGCAGCGGAGAAGGCATCCTGCTCTTCACGGCTGATCTGGAATTTTTCCGCCAAGTTTTCAGCGGTGACGCCCATGTGGTAGTTGTTGAAAATATCACTGAGCCCATCACGGATCATCAGGTCTGTCATGGTTTTGTCGCCCATTTTTCCGCCCCAGCGCATGTCCATCGAGACATAGGGGATTTGGCTCATATTTTCAGTTCCGCCAACCACAACGATGTCGGCTTCGCCGGCGGCGATCATCATGGCACCCAATGCCACGCTCTTCATGCCGGAGCCGCAAACTTTATTCACAGTGTAGGCAGGGATGTGATCGGGAACGCCGCTTTTGATTGCAACTTGGCGGGCGATGTTTTGGCCGTGTCCGGCTCCACAAACGTTGCCCAGGATAACTTCATCGATTTGTTCAGGCTTCAAGCCGGTCTCGGCAAAGATTGCTTTAAGGACGGCAACGCCCAATTCCACTGCGGAAACGTCTTTGAAAACACCTCCGAAACTGCCGATGGGAGTGCGTTTGGCGCTCACCACAACGGTCTTTCTCATGGCTTCCTCCATCTGTTTATTTTGATTTCTTGCATCATAATTTTTCCGCCATATTCGGTCAACTGCTATTTATGGTTTGCGCGCGAAAATCGCAAACAAAAAGCGAAATATCCCGATTTGATCCTTGTTTGCACGTATCTTGTCTAGCCTGTAAATAGAATACACAAGCTGCCAAACACTTGTAATGCAGATGGTTATCATTAGTTTCTCGGGTAACGTTTTCATTGGTTTAGGCTGTATACTTAAAAGGGTGACACTCCACCTATTTCAGGATGGGTCAGCCTTGGCTGAAAGCGTTAATCAAGTGATTATCAAGCCTTAATCAAGCGTTAATTATTAAGACTTGATTAAGGCTTGATTAAGAAGTGATCGACACCTTGAAACAAGATTGACCCATCCTAAAATAGGTTGACCAAAAAACCAGATTAAGGAGAGAGGTTTTGAAAAAGACACGTCCACAAGTTCGATATAGCGAAGAATTTAAACGAATGGTAGTGGAAGAAATTGAAATGGGAACAATGACAGATGCAGAATGCAGATTCAGCAATGAATGAAGGAATAAGAAAATAAAATCTTTTGTGGAAACAGTAAGGGAATTCTGCCCGAGAGGCTTGACCGCAATGGCTGAACATGAGCCCCATCCTTGAACACAGAAGATTACAGGGCTGATTTACAGTCGAAATAAGGAGGGGAAAATTGGGTATTTTGGAGACTTGTTACTCAAATCAAACAGAAAAAAGTTCGGATCTAAAAAGGGATATAAAAAAGGGAGAACAAAAGCGTTCTCCCTTCGTATAGAATTTTAGTTTTTTATCTTTTCGATTACGTCTCGACAGAGCTGCCCGGAGCGCTCCAAACTTGCGCTTTCCACATAGATGCGGATGATGGGTTCGGTTCCGCTTTTACGAATGTGAATCCAGTGGTCCTCCGCAGTGGCTTTCACGCCATCCTGCAGGTCGATTTCATAATCCTTCAGGGCTTCCTGGGCGCGATTCATCGCCGCTTCCATCTGAGACGGTTCCAGTTCCAGTTTTCCCTTGGCAAAGTGGTAGCGGGGGAGTTCAGCCACAATCTGGGAAAGGGTTTTTCCGGTTTCCGCCAAAAGCCCCAAAATCAGAGCCATTCCAGCCACAGCGTCGCGGGTGTGATTCACTGCTGGGCAGATGATGCCGCCATTTCCTTCGCCGCCAACCGGGGAGCCGAGTTCCAGCATCTTTTTGCCCACATTGATTTCGCCAACTTTGGTGCGGTGTACCTGCACTCCAAACTGTTTGGCGATGTGGTCGCTGAGCATTGATGAGGAAAGGTTTACCACGATGTCTCCCGGGGATTTTGGCAAAATGAAAAGTTCCGCCAATGCCACGGAATATTCCTCACCGATGCAGACGCCATGCTCGTCAACGATGGCAAGCCTGTCCACATCCGGGTCGGTGGCAAAGCCGAGGTCTGCCTGATGGCGTCTCACTTCCACTTCCAACTGCTCCAAATTCACAGCCTGAGGTTCGGCAGGATGGGCAAAAATGCCGGTGGGCGAGCCGTTTATGCTCACCACTTCACAGTCCAGTGCCTTGAGCAAAAGCGGGGAAATCAGGCCGCCGGCGCCGTTCACGGAATCCACCACCACCTTGAACTTGCGGTCCTTGATTTTTTGCAGATCAAGCCAGGGAATATCCAAAACCTTGTCGATGTGATGCTTGATGGCGTCTTCATCCTGAGACAGGCTGCCCATATTTTGCCAATCCTTCCAAACGATGTCTTGTTCAACAGTTTGAAGGAAATCCGCGGCTTTTTGGGCGTCCAGAAACATGCCATCTCCATCCACAAATTTCATGGCATTCCACTGGGGCGGATTGTGCGAAGCCGTGATGCTGATGCCGCCCTGAGCTGAGTGCTTTTTCACGTTTAAAAGAACGGTGGGGGTGGAAACGATGCCGAGGTCGATCACATCGCAACCCACGCTCATAAGGGCGGAAGTGACGCTGTTTAGCATCGCCAAGCCGGTGGTGCGGGAATCCCTGCCCACCACGATTTTGGGCTTGCCTTCGCGGGCACGATTCAGCGACCTTTGGGTCATGAATTCACCAAATCGCGCCGCAAAACGCAGGGCGATGGCGGGATTCAGGCTGTCTCCAAAGACACCCCGGACCCCGCTAACGCCGGTCATAAGTTTGCTCATGGGCTTTTTAGTAACCGTATTTATATCTGTTGTCGATGATCTTTGCGTCTTTGCGAAGCTGGACGAACCAACGGTTGAAGGCTTCATTTTCCATGCGTTCACGGATTTCAGCCTGCTTTTCCTGCGTGAAATTCTTCATGTCGGGCTTGTTTCGAGTTTCGGCAAAGATGATGAAGGGACCTTCCTTGGTGTTGATCAGGGCGGAATATTGGCCACTGTTCAGAGCCAGGGCGGCTTTGTCGAAATCTTCCAACTGCGCATTCACTGGGGATGGCAGGCGGCTGCCGGATTTGTGCTCATTCAGGTCGATGACCTTCCAGCCTTCCTCATGTGCCGAAGTCAGATATTTATCCTTGGAAACGCGTTTGACGAAGTTGTCTGCCTTGTCTTTCGCACTGGCGATCTTTTTCTGCTTTTCGAGGTCATACTTGATCTGCAGCTTTTTCTCGGCGAAATCATCATAATAGCTTTTCACGTTGTCTGTGATTTGGGCAACAAGGTAGCTTTCCTCACCGCCGATATTCATGAAAAACACTTCCGAAACCTTGCCGGCTTTTTTGGCTTTGATGAATTGGAAAAGACCGCCGTGCTCACCGATTCCCTCCATCTGAGGATTGTCATGAGCCAGCCAGCGTGAAGCGGTTGCCTCCAGTTTCAGTTCCTTGGCGGCTTTGTCGATGCCTTTTCTGGCAATCAGTTTGGCTGCCTTTTTGGCCTGATCTTCCAGGTCGCGGCGGGTTTCTGAACTGACGTTCACTTTCAGGAGGATGTGGCTGGCGGCGATTTCTTCCTCTCCGGGCATGGTGGAGAAAATGGAGTCACATTTGATGATGTGCCAGCCAAAGTCGGTGCGGACGGGCTTGGAAACCTGACCTGCCTTGAGGGCGAAAGCGGCTTTTTCAAATTCAGGAACCATCATGCCTTTTTTGAAGCGTCCCAAGTAGCCGCCATTTGCACCGGAGCCGGGATCCTCGGAGTGATCCAGCGCCATAAGAGTGAAATCTTCCTTGTCGCCGGTGATCCGCTGATACAGCTCATCAATTTCGTTTTTCACAAAATTGTAGTCTTCTTCAGAAGCTTTGATGGGGAAGCTGAGATATTTGATGCGGGAAGCGGGTCCTTTTTTGAACTCCTTTTCCTTGTTGTCTTCGTAATACTTTTTGATCTCAGCTTCGGTGGCTTCCACAGTTTCCGCCATGTTGAAATCGAACCAGATCGCCTTGCCGGTCACGCTGTCGTTTTCTTTATTGAACTCAAACTTGAGGCTGTCTGCGGTGATGCCGGATTGTTTCACGATCTTGTCCTGCAGCTTCTTGCGAGGCAGGTAGTTTTTCATATAATCATATAGAGTCTGGCGCAGCTGGGGGTTTGAGTTTAGCGCCGCCAGATATTTTTGTTTATCAAAACGTCCGTTTGTTTGCAGGTCTGGGTGCTGTTGCAGGTCCATGGGGACGTCGTTTTGCATGGCATGTTTGATTTGAGCATCGGTAACCTTGATGCGATACTTTTTGATTTGCTGCTTCAAAAGCGTTTCATCCACCAGTTCCTGCCAGGCAGCGTGGCGGACATAGCTCATCATTTGCTCATCCACTCTCTGACCTTGGGCTTCATAACGCTGGACCACTTCCTGAATCTTTGCGTTATATTCCTGAGGACTGATTTTGGTGCCGTTAATTTTGGCAAGATAGTTTCCCTTGAAGCTTTGCAGGAGCCTTTCTCCACCAAAGATTCCTCCGGCGCCAAGGCTCAAAATGAAAGCCGCGGCAACGATATAGACGATTGCTTTTTGTTTCTTTCTCAGTTCGTCGAGCATTTATTTCCTCCCATTTTGGGTAAATTTATTCCAGTTTGTAGTCAATAATTTAGAGGGCTGTTTTTGGCAAAGGTTTTTTTTAGGCTTCAGCGCGCAGAAGCAGGAATATGCCCAGCGCGGAGAACAGTATGTTCGGCGCCCACGCCGCCCAAACGGGGTCGATAACCCCGGCATAACCCAGACTTTGAGCCATCCTGAGCAGGATGAGCTGGGTGAAGCCCAATGCCAGAGCCAGCGCGAAAAGCAGACCGCGCCCTCGGGAACGGATGTTGCTGGTGGCGATTGGCACAAAGAAGAACACAGCGATGAGGTTTGTGAGCGGGAAAGCCAGTTTCAGATGGAGGTCCAGGGTTTCCCGGTTCGCTTTTTCCCCGGTTTTTTTCAAGCCGGAGATGTGTTCACGCAGTTCAAAAAAGCCAAGGTCCAGGCTTTTCTTTCCGGCTTTGGCAAAATTTTGCGGCGTGAGGTCCAACAGCTTGTCTGCATTGGGTGGCGGAGCTTGATAGTCGATGTCTTTTTTTCCTGAAAAACCCCAAAGCCTGCTCTCTCCAAGAGTCCATTTATCGTTTTGCCAAGTGGCGGTGGGCGCAATGATGCGGCGCTTGATGGTGGTAAAACTTGAATCCGGCTGGCAAATATCCAGCCCGCGGATGATATTTTGGCTGCCGTCAAAAAAAGCGATGTGGAAGAATTCGCCTTCATTGGTCTGAAAATGCAGGCGAGCTCTGTCTTCCGGAGGTTCCGGGGTTCCGCTGCGGATTTGGGTGTCGTAAAAGTGAGCACGGTTTTTTTCAGCCAGGGGAAGCACATACTCTCCAAAAACGGCGATGATGAGGCTGATGAAGGCTCCCAAGATGAAAAGCGGGAAAAGAGCCCGTTTGATGCTGATTCCGGCAGCGCGAACGGCTACGCTTTCGTTGTGTTTGGAAAGGTTGTTCATCATGAACATGCCGGTGACCAAAATGGTGAGCGGCGAGCTCAAAACAATGAGGTAGGGCAGGCGCAGAGCGTAATACAGGATCACGTCCTGAAAGCTGGTTCCGCTTCGCATCAGGGGGGAGAGGTTGTCAATCACGTCAATCACGATGAAAACAACGCTGAAGGCAGCAAAGACAAGCAGATAGGTCTTCAGAAATTCCCGGGTGAAATATCGGTCGAGGATGCGCATGATTCTTTTAGTGGATAAGCTCGTCCGGAAGGGGTTTTCCCTTCTGCTGACGCCGTGAAAGACGCCAGGAGAGCAGTTTGAGGTTGACCAACTGTTTTTCCCGCAGCGAGAGATGGATGAGCCCAAAAGCCAGTGCGATGAAAATGATATTGGTGAGCCACATCGCCCAAAAGGGCTGAACCATGGCTCGATCCGCCAGCTCTTCCCCGCCGGTGAGGGCGATGTAGTAGATCAGGAAAATGAGGCTGGAAACGCTGAACGCCATGCCAATCCCGCTGGCACGGCTCATAAGCCCCAGAGGCGCCCCCAGAGCCACAAAGATCAGGATGGCGGCGGAGAGGGCAAACTTTTTGTGGTATTCCACCTGCAGGGAGCGAAGGTTCTCCAGGGTATATTGTGCCTGGTCTTCGGCGGCTCCTTTCATGATGCTCAGGCGGCGCTGTTCCACATCTTTTTCATGCGGGTCGGGCAGGGCTTCCAGCTTGTCCAGCCGCTGCTGCAGGGTTTGGATTTCCGCTTCACTCTGAGCAAGTTCGGCCTCTTTTTCGCGAATGCTGGCCACAAGCTGGGGATAGGTCATTTCACGGTCGCTGCGGAAGCCCATGTCCGCAAATTCCATGCCGGGAGCCAGGTCCCGGATGTGGATGCTGAAGCTTTCGAATTTTCGCACCTGATATTTGTCTGGCTCGCGCTCGTTTTGCTCGTGCATTTCGCCGTTTAAGAGCGTCACCAGAAGCACATTTCCGCCGTCAAGCTGGAGCAGGTTTCCCTTTTCGGCGCAAATCAGCCGCGGTATTCTGGTTTGACTGCGGTCGTAAATCAGGATTCCCTGCAGCTCGTTCTCCGTGTTCTTTTTGGTGAAAATCGTGTAGTCTCCCAGGGTGGTGAATTCGTTTTCCTTGATGATCGTCATGGGTCGATGATAGGCGATCTTCAGGGTCAGTTTCTTCAGTTTGTGGTTCGTGTTTGGCAAGAAAAAGTGGTTGAACCAAAGCATCCCCAGGCTCATGAGGAACGCCACCAAAAAGAGGATCCACATGGATTTATAGACGTTGATACCGCTGGATTTCATGGCGGTGATTTCGCGGTCCGCGCTCATGCGCCCAAAGGCCAGGATCGTGGCCACCAAAACCGCCATGGGAATCGCCAAAGCCAGCATGTATGGCAGTGAAAATGCGAACAGGCGGAGGATGATCTGGGCATCCAGTTTCTTATCGATGATGAGGTTGATGAGATCGATGGCGCGATCTGCCAAAAGCACGAAGGTCACCACCGCCAGAGACAGGAAAAAAGGGGCGATGTGTTCCCTGAAAATGTAGCGCGGCAGGATCTTCACGATTCCATAAGCTCCCAAAGCTGTTCTTCGCTGATGATCTGGACCCCGGGCGTTTTTTGAGCCTTGGCGAGCTTTGAACCCGGTTTTTCTCCCACCACCAGATAGTTCAATTTTGCGCTCACACCGCTCACAACCCTGCCTCCATGGGCGCGGATGCGGTCTTCCATCTCTGTTCTGGAAGCGGATGCCAGGCTGCCGGTGATCAGAAAGGTTTTACCTTCCAAAGTGGTGGAAACACGCTGGGAAAGCTGACCGAAACTGAGTCCAACAGCGCGCAAAGCCTCGATCAATTCACGGTTTGCCGGGTTTGCGAACCACGCAGCCAGGGAGGATGCCACGATTTCTCCCACATCCTGAACCTGTGCCAAGGCTTCCATATCAGCACCGGCGAGGGCGTCCACATTTTGGAAATGTTCCGCCAGCCTGAGAGCGGTCACGCTGCCCACATGGCGGATTCCCAGGGCAAAAAGCACACGGTCAAAATTGCGCTCTTTGGAGGCTTCGATGGCTGCCTTCAGGTTTTCAGCGCTTTTGGCTCCAAAGCGGTCAAGCTGCGCCAGCTTTTCGTAGTCCAGGCTGTAAATATCCGGCAGGGTGGAAACATATCCGTGTTCCAATAGACGCGCAACCAGACTTTCCCCCAAACCCTGAATATCCATGGCATTGCGGGACGCAAAGTGTTCAAGCCGCTTCTGGAGTTGGGCGGGGCAGGATGCGTTCGGACAATAGCTGATGGCGCCGTCCAAATCTCGTTCCAGATGGCTTTGACACACAGGACAGTTTTTGGGAAATTCCACTTCAGCAGCGTCTGCTGGACGTTTTTGAGGCAGGGTTTCCAATATTTTGGGGATGATTTCGCCGGATTTGATGAGCCGGACGCTGTCGCCGAGATGGATGTCCAGACGGCGGATTTCGCCTTCGTTGTGCAAGGTGGCGCGGGAAACTGTGCTTCCGGAGATGTAAACCGGCTCCAAAATGGCAACAGGGGTCACGGCGCCGGTGCGGCCAACTTGAAACTGCACATCCAGCAGACGGGTTTCCTTTTCCTCCGGTTTGAATTTGTATGCCACCGCCCATTTCGGGCTTTTTGCTGTGTGTCCCAATCGGCGTTGAAGCTCCAGTTCATCCACCTTGATCACCACGCCGTCAATCTCGAAGGGAAGGCTGTGGCGCTCCGTCTCCCAGTGGTCACAAAACTTTTGCACTGCATCGTAAGACAGGCAAATCTCGCTGGATGGGGAAACCGGGAAGCCCAGGTTTTCCAGCCATTTCACCAGTTCGGATTGCCGGTTCACGGGAAGGTTTGAAGCCCTTCCCAGGGCATAGAAAATGGCTTTCAGATGGCGTTTTTTCACCTCGGCTCGGTCTTTGAGCTTGATGGAACCGGCGGCGGCATTGCGCGGATTGGCGAAGGTTTTTTCTTCGTTTGCGGCGCGGGTTTCGTTCAGGGTCAAAAAGTCCTGCACAGGGATGTAGATTTCGCCGCGGATCTCGATGGGGTGGAGGTGCGAAATCCTTTCTGGAACAAGGTTCAGGGCGCGGATATTGGGGGTGACCACCTCGCCTTGCAAGCCGTCGCCGCGGGTGCTGGCATATTGCAAATCACCGTGTTCATAGTATAAATTGATGGAAAAGCCGTCAATTTTCAGTTCCACCGCCAGCTGGGGAAATGCTCCCAGTTCGGCAGCCAGTTTTTCGCACCAGCTTTGCAATTCTTCAGCGGAATAGGTGTTGTCCAAACTGTACATCCGCTCCAGATGGGGGATGGTTTGGGCTCCGGGGCGAAGGTCGCTCCCCACCTTTTCGGAGGGCGAATCCTGCTTTTGAGCCTCATCCAGCCGGGCTTCCAGTTCTTGAAGCTCTTTTACCAGCCGGTCGTATTCATAGTCCGAAATAGAGGGGTTTGCCAGCTGATAATAAAGCAAATCGTGGCGCTCAATTTCGGCGCGCAGTTTTTTTATTTGCTCAAGCAGGCTCTCGGTCATAGTTCGTAAAAGGCGGGACGCCTGTCGGAAAAGATTTCGTTCATGTCACTCACGTTTTTGTCCAAAGCCAGGGCGGGGTCGATCTCAACAGTTTTCACGCCGATCTCCTCGCGCTCCATGCGTACCAAAATTTCGCCTTTGGTGGCCAGGATCTGGCTCATGCCTGTGAAGCTATGCTTCAAGTCGCCTTCTCCTTCCGAGCCGATGCGGTTTGAAGTGATGGAAAACACGCGGTTTTCCAGGCTGCGGGTGATCATGGCCTGCTGACACCAGGGCAAAACCAGGTTCGAGGGGTGACAGATAATCTGGGCGCCCTTCATGGCCATGGTGCGGGCGGATTCCGGAAAATACCAGTCGAAACAAACCATCATGCCAATTTTTACCCCACCTTTGGCGGGATAAACGTTCAAGCCGGTGTTTCCGGGGGTGAAAAACAGCTTTTCGCGGTAATAGAGATGGGTTTTGCGATACACGTGGTGGCTTCCGTCCGGGTTCAGCAGCGCGGCGGAATTGTAAAAAGTATCGCCATCGCGCTCGGCAAAGCCGTAAACGATGCTGTAGTCGCCCTTTGCGGCAAGCTCGCCCAGAGCCGTAAACGCCTCCGATGTGGGAACCACTTCGCTGGTGGCCATCACGTCTTCGCGCGACCGGAAAAGATATCCGGAAATGCAAAGTTCCGGCAAAACCACCAAATCCGTTTCCAGACCCTCCAAAAGCTGAGTGAGTCTGCTTATATTTTCCCGCGGATTCAAATAGGCGGGCTCGAATTGCAAAACGGAAACCCTGTAACTCATGTTTTCTTCTATCTCCTTATCTCTATTACATTTGGATGGACCGAACGCTGCCTCGGTCACAATCAATCATAATTTCAGCAAGATGGATTTCGGTCAAGCAATTTTCTGTTGAACACGTTTTTCCTGTCTTTTTCGGCTGTTGCAGGCTCTATTTTAAGTCCGCTTTGTTTTGAGCTGATCTGAAAACCTGAGAAAATCATACATTGATCGTTTGAATCTGTGTCCTGCTAAAAAGGGGTTTGCAGCGAGACCATAGAAAACTGAAGCCCTCTCCCTTGGCTCGAGCCAATGAGTTGCTGCGATCCTACCCGTGACCCTCCCAATTTTTTCGCGGGTGCCTTAGGGGAGGCATCGGAAAAAGAGCTTGCTTGGGCTCAAGGGAGAGGCTGGGTTTGGAGATTTTCTTAGGTTTGCATAACCCAGAGTGTTGCAAATACCTGCACACCAAATCGGAAGTATTTCCCAGCATATTTGAACCAAAGCAAAACTAACGCCCAAATTAAAGATTGACAAAAAACATTGGCGCATGGTGAATGGATATGGGAATGATTAATGTTTGGCTTCTTTTTTTATTCGGTCAAAAATGCCACTCCCAATGGCTGTGGAAGCCAAAAATGGTTTTATCAGGATTTATACTAAGTTTTTAAATGAACAAGGAGCAGGAAAATGAAAAAGGCATTTTGGATCATATTTTTGTTGCTTCCGGTACTATTGATGGCCAGCAACACAGAGCGGGTGTTATGGAAAGTATTTTATGCGGTCTCTTATCCCGATGCGTTTGAGTGGAAACTTCCACTGCCAATATATGTAAACAACAGGTTGGTAAAAGACTATACGGTAGATCACGAATCTTTTGAAGGTGAAGTCAAATTTTGGGTAAAGGATGGTGACATTGTGGAATTTCGCATAGAAGATCCCTACGTCACTCAGGAACACTATGAAATCCGTGATCATAAGGGTCGATTGATGGCGTGTGCCAACCCGAGTTCACCTTATCTTGGAGAGTCCCCTGCACCTATAAAAGTGCGCTTGAAACACGGCAATCTTCCCGAGCCTGCTGCTGTCGTAATTCCCGTAAATGGCGATACCGCTTACCCTTTGTCTGGCTTTCTAAAATGGTCTCCCGCTGATAATTTGGTTCCGAACAGTAAAAGAAATAAAGAAGGAAAACTTGTGCAGGGCTACCGGGTTTACTGGAGCAAGGTTGGGCAGAAAATGGAGCTTATTTCCGAGCAAAGTGCCTCCAACTGTCAGGTGGAAATAGCCGATATGGAGCCGGACACCGAATATCAATGGAAAGTGGTGCCCTTCAACGAATATGGCGAAGCCAAGAACTGTCCCGTTTGGAGATATCGCACCGCTCTGTTCAGCCTGGTGGCAGAATTCAAAGATTGGAGTGGTGTTGCAGATTTTGATGGTGACGGGGAGCCTGATTTCTTACATATTAGATCGCAGTACAGTGACATTTTAGACAATTATGTAAATACTCTCGGATATTATAAGGGCTTCAGCCGAAATTTTGTTGAGATCTCGGAACTGGAAGAACAGTTTGAGTGTGTAGCATGGCACGACATAAACAAAGACGGACTTCTGGATATGGTATGTTTTTGGGAATCTTACGATGAAGATCTGGTGGACGCTGTGGCGTTCTTGAATTTAGGTGGAAAATTCTCCCAACATCCCAGTCAAATTCAAATCAATATGAGGGATTTTAATAATTCTCTGAAGGAAAAAGTATTTGCGGCGCAGCCTCAACAGTATGCATTTGATGATGGAAGCAATACTTCTTGGGTTGCTATGGATGCAGACGGGGATGGGGTTGAAGATTATTTGCACATATATACGCCAGACATGTATGATGACGGCCATAAGCAAAAGCCTGCGGCAAGGCAAGTTCCTTTTCCAAAAGACTATGTCCAGTACCGCTTTGGTGGGGAATACCACAGTGAAGATGTTTTATTGGATAAGGCTCATGGTGCTACAGTTCCATCCGGATTCGTGCCCTCAGACGATATTTTGGAAATGGATATAACCACGGGGACCAGGGGTTGGAATTGGTGTGATTTTGATCTGGATGGCGATGCCGATCTTTGCTTTTCCATTGAAATCTCAAATTATTCAGTGGGATATACTGAGGTTTATCGAAATGATGGCGGCAAACTTGTGCCAATGGAACAGGCTTTAAATGGATATAATGCTTTGGACCCTAATCCGGAAAATCATTATCAAGCGCATGGATATTATAATGAAATCTACTGGTATGACATTGACGGTGACGGTGACATGGATCTAATTCTGTGCAGTTCCTACTATGGACCCGGTTCCTACTACTTGTTTCTAAACCACACGATCAGACCGACTTCTTCCTCCGCTGGGAAAAAGTAAGAAAAATAGAGAGAAAGCTGCTCCGCAAACTGGTAAATGAATATTTGTTGACGAGACAGGTATTTGGCTGTATAATATTCTTTTGTGAGAGCAAATTTGGCAGGGAACGCTTGAGGCTTTGTTGGCACGAAAACACTTGACGCCAGAGCGCCTTTCAAAAGAAGCGTATACTGTATGAATTTAAGTATAAATTTGAGGTTAATAATGAAATACGACGTTATGATAATCGGTGGCGGTCCTGCCGGACTGAGCGCGGCGATCTATGCTGCCCGTGGCGGATTGAAAACAGGTCTGTTTGAAAAAGGCATCATCGGCGGCCAAATCACCGTTACAAACGATGTGGAAAACTATCCTGGCTTTCCCGAACCTCTTTCGGGTTTTGAACTTACCGAAAGGATGAGGCAGCAGGCTGAAATATATAAAGCCAAATTCATCGATGAAGAAGTTACCGCCATCGGCATGGAAGGGCTTTGCAAAATCATCGAAACTTCGGAAAACACCTATCGCACCAAGAGCCTGATCATCTGCACAGGTGCTCATCCCAGGCTGTTAAACGTCCCGGGCGAAGAGCGCTTCACCGGACGGGGTGTATCCTATTGTGCCACCTGCGACGGTGCGCTTTACCGCGACAAAGTGGTGGCAGTGGTCGGCGGAGGCGATTCCGCGGTTGAGGAAGCTCTTTTTCTGACCCGATTTGCAAAAAAGGTGTACATCATTCACCGCAGAGACGAGCTTCGCGCTCAAAAGATCATTCAGGAACGCGCCCTGAAAAACCCCAAGGTGGAGATGGTTTGGGATACCGTGGTTCAAAAGATCCACGGAACCGAGCAGTTGGAAAATCTTGAGCTTTACAACCGTCGCACCGAAAAGGTTTCCTTCCTTCCCGTGGATGGAGTTTTCATCTATGTGGGGATCCTGCCCAACAACGAGCTTCTGGAATCCAGGCTGGAGCTTGACAGCAGCGGCTTTGTGCTCACCAACGAAAATATGCACACGAATGTGCCCGGAATCTATGCCGCCGGAGACATTCGCCACACGCCCCTGCGCCAGGTTGTGACTGCCACAAGTGACGGTGCCATTGCAGCTTACAGTGCCGAAAAATGGATCATGGAAAACTACGATGATGTGATTGGGGTGGAAAACAACGATAACGATGAGCAGTAATCAGATTCGAAAAACCTTCATTGACTTTTTCCGCGAGCGTGGACACCAGTTCATTCCGTCCTCGCCGGTGATTCCGGAAGATGATCCCACCCTGCTTTTTGCAAATGCGGGGATGAACCAATTCAAAAATATCTTCCTGGGACTGAAGGAAGCGCCGGTTTGCAGAGCCGTGAACAGCCAAAAATGCATCCGCGCCGGAGGGAAGCACAACGACCTGGAAGTGGTGGGCAAAGACGGCTATCACCACACTTTTTTCGAGATGCTGGGAAGCTGGTCTTTTGGAGATTACTACAAAAAAGACGCCATCATCTGGGCTTGGGAGCTTTTAACCGAGGTTTTCAAGCTGCCCAAAGACAAGCTTTATGCCACGGTTCATGAAAGTGACAAGGAAGCCTTTGAGATTTGGCAAACCCACACCGATATTGACAACTCCCACATCTCATATCAGGGGGATAAAGACAACTTTTGGGAAATGGGCGACATGGGACCCTGCGGCCCCTGCAGCGAGATTCATATTGACCGTGGAGCCGCACATTGTGAATTGGAAGGCGTGGAGGGACACGTTTGCGCCGTGAATGGCGATTGCAGCCGCTTCATCGAGCTTTGGAACCTGGTTTTCATCCAATACAACCGTGAGGCAGACCGATCCCTGGTTCCGCTTAAAAACAAATATGTGGACACTGGTGCCGGTTTTGAGCGCTTGGTTCAGGTTTTGCAGGATGTGGACAGCAACTATGAAACCGATCTTTTCATGCCCATCATCGGCAAAATTGCGGAACTGAGCGGAGTTGAATACAGCCCTGAAACCGGAGTTTCACACCGCGTGATTGCAGACCACGTCCGCTGCCTTTGCTTTGCCTTGGCGGATGGCGGTTTTCCCTCCAATGAAGGCCGGGGCTATGTTTTGAGACGCATTCTGCGCAGGGCATCGCGTCATGGCCGTTTGCTGGGTTTTGCCGAGCCGTTCATGTTCCATTTGGTGGACACGGTTTCCTCCATGATGGGAGATCATTTCCCAGAATTGAAGGGCAGGGAAGCCTATATCCGCATGGTGATCAAAGCAGAAGAGGAGCGCTTCAACGCCGCTTTGGACAAGGGTTTGGAACACTTTGACGAGATCCTGGCAAGGCTGGAAGGCGACCGCATTTCCGGCAAAGACGCCTTCAAGCTTTATGACACCTTCGGTTTTCCTTTGGATCTTACGCTCATCATGGCCCAGGAAAAGGGCTTGGGCGTGGATACAGAAGGGTTTGAAGCCGAAATGGAAGCTCAGCGGGACAGGGCAAGAAAGAGCTCGAAATTCGCTTGGGAAGCCTCGGATGAAGAATGGACTGAGTTTTCCAAACCAAGCCCCACACAGTTTTTGGGCTATGAACAGAGCATCGCTGTGGCAAAAATCCAGCGCTATCGGCTTTCTCCGGATGGACTTTTGCACCTGCAACTGGACCAAAGCCCCTTCTATGCAGAAAGCGGGGGACAGGTTTCCGATACCGGCGTGATTTTCAACGACGATTTTGAGATGCGCGTGACGCAGGTGAGCAAGAAGGATGATTATTTCATCCACAGCGGGGAACTGATCCGCGGTGCGGTTTCTGAAAAACCGGTTACTGCGGAGATAGATCTTGCCCGTCGCCGGGATATTATGCGCAACCATACCGCCACTCACTTGCTGCACAAGGCGTTGCGCGATGTTTTGGGCGACCACGTTCAGCAAAAAGGATCTTTGGTCAGTCCGGACTATCTGCGTTTTGACTTCACCCACATGCGTGCCTTGACTGCTGACGAGATTCAAAACGTGGAAAAAAAGGTGAACGAAGCCGTTCGCCAGGACCTGCCTGTGAGCGTTGTTGTCAAGGGCATGGAAGAAGCCCGCAAGGATGGTGCCATCGCACTTTTTGGTGAAAAATACAGCGAAATGGTGAGAGTGGTCAGCGTTCAGGATTTTTCCATGGAGCTTTGCGGCGGAACCCACGTTTCATCCAGCGGTGAAATCGGGTTTTTCAAGATTGGCTCGGAAAGCTCAATCGCTGCCGGAATCCGGAGGATCGAAGCCCTCACCGGTCGAGGCGCAGATGAATTTGTGCAAAGCCTGCAAAACAGGATAAAGGGCATGGCTCAAAGCCTGCAGGTTCCCGAAAAAGCCTTGGAGCAAAAACTGGAAGGGCTGCAGAACCGGGTTTCAGAGCTTGAACATCAGCTTAAAAAGCTGGAAGCCGGACAAAGCGGAGCAGAGGCCCAGGAGCTTTTGAGCCAGATCAAGGATATGGGGGATTTTCGTCTCTTGAGCGCAGTGGTGGAAGCCGATGCAGCCAAGCTCCGTGAACTTGGCGACATCCTGAAAGACCGTGCCAAAGATGCCATTTCCGTATTGTTTGCGCGCAATGGAGACAAGGTTTCCATCGTGAGCGTGGTGGGTCCGGGTTTGAAGGAAAGATTCCACGCTGGCAATATCGTAAAAACCGTTTCCCAGCACTTGGGTGGAAAAGGCGGCGGCAGGCCGGATTCAGCGATGGGCGGAGGCAGCAACCCGGAAAAGATTGCGGAAATCAGCGAAAAACTGCCCCAGATCATCCAAGAGCTACTGAAACAGTCTAAGAATTCGTAATAACACCGGTTTCAGGATGTTTGATCCAACAATCCTGAAACCGTTGTTTTAAACTCTACCACCTCAGATTCAGCATCAGCATGGGGTTGCTGTCTTTCATGCCCACATACACCTGAGCCTGTTTATCCCGGGCATTGTAGCGTAAAACATCCAAACCGCTGATAAGGTGGTTCACAATCATCACACCCATGGCAACTTTGCCATAATCACGCAGGTTTTGGGTCTGAGTGCGGATGCTCACATAGGTGGCGCGGTCGTCTTTGCTGTCCCAGCGCCATGCCAGCTCATCCGGATACATGTTTTCCTCAATATAGATCTGCTGCTGGGAAGGGTCGAGCGGGAAAAGCCTGATTGCTTCCTCCCGAACCATGGCGTTGTAGCCGCCGGCTTCAAACCCGCTGCTGTTGTAGCGGCTCAGATCCCTGAAATAGGCATCTGCATAGTCGCCTGGCAGGATGTGTGCAAACTTTAACGCGTGTTCATAGGAATCGCGCTTTTTAAGGTCAACTTCCTTGCTGAAATAGAACATGCTTGAGATGATGGCGGTTTCCGCAGCCAGCATTGCGTAGCCATGTTTGTGGTCATGTCGAACCTGCGCAAGCCCTGGCAGCGCCAAGGACTGAGCCATTTGCAGGGCTGTGCTTTCAGCAGCCAGAGTGGCTCCCAATACAAGCAAAAGCAGCAGCGAAACCAGATGTTTAAAACTCAAAGGCATTAAAACTCCAAATTGTAGTTCAGCATAAGCCCGCCATTTTCCTGAACGGAAAAATACAGCGGAGTGGGTTTTTGTGGGTCTTTGGAAATCAGCGCAACATCGATGAGGCTCACGAATCTGTTCAACAGCATCGCACCCAGGCTGAGGTTTTGATACATCTTGGTGCTTTGGGTGCGAAAGCGCAAAGATCGGTAGTGCGCCTGATGTTCAGCACTTTGCCAAGCCCAGGCTTCCTCGGGAGAATAAGTGTTTTCCTCCACATATGCCTGGTAGGCTTCAGGATTGTATCCGTATATCAAATAGTAGTTTCTGGCTCCCAAGATCTGTGTATTGTTGAAGTCATCGCTGTTAAGATACTGCTGTATATGCTGATAATAGCTGTCTTGCACCTCATCCGGGATGCCTGCATAGCTTTTGGCATACTGTTTGTAGGATGCTGTGAGATTATTGATTTCCCTGCCGGTTGCCAGCCAGGCTGTGAGCGCCACCAAATCTGTTCCCACCATGATTCCGCCCCGGGTGGTTTTCCCCAAAAGGATTTCCCCACTGCCGGGCACAAAGGCGGACATGGCCAGCGGCAGCGCTTTGGATTCTGCCTCCAGCTGCACTGCAAAAAGCAGCGACAGCAAAAGAATGACTATGATCGTGTAACGCATTTAAAACCTGTAGCTTAGCCCCAAGGTGGGGGTGATGTTGTTGTTTCCGCTCAGCCCTGTGTAATACTGGATTTCAAACCTGTTTTGAGCCAGGGAACTGCGGTTGACCTGCCTGGTGAGCAGGGCGGCGTCGATCGCTGCTGTGATATGGTTCACAGCAAGCCCCAAGCCCACATAATTGGCGTAGGAATACTGCTTGTTTGCATCTCTGCGCATTTGCAGATATTCCTGGCGCCACGGGGATGCGGCCAACTCTCCGGGTGCCACGGCATGGGCGGGATCGAGGTTTCCGCCACTATTCAGATAATATTCAATCCGGTAGTTTTTGATCCAGCGGTTATAGTGAACCAAGGCGGGGTCGCTATGATGCGGGTTCCACACCCAGGTGGCATCGTTGGGGATTTGATCCAGGAAAAAACTGCCGTTTCTGGGGTCGGAGGCAAATTGGTGATACCAGTCCCCCCAGCCAAATACGTATTTGTTATATTTTCCAATGTCTTCATAGAAGTGTTGGGTGTTTTCCTGGTCCAGCCTGAAGAAGGTGCCATCGTAAATGTCCAGAGTGCCGGGGTTGATGTTCATCAGAACATTTTGCACCAATTCCTGATAGGCACGGTTGTAGCGGGGGCCTTCATAGGTGAAGCTATAGTCCTCTCCGTGAATGGTATAGCTGAAAGTTTGAGTGACGGTCTCGCCATTGGCAAAGTGCTCAAAATCTTCCGTAATTTTGTCACCTTGAGATTTGAAATAGACCATGCCGCCGATCAGGCCAAGTTCCAAAACGGGGAAAAGATAAGCGGTTATGGCACTCGGTTTGGCGTAAAACTGTCCGGCTCCAGGCACCAACGCGGAAAAAAGCATTGCCAAGCGGGCGTCTTTTTTCTGATATTGCACGCTGATGATGTCCTGATCGGCTTTGTCGCCACTGTCCTGGAAGATAAGGTCGTCGATGTTTTGGGCAAAAGCCGAGCCCAGCAGCATGACTCCCAGTAATATGATGATTATTCTTTTCATTTCAAAGCCCTTTTGATCATTTTTCCACGGCAAATTTAACTCGCCTGACTTCCATGCCTTTTTGTAAAACCAAGATATAAACCCCGGATGCAAGCTTGCTGCCATCCAGGGAAATATCCCGGCGAAGCATTCCGTTGGCAGGGATATCTTGACTTTGAATCATCGAACCCTTGATGTCGAAAATCCTCAGCTTAAGATCTTGATTAAAGTTTTCCACTCTCACCCGGAAGCTGTTTTCCTTCACGGGATTGGGGAACACAAAGGCGGTAAATTCCGGAGCCTGGGGATGATTGTCATCTTGAAAAGAACCTCCAAAGCTTCCCACATCCATGTTTCTGAATCCCTTCCAGATGAAGTGAAAATCATCTGAGTGGTGATTATAGCTATGAAGCCGCGCCCTGCCGGATGAATCCACATAATACCAGCTCAAGTCTTCAACACTAATCACAACGGAGGTGTGAAACACTTCCATGCCGGAGTCCAGGTTCGAATTCGAAGGAAACGAGCATTGCCACAAGATTCCCTCATCCGGCACAAAAGCAACATGACCTCTGCCCGGCAAAGGCAGATACATGCGCATTTGGGACTCGAAAATCATTGAATAGACGTGTTCACCGGGGCTAAACTCCAACGGAAAAGCGTTGTAGGGAAAATCCTGGATCAGTGTGCCGTCGTGCTTCATGGCATGGATCCTGTTTCCTTCACCCCAGAAAACGACGGGACGGATGCTTCCCGCTTCGGTGTCAAGCTTGGTGAACCCCATCTGAGTGGGCTTTTTACCCGAGGTGTTGCTGAATATCTTGTGCAGTGCTTCATCCTGATATTTATAGATGTTGCCACTGTTTGCCATCAGGAAGATCATCCTCAAGTTTGTATCCGGGTCAATGTAAGTCACCGGCTCATAGTCACCAAAAGCCTCTGGCAGCTCCAGCTCCTGCATGGTTGTAAGCGTTTGTGGCTCAAGGAAAAACAGCATATCCTGGCCAAGCGCCAGCAATTCATTATCAAATGTGCCCAAACACTCAACCTTGCCCAGATTCACATATTCCTGGCCCACGTTGTTTGCCACCATGCCCAAACCTTCGGCAGTTCCAACGTAAACCTGATCCTGCCAATAAAGCGGGGCAGTGGTGATGGTGGCTGGGAAATTGATAAACTTGCTTTGCAGGCTGTCACCGGAAAATTCCACAATTTCCAGGGTGTTTTCCCTCACCACCAAAAGTTCCTGATAATAGTCTGAATCCTGATTTCCCACCATGATGGGCTGGCTTATTTGGCCGGCTTCCCAGGCGAAGGGACCCATCAGGTCTTCCCAGCCTTGCAAATAACTAAAAAGAGTGATGGAATTTTCGCCAATCACGGGAATATTCAGGCTGTTGAAACTGGAATTGATGCTTGGTCCGATCAAAATGGCAGGTTCTGCGGTCTCAAGGTTGTGGCTTGCTTGGAAAAATCCAGCCATGGGCTTGACCTTCATCAAAGCACCCGGATCACCAATTTCATCCAGCCAGATCAATGAGCCCATGCCCTTGGTATCGCGCAGGGGCGGCTTGGTTTCGCTGTTAAACCTTGGTGTCCAAGCCTCCAGACTCCAGCCTTGAAAAGAGCCATTGCCGTCCAAAACCGGTTTTTTGCCGTGGAAATAGTCATATTCCGTGCCCGTCCAAAACCAGGAATGATCATTTCCAATATCGGGCAGATTATCCGCCTCAATGATTTCCACCCCACGTTTGTGATAGAGGGTGTTTACGGAATTATTTTCAAAATTCGACACAAAGCTGCCGTCGGCGCCGATGAACCCCTGCTGGTAGATCTGGTCTTCATTAATGCGCCAGACCAGGATGCCGCCTCCAATGCTGGAACCGTCCGGTTTTTGGAAGGATGGCAGAAGATAGTCATATTCATAAGTTGGGGTATCCGTGGGATCAGCCAGGGCAGTGGGGTAGAGGATCACACGGTGATCTTCACTTGCCTTCACCGCGGTGGCGCCGTCTCCGTCCGGGTCAACGCTGCGGTTTTCCACCAAAATATATTCGGTGGGGGAAAGCCTGAAGCGCAGGATTTGCGGATGGGTCTGGGGTCCCTGTTGCTTGTGGCTGCTTGCCGCCAGCCAGATCTGGGAAAACAGCGTTTCCTCATCCAAATCCACCAGCAGTCCTGCATCCTGTAAATCCTGTCCAAACACCAGTTCACGGGACCAGGCTCCCGGAAGTCCGGGCAAGCCGCCTTCCAAAAGCACCAGCGAGCCGTCATCCATCTGGTCCAACAAAACTCCGGAGCCGCCGCTGTCCATGATGTCAAACACGCCCACCATCGGCTGCCAACTGTAAACGTTATAAAGATCCTTGAACCCGAGTGAGTGCCCAAATTCGTGCACCAACACGGCATTCAGCGCCCCATATCCACCATGAAAAACATATGCTCCGGATTCCTGAGTGTAAAAATCCTGCGAGATGGTGGAAGGGACGTTGCAAGCGTGCCGGATCAAGGTGGCACCTCCATCCACCACGGCTTCCTTGCCTTTTTCCACCTTGATAAAAAAGGAGGGGATGTCGGAAGGTGTGTCGCCATTGAGGTCGTGCTGCCAGTCTGAGCCAGCGTGGATGATCATATAGTGACCAAATCCGCCAAAATTCAGCTCTGGAGACTGGCTGTCTGCAATTTCAAAAGCATCTTTGAAATACTGTTCCATCCTTGCCACAAACAAGTCGGAATCGGCATTGGGCGGATTGTACCAGCCCATGGTTTGGGGCAGGGTGTAAGCTCCGGTGGGCGGCCAAACCTCATACTTGAGATCGTAGGATCCCGCCGAAGCCGCCAGATAGTAATAGCGCGCAGCTTCCAGGTTTTTCAAAAAATAATCCCGGTCATGCGGCGGGCTTCCGATGGTGCTTTTATAGGCTGGGTCTGGCTCCAGGATGAATTTGCCGTTTCCGGTGGTGTTGGGATCATCCGGGCTTTCCTCCTGAAAATCCACCAGAATCACCAGCAGACGGTCAAAATTGCCGCTTTTGGCATCAGGGCTGGGTGTGTGGACTTTTTCAAGCAGATGTGTGTATGGATGGCGGCGTGGGGAGATGGCTTCCACATGCTTTTTCAGCTCGATCTTTTGGGCGCTCAAAATGCCGGCGAACGCCAAAAGCAGGATGCCCAGAATCGCCTTCTGTAATATGGGACACATAAAGCCTCCCCATGCCCGGGAGCATGGGGAGTTTTTTTTAATTGAATTCACTTGTCTTATGCGGTATGCTTAAAATTCAAAACCGAGTGAGAAAACTTTGTTAAAATCAACCAGTTCGCCGGCGGGAACCATGCTGAAATCAGCCGAAAGTTTATATTTTTTGCTGAAAGTATATTGCAATCCGGCTCCAAAGCTGGGTCCGGTCACGCTGCCTGCGGTATCCATGAAATATCCGCCTCTCAGGGAAATGAGATCCAGATAGGTGTATTCCGCGCCAAAGCCATAGATGGCTTCATCCATGTGCTGCCAGCCTGTTACAAAACGCTGGAAGAGTGGGTCTTCGTTTGCCAAAACCTTGCTGGCTTCGGCTGAAACAAGCAGCTTGTTCATGGGCATATCCAGGATCTGGTAAGCTGCGCCAAGCCTCACGGTCATGGGCAGGGGGTCGGACTGTTCCTGGTCGATATAGGTGATATTTGGGCCGATGTTTTGGATGGCAAAGGAAAGATTGGTGCCGTGGGTGAGAAAATCCTGATATTTGGCGCCAAGGTCAAAGGCAAAGCCAAAGGCTTTTCCATCCGGTTCGGTGGGCTGGCCGGGGCCCAGATAGCTGTACATCAGCTTGAAGTTTGCTCCCACGCCCAGGTGTTCCGGGATCACGTCGTAGCTATAGCCGGCGTTTGCGGCAAATTCAAAGCTGTGGAAGTTTCCGATTTCGTTGTTGTTTTCGTCGGTTTGAATCTGTTCACCCATATCCAGCAGCAGAATGTGGGCGTTGACGTTGCCCAAGCCTCTGAAATATTGGTTCCAGCCCAGATATTCATAATACATATCGTTGAAGCCGGAGCCTGCCAGCCAGGGAATGTGGGAGCCGGCAAGTTGGGTTTTGCGGTTGAATGCAGTGGCACCGGGGTTCCACCACGGGGCATAAGCGTCGTCAGCAACAGCGGAATACGCACGACCCATGCCGTTTGCGCGTCCACCGGGTTCAAAGGTCAGCGAGAGCATCGAAGCTTGTGAGATGGCTCCCAATGGCAGGGCCAGCGCAGTGATCAGCGCAGCCAGAACCAGCAGTCTATATTTGTACATTTTACCTCCACGATTGTGGTCATATTTTTTTGAAGCGGGCAGAAAATAACCCATCATCCTATATAATAACTATGATCCCAGGGGAAACAAACACCCAAAATCCTCTTAATTACGCCACTGATACAATTAGAAACGCGGCCTGCTGTATTAACAACGCTGTTCTCATACTCCCAAAAAGCTTTTGGTGCCGAAGGCCGGAATCGAACCGGCACGGACTATAAGTCCGGTGGATTTTGAGTCCACTGCGTCTACCAATTTCACCACTTCGGCACATTATGTTCCTTTTTTCACGCTCTTGAATACTTGTCAAGCAGAAAGTGAACATTTTTTCCACTGCTCAAGACGCAGAATATGTCTTTCAATGCTTGGCTTCTCTGGCAATCCCTTCCGCCAAAACGGCTGCCGCTTCGTCCAAAGCCTGTTGTGGCGTGAGTTTGCCTTCCTTGGCACGCTCCAGCGAATGCTTCAGTTCATCCCGTCCCGCAAACCATGCCGGGTGTTGAGGTTCGAACACAGCATCGTCCAATTGGGCATAAATTGCCTTGAATTGTGGATAGGTTTCCAAAAAGTCCATGATGGTTTTGGTTTTCATGGCGCTTTTACGCAGCGGCATATAGCAGGTGCGGGCGCTCCATTTCGCTGTTTGCTCGGTATCAGTGAACCATTTGATGAATTCCCACGCCGCCTTTTCACGCTTGGGGTTGCCGCTTTTGAAAATCACGATGTTGGCACCGCTGATCGCGCTTTTGCGGGTTTTATAGACCGGCAGCGGAGCATAGCCAATGTTGAAATTGATTGGCTGCTGGCGCATATAGGTGATGGAAACGCTGGAGCCTTCAAACATCGCCACCGTCCCAGCCATAAAGGCGTTTTGGCCGTCCAGTTCCTTGGTGGCGAGGGCGGTCTTTTCTTTGTTCACCAGGTTCAAAGTGTAGTTCAGCGCCTCCAAACCAGCCGGGCTGTTCAAAACCGGCCTGTCATGCTCATCCATGATCGTTCCGCCAGCCTGATGGATCAGATTTACGAACTGCCATTCGTTCACGGTGAAGTTTGCCCCATATTTGGCTGGGCTGTCCTTGGTTTTGGGCGTGGTCAAGATGCCGCAATATTCCCGGAATTCATCCCAGGTTTCGGGAAAATGGTTGGGGTCCAGTCCGGCACGCCAAAAGGCGTCTTTATTGTAAAAATAGGCGCGCACGCTTTTGTTGAACGGAAAGGACCACTTTTTCCCCTGATAGGTGATGGAATTCATGAACACGGGATAGAAGTCTTCCAACTCTTCGGGAGTGAAGTCCGGATCGTTTGTCAAAAGGCTGTCGATGCTCACCAACACGTTATCCTGCTGATATTTGGCTGCCCAGGATTCAAAAACCTGAGCCAAATCGGGCTGTTTTCCCACCTGCAGGGAAGCGGAAAGCTTTTGCTGCAAAGCGTTGTAGCTGCTGATGGGGTTGGCGATCACCTCGATATGGGGATGAGTTTTGTTGAATTCGACAATCATTTCATTCAACACATCGCCCAGGGGTCCGCTCAGCCCGTGCCAAAAACGGATCTGTACCTTGTCAGACCTTGCGGAAGGACCGCAGCCCATCACAAAGAGGGTTAAAAGCAGGATCAAGCCAATAATTCGCCTCATGGTTCTTTCCTTCAAAATATCATTGCGGTGCCGTTTGGCATCCGAACATCCACCATATTCCGCCTCCGCTTTCCAGTCAATCTTTTTTTGGGCTGAAGCTCAATTCCCCTGATTCCATTTTTTGGCTGATGGGCGTCATTTCACTTCTCAAATCCTCTTAAAGTCACTTGTGATCGGCATCCAGACATCTTTGAGACGCCGTCTTGCACCATGGCTCACAGTGTCGATCACTTCTTAATCAAGCCTTAATCAAGTCTTAATAATTAACGCTTGATTAAGGCTTGATGATCACTTGATTAAGGCTTTCAAGCAAGGATGACCCGTCCTAAAATGATGCCCCAAACATCTATAAAACCGTTGAAAATTGCTTTTTTTATTTACCTTTTCTTGGTTTTGGGTTATTATAGTTTTAATAGATGGATGAGATCTGCCATGTGGTATTGGATTCAGCTAAATGACACTCAGTTGGTTCAAACGATTAACCAAATATGGGTGTGCCAATATGGTATAAAATAATTAGAAGAGCATACACTGGAGTGATTATGCGTAAGTCAGTTATTTTTTTGACCTTCTTCAGTATTGCAGGGTTCCTGTTTTCACAAACAGCAATGCAATTGTTGACATCTATCGAATCTCCCTTTGCTGATGATACCTTTAGCTGGAGCTGGGGTGCAAACATTAAAGGGGGCGGAGACATCAATGGCGATGGATACGATGATATTGTGTTAGCTGGAAAGCCTCTTGGCAGTGTGGATGGACGCAGAGAGGTTCAGATCTATCTGGGGGGAAGCACGCTAAACACCGAGCCCGACTATATCATCCCTGATCCCTCGGAAGCACTCTCATTTAGTAATTTCAATACGTTTGCCAAGGCTATAGCCTATAATGGTGATCTCAATGGAGATGGATATTGCGATTTGGTGGTATCTGACTGTTCGTATGGTTTTGCTGAATGGGGCAGAGTTTACGTTTATTTTGGAGGGCCGGATTTTGATACCATCCCGGACTTGATATTGGATGGGCTTGATTATGGTTCACAAACAGAGACATACGGGTTAAATTTCGGATTTAACATCGATATCTCGGGCGATTTTAATGGCGATGGTTTGAATGACCTGGTGGTATCTTCTTCACATGGAAACTTGCTCCATTATGGGCAGGTGGATATATTCTTTGGAGGTCCAGACTTTGACACTGTAAGTGATTGGCATTACTATGGAGAGATACTGGAACAATTCGGATATTCCTTATCCGTGGGAGACCTAAATGGTGATGGTTATAGCGATCTTGTTGCAAGTTCTATCAACAACCAAGAAGTCGATAATCAGGAGATTAAGCTTTTTTTCGGGGGTGCATACTTTAATAATATATGTGATGCAATCTACGGAGGGTTTTATATGTACTATAGTATTAAGCTCCTGATGGATACAGACTTTAACAACGATTCCTATGATGATTTGCTTATATATCAAGGGAGTGATTTCAAAATATGTTGGGGATCAGCTGATGTGGAACTGGATTTTGAGACATGTCATACACCTCCCCCCACAAACATTAGATCACCTTTCACAGCAAGATTTGAGGATAGTAGATACCTGTGCTATGGAACCCCACAACTCGAGACTTTCAATTTTTACCGGTGGGATAACGAATCAGGATTTACATTGGATTACACGATTAACGAAAACTACGACCCCAATGCCACGAGGCAACAATCGTATTACCTGGGGGATGTGAATGGGGACGGGCACAGCGAAATTCTTTTATCCAACCGTACAAGTAATCCTGTCCAATTTAAAGTGTTCACCACCAAGGATGGATCCGATTCAATAGATGACAACGTCTTAACATCTCCTTTGCAACTCACTGCCTATCCCAATCCCTTTACTCAGCAGACAGCTTTAACCTACGATCTCAAGGAACCAGGAATGATCGGGCTTTCTGTCTATAATGTAAAGGGACAATTAGTTGCTACACTTGATGATGGCTTCAAAGGATCAGGACAACACTCTGTTATCTGGGATGGAAAGGACAGTAAGGCTCGTATACTACCCTCAGGGGTCTATCTAATCAGGCTGAAGCTGGGAAAGAGATTTATCACATCTAAAAAAGTAACGCTGTGTTGCTAAATATAAGGGAGGAAAGATGAAACACATAAAAATTAATATGCGTAAATCAGTCATTTACTGGGTGTTATTGTTCAATGCAATATTGTTGATCAGCACTTCATACGCACAAACAACACTCACTCCCCTATGCCGATATCAGGCACCGCCTGGAGCAGCGTACATCGATCATATAAATTTCTTTTATGGGAATCAACCTGCGAAGCGGGGCGCAGACGCCAATCATGACGGTTATGACGATTTTATCAAGGCATATGGACTTACGAATCTATCTGGCGTTGATGTTGTTTGTTTTTGGGGAAATCCTGTTCTCAGCAATACCCCCAATTGTATTTACAACTGGCCAAGCACGGGCATTTCCGGAGCATGTGTTACCTGGCATGGTGATCTGAATGGAGATGGATTAAACGACTTTGTCGCAACCTATCAAGGGTATGAGGGCATGTATGCTGTGATATCATTTAGTGACTCCCCCTTCAACATCAATCCTGATCTTACTTTTCAGTTCCCAAATTATTGGGAAGGGTTCCAGGCCATCAACGGAGGATACGATTTCAATGGCGACGGATATGACGATATCCTATGTGTGGATAATGATAGTGAGTATTGGGGAGGTAATGTGGATATCTTATTTGGTGGTAATCCAATGGATACAACAGTCGATGTTCATATCCAGGGTTCAGACACTGCTCAGGTCAGAGTGGGTTATCAATACGCTGTCGGAGATGTCAACGGCGATGGAGTGGATGACCTGATACTATCCCGCCAGGGTTTTGGTGACGGTGACCCTCTCTTTCTTGATATCTATCTTGGAGGCCCAGCATTCAAGAGTTTAGAAGCATCTTTGTCCTTATCTCTGCCGCATCCACTTATGAGGGAATCTGACTTGTTGGCAAATGGTGACATCAATGGAGACGGATGTGACGATATATGTATCCCATACAATGATTCACTATATATTTATTGGGGCAATGAGGGCATGATCATAGATTATACCACAGCCTATATTGAAAACAGCCAACCACAACCGATGCAGACAAATGCGTTTTATTGTAATATTAACAATGATGAATATGATGATCTTGGGATGCGTATGTGGGGAGAGGACCATGTAGATTTTTATTTGGGTGGCGTAAACCTTCAATCTCAACCAGCATATTCAATAGCTATAACTCCTTGCTTATCAAGTGGTGGAATCGGTGTTGATTTAGGAGATATAAACGGAGATCAGCACGATGACGTTTTAGTGAGCGACGGCGGAACTTTCAATACAGCAACAGTTTACTCCCTGAATCCGGCTGACACTGCCGACCCCATCATGCCCGCCGGGGAGTGGATTCACAACTATCCCAATCCTTTCAATGGTTTTATCACAATCGATCTAAACAATAATGCTGGTAAGCAAAAGATATCAGGTATAAAGATATTCGATATGAAGGGAAAAATGATATTCAAGACCGATCTCCAAGGCATCAATACTTTTACTTGGGACGGTAATGATATGATGGGAAATCCCGTAAGTACAGGAGTATACATCCTGCAAGCTACGGACTCAAGTAACAATAAACATCTGGCTAGAATAGTCCGGATGAAATAATTAAATGAGTATATGGCGCTGAGATCAGCAAGTCCGCCGTGTCAGTAAATCTTGCGAAAATGAAGATAAGCTTCAGACGCCCACACCCTACCCATATCATGGCAGACAAGGAAAAACAGACAGAGTATAAAAAACCAAAAGAGCATACACTGGAGTGATTATGCGTAAGTCAGTTATTTTTTTGACCTTCTTTAGTATCGCAGGGCTTCTGTTTTCACAGGCAGCAATGCAATTGTTGACGTCTATCGAATCTCCCTTTGCTGATGATACCTTTAGCTGGAGCTGGGGTGCAAACATTAAAGGGGGCGGGGACGTCGATGGCGATGGATACAATGATATTGTGTTGGCTGGCAAGCCTCTTGGCAGTGTGGATGGACGCAGAGAGGTTCAGATCCATCTGGGGGGAAGCCCGCTAAACACCGAGCCCGACTATATCATCCCTGATCCCTCGGAAGCACTCTCATTTAGTAATTTCAATACGTTTGCTAAGGCTATAGCCTATAATGGTGATCTCAATGGAGATGGATATTGCGATTTGGTGGTATCTGACTATTCGTATGGTTTTGCTGGATGGGGCAGAGTTTACGTTTATTTTGGAGGGACGGATTTTGACACCACCCCAGACTTGATACTGGATGGGCTCGATTATGGTTCACAGACAGAGCCATTCGGTTTAAATTTCGGATTTAACATCGATATCTCGGGCGATTTCAACGGTGATGGTTTTAATGACCTGGTGGTATCTTCTTCACATGTAAACCTATACCATTATGGGCAGGTGGATGTATTCTATGGAGGCCCAGACATTGACACTGTAAGTGATTGGCATTACTATGGAGAGATGTTGGAACAATTCGGATATTTCTTATCTGTGGGAGACCTAAATGGCGACGGTTATAGCGATCTTGTTGCAAGTTCTATCAACAACCAAGAAGTCGATAATCAGGAGATTAAGCTTTTTTTCGGGAGTGCAGACTTTGATAATATATGTGATGCAATCTACGGAGGATTTGATATGAATAGTATTATACCCTTGATGGATACAGACTTTAACAACGATTCGTATGATGATTTGCTTATATATGATGGACACGCAAATGAGTTCAAAATATGCTGGGGATCGGTTGATGTAGAACTGGATTTTGAGATATGTCATACACCTCCCCCCACAAACATTAGATCACCTTACACAGCAAGATTTGAGGATAGTAGATACCTGTGCTATGGAACCCCACAACTTGAGACTTTCAATTTTTACCGATGGGATAACGATACAGGTTTTACTTTGGATTACACGATTAACGAAAACTACAACCCTAGTGCCGGAGGTCAACAATCATATTACCTGGGGGATGTGAATGGAGATGGGCACAACGAGATCCTTTTATCCAACCGTACAAGTAATCCTATCCAATTTAATGTGTTCACCACCAAGGATGAATCCGATTCAATAGATGACAACGTCTTAACATCTCCTTTGCAACTCACTGCCTATCCCAATCCCTTTACTCAGCAGACAGCTTTAACCTACGATCTCAAGGAACCAGGAATGATCGGGCTTTCTGTCTATAATGTAAAGGGACAATTAGTTGCTACACTTGATGATGGCTTCAAAGGATCAGGACAACACTCTGTTATCTGGGATGGGAAGGACAGTAAGGCTCGTATACTACCCTCAGGAGTCTATCTAATCAGGCTGAAGCTGGGAGAGAGATTTATCACATCTAAAAAAGTAACGCTGTGGCAATAAACAAAGATCACTGATGCGGTTTTGAAGCCAGAAGCTGAGACAGAGATACAAAAAAGCCCGGAACCAAGATTCCGGGCGATATTTTGGAGGGTAAAGCCTGATTCTTGCCAGGCTGTTCCCATGTGTCGTTGGGATTATTTCATCAGGACCATGCGCTTGGTTTGCGCAGTTGTTCCATCGAAAAGACGATAGGTGTAGATTCCCGAAGCCACAGGGCGTCCGGCGTCGTCCAAGCCGTCCCAAATCAGGCTGTGGCTACCTTTTTCAAAACTGCCGTCGGCAAGGGTTTTCACTTTTTGCCCACGCAGGTTATAGATCGCCAGGCTCAGATTTTTGCCGGGGGAACTCACGTTGAACCTGATCCGGGTGCTGGGATTGAAGGGGTTGGGATGGTTTTGCAAAAGCTCAAACGGTGGCGCCGGCGGCAGGGCGGGATCGCTTACAGACACAAGCTCGTTGCTGAGTCTTTGTGCGTAAAGTCCCAGAATTTCCGTTTTTCCGCTGGAGCGTCCGTCTGCCCAAAGTGCGATGGCGTTGTTTCCTTTTGTGACCACCAGGGGATCATACTGTTTTTTACCGGCGTCGCAGAGCACATAGCCGATGGACGGACCATGCAGGCTGCCGTCGGAATCGATGTATTTATAGTAAATATCGCTTTCGATGCCGTAAAAGTCGCTCCAAGCCAGAGCCATGGCGCCGTTTTCGAATCTGCCCACGCTGGGGTTGGATTGCGTGCTGTCTTTTTCAACCACAAAATAACCCAGGTCTCCCCAAAGCGGGCTTCCCGCCAGGGAATATTTGTGGGCGATGATGTCATACATTCCGTTGATGTTTTCGCACCAAGTGAAAATTATCTCATCCCGGAAGCCTTCTTTGTCCACCACCACGGCGGCGCTTTGCTCGCGTCCATAATCCGCCAGATTGATTCCCAGCGGATCCCAAAGGCTTTCTCCGGCGTGGGAAACATGCTGACCGTAATAGTTTTCATAGATCATTCCGCCGCGCTTGTCCTGCCACATCACAAAAACACCGTCGTTTGTGAGTCCGCTGACCGGGAAGCGCTGCATGGTGTCCCAATCCTGGTGGGTGGAGAGACGAATACCCTGAACAGGCCAGCCGTTGGCGGGGTTTCCATCCGGCTGCATCTTCAGGGTGTAAACGCTTTGAGTGTAGTCGCTGGGGTCGAAGCGTTCCCAGGAGTAGAAGTTTTCCTGGAGGTCCTGAAGGATGCACTGGTTGTTCAGTTCATCGCCCGTGAGGGTGCCAACCATGATGCCATCTACACCCCACATTTTCTGGGTGCCGGCAATGCGCTGACCATAAACGTGGTAACGGTAGCTTGTGCCCACTTCATCGTAGTTGCTCCAGCCCACGTAAAATGAGCCGTCGTGCCAGCTGACACGGGGTTCTTTCTGAGAAATTGGCATAGCTTCGGTGAGTTTTGTGCCATGGTCGCCCAGCAGCCTTTCTCCGTTGGGACCAAGGAGCTGCATGTAGATGCTTGGATGCTCCAGACGGTGGTCTTCCCAAAGGATCAAGATTTCACCCTGAGGATTGATGGCGGCAGCGGGGTTAACTTGTTTTGCCCCAGTGGACAGCGTTACGGGACGGCCGTTGGCTTCCAAAGCCACGTTTCCGTCAAAATCCAGATATTGGAAAAAGATCCGGAAGCCCAGGTTTGCAAACCGGGTGTCCTGCCAAACAATGGCCACATCGTCCTGGCGGGGCAGCATCAGATAGTCCTTCAAGGGCGTGTCTCCGCTGAGACCCCAGAAAACCATGTTGCCATTGTCTTCCAAAAGCTCGTTTCCGGCGGCGTCGTAGGCTTGATAGTAGATGCCAACGCTTCCGTCGCGGATGTCCATCCAGTTTATAAAGACGTTTGAGCCGGCAACCTTCACCAAACCGCCTTCCTGCTGGTTTGCGGCTGTGCAGACGGCTCTGCCGCCGGGAGTCCAAAGTTCTTCTCCCGTGGCGGAAAGATGCTGGGCATAGATGTCGTCGTTGGGGGTGTTGCCATTGCGGTGGTCATCCCACACAATGTAGCAGCCGCCATTTGAGTCGGCAGCCAGACGCACACCTTTTTGGGCAAATTCAGCCACGCAGAGGGCCAGACCGTTCGGATTCCAAAGCAGGGAGCCGTCGGCGGAAACCTTTTGAGCGAAAAGATCGGGGAATTGGCTGTCCAGACGCCTGTCTTCCCAAACGATTACGACGCAGTTGTCGCTGGTGCTTTGGATGCGCGGATTGTGTTGCGGGGCAAAGCTGGACTCGCCGGAATCGCCAAACACGACGAAGGGATCCTGCCAAAGCTTTTGTCCATCCAGGTTTACCTTCGTAGCATAGATGTCGGGGTCGGTGTTGCGCTGGTCTTCCCAGGTGAGCACAAATTCAGAATTTTGCAAAGCAGCCATGCGCACTTTTCCCTGGTTTCCCGGAGCGTCGGCAATCACCAGTTTTTCAGGCCAAACCATGGTTCCGCTGGCATTGAAGCGTTTCATGAAGATGTCTTCATTGTCCACATATTTGTGCGTGTAGGCGATCATCATGCCGCCTTGTCCGTCGGGCAGCATGGTGTTTTGCTCTTCCTCGCCTTCGCCGTTTGCAATCGGGATTCCGTTCAGCGCCCAGAGCGGGTCGCCGCTTTGGCTTAAACGCTGGCCATAGATGTCTTTGCTGGGGTTGCGGGAGTCGCTCCACACGATGAAGGCTCCGCCGGCGCTGTCGGATTCAATGTTCAGCCCGATCTGGGTGCCGGTGGTGGTGCAGACAGGCTTTCCGCCTTCACCCCAAAGCAGTTGACCATCAGACGAAATCTTTTGAGCGTAAACGTCTCCGTCGGGATCGAAGCAAAAGTCAATCCAGGCAACGATGAAATCGCCGTTTGTGGTCATGGTGATCACCGGGTCTTCCTGTCTGTCTGGTTTGCCGTCGATGAGGACGGGATCGCCCCAAACAAGGTTTCCCTGGGCATCAACTTTTTGCGCCCAAAGGTCGCGCTCGCCAAGCTTTGTGTCGCTCCAAACGTAGATGGCGCAACCGTCGGAGGTTTGTGTTCCGGTGCGGAACCATTCGATGTTTACCCCCTGGCGGATGGGAACTTCGCTGTCCCAAACCAAAGAGGCTGTCAAGGCAATCATGATGCCCAGAAACAGGATGGTCAAAACCGCATTTTTCATATATATCTCCTTAAACATTCATAAGCTGTGAAACCCACTGCTGAGCGGGGTTTAATGGTGTTTGCAGGTTTAATTCCAAGATGATTGATGCAATTGTCCTTCCAAAGTGCAAAAAACTGTTTTTGAAGCCACCACAGTTTCCACCACAGGAAACTCTTCGCTGCAAAAACAGAGCGCGGAAAGCAGGTTTTGGGGCTCAATCTCACGATTGGGTAGTTTTCGGAAACAGAGGTCGGCTTCCTTGCCGGCTTCCAAACTGCCGATCCTGGCGTCCAAGCCCAGCAGCCTGGCGTTGCCCAGGGTCAGGGTGTGAAACAAAAGTTCTGGACCAAGCGAAAAAGCGCTCTGGCGATAGTTTGCCATCTTGGCATGATAGAACATATCCAGCGAACTGCCGGCTGCCACATCGCTTCCCAAGCCAATTTGCACGCCCTTGGCTTCCAGGCTCCGCCAATCCATTTCACCGCTTTTCAGGAAAAAGTTGGAATCCGGACAGTGGGCGATTTTGCATCGGCGCTCTGCCAAAAGCTCCATTTCCCTTTCGGAAAGATGGATGGCGTGCGCCAGGATGCTTTTGGGGGTCAGGAGGCCGAAATCCTCGTAAACCTGTGTGTAGCTTTCGGCGTTGAAGAGCTTGAGAACTTCGCTCACCTCGCGCGGGTTTTCGCTGAGATGGGTTTGCAGCCAGGCATCGTTTTCCTGAACGAATCTTCCCAGGCGGGACATGAGTTTCGGGCTGCAGGAAAGTGCGAAGCGGGGCGTGAAAATGAATTCCAAAAGCGGGCTGGAACCGTGATGAGCTTCATGGAGTTCCACGGAATCCCGAAAAGCCTGATCCGTGCTTTGCATCAGGTTTTCAGGGCTGTTTGCGTCCATGAGGGTCATGCCGATGAAGGCGCGGGCACCGCCAAGCTTGGCTCTGGAAAAAGCCAGTTCGCAGGCTTGACGGAAGGGAGCGGTGTAGATAACCCCGGTGGTGGTTCCCGCCGCAAACAGGGCTTGAAAGAAGTCTGCGGAAAGCTTTTCAGCATAGGCTGGATCGGCAAACAGAGCCTCCTCTGGATACACGTGCGTTTGCAGCCAATCCAGCAGGGACGGCTCATAGATCCCGCGGATGCGGTGTTGGCTGAGGTGGGTGTGGAGGTCAATGTTGCCAGGCAGGCAGAGCAGGTCAGTCCTGTCTTGCGCATCCTTGTCCAGTGTGGGATCATAGGGCCGGACGCTTTGGATGCCATCGTCGTCCCAGGCAATGAGATGGTTTTCCAAATACTCTGTTTGGGTGGGGGCTACGGGATTCAGCAGGTTGGTTCTAATCTTTCGCATATTCAACTTTTTCAATCTTTAAAACTTTGGAGGCTCCCAAGCCAAAATGGAGTTCCTGGCTGTTTTGGGAGCAGGTTCCCTTGGCGGAGGAGAGTTCGCGGATCAATTGGTGTTTTTCGCCTTCGGGAGAAAGCAAGTCCACCCTCACCCGGGTTCCAAAAGCGGGGGAGTTTGGATATTTTGGATATTGGGATGGCTCGGTGATCAAGACAAGTTCATCCTCATCCCACACGGGTTTCACGAACAGGGATTTGTTTTCCGTTTTGCTGCGGTTCAGCAGGATTTTGCTGCCGTTTCCGCTGCAGACCACAAGGTCTAAAAGGCCATCCCGATCAAGGTCGGCACAGGCATTTCCCCAGCCGTTGAAGACCCTGGCACCGCTGAGAAAACTGATATCCGTGAAGCTTCCATCGCCATTGTTGTGGTAGAGGTAGGAGCGGTCGTTTTCATAAACGGAAGTGATGAAAAGATCCGGCAGGCCGTCGTTGTCGGCATCAAACCAGAGCGGGTCGGAATGGAGTTCGTCATAGGTGATGCCCGCTTCCCGGGTGATATCTGTAAACTGCCAAAACCGCAGGGTGTCCGCTGCCACAACACGATGGGCGGGGCCATCATTGCGCAAAAGCATGCTTACGTCTGAAAATTCGATGTAGCGAGGGTGGGCAAGGTTGGCGATGAACAGGTCGAGATCGCCGTCGTTGTCGATGTCTGCCCAGTCTGCGCCGATGCTATGGCCAAAGTAGCCGTCTGTGAAATGTCCCGCCAGCCCGGTTTGGGCGCCCAGATCTTGAAATCTGTCATCATTCAGCTTCCAGCAAAAGTTGCGGTTGAGGCGATAGTTTGTCACCAGGATTTCCTGGATGCCGTCGTTGTCGAAATCCGCCGGAGCCACGCCGCGTCCCGCCAAGCCTGGGTCCATGGCGTAATGAGGATCCCTGAAACCCAGATCGAAGCTGGCATCGGTGAAATAACCGCCCTCATTTTTCCAGAAAAAATCTTCGAAACCGGGGCGGCTTTGCCACTTTTCATAGTTTGCCACATAGAGGGATGGATATCCACTGCCATGCGGATCAAACCAGGCGGCGGCTTCGCTGGGAAAAGCGTCATCGATATCGCCGGCGCGTTCGTTCACTTTCACAAACCTTCCATCGCCCTGGTTTTTCATCAGCGCATCGCCTTCACCGTCAACGTTGTGGGAAATGCTCACAAAGTCCAAAAGACCGTCGCGATTGAAGTCTGCCCAAAGTCCGCCACTGGATTTGAGACGGTCAAGATTGGCGTTTTCACTGATGTTTTCAAAACCTTTCCCCTCCAGGTTGCGATACAGGGTGTTGCCATTGAAAAGCAGATCGGCCCAGCCATCGTTGTCAAAATCACCGATCGCAATGCGGGAATAGGGCTTATCGAAAGGATATTCCTCGAAAACAATGCCGGTGTAGTTCATCAGGGAGCGCGCCCAGTCCATCACTTCAAGCTTCAGATCCAGCGTTTTGCGCAAAACTTCCAAAGCCAGCAGGCAGGGATCGTCAAACTTACGCCGGGGTGAGCCCAGAACCAGCGATCGCACAAAGCTTTCCGCCGCACTCAAGAGCTGGCCCTGATCTTTGCACAGAGACAAAATCCGCCCCTTCCAATAGAACAGTTCAGCTTGTTCGCCGCGGTCGTTGGTGTCAAAACCAATTTCATCCAGGGTCCAAACCAGATTCAGAAAATTCAAGTCTGGTTCAGGCAGGAGTTCATACAGATTTTCCTCATCTCCCCAAAAGCCGAGAGGAGCCAGGATTGAATAGTAGCGGGCTTTGATCAGGGTGAAGCGCAGCCGGTTTTCCCACTCTTGAGGGCTGAAAAGATCGTAAACAACGCGGATGGTTTGAGCAGGATTGTGGTCGCGTAAACAGCTCTCCAGCATAAACATGGCTTGGTTTAAAACGAGGTCGTTATCCGAGCTTTGGCGGCGATAGTCCGCACCCAGCATATACAGTGCAGAAATATAGAGATGGGCTGCTGAATCAAAGGCATGGGTTTCGAACTCTTTTTCCATCTCATCGTAGCGTCCGGTGGCTGAAAGATGATAAAGCTTGAAGTAATGGACAGCCTGACCCCATGCCGAGAAAGGGAAATCGCGTTCAAAATCTGCAATCATGGCCAAGGCCAGAGAGTCCGAACGCTCAACGCTGATCTGGTCGATTCTTTGCCGCGCCAGATCTTCAATGGCGGGATTGTAGCCATCAAGCTGCCGGATCACCTCAAAAAGCTCTTCCTCGGGGGTTCCGTATAGCCGATGGTTCAGCAAAACCAGCTCGTCCGGTGCGGTGAATTCCGCCTGCAATTTCTGCCAGATTTCATCGAAACCATAGCTGTCCAGATAGAAAAAATCCGCCAGACGCAGCCATTCCAGCGCATTTCTCAGGCTGTGGTGCTTCAGCGCCAACAGCTCGTGACAATGCAGTTCAAGCTCCCAGTCTCCGCCACGCTGGGCATATTCCAAGGCAAGCTCGATATCTTGTGGGCTCCCCTGTAAAAGTTCATCCACCTTGTCTTCGTGCTTGGTCAAAACATCGAAAAACTCACGATCCAGCAGCCATTTGAATTCTTCATGGGTGATGGCGGGCAGGAGCGTGCCAAGGAGAAAGAGGATCACAAGGAAGTGTTTCATGGCTTGGCTTGAACTTCAGAGATGAGCTTTTTCATGTCTTCAGGACTGAAATGGTGGCTGGTGTTGCAAAAATGGCAGACGGGATCGACGCCCTCAGCCATTTCCTGCAGTTCATCCAAGCCCAGAAGCAAAAGTGCCCGTTCAAAACGCTCTCTGGAGCAGTTGCAACGGTAGCGCAGGGTTCCGGCGGGTTGAAGGTCCAGCTTGGCTTGTGGCACCACAAAACGGGTGATGATCTGTGGAAGGGTGAGCCCCATATCCATGAGGTCGGATACATTCGGCGTTTTCTGCAGGGCGGCCATGATTTCATCCGCCAAGGCAGGATCCGCCTGGGGCAGTTGTTGGATGATGAAACCGCCGGAAGCGCGCACCATCGCATTGTGGTCGATCAAAACCCCCAGATTCACCGCGGTGGGAACCTGCTCGGAAAGATCGAAGTAGTGCGCAAGGTTTTGAGCCAGTTCGCCTTTGCTGAGTTCGGTCGTGCTCACGGCAGGCTGCTTGTTTGGATAGGAGCGAATCACGCTCAGCGTGCCTTTGCCCAGGTTTCGCACGGGAAAGAAGTTTTCCTGGGTGTCGTCCAGCCAAAGCTGAGGTTCCCAAGCATAGCCACGCAGGTCTCCGCTTCCGCTGCAAACCATCAAAGCTCCGCGCACAGGGCCGTCGCCTTCCAAGCGCAGGGAAATTTCAGCCTCGGGAACCTTGAGATCAAGGCTCATCAAGGCTGTGGCGGAGATCATCTTTCCCAACAGCAGAGTGTTGATGGGTGAAAGGTCGTGCAAATCCCTTGCGGTTTGCGCCGTGTTTGTTGATGAAACCGCCAAAATCCTGAACTGTCCGTCATGAGCGGTTCCGCGCCAAAGAATGTCATCTTGTGCCATATTCCATCCAGTTTTCCCAGATTTGAGTTCCGGGATAGTAGTGTGTTAAAATTTCGTGGTGTCCACGTCCTTCACGAGCCATGCGCAAAGCGCCGATTTGACACATGCCCACGCCGTGACCGGAACCCCGTCCGTATAAGGATAAGGTTCCGCCGGGGTAAATCACCACACGCCCTTGATCGTCTTCCACGTAGCTGCCCTTAATGTAGAAAAAGGATGATTTTGTGTTGCCAAAAGCCTGGCGGATCTTGTATTCGCTGTTCAGACGCACGGTTTTATTTCCATAAAAAGTGATGTCGATGATGCGTCCCGAATTTCCCCGGCGATTGATAACCAGATGATCAAGCTTGCTGAGTCCCAGGTTTTTTGCCAATTGCTGTGAACTGATCTGCGTGTTCCAGGATAGAGCGCTGTTTTCCCAGGAGGCTCCTCCTTGATAAAGTGCAAAATCTGAAATCCAAGTTCTGACATCGCTTTCCTTTTTGAAGTCCAAAGAAGCCGCATCGGCAAAGCACTCCACCCCCACGAGGTGGGGCAGGGTCTCGCCGCCCCAGATGTTTCCGCTGGAGTCGGTCTTACCGCCGCAGGCGCTGTGGTAGGTGGTGTCGGCGATGCGATTTGGCAAGATTAAAATCTGGTTTTGGGTGGAAAAAACCGCGTCCCTCACAGTGGCGTTTTGCTGATATTTTCCCTTGTAAACCTGACAGTGGGTGGTGTTGCAAAGATCATAACCGTCATTTTTGTGGCGATTGTTCAAAAGCAAGCCAACCGCATGGGTGCGTGCAGCCACAGCCTGGGCTTTCAAGGCTTCCAAGGGCGCCCCGGCGCCGATTTCGTTTGGTACAACCCCCGCCACATATTCATCCAAGGGCAAAAAGTGGGTCACCACAAGGTTTGAGCCCACGATCTTGAGAATGAATTCCCCGCTGAAGCCAAGCTTGACTCCAGCCAGTTGAAGATCCTGGGCACTGGTAAAATGCAGAGGCGTTTCCAGATAGGTTTTGTTTCCGCTGCGGTCGCTCACGCAGACGGTTGGGCTCTGCATGGGCAGGGCTGTGATCTGTTTTTCGCTTTTTCCGTTGGCTTTGGTCCAAGCTATGGCGGAAGCCTTGTCTGCAAAGCTTTGCGAGGCAAAAACCAAGTTTTCGCGATGTATCATCAGCGCGGAATCCTGCCACTGAAAGCTTTCGCGCAGATGTCCATCCGAATCTTCATGCCAAGGTTCCACACGCTCCAGATAGCCCCAATTGAGCAAGGTGGCAGGGTTGTCCAGGGAAACATTCAGAGGGGTCTGCAAAATTCTGGTGATGGGTAAATCCACTTCGCTAAAGCAAACTTCGGCATTTCCGCTTGCGGCGGCAATGGAAATCTTTTGTCCGGAACAGAGCAAAACCTCGATGAAAAGCTCGCCATCACGGTATTCGGCTGCCTGCAGTACCGAAAATACAACCAATATAAAAGCTAAAGACATCCAAAAGAATGTATTGGAAAGGTTTTTGGGGCATATCTTTTGGGATTCTATTGGTTCACATTGCAGAAGCCCAACGGTCCTTTTTCCAAGACTGGAAATCCACTTGCGAAGCTTCAATCCAAACACCTGAAACACTTTTTATCTGACAACCGAGCCGGGAGGGCAGGGCTTGTCCGCCCAAAGCAGTGCCAATCCCTGACCGGTATCCACAGCCAGGATCATGCCCTGGGATTGGACCCCCCGGATGGTCTTGGGCTCAAGATTCACCAGCATCAAAACCTGTTTTCCAACGATATCTTCAGGCTTATAATGCTCTGCAATGCCAGCCACAAGCTCTCTTTGCCGGTCTCCCAGATCCACCTTCAGATGCAGCAGCTTGTTGGTCTTTTTCACCGGAGCTGCTTCCAAAATCTTTGCCATTCTCAAATCCAGCTTGGCAAAGTCGTCGTAGGAAATGGTATCCTTGATCGGCTCAAGCTTCACAGCGGGTTCCTGCGAACCCTGTTTCAGGAGTTCGATCTCGGCTTCGATCACAGCGTCTTCCAGTTTGAAGAAAAGAGGTTCGGGCTGATCAAGTTCATAATCTGCCTGAAAATCCGGTTTTTCCCATTCTTGCAGGGCTTCGAGACCCATCATCCGGCGCAAACGGTCCATGCTGCCGGGAATGATGGGGAAAAGCGCCACAGATGCCATGCGCAGAAGGCTGATGCAGGTCCACAGGGTTTCCTCCACCTGTTTGGGGTCTTCCTTGATCTGCACCCAGGGTTTGCGCTCATCAAAAAAGCGATTTCCAATGCGGGCGATGTCGATGCCAAGCTTGGAGTTGTTTTTCACCTGATATTCGCGATAGCCTGCATCGATTTTTTCAAAAATGGCCTGAGCCTCATCCAGCACGGCTTGTGCTTCCTCACCCAGATTCGGATGGCGGACTTTGCCGTCAAAATTCTTCCAGGAAAAGGCAAAAACACGGTTGGCAAGATTGCCCAAAACGTTGTTCAGATCACCATTTACCTTCTGCTGGAAATCCCGGAACGAGAAATCGCTGTCACCTTTTTCGGGTGCGTTGGATGCCAGATAATAACGCAGGTAGTCCGCAGGGAATTTTTGTGCGAATTCATCCACCCAAATAGCCCAGTTGTTGCTGGTGGAAATCTTTTTCCCTTCCAGGTTCATGAATTCATTTGCCGGAATATCGTGAGGCAGGCAATAGCTGCGTTTCTGACCCATCAAGACTGCCGGCCAGATCAGAGCGTGGAAAATGATGTTGTCTTTGCCGATGAAATGCACCAGCCGCGTCTCGGGGTTCAGCCAATAGTCTTTCCAGCGTTCCGGCTCGCCGATTTTTTCCGCCCACTCAATGGTCGAGGAAATGTAGCCTACCGGCGCTTCAAACCAAACGTAGAGCACCTTGTCTCCGGCTTCTTTCAGCGGAACAGGCACTCCCCAACTCAGGTCTCGGGTGATGGGACGCTCCACCAAACCTTGTTCCAGGAGGTTCAGCATGAAGTTGCGGACGTTTTCCTTCCAGTAGTCCTTGGTGGCGATCCAGCGCTCAAGCTGGTCCTTAAAGTCGTTCAGTTGCAAATACCAGTGCGTGGTTTCGCGGATCACAGGCTGGTTTCCGCAAATCTTGCAGCGCGGCTCAATAATCGTGGTGGTTTCATAGATCTGGCCACAGTTGTCACATTGGTCGCCACGGGCTCCGGGAGCCTGACAGCGCGGGCAGATTCCCTCCACATAGCGGTCCGGCAAAAAGCGTTTGTCATGTTCACAATAGAATTGACGCGTCACACGGGGAACCACGTGACCTTCATCATGGAGCGCGGTGAAAAATTCCTGGGAAAGTGCGTGATGAACGGGTCTGGCGGTTCCGGAAAAATTGTCGAATTCGATGTTCAAAGCATCGAAAGCAGTCTTGATCAGGTGGTGATAACGTTTCACCACTTCGGTGGGGCTGATCCCTTCCCTGTCTGCAGAAATGGAAATGGGGGTGCCGTGTTCGTCCGTGCCGCAAATGTAGACCACATCTTCATTGTGCAGCCTGAGCCATCTCACAAAAATGTCTGCGGGAAGATAGGCTCCGGCAACGTGGCCGATGTGCAGCCTGCCATTTGCATAGGGAAGTGCGCTGGTAACCAGATATCTCATTGTTCGTCTCCAAAAAAAGTGTTGTGCAGGGCTTGCAGGCAGTCCTGTGTTTGCTGGGAAGGCAGCATCAACCCGATATTCATGTTGCCCGGAACCACTCTCAAAACTTGGAAGGCAAAGCAGGATTGAAGCACCCGGCTCAAAATCTGGGCATCGGTTTCAATCCCCAAGCCCACCAGGCTCACCCAGCCCAGACCGTCTTCACGTTCCAAGACTTCGATCCCTTTTTCCTGCAGCAGAAATTCCGCTTCAGCCACAAAACTGCCTTCAATGAACAGCTCCAGGCGGTCCCGCTGGATTTCATAGCGGAAAAACTCGATATGAGTGCCGGAACTGAAAAGCTCCAATCCCTGTTTGGCAGGCAGAACCAGCCGCAACAGCCCTTCCTTGTGGGCGATGGCAGTGATCTTTTTATCTTCCATTTCTGTCGAATTCCTTTTTATCTGATGGATGAGCGTGCCCGGTGCGAAGCTGAACGAACTTTTCAATTCCACCGGGATCTTGAATCTTTGGGCAAATTCCACCGCTCTGGGGTGCATCACCTTGGAGCCGGCGTTCGCCAAAGCAAGCATCTGGGCATGGTCGATCTCTTGTAGCAAACGGGCTTGGGGCACAAGCTTGGGATCTGCACTGAAGACCCCGTCCACATCGCTGTAGATTTCACATTTTCCGGCATTCAGATAGCATGCCAGGGCAACTGCCGAGGTGTCGGAGCCCCCTCTGCCCAGGGTGGTGATTTCCTTGGCTTGGCTCACGCCCTGAAAGCCAGCCACAATCACGATCTTTCCTTTTTCCAGTTCCTGATTGATGCGAAAGGCGTTCACTTCCAGGATGCGCGCGTTTCCGTGGCGATTGTCGGTGATGATCCCGCTTTGCGAGCCAGTGAACGAGATGGAAGAAAGCCCTTCCTTTTGCAAGGAAAGCGAAAGCAGCGCCATGCTGATGCGCTCGCCTGCGGTGAGCAGCATATCCAACTCTCGCCGGGAGGGATGTTCGCAGATCTGGTGTGCCAGTTCCATCAAGCCATCCGTGGTCTTTGCCATGGCGGAAACCACAAGCACCAAAGAATCTCCTTCGCGCTTTTGCTGCGCGATGTTGTGGGCAATGTTTTGAATCAATTCGATACTGCCCACGGAAGTACCGCCAAATTTTTTAACGATTATCGCCATAGCTTTGCAAAAAATCCGAATTCTTGCCTTCTGTCAAGGCATTTCTTCGCAAGCTGAAAACGGATCAAAATGTGGGGGTATGAAAAGGCTGAAACCCAGGGTGGCTTACTTGGCGTTGTTGATCTTGAAAAGCCGTTTGACATGCCCTGGTCCGCTGAAATAGACCAAGCCCAAATCCTTTACATGCCAGGCTTCCAGCTTGTCCTGGGTATCTTCTTCAGTATAAGTTGCATAAAGTTTCAAGCCCGTTTTAGCGCCCTGAAAAGTATCCATGCTCACATTGCGCTGCAGCTTAAAATCCGCCTTGATGCTTTTTTTGAGAAGCACGGAAGAATATTTTCCCTCCCACTTCCAAGTCAGAGTGTTCACATCGTCGATATTCAAAGGAAAGGCGGGCATGCGCGGCTTAACGTGAAAAGTGAGCGGAATGGGGAAGAGGTTTGACTTTACATCGATTTTCACCAGATAGATCCAATTGCCTTCCACCTGATAGTAGTATTTGGTGTGCCTCACACTTTTGGTGTCCAGATAGAAGTCGTATCCCGCTTTTTTGCTGTCTTTAGGCACAACGCAGGTCACCACCTGGGTGAAAACCTTGTCCTCCTCCTGAGTGCGATACTCCCAGCGCAGTTGGTCCCACCACGGGTAAAACTGAGCCAAAGATATAGCGTTGACCTTCGTCACCAAAAAACAAAAAACAAGAGAGGTAACAATCAGAATGGTTTTTTTCATATTTCCACCTTTGGCTGTCCAAAATCTGCAATCATTATCAAAAGCATATGGTTCCTACCTCAAGGGTTCTTTTCCTATTGCGATATCTGTCATTTATAAAAACGAATCACATTTTTTATCATGCAAACTGTTGTCAAGCCATAATTGGCGAAGATGCAAGATCAAGTGTTCTCAAATGCAAGTGGCTATGTGGATGGAAACATTGTGAAGTGAGGTATTTTTCCTTGGTTTAAGGGTGTTGTTCCGGGCTTCCTCCCAGAGCCCAGCCTTTCAAGCTCCCGGTTCCTGGTCGTTAGCCACCCGTCTTTGGGCGGGTGGTTGACGGGTATCTGGCCTGTGGGAATCCTGTTGGAACCAAGGAAGAGGGTGCATTGATGTTTTAAACCAAAAAAAACCGGCTCCCCAAAAAGGAGCCGGCATATATCCATAGGATTATTTAGCTTACATGATTTCGGCCAAGACTTTGTTCATCATGGCTTTGGAATCAGCCGGGTGCATGTATGAAAGCGGGAAGCCAAGAAGGTAGCAGTGGCTGTCTCCGGTTACGTTTCTGAGCGCGACGGGCTGATTGTTATAGGTGTCATATTGTTCCTGCGTGGGTGGGGTTTGTGAATAATCCGTGGGTTTGATGCCCATGCGGTAGAGCACAGTTGCAGATGCAAGCTTTGTGGGGAAGTAGGTGATGGGTCCCAAACCGTGCTGGGCGTTGACAATGGGGTTGAAGCTGGCTTCATTCGCCGCAGTATATTGCAGCTGAATGTTGGGATAGCTTTCCTGACCGAGAGCTTTTTGGAAGAAAGCCCTGGTTTGGAGCGCGTCACTGAGGATCTTTGCCGGCGGATCTTTGTATTCCAAGCCCATATAGCCCACGAAGGTTTTTTGGTTTGCCAACACGAATGACTGCATGGTGGAGTTCAGCTTTGAGGTGGAGGAAAGCAGGAAGTTTCCGCCAGATCTCAGGAACAGCGTGAGTGCGTCGTTTTCGCTTTTCAAGTTTCCAGATTCGCTGGGGTTGTCTGAGTGGTAGATCACCAGCTTGTATTTTTGCAGATCCGTGGTGGAAAGATGACGTTTGCGCGAGTCTTCATAAGTGTCGCCGGGGAAGCCGACTCTGGTGCGAGTGATGAACTTTTTGGTGCCAGTGTAGTCTGAAAGCATGTTTTGGTATCTTTCCAAAACAATGGCATCCGGGGAGGTGCTGGCATGGTTCTGATCATCGTCGATCACCAGAACGCCGCTGCGGTTTGCAGGTTCAATGGGGTCATGCAGTGTGAATTTGTAAACTGCGGGTTCGGGGTCAACTTCGCCCTGCAGGTCCACGCAGCGCACTTCAAAGGTGTGTTCGCCACTGGCAAGCGTGGTCAGGACCAACGACTGTCCCAAAGGCGAATAGAGCGGGATGCGCAGCCATTCCTTGCCATCGCTGTCTGTAACATGGGAGTTTGCGAAGGGAGGATAGTTGTATGGTTCACCGTTCAGACGCAGGTCAAAGTGGGTGATTTCGCTGAAATAGTTCGCGTCTGTATAGCGGTCCAAAACGGTGTCCACTTTTTTATCGTAGGGACTTTCGTGTCCAGGAGGCGGATACACGGTGTTTCCACTAGCCAAAACTACGCCGTATTCGCCTCTCCAGCCCCAACGCAGCCAAACTTTGATGTTTGAGCTGTTGATGGCGGTATTTTTGTTGTCAAGGTCGTTGAAGAAAGGAGTGGCAAAACGCTGCAGCCCGCCCACAATGGTGAAGGGCAGAATTTCGGGCGTGGATTCATCCGCATAGTCGATGAAGTGATTGTGTCCCAGAGCATAAATCTTCTGCGGATACATCAGGGTCTTGGGGGCAAAACCGGTTTTCACAGCGAAAAACAGCAAAGAGTTTCTGGTCTCGCCGGAAACCACACCGGAAAGGTCGTAGGCGCGGGATTCAATCTTGGTGAGGGTTTTGACCGTTCCGTTTTGAACGTCAAAGGTCAGCGCCGGATCGGTGTGACGGGTGATGAGATATTCATCGATGTGCGTATCGTGGTTCGAAGAGCTTGTGTCGATCCATTCCGTTGAGGTGCCGGCAATCACGGTGCTGTCGGCAGGGTTGATCTTCATCATCTTGAATTCAAACTTGAAGGGGGTGGAATCGATGAAGGGATCGGTGTCGCTCATGGTGAATTTCAGCCTGAGACCGCTTCCAACCACGCCGCCATTGGGGTTGCCCTTGGTGGTGCTGACTATGCAGGTTGGGCGCTGAGAGGAGGCGTTGAAGCTGCGCCAGGCAACGCTGCGCTTGGGATAATTCGTCGCCACGGGGGTGAGCCCACCGCGGTTGTCCACAGCGATCACTTCAAAGGTGCTTTCCATGGTGAGCGGATTGCCATTTGCGTCGGCAGCGGGGAAGTTTATCACAGCGTATTTGGCTGTGGTCCAGATGGATTTGCGGGCTTCCGGATGGTCCAGAGGCAGGCTTTGGTCTGCACCTGGTTTATAGTGCAAAACCCAGCCGGTGCCAAAGCGTTCCACCACTTCCTTGGGTGTGTAGTCGCCGGTGTAGTCCACAAAGTGATTTCCCGGAGTGGCGATCGGATCGCCAGTTTGGTTGATCACACGGTAGGCAAAACCTGTGATAACCCCATCCGGGTCTGTGGCATGCCAGAAGATCTTTTGCTGAAACAGAAATTCTGTATTGGCATAATCCTCAAGCAATTCGCTGTCATCAAAGCCTTCGTAGGAAGTGATGACGATGTTTGGTTCTTGGTTTGCAAATTTTTCTCCAAATTTGCCGCAGCCGGTAAGCACCAGCGACGTCAAGACCATCAATATCAACAGTTTCAAGAGCCTTGTTGTCTTGTCAGGCATCGTTCCTCCCATATCTGTTCGGATATTTTCATTCTATTTTTCCTCAAAAATCAAGTCGAGAAAATCGTCAATGTTTTTATTTGTTCCCTTGGCGGCGAGGCTGGCTTTCAAGAGATTCAAAAAGAGCAGCGAAGTGGTGACGGTTCCTATTCCCCCCGGCACGGGCGTGATTGCCAAAGCTTTGTCGAAGCAGGAGTTATAGTCGATGTCGCCCACATATCCCTGGCTTTCATCGGGGTTGATAATTTCATTTATGCCCACGTCAAGCAGCACGGCATTTTTTTTGATCATGTCTGCTTTCACAAAGTTTGGAACGCCGATGGCGGCCACAACGATGTCTGCACTTTGAATCATTTCATTCAGGTTTTCGGTGCGGGAATGGCAAACCGTGACGCTGGCGTCCGCCCAAGGCTTTTTCCAAAGCAGCATGTTTGCCAGAGGCTTGCCCACGATGGAACTGCGTCCGATGATGAGGACGTGTTTTCCCTTCACGGGGATTTCGTAGTGGCGAAGCGTGCATAGCACCGCAGTGGGGGTGCAGGGCAAAAGCGAATCCATGGAAAGGATAATTTTGCCGAGGTTTGTGGGGTTCAGCGAGTCGATGTCCTTGTTCGGATCGATCCAAGTGCCGGCTTCAGCATCGGGAATCTGGGTGGGAAGCGGCTTTTGCAGCATGATGCCGTGGATGGAAGGATCGGCATTGGCTTGAGCAATCACATCTTTGAGATCCTGGGCACTCAAGTTGGCGGGCAGGTTTTTAAGTTCAACTTTACAGCCCAGTTTGGCGCCGCTGGAAATGATGTTTTGAACGTAGTATGCGGAAGCGGGATCATCTCCGGTTTGGATGAGGAGCATGGAGGGTTCAAGTCCGTGTTCCACAATCAGTTCCTTGATTGTTTTCCGTATGCGCGAGGCGATCGGTTTTCCTTTGAGAATCTTTTCCATCTATTGTCCCTCAAGGGTGGGCTTGTAATTGTTTGTGCGCCGGATGCGCTGTATTTTCAGGGCTCTGCCGCTTTCGGGGTCGATCTCCAGATATACCGCATTCACCTGCAGCCCGCGGTCGGAACTTTCATAGCGCTGAGGCAGGCCGTGGCGGAATTTTTCCAGAATAATGTCTTTTTTCACCCCGATCACACTGTCGTGAGCGCCGGTCATGCCGGTGTCTGTGAGATAGGCTGTGCCTGCGGGCAGAATCTCTTCATCGGCCGTTTGAATGTGGGTGTGGGTGCCCAAAACTGCCGAAGCACGCCCATCAGCAAACCAGCCCAAAGCTCTTTTTTCCGCGGTGGATTCAGCGTGGATGTCGATGACGATGGGGCTGTTTTCCCTGCTGGGATTGGATTTGAGCCAGGCGTCCAAAATCGTGAAGGGTGAATCGCAGGGCGGCATGAAAATCTGACCGCAAAAGGAAAGGATGCGAATCTGCATGCCGTCTTTTTCCAATCTGCAGCAAAGGTTTCCGGGTGCGCTGGCGGGATAGTTCATGGGCCGCACGATGTTGGCGGTGTTTTTGATATATTCCCAGGAATCGGGTCTGTCCCAGAGGTGGTTTCCGCCGGTAACGGCGTCCACTCCTTCCTTGAAAAGCGGCCGGAGGGTTTTTTCTGTGAGGCCTCGTCCGTCGGCAAGGTTTTCGCCGTTTACAACGATGAAATCCGGGGAAAATTCTTTTTTCAGGTCCGGCAGCATGGCGCTGAAAACCTGGCGGCCGGGCTTGCCGTAAATATCACCAAAAAACAGAAGCCTGATCATTTGGCCATTGCAATTTGCCGGGTTTCACGGATCACGGTAACCTTGATCTGTCCGGGATATTGCACTTCTTTTTCGATTTCGGCGGCAATCTCGGTTGCCAAAAGCGCGGTTTGAGCGTCTTCCACCATGGTGGGTTCCACAATGATGCGCAGTTCGCGTCCAGCCTGGATGGCATAGGATTTGTTCACTCCTTCCACGGAGTTTGCAATTTCTTCCAGCTTTGCCAGGCGCTGCATATAGGTTTCCAGCATTTCGCGACGGGCACCGGGACGGGCTCCGGAAATGGCATCTGAAGCCTGAACCAGGGCTGCGTACACGGAAATGGCTTCCACTTCCTCGTGGTGGGCTTCGATGGCGTTCACGATGATTTTGCTTTCGCCATTTTTGCGTGCCACATTTGCTCCAATGATGGCGTGGGTGCCGTCAAATTCCTGATCCATGGCTTTTCCAATGTCGTGCAGGAGGCCTGCGCGGCGTGCCACATCCTGGTCCAAGCCCAGTTCGGCTGCCAAAATTCCGCAGATCCAAGCTGCTTCAAGTGAATGCTTCAGCACGTTCTGGCCGTAGGAAGTGCGGTAGTGCAGACGTCCCAGGGTCTTGATCAGGTTTCCGGAAATGTTGTGGATATTGGTTTCCAAAACCGCTTTTTCACCCAGCTTCACCAGGTTGTTTTCCATTTCCTTGGTGGTTTTGTTGATCACGTCTTCAATTCTGCCGGGGTGGATGCGTCCGTCGGAAATCAATTTTTCCAGGGAAAGCCTGGCGATTTCGCGTCTCACGGGGTCGAAGCAGGAAAGCACCACCGCCTCGGGCGTGTCGTCGATGATGAGATCTACCCCCGTGGCTTTTTCAAAGGTGCGGATGTTGCGACCTTCGCGGCCGATGATGCGTCCTTTCATTTCGTCGGAGGGAAGGGTGACCACAGACACGGTGGTTTCGGAAACGTGGTCAACCGCAAGGCGCTGGATGGCTGTGGAAAGGATTTCCGCGGCTTTTTTGGAGGTGTCCAGCTTGATCTGCTCGATGGTGAGCTTGGCGTCGTTTGCGGCAACCTGTCTGGCTTGGCTGATCAGCTCTTCGCGCAAAACCTTCAGGGCTTCTTCACGGCTGAGTCCGGAAATCTCGGAAAGCTTGGCGTGTTGGCTTTCGATCAGCTTTTCCACCTGCTGGTTTTTCTTGCTGATCTCATCATCCTTGTGCTTCAGTTTCTTTTCCTGTTCCGAGATCTTGGCTTCCTTTTTGTCCATGGCTTCCAAGCGTTTGTCCAAACTTCCGATGCGCTCGTTGTATTTCTTTTCCTGGAAGCGCAGTTCTTTTTGACGTTCCTTGATCTCGTCTTCCATCTGTTTTTGCTGGTCGAACCAAGTGTCCTTGGCTTCCAAAACAGCGGCTTTTTTGGCGGTTTCTATTTCTTTTTTGGCTGCTTCACGGAGTTCCTGGGCCACGTCTTTGGCTTGGGAGATGAGCCTGAAGGCGGTGTTGCGCTTGATCAGGTAGATCACCAAGGCCAGCAAAAAGCCCAGGAGCAGTCCCGCTGCTGCCAATATCCATTTATTCATTCTTATATCCTTTAAGATCTATTCAGGCGGGCTTGTGAAACCCGGCCGTTGGAAAAAAAGGCCTGCGTGAACCGTGTATGCTTGTCCGCGAAAAGCCAAGCATAAGGTGGGCACCTACCTTGTGGGCTTTGTGTATCCGGAACTGGCCGGCTTGCACGCCACCCATGGCTCGGTTCCCCGATTTTCAGTAGCTTTTGTGCAATCCATATCACGAATTCCGCAGGCAAAATTCATAAGTCCTCCACAATGTTTCCAACCAACTGGTTCAGCCGCTCCAGCTCTTTTTCCGAGAGGGCGCTGTTGCTTTGCAGGGACTTTATTTCGCTGTGTTTTTTCAGTAAAAGTAGCAATAAAAGTTTGGAAAAATCGAGATTTTCGTACAGATCGCTCAGCTGCCGCAGCTCTTCATCAATCTTTTTTGCAACGCTTTGAAGCTCTTCGGGTTGATCTGTGCGCAAGTGGAATTTGCGTCCAAAGATCTCGACATCCACAGATTTCATTATATTTCCATTTGGTCAAGCTCGGGAAGCAGGCTGTCAATCTGTTCAATGGCTTCACTGGCGATGTTTTCAAAGCCGGAAACCGTATCCTGCAGTTCCTGATATTTCTTGTTCAGGTCTGCAAGCTCCTGCTCCAATTCCTTGACTTTTTCGGCGCTTCCGCTGCTGGAACGCCGGATATTTTCCACCTGGGTCATCAACTGGCTGTTTTCTTCCGTCAGGGTTTCGTTTTGTTTCTCAAGTTTTGCCAGTTTTTTCTTGTCTTCCGTGTATTGGGAAATCAGTTTATGTATCTTATCTTGCAAGCTTGTGGCTTGTGTTTCCATTGTGTTACCTCATTTTGATCTGCCAGGTGCGGGATAGCATTTCCCTCACCGATGCAAGAAGTTCATCAACGCGCTCATCTGTCAATGTTTTTTCGCGATCCAAGAGTTTCAGGCGCAGAGAAACGCTCCTGAAACCTTGAGGGATGCTTTCTCCCAGATACTGATCAAAGATCTGAACTTCTGAAATTAGCTCCGGCGCCACAGCTTGGATGGCTTCCCGGATCTGGGAATAGGGAACCGAAGTTTGGATCACAAATGAAAGATCGCGCGTGACAGCCGGATAGCGGGGCAGGTCGCGAAAAACGGTTTCCCGGTCGCGTGTGAGCTCTGCAATGAGATCGATATCCAGCTCCAGAACCCAGATTTCCTGCTTCAGGATGCCCAGGTCGATGTCGAAGTTTTCCGCCGTTTGGGTTTTCAGGCGTCCAAAGGAAGCGCAAATTCTGCCGTTGTTCAGCCAGGCAAGGTTGTCTCCCGGAGCCAGCCAGGGTTGGGAATGCTCCTTTGTTTCGGTGATGGGGAGTCCCATGCTTTGAAGCAGACCTTCCACCAGGCCTTTCACATACCACAGGCCCACAGCTTCGCTCTTTTGAAGCCAATGCTCAGCCTGCGCTTTTCCCGTCATGACGGCGGTCAAAACCAGTTTTTCTTCGATCTTGCCCTTTACATTACAATAGATCTTGCCGATTTCCATCAGTTTCAGGTCGCGTTCGCCGTGGTGAAGGTTGTGGCGAAGATTTTCCAAAAGCTGCGGCAAAAGCGAGATCCTCATCACGGATTGGTTGCTGCTTTGCGGGTTCACCAGCTTCAAAAGCCTGTCTTGAACGTCGGCGGTGGAAAGCCCCAGGGCTTCATATTGGGCGGGATCGCTGAAACTGAAGTTCAAAGCCTCATGGAAAGCGGCTTGCACAAACCAATCCTCAATTTTCCTGCGGTTTTTGAAGGCATGACGGTCCATGATTCCGGAAATGGAAGTGCGGCTGGGAATGCGATCATAGCCTGCCAGGCGCGCCAGTTCTTCCAAAAGGTCGGCTTCGCGGGTGAGATCAACCCTGCGGTGGGGGATTTGGAAAACCATTCCATCGGGGTTTTCCTGCACCAGTTTGCAGTCCAGAGCTTCCAGATAGCGGGTGATTTCTTGCGGGGAAAGCCGATATCCGATCAATTCTTCAAACCTCTGGGGACGAAGCGTGAGCCTGAGAGGTTCAGGAACCTGCTCAAAGGCGTCATACAAGTCTCCGCAAAGCTTGCCGCCCGCGGTTTCCAAAATCAGTTCCACGGCTCTGTGGCTGACTGTTTCCGCAGCAAAGGGACTCAACTGCCGTTCAAAGCGGTAGGAAGAATCGGTGGAAACCTTGTGTTTGGTGGAGCTTGCGCGAACCGTGGTGGATTGGAAACAGGCGGATTCCAGCACAATCCTGTGCGTGTTTTCATCGATGGAACTTGCCATGCCACCGATCACGCCAGCCAAAGCGGAAGCTTCTTGTCCGTCGGCTATAACCAGATCGGCTTCATCCAGCTCCAGGCTTTTACCGTCCAGTGCCTCAAACTTTTCTCCTGCCCGGGCTTTGCGAACAACGATGGCGGGCTGCACATCCTGGAGTGAAAGCGGGCGAAGCTTCTCATAGTTGAAGGCGTGCAGGGGCTGTCCCAATTCAAACATCACAAAGTTTGTCACGTCCACGATGTTGTTGATGGGGCGCAGTCCACTTTTGATCAGCGCGGTTTTCAGCCATTGCGGCGATTCTTTCACTGTGACCCCTTCCATCAGCCGGGCTGTGTAGCGCAGACATTTTTCGGGATCTTCCACCACGAGTTTCAAGCCCATGTCACATTGCTTTTCGCCTTCCAGTTTTTGGATGACGGGCTCCTTCAAGGGCAGGTTCAATGAGGCGGAAAGATCTCTGGCAATGCCCACGTAGCCCAAAAGGTCGGGCCTGTTGGGTGTGATTTCCAGTTCCAGGATGGCGTCCGGAAGCTCATAAAGCTCGTTCACACTGATTCCCACAGGGGTGTCTGCAGCAAATTCCACGATTCCGGCGTGGTTGTCCGAAATGCCCATTTCCCTTTCGGAAGCAAGCATTCCAAAGGATTCCACTCCGCGCAGTTTGGTGGGTTTGATGGTGAAATCACCCAGTTTCGTGCCCGGCAATGCCAGGGCGGAAACCAAGCCTTCCCGGCAATTCGGCGCTCCGCAAACCACTTGGATGGGTTCGGGGCCGCCGTGGTCAACCATACATTTTGTGAGATGGTTGGAATCCGGAACAGGCTCTGTGCTGATGATCCTTGCGCTTATCACCGTGGGCGGAAGCTCGGGAATTTCCTTGATGGCTTCCACTTCAATTCCGCTGAATGTGAGAGTGTGAACCAGTTGTTCGAGCTCAGCGGGAAGATCGATGTAGTGGCCAAGTATGCGGCTGGAAATGATCATAATGACTCCCCGCTGAATTGGCGCAACGCGCGCACATCGTTTTCAAACAGGATGCGCATGTCCGGAATGTTATATTTCAGCATGGCGATGCGCTCGATGCCCATGCCCAGGGCAAAACCGCTCCAAATCTCAGGGTCTATCCCCAAGGTTTTCAGCACGGCGGGGTCAACCATTCCGGCGCCGCCAAGTTCCAGCCAGCCGGAGTTTTTGCAGATCCGGCAGCCATGTCCCCCGCAGGAGACGCAGCTGATGTCCATTTCTGCGCTGGGCTCTGTGAAAGGGAAAAAGTGGGGGCGGATCCGCGACTTCATCCCGGCTCCAAACATCAGCCGGGCAAAGTTTTGCAAGGTGTCTTTCAGGTCTGCCATGCTGAGGTGTTTGTCCACCGCCAGCGCTTCCACCTGGTGGAAAACCGGGGAATGTGAAGGGTCCGGTTTATCGTTGCGATAGCACCTTCCGGGGGAAATGATGCGAATCGGCGGCGCGAAACTCTCCATGGTTCTCACCTGCACGGTGGAGGTTTGGGTTCTGAGCAGCAGCCCGTTTTCCAGGTAAAAGGTGTCTGCCAAATTCCGGGAAGGGTGATCCTGCGGGGTGTTCAGGGCGTCGAAGTTATGAAATTCATCCTCGATGTCCGGTCCTTCCGCAATCTCAAACCCCATCGCCATGAAAATATCTTCAATTTCACGGCGCACCACGGTGAGCGGATGCAAGGAACCTCTGCCGGGCATGATACCAGGCAGGCTCAGGTCCTGTGCTTTGCTGGCGTCCTGCTGCAGACGCTGCTGTTCCTTCAGTTCCTTTTCGCGCTGGGCGAGCAGTTTTTCCAGCTCTGAACGCAGGTCGTTGATCAGTTGTCCGAACGCAGGTTTTTCAGCGTCGGGAAGGTCCTTCAGCTTTGAATAGAGGCTGTTCACCAGGCTTTTTTTGCCCAGAAACTGCGCCCTGGCGTTCAGAATATCGTTGTTTGTTTGGCAGGCGGCGATGGCCGTTTGGGCTTGCCGGGCCGCTTCCCTCAGTTGGTCTTGCACACTTTTTCCTTGGTTGCGAATGTGGGTTGCCCGCTTCAGTTCGATGCGGGCGGGGTTTGGCTTCAGCCTTTGGCGATCTCCACCAGCTTGGCAAATGCTTCGCTGTCGTGCCAGGCAAGGTGTGCCAAGGCTTTGCGGTTGATTTCAATATTGGCCTTATGCAGTCCGTTGATGAAGCGGCTGTAGCTCATGTCGTTGTTTCTGCAGGCGGCGTTGATGCGGGTGATCCAGAGGCTGCGGAAGTTTCTCTTCTTCTGTTTGCGATGTGCAAAGGCAAACGCCATTCCTCTTTCATAAGTTTGGCGAGCCATGCGGTAGTTGGTTCCGCGGCGGCCGAAATAGCCGCGGGCTGCCAGCATATATTTTTTTCTTCTGCGGTGTGCTGCGGGGTTATTAGTTGATCTTGGCATTTTTCTCTCCCGTTATTTCCCTAACATGCGGTTGATTCTTTTTTCGTCGCAAGCGCGAACGATGGTACTGGTGCGCAGGTTGCGTTTCAGCTTGGGTGTTTTTTTGGTTTTGATGTGTGCGGATTTTGCATGGTGGCGCACAATCTTACCGGAGCCGGTTATTTTAAACCGTTTCGATGCAGAACGGCTTGTTTTGATCTTAGGCATGATTATTCTCCTTGGATGTTAAAAAAGTATGGATCGCGCTGCTCGGCTTTAGGATTCTTCAGGCTCGGGCTGGGGCGCGGCTTCAGGCTGATCGCTTTCGTTCAGCTTTCCCAAAATCCTGTCGATGTCTTTTTTCGGGCTCATGATCATGGAAAGCAGGTTTCTTTCCGACACGGGCTCGCTGTCGACATCGGCAATGTGTGAAAGATCGGTTTTAAGCTTTTCCAGCACGTTGAAGCCAAGGTCTTTATGAGCCAATTGGCGGCCACGGAAACGAACCGTGAATTTCACCTTGTTGTGCTGACGGAAAAACTTAATCGCGTTGTTTTTCTTAAAATTATAATCGTGTTCTTCGGTATTCGGACCGAACTTGATCTCCTTGACTTCGACCTCGTGCTGTCTCTTGCGGGCTTCACGGGCTTTTTTCTCTTTTTGGAAATAGTATTTTCCAAAGTCCATGATGCGGCAAACCGGGGGATCGGCGCTGGCAGAGATTTCCACCAAGTCCAATTCCATGCTCTCGGCTTTGCTGAGCGCCTCTCGCAGTGGCAAAATGCCGATCTGCTTTCCTTCGTGGTCGATCACGCGCACTTTGCTCGCGGTGATCTGTTCATTGATCCTTTCCTTCGGCACCACCTCTTTCAGGCGGGCTTTTCCACGCTTAATCCGGATTATAGGAACCTCCTTTTTACCACAAACAAAAAAAGGCGGAAAAAATTCCGCCTGCTTCATGGTAATATCCTAACCATATTTGTTTTATTTTCAAGGCCTTACGTGCACGCAAGCAGTAAGGCAGAAGCAAGCAGCTCCATTTTCAAACCATTTTTTGAGCCGCCGCCTTTTTGTCAATTCTTTGTTTTATCGATTCATGAATTCACCAGATTCAATTGTGTGGCATCCGCATGAAAATTCTTTTCCCGGATCACGATCTCACAAAACAGCGGCAACCCAGAAGAAATATCTGTTTTCATCCACAATATCCAGCGGAATGAGCCAGATGTTTGCATCCGGTCCCGAACCAAATGATCCGCTGTCGCCAATCTCGCTGAATGTGCCGTAAGGCTCGGATGAACCGTAAATTATGTATTCCTGAGCCCCGCCAATCGGGATGATTTCCAAGCGGATGTTTCCATTTTCCAGGGAAACTGCAGCAACAGCTTCCACCAGGGCGTGAATAAGCAGGGAATTGCTTGTGACGGATTGGCTTGCATCGAGTTCAACAGCCTGCACCGTGATGCTGAAGTTGCCAAAGTTCACATCAAAACCCGGGCCGCTGTAGGACAGCAAGATGTTCGCGGTGTTGGCATCCAGATAGCTGACAGCCTGAATGGTCAAGCCCGCCGGAGCGTTGTTCAACATGAAATTTTGGGGCAGAAGCGTGGAGTCGGCAAAGCTGACATCGTTGAGGATCAAGGTGAGGGATGCCCCATCCAGCTTGTCTTCACGCAGCATTTCAGAAGCTATGATGGTGGCAGTTCCTGATACGGGAACCTCCAGGATAACCTCCAGATAGGGTGACCACATGCCATAGTCGCTCTCAAAATAGGAACGCAGACGATAGTAGTAGGTGCCTTCGCTGAGGCCGGAAATGGCTTTGCTGGTTTGCAAACCCACATCATGGTTCGTATAGCCACCAACGATGTTCGTAAAAAGACTGTCCGTTGCCACTTGCAGGTAATATTTTGTGGCAGTGATGGGCTGGCTCCAGTTGGCAGTGAAGCCGTTGTTGCTCACATTGCTATTGTAAAGCGGACAGGGCGCCCAGATGCGGGCTGCGTAGCCGGGAATGTCGATGAAGGGATTGCGGTTACCCTGGCTTTCGGCGATGCGGTTGTTACGACGCATTTCCCAAGCGTCGGGCGGATCTTCCACGTGCCATTGCAGAAGCGTCGCCAGTTTTCCATACAGGGGCAGGTTTTGGCTTTGGGCTGAGTTAACGTGGTCAACCAATTCCAGGTCGTAGGAGGTGTCCGTTCCTTCATAGCGCACAGCCATATACATCAACATTCTGGCAACATCGCCTTTGTCTTCATCCCGGGGTTCCCAGGTCGTGGAAGTTTGATAACAGCCCGTGGTGCCACTGTATCCTGATGGTGGAGAAGCGTCCACAACGGGGTTTCCGCCAGTGTTGAAATCTTTGTTACTTTTTGAGGAGTTTACGGTTGCGTCGCAGGGACGCAGGTGGTGGAGGTCGGTCCCGGCGGGGATTGTCTCACCAAAATTTCCGTGGCTTTTGCTCCAGGTGTGTTCTCGGTTCCAATTGGTGGCGGAGCCGCCAAAGCTTTCCTTGTTCACACTCCAGCCAGTGTAGATTTCAATCAGGTTGTTGGGATTATTTGGGTCTTCGTCGGTGTATTTCATGATGTTTGTGATGGCAGCATACGAATATTTGTTGGTGTGGGTGTCTTTCAAAAGCTCGTGCAGCACGCCCTTCAGGGTTTCTCCATAACCGTAAATGTCGGCATAATAGCCGGTTCCGGAAGAAACAGTAGTGGAAACGGATTTGGGGTTGTTCGCAGCGGTGACGCTCAGATAGCGGGTGTCGAGTCCAGTGCCGTTATATTCATAAATCCTGAACCAGTAAAGTGTGTTCGGAGTGAGGTTTGTAACTGTGCAGCCATTGAAGGGACTGCCTTCGATGAACTGGGTGGCTCCGTTGAAAATCACCTGTTCACCGCTGCCGGTGTAGAAAGTGTTGGCGGCTGGGTCGCTGCCGTCTGCGGGATTGGTGAAACTGTTGCTGGTGTTGATTTTAACCATGCGGCGTGCACCATTTCCGGGTGTCCATTCCAGGGAAATGGAAGTGTAGGCAGGATAGCCGATGATGTCGTATGCCTGAACGCTGGGCGCCTCGATATTCTCGCTGGTGACCAAACCGCTGAGAGGCAGGCTCACACTGGCGGCTCCGGCACTGGAATGGGACAAGTTTCCGCTGTAGGTTCCGCTGGCGGAACCGCTGAGGCGAACCAAAACCTGCCCGGAAAAAGCGGGGGAGACGCTGGCTGAAACTGCACTGTAGCTCACGCCGCCGTTGGTGGAGATTTCAAAACCCAGCGGGATGGAAATGCTGATATTCTGTGAAAGGTTCGCTGAGGAAAGGCTGTAAGTTTGTGCAGGCGAAGGGGTTCCGGTGGAGGTGGAAAAATGGGCAAAACTTCCGCTGGCATAAATGGCGGGGTCGCTGATGGAAGTGGTGGTCACATCGATGGTGTTTGAGTTTTCGCTGCTTCCATAGGGGTTTTCTGCACGCACCAGATAGTGGTATTGCGTGCTTTCTTCCAAGCCTTCGACTTCGTGGCTGGTCACGTTGCCCACGTTCAGATTTTGATAGCCGGGAACGTAGCTGATGGCTCTGCCACGATGGTTGTGGGAACCCAAAAACTCGGCTGTGTCCGTGGGATAAAAATCCCATTCGCTTAGCAATGTTGGAAAACCGGAGCTGGGGTTTTGGGTAACTCCCGAGGTCACGGATGCCTTGCGCACCAAGGTTTTATCCACCGTCACATTGGAACCCGACCCCCAGTAGTTTCCAGGATCTTCTCCGATTCTGCCAAAAATATCAACGTAGGAAGCGGTGGATATTTTGTAAAGCGCCAGGGCGTCGTTTCCGTTGAAACTCATCGCGGTGTTGGTGGTTGCCGTCACGCCCGCAGGAAGCGTCAGGTTTGCAGCGCTGTTCTTATATACGATGCAGGCGCCGCTGGCCAAGCTTCCGGAAAGCTGGACGTTGTTGTTGGGTGTGCTGGCTCCATTTGAGAAAAGCTGGAGGCGATAGTTTGAAAGGTCGATGGTGGCGGTGGTTCCGTTGTATATTTCCAGATATTTATTGTTGCTGCTGCCTTCCACATATTCCGAGATGAAAAGGTCTTCCACATCGGAACCGGTGTAAACGTCCAGACGGTAGGAACTTGCGCTTTCCACGGGGAGCCAGTTTGCCGTGAAGCCGCCGGGGTTGATAGCGCTGGCTTCCAAAGCCAGAGGGACATCCGGATTGGATCCGCCAAGCACCGTCCCACTGCAGGAAACCGTTTTGTTCAGAGCACCAAGGCTGCTGAGAACAATGTCTTTGTTACTGTAATTCCCCATGCTCAAGCCTGCTTTCATGCGCACATAAACGGTTGTGGGGGAAAGGCTTGATCCGCTTGGATACAGTGTGAGAGAGTTTGAAAAGCCGCCGGAGGGACTGGCGGAGATTTCGAATTGGCTCGGAGCGCTGATACTCAGATTATCATACAGATTTTGCCCGCTGACGTTGAAGCTTTTTTCCGAGGATGGACCCAAGCCAAACATATAGCTGAACCCGCTCAGGGAGGCTGGCGCCACGGTGATGCCGGGTTCCAAAACGGCTCCGCTGCAAAGCACTTCCTGGGTTTGAGCCCCCAGGGTGGAAACGCTGATGCCTTCATTGAGATAGTTCTGGGCGGGAAGCCCGGCTTTCAATCTCACATAAATTGCTGTGGGGGAGAGGATTCCGCTGCTGGGAACAAGGTTGATCGGGTTCGTGGACGTAAAAGCGGCTCCGTTTTGCAGGGAAATCTCGTAGCTCGCTGAGGGGCTTACCGTTACATTTTGAATCAAATCCGAACCGGAAACCGTGAATTGCTGGTCTTCGGAGGGGCCGTTATTCAATATATAGTAAAAGCCTGATAGATTCAGCGGCTCAACATTCAAATGGGCAATATGATAGGGCGTGATCTGCACGGAAACGTTGTCGAAAAATGAAGTTTGCTGATTAGCGGTGGCACCTTGCCAGTAAGCACCCAAATAGTTCAGCGAACTGGAAGTGTGGGCACTATCGATGGCGGTTCCCTGTGAGACCAGATTTCCGCTGAGAGGGTCGGCAAAAGCGGAAGCTCCATCATTGCGTAGAAAAAGTTCCCATTTGTTTAGATTGGGGTCATAGGTAACCTTCACGCTCAGGTATTCGGTTCCAAAATCTGTGAGACCGCTTGTGTTGCTGGTAATCAGGTTTACCAAACTGCCATTGGAGATGCCTCCGGAAAATTTTGCCAAGCGGACGGGATCGGTTGCGCCTGATTGTCCATAAACCACCGCGTAGCCTGAGCCCGAGGATTTTACAGATTGATCTGTAGCTCCCAAAATGAAGGCGGCGCCATAGTTATTGTTATCAAATCCGGAAGGGTCAGTTCGAATTTGTTTGATGTTGAAAGTCCAAGTGATCAGACCGCTGTTGCCAGCCAAGACTTGATTATATGGAGAGCCAAAATTCGCGGTGGAATAATACGCAAAAATCCAGCCGTTGGAGTTTCCACTGGAACCTACGTCGTTGGTCAATTCCAACTGGGCGGGGCTTGTGTTTCGCCGGGCGCCCCAGTCCGCGCCAGAGCGGTTCACATACCATCCGCTGGAGCCGATCTGTCCGGAAGCGGTCCAGCTTGTGCTCTGATAGTTTGAAAAATCATCGTTAAAAACAGTGGTTTGGGCAAAAATAATCCCCCAAACCAAAAACAGGGTCAAGAAAATCATATATTTTTTCATCGGGTCTCCATTTTTCTGTCAAGCTTCGGGTTGAAATCAACCGTGGCAATTGCGCAACTATTTGTGGCGTTTAATTTTGCGAAATATGTCAGCGGGGTTTCGCCGTATGATGAAAAAATATGCAATTTCGATTCCATGACAAGATTGGGGAAAAAGAAGTGCTTTTTGTTGAAAATAATACACAGATATTAAAAGCAGTTAATTTTTGTTCTTGACACCGCAAGGGAGCTTGTTTAAATTGTAACTATCTGGAGAAACTTTTTAAAAATACGAGGTGAACATGCTAAAAAGATCAAAAGCTATTCTTATTACACTGTTGTTGCTGGCTTTGATGCCTGCTATTCAGGCATTTGAGAGCACCCTTTTGTTGGAAGGCGGGCTTGGCATTCCTTTGGATGACATTGATGGCACCAATTCCAAAAAGGGCTCTTGGGCGCTTGCCTGGGACGCCTGGGCCATCAAGGATTGGCTCGGCGTGGGAATCAGCCCTTGGTTTGCCAACGTGGCTGTGCAAGGCGATGACCCCACAGAAACCTATTTCTCTTCACTGGAAGGGGTTAATCTTTATCTTAAGGTCCGTCCCACCACTGTTGGGGCGATCAATTTTTCAGAAGACGCCGTTTTGAAGCGTATTTCGCCATTTGCCGAACTGGGCGCTGGCTGGTCCACCCATGGCAGTAAAGCTAATCCCGGAATTTCAGACAACCCCAGCGTTCCGCCCGGCTTCAGAGGACATTTTACAGTGCCTCACGCCGCCGCCGGAATTTCCTTTCTTTATAAGAAGAACATCGTTAGTGAACTGGGTGTGAAATACAACCTTTTCACCAAGGACAATATCGACCTTCTGGAAACCGGCAAAATGAACGACGCTCTGCTGACCCCCTACGTGGGTTTGGGCATCCATTTTGGCGGCAAGAAAAAAGCGGTGTCTGCCAAGGGCGAAATCTATATCCGCCACAAGCTGGAAGAGTTCCACACCGAAGTGGGAACCCCGTCCCCAGCTCAGGCTTATGAGCTTAAGGGAATTGATCTGACAAACCCCATCACCATCGAAGCTCCTCAAGGTTTTGAGATTTCCATCGATGGTAAAAATTTCCAGCCCGTTCTGACGCTTCCCGCCGGCTATGACGGCAACGTCTTGGTTCGCCTCACCGGTGAAAAGAAAGGAGTTTACGAAGGATACATCCGCAACGACAGCAAAGGCGTCCGCCCCATGCTGATCGCGGCGTTTGGAACGGTTACAGACAAGGTTCAGCTGCCCGTCCTGAAACTGGATGCCAAGCTGGGAGCCTTTTCCACCGTGCAGGGAACCCCTTCCGCAGCCCAGGCCTACAAGATTTCCGGAACCAATTTGAAGGGCAAAATCCAGATTGAGGCTCCTCAAGGTTTTGAGATTTCCATCGATGGCGGCAAAACTTGGAAGAAAGCCGCAACCGTTGATGCCGGCTTCGATAAAGACGTTCTGGTTCGCCTGACCGGTGAAAAAGCCGGCGAATTTGGCGGCCCACTGAACCACGACAGCGAAGGCGCCACCCGGGTCACCCTGCCCGTTTTGGGTATTGTGGATCTGCCCGAGGCTCCCAAAACCCCGCGCATCAGGCTGCAAGCTGGAGACTTGAAACCCTTCACCACCGAAGTTGGCAAGCCTTCCGCGGCACAAAGCTACAAAATCGTGGGTGAAAACCTTAAAGGCGACATTGAGATCACCGCTCCTGCGGGATTTGAATTCTCTCTGGATGGTGGCAAAACCTATGCCAAATCCATGAATGTGCCCGGCGGTTTCGACAGGGATATCCTGGTTCGTCTCACTGGCGACAAAGCTGGAAACTATTCCGGAAACATCGACCACGGCAGCAAAGACGCCGTCGCATTCAAGCTTCCTGTGGTGGGAACCGTGACCGACAAGGATGTTCCTGCCATTCCCGAACTGAATTTGAACCTGAAAAACCTGAAACCCTTCACCACGGAACTGGGCACACCCTCAGCTTCGCAGAGCTACAAACTGAATGGATTGAACCTGAAGGGACAAATCCAGCTCAACGCTCCGGAAGGTTTTGAAATCTCCGTGGATGGCGGAAAAACCTGGAAACCAAGCGCCACCGTGGATCCCAAATTCACCGGCGACGTCCTGGTTCGCCTCAAAGGCGACAAGGTTGGAAACTATTCCGGTGGAATCGACCACAGCAGCGAAGGTGCGGTAACTTTGACCATGCCATTGGTGGGAACTGTGACCGCTCCGAAGCCCGTTGGTCCCAGCGATGAAGACCTGCTTGAGCAGGAACTGGCAAAGCTTATCGTCCACTTCGACACCAACCTCTATGTGATCCGCGACGGAGACAAACCCGCCCTGAACCGCGTGGCAGACTTCCTGAAAAAGCTGCCCGAAGTGATGGTGGAAATCCAAGGTCACACCGACAGCCAGGGAACAGACAAAATCAACGAGCCGCTTTCTCACAACCGTGCCAAAGTGGTGAAAGACTACCTGGTTGCCAGAGGCGTGGACGCCGAACAGATCGAAATCAAGGGCTACGGCTCAAAGAACCCGATCGCCAAGAACGACACCGCTGCAGGACGCCAGGAAAACCGTCGTGCTCAGATGGTGATAGTCAAGTAATAACAGCAATTCAGTATAATAATAGAAAAGGGCTCACCCTGAAAAGTGAGCCCTTTTGTTTATTGGTTAATATTCAAAAGTGTGGGCAGCGTCCTTATTTATGGATAATCTTAATACTCATTTCCTTCAGATTTCCTCTTTTATCCTTTTGCAGCCTGCACTCCGCCTCCTTGTTTGGGGAAGTCGATCACTTCTTAATCAAGCCTTAATCAAGTCTTAATAATTAACGCTTGATTAAGGCTTGATAACCACTTGATTAAGGCTTTCGGGCAAGGGTGACCCGTCCTGATCCAGATTGACCGAAGATTGACCGAATATCCAGAGTAATGGGTGAGGTTTTGAAGAAGTAACGTCCACAAGTTTGATATAGCGAAGTGATACGGCTTATGATGTCGGTAGCCCAAGACAGGGGATGGCTTATAAGCGGATATACTATATAAAACAAATTCGAGTACTATGAAGATTTCTAACTCATCAAAAACGTTCTTGAGCCAGTTCTTTGTCAGGCGACCAGGTTTCGAGTAAACGGAAGAGGCGGGAAGGAAATCCATGAAAATCAAGACTTTTTCAAGTTTTGCAAAAATGCTGTGAAAGCTGATGAATTCATGGATCCAGGTGATGGAGCCTGCTTTGGAAACTGATCCGGATAAAAAATATTAAAAGCTGTTCTTGACAAAAAAGGGACTCAGGAATTTTTTGCATCGAACCGGGTTTTTCGGTTGAATCATAGAGTGAATCAAGAAAAGTTATTGACAAAATTCTGGTGTTGGAATTGCGTGGACTAACTTGACGCCGATGTAGCTCAATGGCAGAGCAATTGATTTGTAATCAATAGGTTGGGGGTTCAACTCCCTTCATCGGCTCCAGAAATTTATTGTGGACAGGTGGTCGAGTGGTTAATGGCACTGGGCTGTAAACCCAGCGACGAGAGTCTACGGAGGTTCGAATCCTTCCCTGTCCACCACTTTTTTGAGAATGCCAGCGGGAATAGCTCAGTTGGTAGAGCATCAGCCTTCCAAGCTGAGGGTCGCGGGTTCGAACCCCGTTTCCCGCTCCATTTTTACGCAAGCAACGCCGCAGAATAGAAGTATTAAAAGCTCAAGTAGCTCAGCAGGTAGAGCACCTCCTTGGTAAGGAGGAGGTCATCGGTTCGAGTCCGATCTTGAGCTCCACTTTCTTTATCAATAGATTAAAATAACAAAACACGACGTGGGACCCCAGCGGGTCCCAGGAGGAAAAATGGCAAAAGAAAAATTCGTACGTACCAAGCCGCACGTCAACATAGGTACGATTGGTCACATTGACCATGGCAAGACAACCTTGACCGCAGCCATCACTGCGTATTTGAGCAAAAAGGGTGGCGCGCAAGCTCGCAGCTTCGACAGCATCGACAACGCGCCGGAAGAAAAAGCCCGTGGTATCACAATTGCCACGTCCCACGTTGAATATGAGACCGAGAGCCGTCACTACGCGCACGTTGACTGCCCTGGCCACGCCGACTATATCAAAAACATGATCACCGGCGCAGCGCAAATGGACGGAGCCATCCTCGTCGTGAGCGCCGCGGACGGCCCCATGCCCCAGACCCGCGAACACATCCTGCTCGCCCGTCAGGTGGGCGTGCCCGCCATCGTGGTGTTCATGAACAAGATCGACATGGTTGACGATCCTGAGCTTTTGGACCTGGTGGAAATGGAAGTTCGTGAACTTCTGGAAAAATATGATTTCCCCGGCAGTGACATTCCCGTGATTCGCGGTTCCGCCCTCAAGGCTTTGAACCAAGATCCCGAGGGTGAAGCCCAAATGCAGGAACTGATGGATGCCGTGGACAGCTATGTTCCGCAGCCCGACCGTGCCACCGACAAACCCTTCCTGCTTCCCGTGGAAGACGTATTCTCCATTCCGGGACGTGGAACCGTTGCCACCGGCCGTGTGGAACGCGGTGTCATCAAAGTTGGTGAAAAAGTTGAGCGTGTTGGAATTCGCGAAACCGTGGAAACCACCTGCACAGGTGTGGAAATGTTCCGCAAACTTTTGGACGAAGCCCAGGCTGGCGACAACATTGGCGTTCTGCTGCGCGGCTTTGCCAAGGACGACGTTGAGCGCGGAATGGTTTTGGCAAAACCCAAATCCATCACCCCCCACGTCAAATTCACCGGACAAACCTACGTTCTCACTGCTGAAGAAGGCGGACGCAAGAACCCCTTCCGCACAGGATATCGCCCTCAGTTCTATTTCCGTACCACCGACGTGACCGGTTCACTCACCCTTCCAGATGGTGTGTTGATGGTTATGCCTGGTGACAACGTTGAAATCACCGCTGAACTTATCACCCCCATCGCCATGGAGCAGGGACTGCGCTTCGCCATCCGCGAAGGCGGCCGCACCATCGGCAGTGGCGTGGTTGGAACCATCGTCGAGTAAAAGCTCTGGGATGATATAAAATGAGAGATATCATTATCATGGCTTGCGAGGATTGCAAAAACCGCAATTATACAACAACTCGTAACAAGCGCAAGCATCCCAGCAGATTGGAGCTGAAAAAGTTCTGCCCCACCTGCCGGAAACACACGCTGCACAAACAGCGCTAAATATATGTTGCAGGACAGTAGTTCAATTGGTAGAGCACCGGTCTCCAAAACCGGGGGTTGCGGGTTCGATTCCTGCCTGTCCTGCCACATTTTATTTTAAGCGGAGTCCATCTCCGTCAATGGGATTACAATGAAATCAATGTTCAACAAGATCAACCACTTTTTCCGTGATGTGGTGAGTGAAATGCATGCCGTGTCCTGGCCCACGATGAACGACGTCAAAGAAGGAACAGTCGTTGTGATCGTGATCTCAGGCATTGTGGCGTTGTTTTTGGCTTTGGTCGACTTCGGTTTTGGCCAATTGGTCAAGCTTCTTTTTTAACGAGGGAAAATGGCAGAGGCAATGAAGTGGTATGCGATCCATACCTATTCTTCGCATGAAAACAAGGTGAAGACAGCCATCGAAAAAGGGCTGGAAGGCACCGAGCTTGAACAGCATGTGGGAAAATTGCTTGTGCCGCTGCGAAAGGCCTTCATCGTTCGTGAAGGAAAAAGGGTTGAGCAGGAACGCAAGATATTTACCAGCTATGTTTTCATAGAAGCAGACCTGACGCCCCAGCTTCGCACCTACATTCTGGGCATCGCAGGGGTCACAAAGTTTTTGGGTCAAAGCAAAGACCACAAAGACCCCATTCCTCTGGATGAGGAAGAGGTCAACCGCCTTCTGGGCATTGCGGACCGCGAAAAAGAACCGGGCAAGATGTTTGATTTTATGCCCGGCGATATGGTTAAGGTTACCACCGGCCCCTTCACAGATTTTGAAGGAGTTGTGCAAAAGGTTGCAGACGATGGCCAAAAGCTGGTGATCGACGTGACTGTGTTTGGCAGGCGTACCCCGGTTGAGCTAAATGCCAGCCAGGTTGAAATTTTGAAAAAATAGAGATGAGGAAATAAATAATGGCGAAACCAAAAGACGTTGCGGCAATGCTGAAGCTTCAGCTCCCCGCTGGAAAAGCAACCCCGGCTCCCCCGGTTGGACCGGCTTTGGGCCAGGTTGGAGTGAATATTCCTGAATTTTGCCGTCAGTTCAACGAGAAAACAGCCGACCAACCCGGGATGATCTTTCCCGTGGTTATTTATGTCGCCAAAAATAAATCCTTTACCTTCGAGATCAAGACCCCGCCTGCGTCGATTTTGATCAAGAAAGAGGCCGGTCTGGCCAAAGGTTCGTCCACACCGAACAAAGAAAAGGTGGGACACATCAATCAAGACCAGCTGCGCAACATCGCCCAGCTGAAGATGCAGGATTTGAATTGTCATACCCTTGAATCTGCTATGAGTATGATCGCTGGCACTGCAAGGAGCATGGGTGTGGTCGTTGACGACTGACCCCGCCTTGTGCAGGAGATAATATTCATAAGGAGAGTCAATGAAACATAGCAAAAGGTACAACACTGCCTACGGGTTGTATGACCGCCAGAAACGCTATGAACTTGACGAAGCGCTCAAAACCTTGAAAGCCATTCCGGCTTCCAAATTTGACGAAACGGTTGAAGTTCATCTGAATCTGGGGGTCGATCCCCGAAAAGCTGATCAGCAGATCCGAAACTCGCTTGTTTTGCCCCACGGAACGGGCAAAGTTTCGCGCGTTTTGGTTTTTGCCGAAGGCGAAAAGGCAGACGAGGCCAGGAATGCCGGTGCCGATCACGTTGGCTTGGATGATCTGATCGAAAAGATTTCGGGCGGATGGTTCGATTTCGACGTCGTGATCACCACACCCACGATGATGGGCAAAATCGGCAAACTGGGAAGGGTGTTGGGCCCGCGAGGCCTGATGCCAAATCCAAAGGTTGGTACCGTGACCATGGACATTGGAAAAGCAGTTGAAGAAAGCAAAGGCGGCAAGATCGCCTACAGGGTGGATAAATTTGCGAATTTACACATCCCCGCTGGAAAGATCAGCTTTTCCCCGGAGAAACTCAAAGATAACATCAAAGCCATCTTGGCGGCGGTTCTCAAAGACCGTCCTCCCACGATGAAAGGTGTTTACATCAAGAGTATCACTCTGTGCACCACCATGGGCCCCGGCATCAAGCTGCATATCGCAAGCGCAACTCTGGAAGCGAAGAGCTAAAGGAGAGGAAAATGGTTCAAAGTGTAAAATATGACATCGTAGCACAGTTAAAAGAACGTTTAGAAGGCGCCAAAGCGATCGTACTGGTGGATTACAAGGGAATAAACGTGGAACAGGTGGCTCAGCTGCGCGGCCGTTATCGCGAAGCAGAAGTGGACTACCTGGTACAAAAGAACACCCTGATCAAGATAGCCCTGAATGATTTGGGCATCCACGAACTTGACGAGTTTTTGGTGGGTCCCACCGCACTTGCCATCTGCAAGGGCGAAGAAGTGGCCCCAGCCAAAGTGCTGGTCAAATTCATCAAGGAAGTGATGGAAGAAGCGGAATTTCCCAGTTTCAAGGTTGGATATGTGGCTGGACAGGTTTATGACCAAGCCCAGCTGATCTCCCTTGCAAAACTGCCTAGCCGCGATGAACTTCTGGCCAAGGTCATGGGCAGCTTGAATGCCCCGATCACAAACTTCCTGAATGTATCCCAAGGTGTCGCCCGTAAATTAGTCTACGCGCTTGATGCCGTTGCCAAAACCAAGGCAAGCTAACCAAAATATATAATTTCCTGGAGGAAAAAATGTCCGATAAAATAACTCAAGTAATTGACCTGATTTCCGAGATGAGCCTGCTTGAAGTTGCTGAACTCGTTGAAGCAATGGAAGAGAAATTTGGCGTTTCCGCCGCCGCTCCCGTTGCTGTTGCCGCCGCACCCGCCGCTGGCGCCGCTGAAGCAAAAGAAGAACAGACCGAATTTGACGTCATTCTGAACAGCGCCGGTGAAAAGAAGATCAACGTGATCAAAGTTGTGCGTGAGATCACCAAACTTGGGCTGAAGGAAGCCAAAGATCTGGTTGACGGCGCACCCAAAATGGTTGTGGAAAAAGTCAGCAAAGAAGAAGCGGAATCAGTTCAGAAAAAACTCGAAGAAGTCGGTGCTTCTGTCGAAGTTAAATAGGGCTTCAATCCCTTATTCGATGTCCAAAAAAAGTCCCACGGGACTTTTTTTGGACTTGTTATGTCTAAAATCGCAATTCTGTTCTCCTCTTTCAGTCAACACCCAGATTCTTGCAGGTTGAACTTGGCAGAAACGCGTGTATGCAAGCAACACACTATTCACATGACGGTCAAAACCGCAAAGGAGTGAGCTTTTGAGAAAGATCAAGAGTTTTTCCAAGATATCCGGTCGCTTTGCCGAGCTTGGCATCCCGGAAGTGGAAATTCCCAATCTGCTGGCCATGCAAGTGGATTCTTTCGACGACTTTTTACAAAAAGACATCCGCCCTCAAAGCCGTGAGAAGAAAGGTCTTCAGGCTGTATTCGAATCCACGTTTCCCATCGAGGACAACAAGGGCAATTTCCATTTGGAATTCATGGAATATAATGTTCTGCAGGAAAAGTATTCTATAGAAGAATGCCGCGAAAGAAACCTTTCCTACCAGGCGCCGCTGAAAGTGCGGCTGCGGCTTACCATATATCAGCAAACCGAAGAAGGGCGTGATTCGCAGGACATTATTGAGCAGGAAGTGTTTTTGGGAGAAGTTCCCCTGATCACCGATCAAGGAACCTTTATCATCAATGGCGCGGAGAGAGTGGTTATTTCCCAATTGCAGCGCTCGCCCGGCGTCTTTTTCTCTGAAAGCAAGCATCCAAGCGGCAAAACCCTCTATTCCGCCAAAGTGATCCCCTACAATGGATCCTGGCTGGAATTCAACATCGATATCCACGACGTGATGTATGTGCATATCGATAAACGCCGCAAACTGCCGGTCACCGTCATTCTGCGCGCCATCGGGATTTCCACAAATGAAGATTTGCGCAAAACTTTTTATAAAACCGAGAAACTGAATCTGAAAAAGGCCAAGGGCCGCCATCTCTATAAAGATATCATGGTGGCTGGCGAAGAAGAACCCGTGGCCACGGCAAACGAATTGGTCTCCGATGCGCTTGTGAAAACTTTGGAAGCTCATAACATAAAAACTGTCGAAGTGATCGACTATGATTATGAGATTGCCCGCAAGGTGCTTGAAAACACCATTGCCAAGGATCCCACTGAAGACCAGGAAGATGCGCTGAAAAAGATCTACAGCCTCATCAGGCCTGGAGAAGACGCCACCCTGGAAGCAGCCAAAGATTTGGTTGACCGCATGTTTTTCACCGAAAAACGCTACAACCTGGACATGGTTGGCCGCTACAAAATTAACACCCGTCTTGGCATCGATGTTGATGAAAACCATATGACCCTTTGTGTGGAAGATTTTGTCCACATCTTCAAAACTTTGGTGAACATCTACAACGACCAGGATGAAATAGACGATATTGACAGCCTTTCAAACCGCCGTGTTCGCACCGTTGGAGAATTGCTGGAAGAGCAGTTCAAAATCGGGCTTTCCATGGTCTCCCGCATCATTCAGGAGCGCATGGCAATTTCGAACACAGACGAAGTTACCGTGCACGACTTGGTGAACAGCAACGCCCTCATCTCGGTTGTCCAATCCTTTTTCCTCACCGGCCAGCTTTCCCAGTTCATGGAACAAACGAACCCCCTGGCTTCTCTCAGGCATAAAAGAGCATTTTCCGCACTTGGCCCCGGAGGCCTCACTCGCGACCGAGCCGGTTTCGAAGTTCGAGACGTGCACGCCACCCACTATGGCAGAATATGCCCCATCGAAACCCCTGAAGGACCAAACATTGGGCTCATCGTTTCCCCGTCCATCTATTCCAGAATCAACCAATTTGGTTTTATGGAAACACCCTACCGCAGGGTTGTGGATGGAAAGCTGACCTCGGAATACGTCTTCATGGATGCCGTGCAGGAAGAAAAATATATCATAGCCCAATCCGACGTGACTTTGGATGAAGACCGCCGCATCACAAACGAGACGGTCTTTGCCCGCGACAGGGGCGATTTTATCCTGGCGGACCCCAAGCAAATTGAGTATATGGACGTGGCTCCCCAGCAGATGGTTTCCGTTTCTGCTGCCATGATTCCCTTCTTGGAACACGACGACGCAAACCGCGCCTTGATGGGCTCGAACATGCAGCGTCAGGCCGTTCCGCTCATCAATCCGGTGGCTCCCATCGTGGGCACGGGCATGGAAAAAATTGCCACAATGGATACCTCAAACATCGCTGTGGCGCCCTATGACGGCATTGTGACAAATGTCACCTCCGCTTATGTGGAGATCAAGCCGCTCAGTGAAAAAGATGAGGTTCTATATCTGGGAATCGGCAACCGCATCGAGCTGAAAAAGTTTGAACGCACAAACCAGGACACCTGCAACAACCAACGCCCCGTGGTCCGCATTGGTGATCAGGTTCGCAAAGGCCAGCCCATTTCCGATGGCGCCTGCGTGGAAGACAATCGCCTGGCGCTTGGAACCAATCTGCTGGTTGCCTTCATGCCCTGGTATGGCTACAACTACGAAGACGCCATCATTCTCAGCGAAAAAGTGGCACGGGACGACACTCTGACTTCCATCTATATCGAAGAGATGGAGGTTTTGGTTCGCAATGTGAAAAACGGACGTGAAGAACTGGCATACGACATTCCCAACGTGCCGCCTCATGCGCTCAGAAATCTGGACAAAACCGGTATCGTCCGGGTTGGTTCAGTGATTGAGGCTGGCGACATCATTGTGGGAAAAGTGACCCCCAAGAGCATTGAAATTGACCCTTCGCCGGAAGAAAACCTGATGCGCGCCCTCTTTGGCGACCGCGCCGGAGATTTCACAAACAGCTCCCTGAAAGCCAAACCCGGCATGGAAGGTGTGGTGATCGATGTGAAAGTCTTCTCCCGTTTGGAAGATGGAATTGAAGCTGATGAAGACCGTGAAGAAAAATATGCCAAGCTAAAGAAAGACCTGAGCCTGCGCCGTAAAAAGGTGGAGGAATTCAAGGAAGAAAAGCTCTCAGCCGCCCTTCTTGGTCAAAAAGCCCAAACCATTTGGGATGAAAAGAGCAACATCTATTTCATTCCTTCCGGAAAGAAAATCACCAAGGCCGACATCGAACGCATCAATTTTAAAAAGCTTGACCTTGATGAGCAATTGGTGCAGGACCAGGAAGCTAACGATCGCATTTACAGCGAGATCATCCTGAAAATCAAGCAGTCCTTTGAACAAAGCGAAAACATCTACCGCAAATCCCGCGAACGCATAAAACACGGTGATGAACTCCAGTATGGAGTGCGCAAAATGGTGAAAGTGTTCGTGGCCAAAAAGCGCAAAATCGAAGTGGGCGACAAAATGGCAGGACGCCATGGAAACAAAGGTGTGATCTCCATCGTTGCCCCCATCGAAGACATGCCCTTCCTGGAAGATGGAACCCCTTTGGATGTCATTTTGAACCCGCTGGGCGTGCCTTCACGTATGAATATCGGTCAGATCATGGAAACCCACCTTGGCATGGCTGCCCAAGCTTTGGGCTTTGAAGTGGAAACCCCCATCTTCGACGGAGCTTCGGTGGAAGAGATCGAAGCCTCCCTCAAAGAAGCTGGATTGCCTGCAGACGGAAAGCAGGTTCTTTACGATGGAAAAACCGGCAAGCCCTTCAAGGAACGCGTCACCGTGGGAATCATTTATATGATGAAACTGAACCACCTCGTGGCAGACAAGATGCATGCACGCTCAACCGGGCCTTATTCGCTCATCACGCAGCAGCCCTTGGGCGGAAAGGCTCAACACGGCGGTCAGCGCCTTGGTGAAATGGAAGTTTGGGCTCTTGAAGCCTACGGAGCAGCCCACCTTCTGGAGGAAATGCTCACCATCAAGAGCGACGACGTGGATGGACGCAACAACGCTTTCAAAGCCATCACGCGCGGGGAAAACCCGCCTGCTCCGGGAGTTCCGGAGTCTTTTAACGTGCTCGTCAGTGAGCTCAAGTCCCTGGGATTCGATATCGAATTTCTCAAAGACACAGACAAGGGCGAAGTGAGGTAAAAATGTTGAAAGAAACACGCCGTGAAGTCCGCCCCAACGATTACGACTTTGTTCGCATCAAACTGGCTTCGTCTGATACCATCATCAATGAATGGTCTCATGGCGAAGTTACCAAACCCGATACTTTAAACTACCGCACCCTCAAACCCGAAAAAGACGGGCTGTTCTGCGAAAGAATCTTTGGCCCGGAACGCGACTATGAGTGCGCCTGCGGAAAATATAAGAAAAAACGTTTCCAGAACACGGTTTGCGACCGCTGTAACGTGCTGGTGACCAGTTCCAGGGTGCGGCGCACCCGCATGGGACACATTTCCCTGGCGGTGCCAATTGCACACATTTGGTTTGTGAAAAGCGCGCCCAGTAAAATCGGCACACTGCTGGATATGACCGTGAAGGATCTGGAACGCATCCTCTATTATGAATCCTTCATCGTGATCGATCCGGGCGACACCCCCTACGAAAAATATGAACTGATCGAAGTGGACGAATACTACGAAATCAGGGACAAGGTGGGGGACAACTTTATCGCCATGATGGGTGCGGAAGCCATTCGAGAGCTGTTGGTTCGCATTGATTTGCACAACGAAGCCCTGAACATCCGTTCCCGCCTGAAAATGGAAAAGGCTGCCCTGCACAAACAGAAGCTGATCAACAAACTCAGAATCGTTGACGCTTTCCTGAAATCCGGAAACCAGCCCGAACACATGGTGATGGAAGTTCTGCCGGTTTTGCCGCCCACACTGAGACCCTTGGTCCCGTTGGAAGGCGGACGCTTTGCCACTGCAGACTTTAACGATCTTTATCGCAGAGTCATCACCCGCAACAATCGCTTGAAACAGCTTTTGGACATCCGTGCCCCCGAAGTGATCCTGCGCAACGAAAAACGCATGCTTCAGGAAGCCGTGGATGCTTTGATAGACAACTCCCGCAAGGCGCGTCCAGTTCGGGGAAGGGGAAACCGTCCTCTGAAATCCCTCACAGATCAACTGAAAGGAAAGCAGGGACGTTTCCGCCAAAACCTGCTGGGCAAGCGTGTGGACTATTCCGGCCGTTCGGTGATTACCGTGGGACCGGATCTGAAACTCTACCAATGCGGCATTCCCAAAGAAATGGCAGTGGAGCTTTTCAAGCCCTACCTGATCGAGCGCCTGCAAAAAATGGGCGAAGCCGACAAGGTGAAAAACGCCAAAAAGCTTATTGAGAAAAAGCAACCTGAAATCTGGTCCATCCTGGAAGACGTGATCAAGGACTACCCGGTTTTGCTGAACCGTGCTCCCACACTTCACCGTTTGGGAATCCAAGCTTTCATGCCGGTTTTGACAGACGACAAAGCCATCCAGATCCATCCAATGGTTTGCGTTCCTTTCAACGCAGACTTCGATGGTGACCAGATGGGCGTTTACGTTCCGCTTTCCCACGAAGCGCAGATCGAAGCCCGAATTTTGATGCTGTCCACGCGCAACCTGCTTTTGCCCTCAAACGGCAGGCTGGCAATGGCTGCAAACCAAGACATCGTTTTGGGCTGCTACTACCTCACCATGGAAGTTACGCCGGAACCAAAAGACGTGACCACCCTCCGCCATTTTTATGGAACGGACGAGGTCATCGCCGCCTATGAATCCGAGGAACATGCATATTCCGTGAAAGGCGAAGTTTTCGGCGAACGTGATCTTGATCTCCACACCTGGATCAGGGTGAAAATTGACGGTGAATACATCGTCACCACCGTGGGCCGTGTGGTTCTCAACCAGATCATTCCTGCTGAAGTTGGGTTCCAAAATGTGGTTTACGACAAGGGTAAACTCAACGACCTTGCCATGCAGTGCTTCGACGCTGTGGGACAGTGGCGCACAGCCCAGTTCCTGGATGAACTCAAGGAAGTGGGATTTGGCTATGCCACCCGCGCAGGCGTGACTTTCAGCTTCAGCGACATCATCGTGCCTGAACGCAAGGATGAGATTATCAACGAATCCGAAGAAGACGTCAAAAAGGTTTTTGACCTCTACCAGAAAGGCGGCATCACCGAAAGCGAACGCTTTGGCCGCGTTGTGGACCTTTGGAAAAAAACCACCGTTCGCGTCACGGATGAGATGATGGAAGACCTTTCGCAAAGCAGAAGCGGCCTGAACTCCATCTATATGATGTACAAATCCGGAGCCCGCGGCAGCAAAGACCAGATCAAACAGCTGGGCGGAATGCGCGGCTTGATGGACAAACCTGCAAAAATTGGTGCCACAGGCGGCGCGGAGGTGATTGAAACGCCCATTAAATCAAACTTCCGCGATGGACTCACCGTGTTGGAATACTTCGTTTCCACCCACGGTGCCCGTAAAGGTTTGGCAGACACCGCTTTGAAGACAGCCGACGCCGGATATTTGACCCGCCGTCTGGTGGACGTGGCTCAAAATGCCACCATCACAAAAGAGGATTGCGGTACCGGGCGCGGCATCCACATGAACATCCTCAAGGAAGGAAACGAAGTGGTCGCCACTCTGGCTGAACGCATTCAAGGCCGAACCGCAGTGGAAGACGTGATCGACCCCGTCACTGGCAAGATCTTGGTTCACGCTGGTCAGGAGATCAGCAACAAGATGGCTCGCACCATCCAAAACCACGGCATCATCGCAGTTCACGTGCGTTCTGTGCTCACCTGCGAAGCGGAACGTGGAATTTGCGCAAAGTGCTACGGACGCAACCTTGCCACCCAAAACCCCGCCACCATCGGCGATCCTGTTGGCATCATTGCCGCTCAAAGCATTGGTGAACCGGGAACCCAGCTCACGCTGCGAACCTTCCACATCGGTGGAGCAGCTTCAACCGCCACAGACCTCGCCGAAGTTGTTTCCAGCCACGATGGAATCGTCAAATTCGACCGCATGAACACCGTCACAAACATCGATGACCATCTGATTTCAGTCAGCCACTTGGGTCGCATCCTGGTTTGTGATGAGGAAGATGAAAGCAAGGTTTTGGAAGAATACAAAGTGGAATATGCCGCCACCGTTCATGTCCGCGATGGTCAAAAAATCGCGATGAACACAAAAATCCTCAGTTGGGACCAATTCAACAACCCGCTCATTTCCACCGGCAAAGGCGTGCTCCATTTTGAAAACTTCATCAAAGACATCACTTATAAAGAAGAATATAACGACATCACTTTTTCCCACGATATCGTGATCATTGAATCCAAGGACCGCAAAAAGCAGCCACAGTTCAGAATCGTTGGTGAATCCGGCAGCTCTGTCCTGATTCCTCTGCCCACAGACCTCGTGGTGCGCGTGACAGATGGCAGCTTTGTGCACACAGGAGACATCCTGGGTCAAACCTCGCGCATGACCATCAAACAGCGCGACATCACAGGTGGCTTGCCCCGCGTGCAGGATCTCTTTGAAGCCCGCGTGCCAAAGGACAAGGCCAAGATTTCGGATATCGAAGGAACAGTCACTATCGGCGGCCTTAAAAAGACAGGCCGCGACATCTTTGTGACCCCACCCAACGGCATCGTTGCTCCCATTGGTGGAAAAATTCTGGTGCAATCCGACGAATTTGTAAACCAGATTGTCATCCTGCCCGAAAAAGCCGTGGTCGCAGAGAAAAACGGTAAGGTTGCCATCATCGATGAAGATGGCAAAAAGTCCATTTCGGTTGGCAGACGCACCACCAAGCCCACCATCTATCAGGTGCCGCGCGGAATGCAGATTTTGGTTGAAAACGATCAAAATGTGCGTGCCGGACAGCCTCTTTGCGGTAGGGTGATCCCCATCCCGCCTCTGCAGGAAAGCATCTTTGAGACCGACGACATGGTGAAAAAAGGTCAATTCCTGGCTGGACGCAGATATTCCATCCCCACCGGAAAGAGGATCATCGTTCACCAAGGTGACTTTGTGGAAAGCGGAGACGCACTTTCCGACGGACCTTTCGACCCGCACGACATGCTGGTGAAGGGTGTCATCGAAGCCCAGATCATGATCCTGAACGAAGTGCAGGAAATCTATCGCAAACAGGGCGTGAAGATCGACGACAAACACATCGGCGTCATCGTCCGTCAGATGTTCAAAAAGGTGCGCATCACCGACAGCGGCAGCACTTCCTTTTTGGAAGGCGACGTTGTGGACAAAGTTATGGTGGAACGGGAAAACCGCGAGATCCTGCAGTACGACAAAACTCCCGCCCAGTTCGAACAGATGCTGCTGGGAATCACAAAAACTTCCCTGCTCACCGATAGCTGGCTCTCCGCCGCATCGTTCCAGGAAACCACCAAAGTTCTCACCAAAGCAGCCATCGAAGGCAGGATCGACCGCCTCGAAGGCCTCAAGGAAAGCATCATCATCGGCCATCGCATCCCTGTGGGAACCGGCGCCAAGATCTATAATAAACAGATCGACGAAGCCGTGAACGAAGGCGAAACAGTCGCTCAGATCATTGACCGTTTTGCCCACCCCTCGCAGGATGACGAAGTGGAAGATTTCTACGATTTTTAAACTAAACAACGATACAAATACCATGGAGGTAAATACGTGCCAACAATCAATCAATTGATTAGAAAAGGCAGAACCGAGATCGCTAAGAAAAGCAAAAGCAGGGCGCTGCAAGGATGTCCGCAAAGGCGCGGAGTATGCACTCGTGTTTACACCACGACGCCAAAAAAGCCGAACTCGGCATTGCGCAAAGTCGCCCGTGTCCGTCTGGTTAACGGATTTGAAGTCACCGCCTATATCGGCGGAGAAGGCCACAACCTTCAGGAACACAGCATTGTGTTGGTTCGCGGAGGACGTGTGAAAGACCTTCCCGGCGTTCGCTATCATATCGTGCGCGGAGCCCTCGACTCCTCCGGAGTTGACAACCGCCAAAACTCACGTTCCAAATATGGAACCAAACGTCCCAAGGCAAAGAAATAAACGGAGGATGAACTAATGCCAAGAAAGAAAAAAGCAGTCGTCCGTGAAGTATTGCCGGATCCCAAATACAACGACGTGGTCGTCACCAAGTTCATGAACTGTCTCATGAAACAAGGAAAGAAGAGCATCGCCGAAAAGATCGTTTACGGCGCCTTCGAGATCATCGAAGAAAAAACCAAACAGCCGCCTTTGGAAGTTTTTAAAACCGCCTTGGAAAATGTGCGGCCCATGGTGAAGGTTGTTTCCCGCCGCGTGGGTGGATCAAACTACCAGATTCCCTTGGAAGTGAACGAGAAAAACGGCCGTGCCCTCGCATTCCGTTGGATCATCGGCTTTTCCCGCTCCCGTGGAGAAAAAACCATGATCGAAAGACTTGCGTCGGAACTCATGGCAGCCTACAAAAAAGAAGGTGCGTCCATCAAGAAACGCGAAGATACCCACAAAATGGCTGAAGCCAACCGCGCTTTTGCCCATCTGCGCTTCTAAAGACCCCAAACTGATAATTCAATAATGGCGGGACTTGCTCCCGCCTTTTTTTATTGTATTCCATTTTCGCTTGTTCTGGGTGATCTCTTTGAAATACAATCTGAGGTCCTTTCTTGAACCTTGTTTCAAAGCGTCGATCACTTCTTAATCAAGCCTTAATCAAGTCTTAATAATTAACGCTTGATTAAGGCTTGATGATCACTTGATTAAGGCTTTCGGAGAAGGGTGACCCATCTTGGAAACATCCGTGATTTGAAAGACTTTGGCAAACGAGAACTGTATTGAAAAAGTATCCCGGCACGGCAAAATCAAAGGCTTGGAACGCTAATTGCAAATTATATGCTTAGATGGAGGAATCATGAGATTCATGACCGTAACCAAGATTGCTTTTCTGGCGGGACTACTTTTGATCTTTGTCCTGCCCCTGGCCGCAGATTTTGTTGGCCCGGAACTTGCCATCCAAGCCGCACAAAACTGGCTTGTTGCCAGATATGGCATTGATGGGACAGCTCTGCCCACAGTCCAGACCTTTGCTGAGGGAAGTTTTTCCCCGTGTGATTTGAACTCTCCCAAAAACTGGTCAGATCAAGCCCTGATATATTTGGTCGGCTTTGATGATCAAGGATTCGCCTTGGTCTCAGCGCAGGATAATTCAATCCCGATCCTGGCTTACGGCTCCAACCCGATAGGTGATTCCAAGCCTTTCCCGCCTGCTTTTTTGGAGTGGGTGGGAGCTTATGCCGCCCAGATCGAGGAAATAAACTCCCAAAAGATCGAACTGCCCGAGCATAAGGCTCAGTGGAGCCTCCTGCTTTCAGACAACTATGTTTCTCCCGTCCGCAGTGATCGTTCCATCGTACCGCTATTGGCAACAACCTGGGATCAGGGCTGGCCTTATAATGAACTTTGTCCTGGTGATGACGCAGGCCCCGGTGGACGTGTTTACGCCGGCTGCGTTGCCACTGCCATGGCCATGATCATGAAATATTGGAGCCATCCGACAACCGGAGTGGGCAGTCACAGCTACTATGCCCACGGCTATGGCTATCAAAGCGCCAATTTTGGCAACACCACCTACCTTTGGGACGAGATGCCCAATTCCGTTGGAACTTCAAACATTCCCGTGGCAACTTTGCTTTACCACTGTGGCGTGGCTGTGGAAATGGGATATTCCCCCGATGGCTCAGGCGCCAACAGCGATGATGCGGCTTGGGCGATGGCACAGTATTTCCGATATCCGAACGCACAGATCAAATGGCGGATGCAATATACAAACTCCCAGTGGCATACCATGATGCAGGATCAGCTGAACAACGGCAGCCCCATGTATTACAGCGGCTCCGGAAGTTCAGGTGGGCACGCCTTCTGTTTGGATGGATACGATGATCCAAACTACTACCATTTCAATTTTGGCTGGAGCGGACATTATAACGGATACTACTATATGGATGCCATCACCGCTGGGGGAAGCAGCTTCAACGGTTGGAATTCAGCCATCATAAACACCATTCCGGAAAACTACAGCATTGCAAACACCCAAGTGAAACTCTCCTCATCGGGCGGTGCCACGGTCGGATATCCTTTCAAGGTTTCCGTTTCCACCAATCCGCTGCTTGCTTCCTGGGGCGTGGACAACTATCAGCTTGTGTTGCTGTATGATAGTGAAAACCTCGTTTTCAACGGCGCTTCCATCGAAAACACAATTTCCGCATCCGGTTATATGAGCGCGGTTGAAACCCAGCCGGGAACCATTCTGTTCACTTGGAACGGAAGTTCAAGCCTTGCCGGAGGAGGCACTTTGGTGGACTTCAATTTCACTCCGTCCGACACCGGCTCGTATCTTTTTGACATTCAAAACATGCTTTTCGATAACAGTCCGGTGAACAACACGGACTATTTGATTGTAACGGCGGGCGCCCCGGTTGCCAGCTTGGTGGAAAGCTCCATCAGCATGCCAAATGTAATGCATCTGGGCTACGGACAGATTGGCACCACACAATTGCAAACCACCTACCTTTTGCCTTCATGGAATGTGTCGCACTATGAAAGCAAGCTGAGCTTCGATCCCAGCAAGTTGGAATATGTTGAATACAACCTGGAGGGGACGCTCAGCGAAAATCTGGAACCTGAAGTCGTTTTGGAAAGCCCGGGATTGCTTTCCATAAATTGCGATCTTGATCAGCCCCTCACCGGCGAAGGCTCATTGATGCAACTCAAATTCCGCGCCATCGGAAACGCCAATGCCATCAGCCTGACCCAGGTGACCCCCAGCGATTTCTTCTATAATTCCACCCAGATCACATCCTTGAGACCGTCAAACTTCATCCTGAGTCCGATAACTGCGGTTCAGGACGAGACTGCGCCGCCACCGCCTGAGTTAAATGTCTTCCCCAATCCGGTTTTTGATGAAGCCAGGCTGTGTTTTTCCGGCAGGAAAGAGCTTGATGCCAGAATCGATGTATTCAACCTGAAAGGACAAAAGCTCGATACCATCATCGTTCCCGGAAAAGAACGGGAAATCCTTTGGCAAGCTTCCGACCGATTTGGAAATCGGCTTGGCTCGGGAATATATTTGCTGCGTTGGCATGTGGGTGCTGAACAAGGAAGCACGCGCGTTCTGCTTATAAAATAGAAACTGCATCTGTGTAAAATATAAACCCGCCTCCGGGCGGGTTTTCTTTATTCAAGCCATTTTGGGGAAGGAAAATCAAAAAGCGGGGCACAGGCTTGGTAATACAGCACACATGAAACCGTTTTTTACAAGACATTGAACCTCTTTGATCGGCTGAATTCAGTGAGCTTGGCGTATAATATTTTATAAATCCGGGTAATTTGCAAATATATTGCTTGACAACAATACGCCGGGTGCAATAGTCGCAATCAGGATCGATACAAGGAGATCAACCATGCGTAAAGCTTTGTTATTCTTGTCGGTAATCTTCTTTGTAAGCGTGGCACTGTCGGCTGTTGCAAAACCTGGCGAGGGAGGCGACAGGCCTGCCTTTGCCTCAGATCGCATTAAAATCAAACTTTCCTCGGACGCGAAATATCGCGCAGAACTTCCCCAGGACCTACTCAGCGAAAAAAGCAGTTTTGGCATTGCCAGCTTGGATTCCAGAATGGCGCGAAACGGCGGCTATAAGCTGAGACGAGCCCACCGCCGGGTGGATGATTATGCCTGGGAGCAGATGACCGGCTTCGACCGTTGGTTCATCATCCATCTGAATGGCAGTGTGAATGTTCAGGATGCTTTGACGGATTTCCTGGAAGATCCAGAGGTTGAGGAAGCTGAATTGGAATATTTCATGTATCCTCAAGCTATTCCCAATGACCCCTATTATGCCAGCAACTGGGGGCATAACAACACGGGACAGTTTCCTTCTTGGCTATCGGGAAGTGGTTATACGGGTCCATTGGTGGGTACCTCCGGATGGGATACCAAAGCTCAAGAAGCTTGGAATTATGGCTACGGAAACTCAAATATCATTATCGCCATTATTGATACCGGCGTGGACCTGACGCATCCCGATTTGCGTCTGGTTGCAGGATATGATTTCGGGGACAATGACTCCAACCCAATGGACGATTCAGGTGATGCTGGGCATGGCACGCTGGCATCAGGAATTGCCGCAGCCAAAGCCAATAACAATCTGGGTGTGACTGGGATAGCCGGTGGCTGTAGCATCATGCCTCTGAAAGTGGCAGCCTCCAATGGTACTATGGCATTTACCTCGATTGCAAACGCCATTACTTATGCAGCCGATAATGGTGCGCACGTGATCAGTATGAGTTTGGGTGCGCAAGGAACTACGTCGGATACAGCAGTTGATCCTACTTTAGCCTATGCGTACAACAAAGGTGTAGTCATTTTTGCTTCATCCGGAAACTATTATGATACTGCATATGTTCAAGGTGGAAACACAACGCAGGATTCCATGGGTTATCCGGCAAATAGTCAATATGTGATCAGCGTTGGAGCATCTTCGCCAACCGGCCAACGCAAGAGTTTCACTTCTTCTGATGGAGTGATATGGTACGGATCCTGTTATGGCACTGCCAATAAAGACAACAGGCTTGCTTTGGATATTATGGCGCCCACCGAACTTCCTTCCACCGACATGCAGGGAAATGCAGGCTGGAGTTCTAGCGATTATTATTTTTACTTTGGCGGCACTTCCTGCGCAAGCCCTTATGCTGCTGGATGTGCAGCTTTGCTTCTTTCACAGGATAACACTCTCACTCCGGCTCAAATCCGCAACATCCTGACCAGCACGGCCACAGATATGACAATAGACGGCGGCGTAGGTTGGGATCAATATACCGGATATGGCATGGTAAATATTTATGCAGCATTGCAGTCTATAACGGGCGGTATTCCCAATCCAACAAGTTTTATTGCTTCAACCTATAGCACAAGCCAGATCGACATATCCTGGACAAAAAATGACAACAACGACAATGTCCTCTTGGCATGGAGTCCCACTGGCACGTTCGGTACACCAGTTTCAGGTGCTTCTTATGATCCTGTGACGAACAATTCTATTCCGGGCGGGGGGATTGTGCTGTATAATGGAAGCCAAAACAATTTCAGCCATTTGGGGTTGAGCCCGAAGACAACCTATTATTATCGGGCTTGGTCGGTTCGTGATGTTGGCAAAGCATTGAATTATTCTTCCGGTGTGTCAATCAGCGCCACCACAGATATGGAACTCTCTGATGAAATAACGACCGTGCCCATCACCGGCAACATCTATAATATCAATCAATATCTCCCGATTATGGCGTATTATACATATTCCTACTCTCAACAAATATATACACCGGAACTTGTGGGACCAGGTGGGAAAATCACCAAACTAAGATTCCAGTATTGGAACAATTTCCAGGCAACGAACAGCAATAACTGGACGATATATTTTGCTCATACGTCTAAGACGGATTTTTCAGAAAATATGGATTATATTCCGTTGTCGAGCCTGACTCAGGTTTATAGCGGTACCTTCACGATGCCAAGTACCTACGGCTGGCTTGAATTTACATTGCAGACACCTTTCACATATAACGGAACCGACAACCTTGTGATTGCAGTGGATGAGAACTCTGCAGGTTATCACAATAATTCATCCGGAACTTTATGGGGTTCATGGCCTTATGGAACGTATCCCGCTTTGGTTTTTTTCCAGGATGGATCCAATATCGATCCCGCAAATCCATCTGCGTCAAACCAAGGAAGAGCGGCTTTTGTGCCCAAAGTTCAGTTTGATATACAGCGTGAAATAGTAAATCCAATCACATCGTTTCCCACGACCTGGAGCTTTGACGAAAGCTATTTTCCCCCTCAAGGCTGGCTGGATCTGAATACAAGCGGTTCAACCGGCGGTGTGTGGAACGGAGTGACGGCTGCTGATGTTTCAGCCGGTGACAGCCCATCCATGGCAACAGCTGGAACTCATAGTGGGAGCGGAATGGCCAGCTTCCACTCATATTTGTATGCACCGGGAACAAAAGGAATTTTGGCAACTCCTCCCATCAATTTTTGGGGGTCGGAATCCTCTGTATCGTTTTGGATGTACCGCGATAACAATGATACTACAACTGCAGATCGTGTGAATGTCTATTTCAACACAACAGCCAACCTGAATGGCACTCCAGTGCTGCTTGGAACGGTGCATAGAAGTTACACTCTAGCGCCTGTAGAAGCATCTGCTGGCTGGTTCGAATATTCGTATCTGCTTCCTGCCGGGACCAAGGCAGTGGGCCACATCATATTTGAAGGCGTGGACGCATCTCAAATTGTTAACGGTTACAATATGTTCATAGACGATGTAACCATATTTTCCGACCAACCCCTGCCTGTTCAGCTTTCATCCTTCACCGCAGCCATTTCCGCGGATAATTACGTGAACCTGAATTGGGTTACCCAAACTGAAACGGATGTGCTGGGCTTCTACGTTTTGCGCAACAACTCCGACGATTTATCCTCTGCAATCACGGTCAGTCCATTGATTCAGGCAACCAACACATCTTCGCAGCAGAGCTACATCTTCACCGATCGCGAGCTGTTCCAAGAAGGAACTTACTACTATTGGCTGCAAAACTCCGATTTGGATGGCAGCGTTGGGTTCCATGGACCTGCCAGCATAGCCTATTCCACCTTGGATGTGGGCACGCCGGAAATACCCTTGGTAACGGAATTGGCCCCGGTTTATCCCAATCCCTTCAACCCGGTGGCTCACATTCCATACAGCCTGAAGGATGCCGCAGCGGTCACTTTTGAGATTTACAACGTTCGCGGTCAGGTTTTGCGCCACATCAACGCCGGTGAAAAAAGCCCGGGCAAATACCAGGCACTTTGGGACGGCTGCGATGACAGCGGACGTGAATGCAGCACCGGAATCTATTATGTGCGTATGACCGCTGGAGATTATGTGCAATCCCGAAAAATGATTTTGTGCAAATAAACCATCTCTCATAAGACACTCCTGCCGGCTTGGAACCAAGGTTTCAGGCCGGTTTTTTGGCTCTTTTCCAGTGGTTGATTTGGGGATCTTTGGCATATATACTGAATCAACTCGACGCATACTTTCGCTTATGATAATTCAGTTTGGAAGCTCATAACTCTTTCAGAACAGTGGATAATATCCGAAGCAGCAGCATTGCAGGGTAGAACCGACAAAAAGGAAATGATTGACAAAAGCATAGCGCCCACTGAAGTTGATTGAAAATAAAATAAACAGGACAGGAGGATGAATGTCCCAGCTTATTCTTGCCATAAATCCCGGATCAACTTCAACCAAAATTGCCGTATTCGATGGCGAAAAGCCTGTGTTTGAAAAAACGCTGCGTCACGACCCGGCAGAGCTCGAGCCTTGGCCAAATATCATTGATCAATTTGAATTTCGCAAAAACCTGGTGCTTGAAGCGATGGAAGAGCATAATGTTCGTCCGGAAGATCTTGTTGCCGTTGTAGGACGTGGTGGCCTGATCCGCCCCGTTCCGGGCGGCACTTTCCACATCAATGAAGCCATGAAACGCGACCTGCGCGACCCTTCGCTTTGGGGGCGCACCCACGCTTCCGCGCTTGGCGCCTTCATCGCCGACGCCATCGCCAGTGAGTTTGGCATTCCCGGCTTCATCGTGGACCCCGTGGTGGTGGATGAATTCGAAGATATCGCACGCATCTCAGGCATTCCGGAGATCGAAAGAAAGTCGCTTTTGCACGCTCTCAACATTCGCTACATTGCACGCCTGATGGCACGCGAACTGGGCAAAGAACTGGACGATGTAAACCTCATCGGAGTCCACATGGGCGGCGGCATCTCCGTTGCAGCCATCAAAAACGGCCGTGTGGTGGATGTCAACAACGCTCTGCTCGGCATGGGACCCTTTTCTCCGCAACGTGCCGGAGCCCTGCCCATCGGCGACTTGCTTGAACTTGCATACAGCGGCAAATACACTCATGGCGAATTGGTGAAATATCTGACCAAAACCGGCGGCTTCTCGGCCTATCTGGGCACGGACAGCGGAATTGAGGTCAGCAAACGCATTCAAGCCGGAGATGAAAGAGCAATTCTGATCACCAACGCCATGTGCTACCAGGTTGCCAAGGAAGTGGGAGCCTGCGCCACAGTCCTCAGCGGAAAAGTGGATGCCATTTTTATGAGCGGCGGCTTGGTTTACAATGAATACATTGTGGACCAGATTCGTTCCCGTGTGGGCTTCATCGCTCCTCTGCACCTGTATCCTGGCGAACGCGAAATGGAAGCTCTTGCCCAGGGTGGACTGCGCGTTTTGAACGGCACCGAAGAGGCAATGGAGTATAATCAATAATATGAAAATGCGGGGGAAACAGTGAAACAAGCTCTGCTGATCCTTCTGGGATTGGTTTTGCTGTTTCCCGCAGCCGCTGCGGATTGGACCATCCTGGTCTATATGGCGGCTGATAACAATCTCTGGCCAAATGCGGTGCGAAACATCAATGAGATGGAATCCGCCGCCATTCCATCGGGTACGGAAATAATCGTCCAAACCGATATGCCCGAATACTCCGACTACCCGGGCTGCCAACGTCGCAGAATCCGGCGGGATTATTCACCATACATCATGTCCACAGTGCTGGAGGATCTCGGCACCGTCAACAGCGGCGACCCAAACACCCTGAAGGATTTCATCAACTGGGGTTTTCAGAAATACCCCGCCCAACGAAAGATGGTGGTGATCTGGGGTCACGGGGATAATTGGTTCAAAAGTGACAATTGGAAATGGATCTGCCCCGATGAGGATGCTGAGGACCTGATCAGCGTCTCAGAGGGAGAACTGAAGCAAGCTCTGACTGGCATTCCGCATTTGGATATTCTGCTTTTTGACTCCTGCAGCATGCAAAGTCTTGAGGTTTTGGCTGAAGTGATGCACGCCGCGGATATCGTTATCGGCAGCGAGGAACAGGTTCCATCCGCAGGCTTTCCATATCAGGAAATTGTTCCGCTTTTCGCTGACTTGGATGCCGAAACAGTTGCCACCCAGATCTGTCAGAAATATCTGGACTCCTACCTTCCCGGAGGCAGCCACAATCCCTACGGATTCGTGCTTCCCGTCACCTGTTCAGCCATCAGGACTTCAGCATTATCTGCATTTTATGAAACTTGGAAAAGCTTTTTTCTATCGCGCGAGATCCATTTTTTCCCCTCATCTTTGGCAGCAGTGCGTGAAAAACTTTGGGAAATGAATACAGCCTACAACGATGTGGATGTGGGCGAGCTTTTAAGTGAGCTGCAGGCAATTTACAGTTGGCCGTGGGAAAATCCGCTACTCGAGGCATTGGTGCAAAAATGGGAAGCCTGTGTTTTGACATCCGGGTCATTAGACATTGACCATAATGTGGGCTCCGCCGCAGTTTGGTTTCCCCGCCATCAGCAACACTATGACGTTTGGTGGCAGCGGTATGCCAAGCTCGATTTTGCACGCTATCGATGGTTTCAAATGTTGCACAGGGTTTATGGACCGCATGGCAAACCTCCAAGACCGGAACTGGTTTCCATCAGGCAGGTTTTGGATTCCCACTGGATCGAACTGCGTCAGCCGGATTATCCAGATTCTTTATGGTATACGGTGGTGACACGTCCTTATCAAGATGGTGCTCAAGCAATTTTTCTCACCCCCCAATTTGGTCAGCAAAACTTCAGTTTTTCACTTCCACACGGTAACTGGCAATGGCTGGAGATCAGAAGCGTAAGCCCTTGGAGCCCTGATTCCGACTCACTTGTGGTTACTTTGGAATATGTGGATCCCGAGTTTGAACTTTTGGTGAGCCCCAATCCTGCCTGGGACAGGTCTCGGGCAACGGCACGCTGGTTTTTGCCAGCAGGAATCACCGGAAGGCTGGAACTGGCTTTATATAACTCACGTGGTCAGAAAGTGTTAAATAAAGTTGTTGACCAGCCGGAGGCGGGAGAAGGTTTTTGGCTGCTGGCCACGGAGCCGGAATTCCACAAACTGGGACGTGGAACTTTCATCCTCAGCTTAAAAATTGGTAATAATACTCTTGTCCGAAAGTTCGCAATTCCTTGAAAAATACAGCCTTGTGAAAACTGTGGATAAGTTGTGGATAAGTTTGGGGTTAAATTATATGGAACAGATAACAGCCTGCAAAACAATGAGTTATAAAATGTGGATAATCCACCGCTTTTGTGGATAAGTTCGTAGATAACTGAAAATCAGGAGATTGGAAACTTGGCTCAAAAAACGGCTGAACTCAGCAAAAACAAAGTGAGTGAACTGCGCAAACTGCTCCAAAAAAAATACCGCGATTTGGAAGGCAGGGTGGTGGTGGAAGGCTTGCGAACACTGCAACAGTTGCACGATGATGGCTTTCAGCCGTTGGAACAGTATTTCACGCTTGGACAGAAACCCGTCTGGAATGATGTTCCAGCTTTTTCAGCCCAGGAATGGGATTTGGCAAAAATCTGTGACAGCCAGCATCCCCAGGGGGTGGCGGCGCTTTTTAAACTGCCCCAGGAACGGGAAACGAAGTTCAAGCGCGCCTTTTATTTGGATGGGATCAGCGATCCCGGGAATCTGGGCACCATTTTCAGGATTGCGGCTGCGTTTGAACTTGACGCCATCCTGCTTTCACCGAACTGCGCAGAACCAGGCTCGCCCAAAGTGATCCGATCCTCCCTGGGCAGCGTGTTTAAGATTCCTTTTCAAACCCTGCAAACACTCCAGCTAAAAGGTTTGGGGGCAAAAATACTTTGTACGGACGCCTCTGTCGGCGAACCGTTGCGTTCTTTTTCACCCGCTCAGGATGAAAAATCACTCATCGTTTTGGGTTCCGAGGCGCACGGCATAGGCGCGGAACTTAAAGCCATGGCGGATGCACATTTGCGCATCGAAATGGGGAAGGGGACGGAATCATTGAATGTGGCGGTGGCTGCAGGCATTATCGCCCATCATCTTTATATAAGCCGCTGAACTTCGCTTACGGTGGATAAAAAAACGGTTGGGGATCAACCATTTAATCAAGAAGCAGCCAATACTGAGCCAGCAAGTTTTAAACCCTCTCACAAAAGATCGGCATCAAGCCTTACGCTTGAGTAAAACCGCATAACTACCTCTCTGAAAGTAAGTTATGGACATGATTAGTTCATGATTGAGCCCTTAACCATAGATTTTCGGTCAACCCGGTTCAGGACGGGTCACCCTTGGCTGAAAGCGTTAATCAAGTGATCATCAAGTCTTAATCAAGCGTTAATTATTAAGACTTGATTAAGGCTTGATTAAGAAGTGATGCCCGCCTCGAAACATGAAGCGGAAAGCCGGCCCACTCTGGATTTTGGGTAAGTTCTAGCATGAATGAATGTGTTTGGAAACCTGAGGGGGAATCCCGATCGGGCGGAAGTGACCACAATATTTGAACTTGACCGATGCAAGCTGATCGACCAAGATTATCAATTGACAAATTCCCCTCTTTGACAAAATTGGCTTTCTTTGGATTTTAGTCTGCAAGGAGATTGTGTGAATATCATAAATCAGAAAACCGGATGGATCGAAGTGATCTGCGGAAGCATGTTCAGCGGTAAAACGGAGGAGTTGATCCGCCGCATCCGCAGAGCCGAGTATGCGCGTCAGCCGGTTTTGGTTTTCAAGCCTGCTTTGGATAATCGTTACGATGAAAACGACATCGTTTCTCATTCGCGGATGAGGGCGCCCTCGATTCCCATCACCAAACCCCAGGAAGTTTTTGAATATTTGAAAGAGGACACCAAGATTGTCGCCATCGATGAGGCTCAATTTTTTGATCCCAGCATTGTGGATGTGTGCAATCAATTGGCAGACAAGGGCTTTCGGGTGATTGTAGCAGGTTTGGATCAAGATTATACTGGCAAACCCTTTGCCAGCATGCCCCAGCTTTTGGCTGTGGCGGAATATGTGACCAAAAACCTGGCGATCTGCGTGAAATGTGGAAACCCCGCCAATCGCACGCAGCGTACTGTGCTTCAGGATGAGCAAATTTTGGTGGGCAGCACCGAAGCCTATGAAGCCCGCTGCCGCAACTGTCATGAGGTTTTATAAATGAAACCCGGCCTGGGCCTTGTTTCATTCATCTTTCTCGTTCTGGAGATATATGCCTGGCTGATCCTGATCAGGGCGGTGTTGAGCTGGTTTGTGCAGGATCCTCGCAATCAATTTTATCAAATCTTAATCAAGATCACCGAACCTGTTTTGGCGCCCATACGCAGGGTGCTGCCGCGTTTGGGGGTTGACCTTTCACCCTTGGTGGCGATCGTTTTTATTCAGATCATCATCAAGGTGTTGAGTAAAATTTTGTGATCCAATAGGGAGGAAAAATGGCACTGTATCCAACCGACATTCGCCATCAGGAGTTTAGCTCGGCCATGTTAGGCTACAGTAAAAAAGAAGTGAAAGAATACCTGGAAAGCCTGGCTTCGCAGGTGGAGGAATATCAGTCTGTGCAGGAACTTGAGATTCAGCGTCGTGAGCTGATGCAGATTGAGGTTCGCCAGGAAGCCGCTCAAGCCGGAACCGCGGTGGAAGAGCTCAAACGGCGTGAAGAACTGATCAGCCGCACCCTGGTTTTTGCCGAAAAAACCAAGGCGGATATTCTTTCAAACGCACGCAAGGAAGCCGAAAACATCATCCACGAAGCTGAACTGAAGGCCAAACGCGCCATCCAGGAAGCCAAGCAATATCTGGGCGTTTTGGAGCAGCAATATCTGCATCTGAAAGAGGAAAAACGTCAGTTTTTGATGCAATTCAAAAGTGAACTCAACACCTTCATGGACCGCATCGACAAGGATCCGCTTTTGACCAAGCCTGTGGAGCAGCTTTCGGATTCCGATTTCAAACAAATCAAGGAAGAGATCAATCCAAAACGCAAGCCCCCCGAAGGAGACAATCAAATATCATGATTCAACCATACACCGAAACCGCGGCTTGGCTGAGGCAGCGTCTGCCGGAGGTTCCCAAGGTTGCCATGATTTTGGGAACGGGGTTGAACGCCATTGCAGAGCGCGGCGAAACCATCATGGAAATCCCTTATGGCGACATTCCCGGTTTTGCGAGCAGTACGGCGCCGTCTCACAAGGGCAATCTCGTTTTAAGCGAATTGGACGGTCAAAAAGTCCTGTTTCTGCAGGGACGCTTCCACTTTTATGAAGGCCATCCCATGTCTGCAGTGGTTTTTCCCACCCGTGTTCTGGCATGCCTGGGTGTTAAAACCCTGATCGTGACCAATGCCTCGGGAAGCCTGAAGGAAGCGCTTGGACCCGGGTCCATCGTGATGCTGGAAGATCACATCAACCACATGGGCACGAATCCGCTGATCGGTGAAAACGACGAAGGCCTCGGCGAACGCTTTCCCAGCATGAACCATCCCTATGATCCGGAATACAGGGAACGCTGCTTTGCCATCGCAAATGAACAAAACATTCCGCTGCACTCTGGAGTCTATCTTGCCGTCACAGGTCCCAGCCTGGAAACCCGTGCTGAATGTGCAGCTTTTGCGGGATGGGGCGCCGATCTGGTTGGCATGTCCACCGTGCCAGAGGTGATTGTGGCTCGCCATGCCGGGATGAAGGTTTTGGCTTTTTCCGTGGTTACGAATCACAGCAACCTTTTTCACGATAAAGCCCATTCCCAAGAGGAGATACGAGCCAATGCCGACAGAGCTTCCGCCCACCTGATCAACCTCATCACCCGTTTCTTGAAAAGCCTTGATTGAGCGGTGTTTGCATATTTTTGTTGACACTATATGCTTGGTCAGATAACTTGAAAAAACTATAAACTGTTATTTGCATAGGAGTGATCCATGGCGGCAAAACCGTTGTCAGAAAAGAAACTCAAAGAATTCAAAGCCATCATCAAGGCTGAGCTGGAAGAAAGCATGGCCTATGTTGATGACGTGAACAAAGACCAAAGCAGAGGGGCCCGTGAAAGCAGCGGAGATCTCTCTTCCTATGCCTATCATCAGGCAGATCAGGGTTCGGATACAAACCTGATGGAACAAAACGTGATGATGCTGGAACATGAGCGGGAAAAGATCCGCCTCTTAAACGACGCTTTGCGAAAAATCCATGAAGGCAGATTCGGGATTTGTGAGCTTTGCGGGGAAAACATCAGCGAAAGCCGCCTGGAGGTGATTCCATACGCTAAATATTGCATCGAATGCATGTCCAAAATGGAAGATAAAAAAAGACGGCAAAGAAAATAACGCATGAAAAAGCCAACTAAACATCCGGCTTTTCTGATCATGGTTGCAGTGATTGCACTCGACCAACTGACCAAATATTTGGTCAGGATGAAGCTTCCCCTGGGGGACTATGTCACCGTGGCGGAAAAATGGTTTGGGCAAATTTTCCAGATCCATCATCTCCAAAATACCGGAGCGGCTTTCAGCCTTTCTCTGCCAAACCCTGCGTGGAACCAGTATTTCTTCGTTGGAATCTCGGTGCTGGCAGTTATTTTCATTCTGTGGCTTTTGGTTCGTGCCACAAACAAGGTTCAAGTTGTGGCATTTGGACTGGTTTTGGGTGGCGCAATTGGCAACAATCTCATCGACCGCCTTCTTTTTGGCGCGGTCACCGATTTTATCAGTGTTGATATTCCGAACATCATTCCCGGGATGGATCGCTTTCCTGTTTTTAACGTTGCGGACAGCGCGATATTCATTGCAATGTGTCTGCTGATCGTGGATATCCTTTTTTTAAGTGGAAAAAAGAAGCCGCACCAGGAGCTGCAAGCTTCCCCGGATGCGGAAATATATTTACCTGACAAGGAGCAATAGATGAAACGTATCCTCATAAGCGTCCTGGCGCTGGCTCTGACGGGCATCATGTTTGCCCAGGTGCTCAGCTGTTACGACGTGCAATACACCGAAAGCCCCAGCGGCGATTCTCCCTACGCGGGTCAAATCGCCACCGTTGAAGGCATTGTGGTGCAACAGATTTTCTATACAGGCACTGCTGAAAACAACAAGGGTTTCGTGATTTCCGATCCGGAAGGCGGCCCTTGGAGCGGACTCATGATCTTTACAAACCAATACACCCCGCAGCGTGGCGACAAAGTTAGGGTAACAGGTACCATCACAGAGTATTTTGGTTACACCGAAATGTCGCCCACCACTGGCTTTCAGGTTATCAGCCAAGGCAATCCCCTCCCGCCTCCAACTCTTATTCAAACCAGCGATTTGGTTGGTTCCAATGCCGAACAGTGGGAAAGCGTGTTTGTGAAGGTGGAAAACGTGAGCGTGACCAGTTTGCCAAACAACCACAACGAGTTTAAGGTCAACGATGGAAGCGGAGCCTGCCAGATTGACGACCAGTGCTTCCCCCGCAGTGGTTTTTCCTGGCCACAGATGACGGTTGGTCAAGCCTGGGCTCGCATCCAGGGTGTGGTGGATTACTCTTTTGACGAATATGGCCTGAACCCACGCGACATGACAGACATGCTGCAAACCCTGAACGTCCAAAATTCCGCCGTTCGTGTGCAAACCACCAGCGGCGTGCTGAATGAGGAAAAAGAAATAAACGTTCTCACCACGCGCATGTATCCGAACTGGGGTGTGGCTTCCTACAATGCTCAGTTTGGGTTTGACCCTGCAAAAGTCAAGTTCGAACGCTTGGAGTTTGAAGGCACGATGACCGGTTTTGAGCCGGATTACAGCCTTTCGGAAGCTGGAGACATGCTGGAAGTGATCTATCAATCTCAGGAACCCATCCACTCTTCCGCAGACGACCAGGTTTTGATCAAACTGATTGTAACTCCCATCGCTTATGGAGAATCCGAGATCAAGCTTCTTTCCTTTGCCTACGACAACACTCCCATAGTAAATATCTCAAACGGAAAGCTGATGGTGCCCATCAATAAAAATATGGCTTGGCTCAATATCAGAAATGAAGCGAACGGCAGAAACATTTTCAACCCTGAACTGAACGAAAAGCTCAACATCGAATATGGCATCGAAGCCACTGCATCCGGAGTGAACGCCAAAGCCATCGTGCGTATCTACGACGCACAGGGACGCTTGGTTGCCACGCCCGTGAACCGCAATATCGGCAGCTCCCTGGGCATCGAAAACTATGTTTGGGATGGCCGTGACTATATGACAAACAAGCTGCCCATCGGCTTATATTACTGTCACTTGGAAATCATTGACCGTGCAACGGGTCACAAGGAAAGCACTGTGCAGCCGATTGTGATCAAAGCCAAAATGAAATAAGGGAGCCCAAACATGAAAAAGATCGTAATTCTTTCCCTCATCCTCATCCAAGCGGCGCTGCTGCTGGCTGTTTTCGACGATTATATTCCCTCAGCCAGAGCCCGTGGCATGGGTGGAGCATACACCGGTGTGGCGGATGACGTTCATGCACTCTGGTTCAACCCTGCCGGGCTCACAAACGTGAAAATGGAAGTCCAAGCCGGCTTCAGTCAGCTGTATGGCAGGCCTTTTTCAGAATTCAAAACCGCCGCTGTGGGCGTGGGTTTGCCAAAGAAACTTGGCACCCTCGCCGTTGGCGCCAGGCTTTTTGACGTTGGCTTTGAAAATGAAAACCTGATGAGCGAACAGATCTGGACTGCCGGCCATGCTTTCAATCTGCAAAGCGACATCCATTCCCAGATCAGTGTGGGCTATACCCTGAACTACCACCGCCTGCAGTTCATCGATGAAGATGCCGACGACGCCTTTGGAGTCGATCTGGGAGCCCAAGCCCTGCTGCATGGACGCACCAAGCTCGGCTTCAGCGTTTGCAACATCAATCAAGCCATGATGGGTGATGAAAACCAGCATCCTCTGCCCAGCAAACTTGCCTTGGGAATTTCCTACATTCCTTACGAGAATGTGGTCACCACCCTGGAAGTGAAAAAAGATTTTGCCAAGGAAACGGAATTTATGGGCGGCGTGGAAGTTCGTCTTTTTGAGCCGCTTGCCATCCGTTTTGGCGTGCACTCGAACCCTGCCACCTGGAACGCCGGCATCGGCCTGAATGTGAAAGGCATCGAGCTTGATCTTGCTTATTCCACCCACTCTGTTCTTCCCGGCACGCTCTATGGCAACCTTGGCTACAAATTCTGATTGGGAGTGAAAAATGGCAATCTTTAACTTCAAAAAGCTCATCCCCACTTTCATTCCGGTGGCTTTGGAACTGATGCGCCATTTTAAGCGGGATGTGAGCCACAACAACAATATCCGCAAGTTCGATGAAACCGATGACAAGCTTGCCACCATCAAAAACCTGCTGGTGAAGATTGAAAAGAAAACCCTGATAAACCGTGACGAGATCAGGTCCATGAAAACCCGCGTCACCATCTGGGCTGTGATCAATTCAGCACTTTTAATCGCCATACTCGTCAAGCTGTTTTTCCTGGTCTAAACCAAGGTTTCAATTAATCAACCGGCTTTGCCGCTCAAAACATAACGGCGAGCCGGTTTTTCGTGCGTTCAAGTTCAACCCGGTTTGCACGATACCCTTTTTGAGCTTATATTATCCCAAATGAATTAAACACAAAAAGGATATAAAAATGGCAAAAACAAAACTACATGGTAAAACCGTAAATACAATTGGTTCGCTGCCTCGTCTGGGCTGCAAAGCCAAGGACTTCACCCTCACTGCAAATGATCTTTCGGATCGTTCCCTGGCGGATTTTAAAGGCAAAAAAATCCTGCTGAATATCTTCCCCAGTGTGGACACTCCAGTTTGCGCCACCAGCGTGCGCACTTTCAACAAAGAAGCCTCCAAGGTGAAAAACGCCGTGATCATCGGCATTTCACGTGATCTTCCTTTTGCTCTGGGACGCTTTTGCGGCGCTGAAGGCATCGACAAAGTGCTCACTCTCTCCGAAATGCGCGACCGCGAATTTGGCAAGACCTATGGCCTTGAATTGATTGATGGCCCGATGGCGGGACTTTTGGCGCGTGCGGTGATCGTGATCGATGAAGACGGTAAAGTGGTCTATCGCGAACTGGTTGAGGAAATCACCCAGGAGCCGGATTACCAAGCCGCTCTGGCAGCGCTTAAAAAATAAATCTTAATATGGTTAACTGCCTTTCGCTCAGATCTGGAGTTCATCTCCGGGTTTGAGCGTGAGGCAAACCCTGCCCATTGCATTCACTTTTCGGGCAAATTCTTCCGGGTCGGCGCCAATCACGGGCCAAGTGTTATAGTGCATGGGCAGCACCTTTTTGGGGTTCACAAATTCCACTGCTTTCAACGCGTCCTCAATCCCCATGGTAAAATTATCTCCAATCGGAACGATGAAACAGTCCACCTCATTCATCTCGCCGATCAGCTTCATATCATAGAAAAGGCCTGTGTCGCCAGCATGGTAGATACACATTCCATCCACCCACAGCAACACTCCAGCCGCGAGCCCCGCATATTGTCCCTCCGGAGTTTGGCTTCCATGCAGCGCTGGCGTAAGTTTCACCCTGCCAAAGGGAAAGCTGTAAGCTCCGCCGATTTGCATCGCGTGCGCTTTGCAGCCTTTTGATTCCACATACCATGCCAATTCTGCCACGCCGATGATGGTTGCATCGCAGCGTTTAGCAATCTTGAGACTGTCGCCAAGGTGATCCGCGTGAGCATGGGTGGCAATGATATATTCGGCATCAATTTCATCCGATTTCACCGGCGAAAGCGGATTGTCATCCAAAAAAGGGTCGATTAAAACCCTGAGACCAGCGCCGTTCGTAAGCATGAAAGCCGAGTGTCCAAAATAGCGTATTTTCATTTCAGTTCTCCCATTTTTTGTTTTTTCCATTTTGATGATACCATATCCGAACGTCAAGCAGAATCTTTTAAGACCTTTGCGTAATTGCTTCTCAAGGTTTGTGAGAACACGTTTGTGAATTCTCACCACTAAATCTGAGGATTTATTGTTCCAATCGAAGAGTTTTTACGGGATTTCTCTATATTTTACCCAAATT
>Ga0209722_1000042_pt1 | contig 153068 bp, 119 predicted proteins | sample BioC12SIPDNA_2_FD_185745 | JGI IMG/M metagenome (GOLD analysis project Ga0209722, IMG submission 185745) | Anaerobic biogas reactor microbial communites from Washington, USA - Biogas_R1_A C12 SIP DNA (SPAdes) (version 2) | ecosystem: Engineered > Bioreactor > Anaerobic > Unclassified | place... | reverse complement strand
GTTGTCGCTGGCCAGCAGGTCATCCACGCAACTCGGCAGCGTCGCCGGGTTGCAGCCCAGGTCCCCGCCCGCCGGCAGTTCCGGCAGCACCGGGGCCGTCGTGTCCACCTTCCACGTGTAGGTCACTTCCACTGGGGTGGCTGCGTTGCCGCAATCGTCAACCGCACTGTAAGTAAAGGTTTGGCTCTTTGAGCAATCACCCGTAATGGGGCCGGGAGTACAGACCACATCGATGTCCGGATCGCAATTGTCGGTCGCTTTCAGGCCCGGCACGCAGGCCGGAGGCGTGGGGTTGCAGCCCAAATCACCGCCTGCCGGCAGCGGAGGCAGCACCGGCGGCGTGGTATCGCGTACCGTAATATTCTGCACGCAGGTAGCGACATAGCCACACGAATCGACTAGAGACCACGTGCGCACGATGACGTAAGCCTGCGCGCAGCTGCCGGCATTGGTGACGTCGTTGTGGGTCAGGGAAACGACCTCGCAGCAGCCTTCAACGGCCGGCTCAACCGGTGCCGGGATCTGGTCGCATTCGACCGTGATATCGGGCGGGCATACGAGCGACGCCGGGCAGCAGATTCCGGCGTCCCGGGTCAGGTCGTTTGCCCCCGGAACCAGCGCGAAGGATACGGTCAAGCCCGTCGCGGAATTGGCATCGCTGTCCACAGCGTCATCGGCGCCCTGGTTGGCCACGGTGAACTGGTAACCTAAGGGCAGGTTGGCGAAACCAACGAAATATGTGCCAGCCGGAATGCCGGTGAACAAATACGCACCACTGTCGGAGGTGCTCGTCGTCGCCACCATGTTGGAGGAGACTGCGTCGTAGAGGGTCACGGTCACGCCTTCCATGCCTTGTTCGCCGGGCTCCTGAATACCGTTGCCGTTTACATCCTCCCACACGTAGTCGCCAATTGAGGCCAGGCAGACCATATCCATCACGGAGTCACACTGGGGAGTTGGTTCGGCGTCGGACGTCACGCATGCCCGATTGGTTATGGCCGCCACTCCGGTCAGATCAGCAGCCGCTTGGACCTGGAATGTGGCGGTGAGCCCTTCGCCGGGTAATAAAGTTTGCCAGCTGTGGAGAGTTGGCGGTGGGGTGCCCGCAAAGGTATTCGTGACGCGCACTGACGTTCCAGTGGTGTATTGAATCTGGATCCAATCAACACGGAATAACTCGTCCGCGGCCTTGTAGCCACTCACCACGCGGAAGCGCACCCGGGTGTTTGCGCCGGCAAAGGCCTTGATATCGTGGGTGTTGGTTGCGGAGCGCGAACCGGAAAAGCCGGTGAAGTTGGTCAGCACCGTATAGTTGGCGCCGTTGTCGGTGGACACGTCCAAAGCAACGGAATCGATGACTTCCAAGTTGTTGCTGGCTTCATAGCGGTAGGTCAGCACTGCGGAATTCACGTCGGCCAGATTGACGTCCCGGTAAATGGCGGGCTGGGCCGAATTGGGGTTGGTGATACGCAGCCGACCGCTGGCGATCTGGATCGACCCGGCGGTAGGCGACGTGGTGCCGTCAGTTTGCTCGACCCAGTTCCCAAGCCAACTGGCGGTTCCTGTATTTAAGGAATAGCTGGCCGAACTGAAATCGTCCCGAACCGTGTTGGTTTGGAGATTGCCCGTCTCCACCGGCGCCGTGATGAACACGCTGTCGGGGACGTAGGTCGTGTTGGCCGGCACAACGTCGGCCAAGGTCACCCCGGTCTGCTGCACGGCGCTGGTGTTGGCTACGTTGATCGTGTAAGTGATGATTTGGCCGTTGGCCACGCAGTCGGCGTCGGAATTCTTTTCGATATTCAACCCCGGCACGTAAACTACCGTCGTCACCTCGGCGACCAGGACAATGGTAGAGACGTCATCATATACAACCGCCATGTTCGTGAACGTGTTGTTTGGATAAAGATAGGGTTCGTCGACACTAGCTTCGAAAGAAATGGCGCGGGATGTCTGAGGCTCCAAAGTGCCCAGGACAAAGCCCCCTTCGTCCAGCGGGAAAGGCGTGGTGCCATCGTCCGGGATGACGATCGCCCCGTCCAGCCGGGTGGAATCCGGCACATAGGTGACTTCAATCGGCAAATCGTCCTCGACCGTCACGCTGCCCGACACCGACAATGTCGGATTGGTCACGATGATCGTGTACCGGATGGTTTCGCCGGGATTGAGCTGGCCGTCGCCGTTTGTATCGCCAACCGGAGTCATGGCCACGGTTTTCTTTGCCCCGATGGAAGGTAGGGGCAGGCAGGTGGTGCCGATGTCCAACGAGGGTTCGCCGCCCGGCGCGATGAGGGGATCTTCACCCCAGGCGCCCGCCAAGAGAGTACCGTCGCAGGTAAAGATCCGCATGCCGGTTTGGTCCCGGTCGGGGTCGTAGATCTTCACGGATTGGAGGAACCCGACGTTCGTTGCGAAATTGTAAGTGCCGCAGTCGTTGGTCAGTGGCCCGCCGTCGCCGTTGTAGTCAACATAGATGGTGGTCGGTCGGGTCGCCGTCACCCAGACGGGGCTCACGTTGGTGGTCGGAGACGATGTGGAATAGGGATCCCGGCCGGGCGCCCAGCCTACGAGAAAAATCGTCGACAATTCCGGCTCCGGCACCAGGCTGAAGCCCCAGTCCCACGTCGTGGGCGAATCGGCATCGGCATCGACAATGCCCAGGCCGTAGAACGGCAGCTCGTTGCTGTACCGTTGCGCGTAGTTGAGCAGCGTGTTCGTCTGGATGGCATAACTGTTGGCGGCAATCACCTTGTTTTCCGAGAAGATCTCCTCCCCGTCGGAGTATTCCACGACCACGGTGATGGGTGCGGAGTTGGGGTTGTACAGGACAACGTCCGCGCGGGCATTGGCCCGGGTGGTGCCGACGGGGTTGTAGTAGTCGCTGCCCCATTGTTCCACCGGGGCAATGGTGTACCAATTGTAGCAATAGTTGGAATTGCGGATACCCGCGCTCATGTGCACCTGCACCGGGGCCGTGGAGGTCACCACGCTGCCAGCCTGAACGCCGTTGGTGATGTTCAGGGTTTGCCCCTCGTCCAAGGTGCTCGTCCGCTCGAACGTGCCGTCGCGGTTCAGGTCTACCCGCACAACGGTGTCGTTGGTCATGGCCATGATGCTGATGCCGGTGATGTCGAACACGTCCCCGGCCATCGCCACGTTTTCACCTGCGGGCATGATGTATTTCGTGCCCCATTGGCCCGTGTCCGCAACTTCAACCGAACCGGCCAGCAGGGTCGCCGGCCCGGTGTCCCAGCCGGAACGGGTCACCGCGACGGGACGCGTGACGCCGATCTTGTCCCGGCCGTCCCGGAAGATGTTCGCCTGGCCGCGGGGAATCGGAATCTGCTGGACGGAGAACACGACCTGCCCGCGAGCAATGCGATCGTCCGCCGCTGACGCGCAGGTCACCGGATTGGTGCCCTTCGGGGAACAGCCGTTCAGGGTGTTCAGGTCGCCCCATACTTCCGTGGTGCTTTGAGTCGGACTGGACAAATCCGCTTCGTACCCATCCTCCCAGTGGTCGTAGTAGATCACCGTATTGCTGGCGAAGCAGGAAATGGAAACCACGCTGACGTTCCGATTCTCCGTGTCGCCCGCACGGATAGTGTCGAAAAACGCCTGGGCCCCGTCTTCGTCGAAAGGAAGGTAGTAGGTCTGAATGACAATTCGCTGCAGGACCACTTCCAGGTTCTGGGTGCCCGCGGTCAACCCGGCCGCCGCTGCGGTCAAGACGTGGGTGCCCAGCGTCGCGGATGTATACCGGAAGCTCGCCTGTGATTGGCCGCTACTAATCATCACCGAGGTAATGTCCGCGGTGTTGGCGGCACTCCGGAACGTGCCCGGCAGGCTGCTGCTCAGGTTGACCGACACATCGTTGGTGGCAGTAGCCACCAGTCCGTTGGTGCCGCGGAGTTGGATGGTGATCAGTTCGGAGATTTTCTCTTCCACGACCGTTTGCGGCGAACTGGAAAACACAATTGCGGCGGGATCGTTTTGAGGTGAATAGGTAATAACGACAAGCCCGCGCGCCCCGGCGCCGCCTGCATAGTCAGTGGATCCTGTTGTGCGGGCCCCACTGCCGCCGCCGCCATATACATTTCCGGCAATCCCCGCCCCCGCCGTTGTCCGACCCGCACCCCCGTTTCCACCATAAAGCGCCCTCCCACTTCCCGCCGTGGTTCCTGAGGCATGACCGCCATTGCCTGTACTGCCGGCTCCCCCACCGCCAGCACCGCTGGTCGTACTCGTGTCCTCCCCGCCATTGCCGCCGCGGTACACGACATCGCCAACGCCACCAGACGTCGACCCTTGGCCGGCCGCCCCATTGTTGGCTCCGCCACCTGCACCGCCTTTGGCCACCACCACCGTGACATCAAAGGTTGAATCGCCCCCCGCGCCGCCATTGCCGGTGCTCGCCACACCACCCGCGCCGACCACGATACTGTGGCTGCTCCCAGGGATGACGGCAACGATTTTGCGCGCATATTGCCCGCCCGCACCGCCGGCACCTTCATCTCCATAACCCGTCACTCCGCCACCCGCGCCACCGCCTGCCCATGTTTCCACGGTGATCTGGCTGACGCCTGCCGGCACGGTGAATGGATATGTTCCCGCCGTGCCATAGATGTTGGTGGCGGTCTGCGCCACAGCGTCCGGCAAAACAGCCCATGCCAGCCAACCTGACAGCATTGCCAAACATACTGCCACATGGCTCCGGTGGATTCGCTTTGTTTTCATGATGGACCTCGCCTATTGCCGGTTAAGTGCTGCGCACATTCGGAACTTTTTAAAATCTTCTTTCTATCCGCCCCGCATGATCAGCCGTATCTCATTGAGGGTCAATGATTTCATGATTAATTCTTTGTTACACGATCATCGCTTTTTAACACTTCGTCACTCCAACCCGCGGAATATGATCCTTAATTGTCCACATCGAAATTGTCCCAAGTGCTGACGCTTTATTGTAAATACGATGAAACAGCTTCCCCGGCCGCCCCCCGCGAGAGAACCATTAGAAACGGATTAATCCTTCTGGGCCTCAGACAACATGTTAGACAATAATGTCTCTCTAAGAGGGCTGATTTTCCTGTCATCCAATCGACGCCAACCGGGAAAGATTGAAAAAAATCCACAAACCGTCCCTCAACGGTTGACTCCGGGTGACTCATCGCTCCCCGTACATTTTTTGGACGAAGCGCATTCTATTCCTGATCGAAGGGATGCTGGCCGCTGTATAGCGCGGGCGTTGTTGTGTTGCCTGGACCAATGGCTTGCCATTCCTGCAGGCTGGTGCTACACATCCCCCCCATGTCCTTGGCCCTGCAATTCATTTTCATCGTCGCTGCCCGCATCACGGATGTCAGCATGGGGACCTTGCGGGTTGCCTTTATCGCCCGCGGGCGCAAACTGCTGGCGGCTGCTTGCGGATTCATTGAAATCTTCATCTGGATCGTTGTGGTTTCCCGCGTCCTGACCGGTCCGCAACATGCAACGGCCTACCTTGCCTATGCCCTCGGCTTTACCTGCGGCACACTCGTCGGAATGTTTATTGAAGAACGTCTAGCCGTGGGATGGACTCTCGTGCGAGTGATCACAAACAAGCCTGTTGCCGAATTTGTCCAAAAGTTGTCCGCCGCCGGTTTCGGCGTGACCCAGCAGGACGCCCAAGGAGCGCGTGGCCCCGTCCAGGTTCTGGTCATCCTGATGCCGCGCAAACGACTGAGCGCATTTCAGCCTCTGTTGCGCGTTTTTGATCCCACGGCGTTTTATACCATCGAGGATGTCCGTCACGCGCGCGACATTCCTCCTGCCTATGCCACGGCTTCCACCGGCGCGGGCAAGACCCGCATGCCGGTCTAACTTCTGGCCGATGCAACGCTCTTGTGCCGGATGCGCCCCGCCAGTCCTGGATCTGCGCAAAGGAAACCACTTCTCATACGACCCTGTTTCCCGCTAGACTCCTCTTTCGTGAGCTTGCCCCGCAAAGCTTTCATTCTGGCCGCCGGCCTGGGCACGCGCCTGCGTCCCCTGACGCAGGATTTTCCCAAGGCCATGCTTCCCCTGTGGGGCCAACCCATGCTGTCACGCACTCTTGCGCTGCTGGCCAAGTGGGGTGTGCAGCAGGTCTTGGTCAATCTCCATCACGCCCCCGGACCGATCGTGCGCTATCTCGCCAGCCAACCGTTTCCGTCCATGCGCATCTGCGCCGTCTTCGAGCCGATCATTTTGGGTACCGGCGGGGCCTTGCGCAATGCGCATTGGTTCATCGATCAACCGTTTTGGCTGTTGAATGCGGATGTCATCGCGGATCTTGATCCCGCCCCATTGTGGCAAGCCTGGACCCACGCCGCGCCGCTTGCCGCGTGCTGGCTTACCGAGGCTGCGGGCCCGCGAACCGTTCGTTGCGTCAACGGCCACATCCGCGATTTTCACGCCACGAACGGCGGACACGCCACCTTCTGCGGCCTGCAGTTGCTCGATCAACGCATCCTGTCGTTTATTGCCCCGAACGGCTTCGACACACTCATCGCCGCCTATCAGCGGGCCCAACGCAAAGGATTGCGCATCGCCGGTGTCTTTATTCCCGGTTCGTTCTGGGCCGATATCGGCACTCCTCGCCAGTACGTACAAGCCCACCGCGACAGCGCTCAACGCTTCGGTCACGCGGGCGAATCCGTCATTCTGCCGGTTGCGGCCGTCCTGACTTCCCGGGAACAGCAGCGGCTGCAGCAAGCCGGCCTGGGTCCAATTACACCCGACCTCGGTCTGGAAGTGCTTCCCCCCCGCGGCTCGGCGCGCGAGTTCTTCCGCTGGCGCCGACCACGCCCCGTGTATGGTTTTTATAAAAACCGAACCTATGACGTCTTGCTGATCCGCTGGTCCCCAGAACGCCCGGATAACCGGTTCTATGCCCGGCACAGTCGTTTTCTGGCCGGATTGGGTCTTCCAGTTCCCCGGCTCTTTTTCGATTTTCCCCGCGATCATTTCATGGCCATTGAAGACCTAGGCGATGAAACCTTGGAGTCGCGCCTGCCGCGACTCTCGGCCAGCGCCCGCCGGCGGATATATCGGAAGATTGTGGATGTCACGCTGCAGCTGCACCGTCGAGGATTGCCTACCGCACGCCAATGCCGATTACCACTGATGCCCGGTTTCAACCAGGCGTTGTATGACTGGGAGCATCGCTATTTCATCGACCATATCCTGCGGACCCGCCTGCGCGCCCCGGAGACGGCGATACGCGCAATCGCCGCTGAATTGAAATTGGCTGCACAAATCCTCGCTGCTTCCCCCCACGCCCTTATCCATCGCGACTGGCAATCCAGCAATATTTTGTTTCGCGGCAGTCAGCCTGTCATGATCGATTACCAAGGCATGCGCCGCGGCCCCGCCGCCTACGATCTGGCCAGTCTTCTCTGCGATCCGTATGCCGATCTCGATGCCGACCTCCAGCAGGAATGCCTGCACGACTATGTTCGGCAGCATCCCCAGGGTCCACGGATTGCACAGGCGTTTCCCGCGGCGGCAATCCAACGCCTCTGCCAAGCCCTCGGCGCCTATGTCGTTTTGTCGAGCAACACCGGCATGGAGCATTTCCTTCGCTATATTCCCTCTGCGGCCCGGCAGCTTCAGCGTGCCCTTCGCTCCTATTCCATGCCCGTGCTCGGAACCTGGGTGGGGCATCTACTGGCGGGTTCGCATCCGCCTTCATTGCCACGGTGAAATTTCCATGCCTGCCTCCGGCTCGAACCGTCTCCCCCCGCCCCGCCGCGTCTTGATCGCGGAGGATCAGCCGGAGGCCCATGCTGTCCGGCAATTCATCGCCTCCGACCAGTGGCGGTCGCCCGGTTCGTTTGAGCCACTGATCACCCGCAACCCGCGCTACCGCCTTTATGAATTCTCGTTGGTGGGAACCCAGACCCGCTGCATCCTGAAAATTGCCCGCGCTGCGCCCGAGACCTATCGGCCAGCCCGACTCCTGGGCGTCTGGTTTTCCCATCTGACACGCGATCCCGCCCGTCGGGCGTATCGCGGTGCCCGACTTCTGGCCCGGCATGGCATACCGACATTCCGCCCGCTCGCCTGCTGGAGGGCCCGGACCGCCGGATTCTGGCCCGATAGTTTCCTGCTCTATGCCAAGATCAACGCACGCTTTTCACTGCGTGATTTCCTGCTCGGCGCCACCGGACTCTCTCCGGAAGAAAACGCGCAGTCCCTTGCCATGCTGACAGAATCATTCGCTGATCTGGTCGCCCATATGCATCGCCAAGGCGTGCTGCATAACGACCTCGCCTGCGGTAACTTCCTCGTTGACGACCACAATCTTATCCATGTCATCGATGCCGACCACGTCCGCTATTCACCACTCCGCTGGCCACCTGGACTGAAGCGATTTTTCGACCTGAATGACCTGCGCCGCCTGAATCTTCATGAGCCGTTGCAACGGATTTTCCTGCATCGCTATCTGGGGGGGCGTCACTCGAACTTCTGGTGGCGTGTTTTTTTGTTCTGGCACAGAGGGGGAAACCGCCCGATACGCTGGCTCCTGCGCCAGGTCCGGCTCCGGGCAGCCCTGGCCGCGCGATCCGATGAATGATCATTCCCGTGAAGAATCGCCTGCCTGGTCTCGGCTTCCGTGATCCGGGCCACCGCCATGATGCGCACTCATGCGTCATCCGGGTGGACGCGAGAGTTTGCGCTTTTCCACAGCAAGCCGGTCTGCTAGCGAGCCCGAATAGAATCCATGGCGCTTGGAGCCGGTCGCACTTTCATTTCCATAGGAACCAGAATCCGCCCGTACATGCGACCGCAAGCACCATGGCGGCGACCAGCTGAAGAAGACGCTGCGGCTGGCGTCGCAAACGGCGGCGACTGCCGCCGCTTTTGGCTTGGAGGTGCGCCAGAATCGCCACTTTGGCCATTCCGTTCAACCACAGAAGGAATTGCAGCGATAAAATGACCGCCATGTGAATTCCGACATCCACTTCAGCCGGCAAGGCCATTTCATACAATCCATAAAACAGCAATCCCGCCACCGGCAGATAGAGATTCCACGATTTCCAGCGACGCGCGAAACGAAAGGGCCAGAGCGAAAGCGCCCCGCACAGCACCATGCTCCAAATGCAGACCGCTTGCACCGCTTCTCTCATGAGGTTCATGCTACGTTGTTTTCTCTTCTGCCACCACAACTTTTCTCTGCAAAGGGTCCGCCCCAAACCATCCCTGCCCCCCCAGGCCTTGCCCCCCCGCACTTGGCTGATTTCAATCTCGAAAGGATGAGACCCTCCAAGTGCCCATTTATTCCAGCACCGTTCTAGAGTTGCGTCCCCCCCTCTCAATCGGTACTTTTCACGGCCGTGGCAAAGGCCGCAAGGAGTTGACTATGAAGCACCCCATATTTTCTGATAAATCGTTTATCCACGATGGCAACACCATCGTTTATCATGACCTGGCGTCACTGGTCTCGTTGCGCGGTTCGTCGTTGACCGAACTCCCATACATCATCCGCATTCTGCTCGAATCCGTCCTGCGCAACCAATCCCATCCGGCCTACCACTGGCGCCATGTCGAAGCCCTTGCACGCTGGCAGCCCGACGCCCCCGTCGCCGGTGAAATTCCGTTTCTGCCCTCCCGGGTTCTGCTGCAGGACCTGACCGGCGTCCCCTGCATCGTGGACCTCGCCATGCTTCGTTCTGAAGTCGTCCGCCGCGGCGGCGATCCCGGCCTCATCGAGCCGCTCATCCCCGTGGACATGGTGGTAGACCATTCCGTGCAGATTGACTGCGCCGCCGCGCCCGATGCCCTGGAGCGGAACATGCAGATCGAATTCGACCGTAACCGCGAGCGCTATGAGTTTCTCCGCTGGGGCCAGCAAACCTTCCGGAAACTGCGCATCGTCCCCCCCGGCGTCGGCATCTGCCATCAGGTCAACCTCGAATTCCTCGCCAGCGGCGTTCACACCGAACCGCAGACCGACGGCTCCCTCCTCGCCTGGCCCGATACGCTGGTCGGCACCGATTCGCACACCACCATGATCAACAGCCTCGGCGTCCTCGGCTGGGGTGTCGGCGGCATCGAAGCCGAAGCCGCCATGCTCGGCCAGCCCATCGCCCTGCTGCCCCCCGTGGTCACAGGCGTGCGACTCATCGGCGCCCTGCGCCCGGGGGTCACCGCCACCGACCTCGCCCTCGTCGTCACCCGCCTCCTGCGACAGCATAACGTCGTCGGCCAGTTCATCGAATACTTCGGCCCCGGCTGCGCCAAGCTCTCCCTTGCTGACCGCTCCGTGCTATCCAACATGGCCCCCGAATACGGAGCCACCACCGGCTTTTTCCCCATGGACGCCGAAACCATCGCTTACCTGCGCATGACCGGCCGCGAACCTTCCCATTGCGCGCTTGTCGAACGCTATGCCCGCCTGCAGGGCCTTTTCCAGGACCGCAACTCCCCCGATCCGCTCTATTCGCGCACGATCGAACTCGATCTGGCCACTGTCGCCGCCTCCATCGCCGGCCCCAAAAAGCCCCATGACCACCAGCCGCTGGGCCAGGTCAAACAACGCTTCCTCTCTGCCCTGACCACCGCGCCCGACGCCGGCGGGTTCGGTGTTCCTGCCGACCGCCTGGACACCGTCGCACTGCTTCCCGACGGCTCCGCAATGCGCAACGGATCCATTACCATCGCCTCCATCACCTCCTGCACCAACACCTCCAACCCCGTTCTGCTGCTCGCCGCCGGCCTGATCGCCCGGAAAGCCGTCGCCCGCGGCCTCTCCGTGCCGCCCTTCGTCAAAACCTCTCTTATTCCCGGCTCGCGCGTCGTCACGGCCTATCTCGCCAACACCGGCCTGCTTCCCTCCCTGGAAAAACTCGGCTTCGGCGTCGCCGCCTACGGCTGCGGCACCTGCATCGGCAACAGCGGCCCCCTGCGCGACGACATCGCCGCCGCCATCCGCGACCAGGATCTTGTCGCCGCCGCCGTCCTCTCCGGCAACCGCAATTTCGAAGGCCGCGTCCATCCCCAGTGCAAGGCCAACTATCTCTGTTCCCCCCCCCTGGTCCTTGCCTTTGCCCTGGCCGGACGCATGGACATTGATCTCGACCATGACCCGATCGGCGCCGATTCCGCCGGACAGCCCGTTTACCTGCGCGACCTCTGGCCCTCGCCCGCCGAAATCGATATCCTGCTGGCCCAGGCCAACGATCCCGCCCTCTATGCCGACGCCTATCGCGACGTCAACCAGTACACCCCCGAATGGAACCGGATCGATGTCGCCAACCAGCCCGTGTTCGACTGGCGGCCCGATTCCACCTACATCCGCGAACCGCCCTTCTTGTCCGTCCCGGCACCCGCGCCGGAGATTTCCGGCGCCCGCGTTCTCGGCCTGTTCGGCGATTTCATCACCACCGACCACATTTCACCGGCCGGCTCCATTGCCAAGGATTCCCCCGCCGCGCGGTATCTTCTCGAACACGGCATTTCGCCCCATCAGTTCAATTCCTACGGTTCGCGTCGCGGCAATCACGAAGTTATGATGCGTGGAACCTTTGCCAACGTCCGGCTACGCAACCGCATGGCCTCCCGCGAAGGCGGATGGACCCGCCTCCAGCCTTCCGGCCAAGAGATGAGCATCTTCGACGCCGCCATGGCCTATCAGAAAGCCGGCGTTCCCGCCGTGGTCATCGCTGGCAAACTCTATGGCGCGGGGAGTTCCCGCGACTGGGCCGCCAAGGGCCCCATGCTTCTCGGGGTGCGCGCCGTCATCGCCGAAAGCTTTGAGCGCATCCACCGCTCCAATCTCGTCGAGATGGGTATCCTGCCATTCGAGTTCACCAACGGCCAAACCGCCGAATCTTTGGAACTCGACGGCACGGAAACCGTCTCGATCCGCGGCACCGGCCCCCTCGCGCCCCACGGCACCCACGAGGCCGTTGCCACCCGCCCCGATGGACGTGAGATTCGGTTCGTCCTGCGCAACCGCATCGACACCCCCATTGAGATCGACTACTACGAAGCCGGCGGCATTCTCCCCTACGTCCTGCGCCAGTTGCTCTCCTAGTAAAACCCGTTCGGCTGTTTTTCCATCGTGCCCGGTCTACGCAAGACTATTTGACTGTAGCCGCGCCCGCTGGGCGCGGGGCTGTTCGCCCCCTGCAACACATGCCGCAGAATGGATTACCCCGCTCAATCCGCACCTCCCCCTGCCTCTATCCCGATACCTGTTTTATAAAACAGGTCTTTCCCTGTTGCCAAAAGCGATATTGTTTTATAAAATATGTACAGAATGCGTGGAACACCCGTTGAAAAGCAGCTCAACCCCACCCTCTGGCGAACTTGTCGGGTATTGAGCGGGCATACGCGCCTGCTTCTGTTTCGCCACATCGTCCAGACCCCGGGACTGAACGTCTCCCAATTGGCCGTGCGGGTCGGCATCGGCATCTCGGATGCCAGCCAGGAGCTGCGCCGATTGCAGTCGCGCGGGTTGCTCCGCCGCACCTGCCACAAGACGTCGGTCAGGTACCTGCCCATCGCAGATCCCCAGGTGCCGTCGGCCGCCCCCCTGCTGAAGGCGCTCCAGGAGGTGTTGGCGGGAGATCCCGCCCAACTGGACATCATCGCCGGCATGGCGAAGGGCCTGGGGTCCGAGCGTCGCGTGGCCCTTGTCCGCGCCCTCCGGCAAGGCCCCCAAACCGAAGATCAGTTGGCTTTGCGCATCGGATGCAGCACCGGCAATCTGAAGAAAAACCTGGCCCGCCTGAAGAACGGCGGGTGGATCCAGAAAGACGGCCGGCGGATTGAACTCCGCCCCACGGTCCATCCTGTCGGACAGGCGCTGATCAAGGTACTCTAGCAACGCGGACGGGGTGGAACCCGTACCTCCAGGTGGCGACCATACGGAATAGGTTGTTGAGGGCCCGCTTCCACGCGTGCCGGGATCGGAGATTCTTTTCAACGTCTGGATTGTACTCCAGGCCCGCCCGGGAGATCAGCCGCGCGCGCCACCCTAAGTTCGTCATTGGATTGTTCCACTGTTTCAGATAGGTAACACTCCTCCACGTACAAGGAAGACATTATGAAATTCAACCATCTGCGCGACAGTTATCTCTCTCGCACCCAGGCGGCGGCTCCCCTCGCCGACGGCAAGTTCGTCGACAAGACAAACGCCCTGGCGCTGTTGCAGGCGATTCTCCACAGCGGCGATCGGGTGTGCATCGAGGGCGACAACCAGAAGCAGGCGGATTTCTTTGCGCGTGAACTGGTCAAGCTGGATCCGGCCCGGTTCAACCGTCTGCACATGGTCCAATCCACCCTGGTGCTGAATGAGCATCTCGAGCTGTTCCGCCGTGGCATAGCCGACCGCCTCGACTTCGCCTATTCCGGCCCGCAATCCAAGGCCCTCTTCCAGCTCGCCGCCGAGAAAAAAGTCAAAATCGGGGCCATCCACACCTATCTCGAACTCTATGGCCGCTACTTCGTGGACCTCTATCCGCAAGTGGCCATTCTCGCCGCCGAAGCCTGCGACGAACAGGGCAACATCTACACCGGCGGCAATACCGAAGACTCACCCACGATTGCCGAAGCCACGCGGTTCAAGATGGGCGTCGTCGTGGTGCAGGTGAAGGAAAAGCTCGCTCAACTGCCGCGGGTCGACATCCCCGCCTCCTGGGTGGACTTCATCGTGGTCACCGGCGAGAACTACCATCTCCAGCCACTGTTTACGCGCAATCCCGGCAAAATCACGAACCAGCAGATCCTGATGGCGATGATGGCCCTGAAAGGCATCTACCAGCCTTACGGTGTGCAGGCGCTCAACCACGGTCTCGGCTACGCCACGGCCGCCATTGAGTTGCTTCTGCCCACATATGGCGCGGAACTCGGCCTCAAAGGGCGGGTGGCCACGCGCTGGGTTCTCAATCCCCATCCAACGTTGATCCCCGCCATCGAGGCCGGATTTGTCGAACATATCTATGCCTTTGGCGGTGAACCCGGCATGGAGGACTATGTCCGGGCGCGCCCGGACATCTTCGCCGTCGGCCCCGACGGTTCCATGCGCTCCAACCGCTGCAGCGCGCATATCGCCGGCCTGTACGCCATTGATCTGTTCATCGGCGCAACCCTGCAAATTGACCGCTTTGGAAACTCTTCCACCGCCATCCAGGGCATGATCGCGGGCTTCGGCGGCGCGCCCAACCTCGGCGGTACGCCGCCGGGCCGACGCCACAACACCACCGCCACGACCGCCGCGGGCGCCATGGCCGAGCAAGTCTTCCGCGGGCGCAAGCTGGTGGTCCAGATGACTCCCACCCGCTCCGAAAAGAAGAACATTCCGGTCTTCGTCGAGGAGCTCGACGCCCAGCAGCTGCACCGGGACGGCATTTTCCCCGAACCGCCCATCATGATCGCCGCCGACCAGGTGACCCACATCCTGACAGAAACCGGGATCGCCTATCTCGACAAGTGTCCCGACCCGGAAACCCGCCGGCAAGCCGTGGCCGCGGTTGCCGGCGACACCCCCGTGGGCGCAACCTCCACCGCCGCGGCCCGCGATGTCCTGCGCTCCGCGGGGATTGTCCGGACCGTTGCGGATCTCGGCATTGATCCCGCGTCCGCCACGACCGACCGGCTGCCCGCGCATTCCCTGGAAGACCTGGTGACCGCCTCGGGCGGCCTGTACCGGATCCCCGCCGGCTGCAAGGGTTGAAGCCACACGGCCGTAACCGGCCGCCAGGCCACCGACACCTTGTTCAACAACTGATCCCGCCCTCAGTCGAAAAACATCCGCACGTCGTATTCCCGGTAATCGGCTGAGTAGGAGTGCACTTCCATCACGGTCCGCCGGCCCTCAAGAATGTCCACGTCGCCCGCCCAGGAACGATCGGTATCGCTGCCATCCAGTGCAATCCGATAGATTCCCGGCTCCAGGTCGTAATAGCGGTGTTCGTCCGAGCCGACATTGGCCACCCGCTCCCCCTCGATATAGACGCGCACCCTCGTCCCGGTGAAATTATCCACCACCAGTGTTCCCAGACCCGGCGGAGGATCGCGGTCATAGTCATCGTCATCGCAGCCGGTCAGCACTCCTCCCGTCGCGACAAGGCAGAAGACCAGACTTCCCCGCCGCATCCATTCGCCGAAACCTGCCATGAATGTTCTCCTTGTCATGCCATCTCGCATATTACCTCGGATCGCAAGACCGGACAACATCGATTACCGATGCGGCCGGGCCCGGCGAGATGATCTAGGCTTGTTCCGCGGCGGGGGCACTCTCCCAGAGTTCCAGGCGATTGGTTCCTCCACCCTGTGGCGTACGCCGGGCGATCTGCAAACACATGAGGGACCAAAAGCAACCGAGCAGAGCGGACATAGGAAGTTGCAAATCGGTTGGCAGGCTGTAGAGGATCAGCACGCCCGGCGTCCAGAATGTCCAGCCGGGCACCTGATTGGGTAGAACCACGCGACGGTACCAGCCCGCTCCAAATTGCCGGAGCCAGGCCCGGTGGGAATAGTTGAGATCCTGCCACATGTGGGCAGCGGCCACCAGAGGCGAGGCGTAGCATGGAGAGTAAATCAACATATCCGTTGCCGTTTTGCACAGCACGGTGGCCAGGTTGACATCGTCTCCCCAAAGCCAGGCCTGGAGATTATAGAACACATGGGTATTGGCGCCCATGAACGCCCACCAGACCATGCCAAAGATCAGTGCGGCCCCTGGCCGCGGCATGCGCAGGCCGGGTAGCAGGGCGCAAAAAAGCGCGGGAATCAGACCATTGAAAACCACCCGCATAAGCATCGTGAAAACGATTCCCCCGCGATGCTGCCAATCCGCGACATGCTGCAGCAGGGCGTGGAAGCCAGGGGACTGATAATAGGCAATCACTACGGCCAGTGCCGCCGCCTGCAGGACCAGACCTGGCACCAGATTTGCCCGGGCAGCCCGCAGGCCGATTCGCCACGCCGTGGCAACTGTCCCTCTTTCCGCAGGATGTGACCCGGGGGCCATGGAGAAAACCGCTTCCGCAGAGTCAGGCCGGATGAGCGCGCAGGAAAAACTCCTGGGGCTCGTCGATGACTTCGGTCACCTCCCAGCCTCGGGCCTCCAACTGGCATCGCAAGGCTTCCCCGGAGGGCATGGCATCATCCCGGACGCCGGGCAGCCGGGCATGGAGCCGATTCAGCTCGCGGCTGCCTTCCAGGTTCGCCACCACCAGTTCCCCGCCGGGCGCAAGGGCACTTTGGCAGCGCCGGAGAAACAGGTCGGCATCCTCCAAATGCGGATAGAACCGGAAGCAGAGAACCAGATCCCATGAACCAGCTACCAGGATGGCGTCCTCGGCCCGCGCCTGGAGCACCTGCACCTCGGTCAGGCCAGCCACGGCGGCTTTACAGCGCGCCACCATGCGCGCCGAAGAATCAAGCGCCAGCACATGTCCCCCCGGCCCGACCCAGTCGGCCAGCAGCGTGGTAAGCGGTCCGGCGCCGCAGCCGGGTTCAAAGACGCGTTTGCCGCGCAAATCGCCCAGCCGGACACGGAAGCGCTCCACCGTGGCCGCCTGCTCCGGCTTAAAGGCCAAAGGATCATCCTGTTCAGCCAAATCTTCAAAATAGGCATGCCGGTTCATGCAAAGCAGAATATGGCGAGATCGTCACGGGCGAACAAGCGAAAACCGCCGCCTGGCGCCCGATGCAAGATGGGCACACGCCAAGGGGCTGACCGGACACTGGCCACGCCGCCCCGCGTCAGTGGGCCCGGTTCTTTGCCGTGACAAACCTACTCAACCGGCAGGTTCACGCGAATACGGTACAGGCCTCTCTCACCGCCGGCTGCCCCGTTGGTGACCGTCAGGGAGGAGGCGGCTGGGTGTAATCTGCGCATGCCTACCACATCGCTCCAGGACAGGGGTCCGATGGGAATCGGCGACCATTGCACCGTGTACACCCGGGACGTGGACGCCCGCCACTGGAAGACATGGCCGATGACCTCGCACTCCAGATTGGTCACGATCTCGTACGGCGGCTCTTCGTTGGTCCAGACCACGTCCCAGCAGTTGCTGCCGTACAGCGGCCAAACCGCATCGAACGCCAGGAACGACGCGCCATTAGTGGGATCGGTATCCATCACCCACTCGTCGCCGGTGGGAACGCTATCCTCGTCCGGATCTCCATCCACGGCCGCTTCGAAAGCTTCGGTGATGCCATGGTCGGCCAACCACCACAGCGGCGTTGGACGGTTGGAGGTCATGAGCGCCGTGAAATACGCCGTAACGGATTTGGGGCCGTCCATCAGCAAGTCGAGCGGATTCTCATCACCCGAGGTATCTCCGAACCACAGGGAGAACGCATAATATGGTTCCGGTGTTGCCGTGATCTGCGTGGTCTCGCCGCCCGGCTGCCATCCTGCCGCCACATTCACGCTCCCGTGAGCCGCCGCCGTTTCCAGCCAGTAGTTGGTGGTCCACAGCCATGACATCGTGCCATCCCCGTTCACGGTCACCACGGCCTGCGTCCCGACGCCGCCAATGGGGTCCAGGTTCTCCGTCGCCATCCACCCGTTGCAGACGTATTGCGTGGATCCCTGCGTATCGGGCGTCTCAATCTGATTGGTGAACACCGTTCCCTGTACCCATTCATAGGCACCGGCCGCCGGCGTTGCGGTCCCATAGGGAGATTCCACCGTAATGGTGAAAATCCCCAGCACCGTGCAGGTGTGAACCACCTCGGACGCCGCGTTCCAGTTGTCGTTGCCCTCCTGCCGGGCCGCAAGGGACACTTGCCCATATCCGGTAAACGTCAGATTTGTTCCGTCCTGGATTGCCCCCGGCCCGGAGAGCACGGTAAAGGTCACCTCCAGCCCGCTCGACGCCGTCGCGGACAATTCAACCGTGTTGGTTTCAACAAACGTACTCCCATCCGCCGGCAAAAAGTCTGCGATGATTTGATCGGCCTTGGTGGCTGTGACCGTACCGGTGACCGATGCTTCCTCATAGAGATCGTCCTGCGCCTTGGTCGCCCGGATTTCAATCGTGCCGCTGCTGGCCGTCACCGCCAGGTTCGTGTCATCCACCAGAGTTCCCGGACCGCTCAAGACCAGGAAGCTCACCGCACCCGTTCCTGCCCCGCCGGAGACAGCAAGCGCGTTGGTCGTGAGATACGCCTGGGGACTTACCGGGTTGAACACCAGCGAGGCCTGCTGTTGGCGTAGATACTCGAAGGCGTTGCTCTTCACCGTCTGGCCGAAGCTCGTCGAAAACACCCGCACATCGCCGAGGATGGCCCCCGCGGCCGTTCCCGCCGTCACCACGATCTGCGTCGAGCCGCTGACGCCGGTCACCGTCGCCGCCACCCCGCACAACGTCACGTTCGTCACATCGCCGATCGTGCCGTCGCACAAGTTCGTGCCGCTGATGACCACGGGAAATCCGCCCGTCGACGATCCGGACGGCGGCGCCACGCCGCCGAAATCAATTGTCGTCGGCCCCCACTTCGCCACGTAGTTCGCCGCCACCCCGCCCGCGTTCGTGAAAGACCCCCCCGCGTATAGGTCCGTCCCGTCGTGCGCCAAGGCACCGACCTCGTAGTCCATCCCGCTGCCGAGGTTGGTCCACGTCCCGCTTGCCGAGTCCCACTTCGCCACGTAGTTCGCCGCCACCCCGTCCGCGGTCGTGAACCGTCCCCCCGCGTACAGGTCCGTCCCGTCGTGCGCCAGCGCTTTAACAACATATTCCATCCCGCTGCCGAGATTGGTCCATGTTCCGCCCGCCGAGTCCCACTTCGCCACGCGGTTCGCCGCCACCCCGCCCGCGTTCGTGAACCATCCCGCCGCGTACAGGTCCGTCCCGTCGTGCGCCAGCGCCAAAACCCCGTTTTCCATCCCGCTGCCGAGGTGGGTCCACGTCCCGCTTGCCGAGTCCCACTTCGCCACGCGGTCCGCCGCCACTTCGCCCGCGGTCCAGAATCCCCCCCCCGCGTACAGGTCCGTTCCGTCGTGCGCCAAGGCAACGACCTCGTAGTCCATCCCGCTGCCGAGGTTGGTCCACGTCCCGCTTGCCGAGTCCCACTTCGCCACGCGGTTCGCCGCCACCCCGCCCGCGTTCGTGAACTGCCCCCCCGCGTATAGGTCCGTCCCGTCGTGAGCCAGCGCGTAAACCAAGTCGTTCATCCCGCTGCCGAGGTTGGTCCACGTCCCGCTTGCCGAGTCCCACTTCGCCACGCGGTTCGCCGCCACCCCGCCCGCGTTCGTGAAATACCCCCCCGCGTACAGGTCCGTCCCGTCGTGCGCCAGCGCGTAAACCTGATCGTTCATCCCGCTGCCGAGGTTGGTCCAGGCGCAGGGCCCGTATTGCGTCCCGCCGATCTGCCCGGCCGGATTCACCGTGTAGGCGCCCGCAAAGGTGATGTCGCCCAAGCTGGCCGACTGGATCACGATGTCCTTCGCGCCCGCGCTGTCCGTGGCTGGGGCGACAAAGGATACCCAGTTGGCGCCCTGCCCCGCGAGGGTCGCCGCCACCCCGCCCATCGTCACGTTCGTGATGTCGCTCCCATCGCCAATTGCCGGCACCGCGTTCGTGACCACCACCATGTTTCCGCCCGCGAAGGGCCCCTGGCTGGGCACCACGTCAGCCGTCACGGCGAGAGTATAATCGCTTAGCCCCGTATCGTTCGTCCGGGAGGTGTAGGCCTGAGTCCACTCCCAAATGCTGACATTGGGATTGGAAAGCGCATCCACCGCCGAATCGGTATCCAAGCCACCGGAAGCATACACGTCGAAATAAAACCTGTCGCCGCTGGAGAGTCCCACATCTGCCTGCGCCACTGTAAAGATCACCAGGCTCTGCGCGCCCGGCGTGAACGAAAAGGCCGTCAAGGCGCCAGTGAAGTTCCAGCCCATCCCGTTGTAGCTCCACAACTGTGCTTCGCCCCCGCTGTCCACCCGGGACCCGATCCAGTAGTTCATTCCGCCGATCGGCGAATCCAGATAAATGGGACGACTCCATCCAGCGCTATTGGTCGTCCCTGCGCCGCCGGTGGCGATGCCGATCATGAACGTGCCCCAGTCATCGCTCGAAACGTTGCCGTCCACCGTCAGGGCGAAGATCACGTCCGTGGCCGTATGCGAAACCTCCACGCTCACGATGTCCAACGTCCCGTTTCCGTCGGACAATCCCGCATCAATATCCTCGGTCGAATCATTGTAGGTCACCGCCGCGGAAACCACCGTCGCCCACAGACAGGCGCACAACCCTAGAATACTACTTTTCATGCCGCTTCCTTTCCGCTAGTTGCCGTCCACAAAGGTATCGTGAATGATTCGTGAGTTCTGTCCATCGCATGATCCGGCCCAAGCCCGGAGGAATGAAATGGAAATGAAACGACGTCAAACGGACGCCGAAAGACATCCATAGGGACTTGGATGATCGTACCGGGGGGCCTGGCCGTCACGCGGCTTCCTTCCCCCGTTTTCCATGGCGTGGAAACATGATTTCCATGCCGTGGAAAATCCGGATTCCGCCCAGTAACCGGTCTCCTGGAAGGCGCTACCCAGCGCAGGGGGATTTTCTGAATCCATCTGCCTATGGTCGGCGTCGCCCCAACGGATACTTGTGCGTTCACGCAGCCTTATATTGAGCATAACCGATCTCTGGAAATCGAATTACACTTCTATAGCTACTATGTACCGGAAGCGCCTCCGGCATCAATAACAATATCTTAACATTTACCTAACATTTTCATCGGTGGCTCAGTTGGGCAGTTGGCCGTCTTCGGAGGCCGAAAGCCGCCGGGCCGCCGAATTTTCACCGGACGGGCACACGCCAAGGGGGCTGACCGGACACTGGCCACGCAGCCCCGCGTCCAGCGGGCCCGGTTTGTTGCCGTGACAAACCTACTCCACCGGCAGGTTCACGCGAATGCGGTACAGGCCTCTCTCACCGCCGGCCGCCCCGTTGGAAACCGTCAGGGAGGAGGAGGCTGGGTGCAATCCGCTCATGCCAACCACATCGCTCCAGGACAGGGGTCCGAGGGGAATCGGCGACCATTGCACCGTGTACACCCGGGACGTGGACGCCCGCCACTGGAAGACATGGCCGATGACTTCGCACTCCAGATTGCTCACCACCTCGTTCGGCGGTTCCTTGTTGGTCGAGACCACCCAGCAGTTGCTGTACAACGGCCAAACCGCATCGAACGCCAGGAACGACGCGCCATTGGTGGGATCGGTATCCATCACCCATTCGTCGCCGGTGGGAATGCCATCCTCGTCCGGATCGCCGTTGACGGCTGCTGCGAAGTCACCGGTGATGCCATGGTCGGCCAGCCACCACAGCGGCGTCGACATCACGTCGAGGGTCATGGTCTTGGGGACCGGATCCAGATCCACGCCGCCGTCGGCCGTTCCGCCGTCGTCCTGCACCTGGAAGGTAAAGCTGCCGTAGGGGCTTCCATAGCCGTCGGGGGCGGGGGTGAAGGTCAAATCGAGACCACCTTGCGAGGTGTAGAGCTGGCCGCCCGACACCGCCGCAATCAGCTTGTTCCCGTCCGCCGACGACGCCACCGCCCACCAGTCGCGGTTGCTCTCGCACGCCGTCCACGTCGCGCCCGAATCCGTCGAGGTGTAGAGCTGGCCGCCAACCACCGCCGCGACCAGCTTCGTCCCGTCCGCCGACGACGCCACGGAATACCACCGGCGGTCACTCTCACGCGCCGTCCACGTCGCGCCCGAATCCGTCGAGACGTAGAGCTGGCCTTCATATACCGCCGCGACCAGCTTCGTCCCGTCCGCCGACGATGCCACCGAGTGCCACCCGCGGTTGCTCTCGCGCGCCGTCCAATTCGTCCCCGAATCCGTCGAGACGTAGAGCTGGCCACCACCCACCGCCGCGACCAGCTTCGTCCCGTCCGCCGACGACGCCACGGAGTTCCAGTTGCGGTTTGTGTCGCGCGCCGTCCAATTCGCCCCCGAATCCGTCGAGACGTAGAGCTGACCATCCTGAACAGCCGCGACCAGCTTCGTCCCGTCCGCCGACGACGCCACCGAAATCCAGTTGCGGGTGCTCTCGTGCGCCGTCCAATTCGTCCCCGAATCCGTCGAGACGTGAATCTGTGTGCCCCCCGCCGCGACCAGCTTCGTCCCGTCCGCCGACGATGCCACCGATAGCCAGAGGCGGTTCGTCTCGCACGCCGTCCACGTCGTCCCCGAATCCGTCGAGACGTAAAGATTCCCAAAACCCACCGCCGCGATCAGCTTCGTCCCGTCCGCCGACGACGCCACGGAATTCCAGCCGCGGTAGGTCTCGCGCGCCGTCCAGTTCTCACCTGCTGCGGAAATGGATATCCATTGCCCGTTCGTCGCCGCGTTCCCGCCGGAAGCGAGCGTGCCCGCTGCCGGCAGCGAGGTGATCTTCACGGCCGCGAACTGGTTGGGCGGACTGTCGTTCGGATCGGTGAAGCCGAAGTCCGCCGCGTCGAACGCATACGGCGTGTCTTTCAGCGCGGTCACCGTGTTGGCGGTGCCCGCCGGGGCGTGGTTGTGGGCGGCTGCCGTCACGTCGAGGGTCATGGTCTTGGGGGTCGGATCCAGATCCGCGCCGCCGCCGGCCGTGCCGCCGTCGTCCTGCACCTGGAAGGTGAAGCTGCCGTAGGGGCTTCCATAGCCGTTGGCGGCAGGGGTGAAAGTCAAATCGGAACCGTCTTGCGAGGTGTAGATCTGGTCTGCCAACGCGACCAGCCGCGTGCCGTCCGCCGACGACGCCACCGACTGCCAGGCGCGGGAATTCTCGCTTGGCGTCCACGTCGCGCCCGAATCCGTCGAAACGTAGAGCTGGCCGCCCTCCACCGCCGCGACCAGCTTCGTCCCGTCCGACGATGACGCCACTGAACGCCACCAGCGGTTGCTCTCGCGCGCCGTCCACGACGCACCCGAATCCACCGAGGTGTAGAGCGGGCCGTTCTGAACCGCCGCGACCAGCTTCGTCCCGTCCGCCGACGACGCCACGGAACTCCAGTTGCGGTTCGTCTCGCGCGGCGTCCACATCGCCCCCGAATCCGTCGAGACGTAGAGCTGGCCGCCCATCACCGCCGCGACCAGCTTCGCCCCGTCCGAAGACGATGCCACCGCCCACCAGTAGCGTTCGCTCTCGCGCGCCGTCCAGGTCGCGCCCGAATCCGTCGAGGTGTAGAGCCGGCCGCCCAACAGGCCGTCCAGCGCCGCCGCGACCAGCTTCGTCCCGTCCGCCGACGACGCCACGGAACTCCACCGGCGGTCACTCTCACGCGCCGTCCACGTCGCGCCCGAATCCGTCGAGACGTAAAGCTGGCCGTTCTGAGCCGCCGCGACCAGCCGCGTGCCGTCCGCCGACGACGCCACCGAAATCCAGGGGCGGCTGTCCCCGCGCGGCGTCCAGGTCGCGCCCGAATCCGTCGAGACGTAGAGCTGGCCGCCCGACACCGCCGCGATCAGCTTGTTCCCGTCCGAAGACGACGCCACGGAAGTCCAGTTGCGGCTGTCCCCGCGCGGCGTCCACGTTGCACCCGAATCCGTCGAGACGTAGAGCTGGCCGCCCAACACCGCCGCGACCAGCTTCGTCCCGTCCGAAGACGACGCCACCGAAATCCAGTTGCGTTCGCTCTCGCGCGCCGTCCACGTCGCCCCATCGCGGTATTCAATCCATTGCCCGTTCGTCACCGCGCTCCCGCCGGAACGGAGCGTGCCCGCTGCCGGCAGCGAGGTGATCTTCACGGCCGCGAATCGGTTGGGCGGGCTGTCGTCCGGATCGGTGAAGCCGAAGTCCGCCGCGGTGAATACATACGGCGTGTCTTCCGCCAGGATCACCGTGTTGGCGGCGCCCACCGGGGCATGATTTGGGCTGGCTTCCGTCACGTGGAGGGTCATGGTCTTGGGGGTCGGATCCAGATCCGCGCCGCCGTTGGCCGTGCCGCCGTCGTCCTGCACCTGGAAGGTGAAGCTGGCGTAGGGGCTGCCATAGCCGTCGGGGGCGGGGGTGAAGGTCAAATCGATCTCGCCTTGCGAGGTGAAGAGGTAGCCGCCCGACACTGCCGCGATCAGCTTCGTCCCGTCCGAAGACGACGCCACTGAACGCCACCCGCGGGTGCTCTCGCGCGCCGTCCACGTCGCGCCCGAATCCGCCGAGACATAGAGCTGGCCGTTCTGAACCGCCGCGACCAGCTTCGTCCCGTCCGCCGACGACGCCACTGAATACCACCGGCGGTTGCTCTCGCGCGCCGTCCACGTCGCGCCCGAATCCGTCGAGACGTAGAGCTGGCCTTCATATACCCCCGCGACCAGCTTCGTCCCGTCCGCCGACGACGCCACCGAACTCCAGTTGCGGTTGGTCTCGCGCGGCGTCCACGTCGCACCCGAATCCGCCGAGACGTAGAGCTGGCCGTTCTGAACCGCCGCAACCAGCTTCGTCCCGTCCGAAGACGACGCCACCGAAATCCAGAAGCGGCTGTCCCCGCGTGGCGTCCACGTCGCGCCCGAATCCGTCGAGACGTAGAGCTGGTCTGACGCCGCGACCAGCTTTGTCCCGTCCGAAGACGACGCCACCGAACTCCAGAAGCGGCTGTCCCCGCGCGGCGTCCACGTCGCACCCGAATCCGCCGAGACGTAGAGCTGGCCATGGTCAACAGCCGCGACCAGCTTCGTCCCGTCCGCCGACGACGCCACCGAAATCCAGTTGCGCGTGCTCTCGCGCGCCGTCCACGTCGCGCCCGAATCCGTCGAGACGTAGAGCTGGCCGCCCAACACCCCCGCGACCAGCTTCGTCCCGTCCGCCGACGACGCCACGGACCACCAGTTGCGGGTGCTCTCGCGCGCCGTCCAGGTCACCTCTACGCGGTATTCAATCCATTGCCCGTTCGTCACCGCGTTCCCGCCGGAAGTGAGCGTGCCCGCTGCCGGCAGCGTGGTGATCTTCACGGCCGCGAATTGGTTGGGCGGGCTGTCGTTTGGATCGGTGAAGCCGAAGTCCGCCGCGGTGAACACATACGGCGAGTCTTCCGCCAGGGTTACCGTGTTGGAAGTGCCCACCGGGGCATGGTTGGTGGTTTGCGCCAGCGCCGATGGAACGGCCATCCCCAAAAACAGCGCCGCCGCCGCCCACGAAAAACCCCTGCCGGATTTTCTCGGGCAGGGGCGGAAAGGGGACAACCGATTGAGGCGCGACTGATTCATAGAGCCATCCTTCTATTCTACATCTACTTGGGGAATTAATTCGAGAATACACCTCGTTCCAAATTTGCCGAGTAAAATCTTAACGGTATTCAAGCCGGCGCCAGTCCGGCGCGGGAACAACACATCGGCCCCGAAGCTCAAGCGCGCCTCCTTCCGGCTTGCCTGGCGGACGGAAGCGCGCCACAGTCCGGACTGTCATGCGGCTGGGCATTCTATCCGACACCCACAATCGCCTGCCCGAAACAAGGCGGGCGTTGGACCTGCTCATGCGCCACGGTGCAGAACACCTGATCCACTGCGGCGATGCCGGCGAAGACGTCATCGATCTGCTTTCCGCCACTTGCCAGGAGCATGGCATCCGCGCCCATGTCGCCATCGGCAACTGCGACCGCCGGCATTTGGAGGACCTTCCCTTTCAGCCGGCCCCCGCCGGCATCGAACGGAGTTTGGCTCCGGAATTCCTTCTGGCGGGCAAGCGCTGCATCGTGCTGCACGGCGACAACGCGACGCATCTGGACCGGGTGACGGCCTCGGGACGGTTCGACTACGTCTTCACCGGTCATACCCATGCCAGTGCGGACCGATTCGAGGGCGCGACCCGCGTGGTGAATCCCGGATCCCCGGTGCATTCCCGAAGCGGACCGCCCCGGGTTGCGGTGCTCGATCTGGATACCGGTCATGTGACCTGGATCGAAGTTTGACGCCATAATTTGCTCGCCAGTGGAGCGCGCCTGTGCCATGGATGGCGGCCGATGACAAATGCAAGCGACCTGGCGCGCCGCGTGGCTGCGCTGTTCTCCTCCCCCAAGTATCACCCCCTCCCCGAACGCGATCTGGCCAAAACCCTCCGGCTGGAAGCCGGGCAGCGCGGCCTGCTCCGGGCGGCCCTGCGCGAGCTGGAAGCGCAAGGACTGGCCGCGCCGCTGCGCGGCGGCCGCTGGGGCGCCCCGCCGGCGCCTGCCGGACAGATCACCGGCCTCTTCCGCGTCCGTCTGAACGGTTCCGCCTGGCTCTTCCCCGATGACCCCCAGGTTGCGCCGCTATCGATTGATCCCGAGGCCGCCGGCGTGGCCATGAACGGCGACCGGATTCAAGCCGTGCCGGTCCGCCCGGAAGCATCCCGGCGCATGTTCGGCGCCCGGCCAGACACCCGGGCGGCCCGCGTGGTGCGCGTCATCGAGCGCAAACGCCAATGGGTGGTCGGAATCCTCCAGGCCACGCCCCACTATGCCTATGTGGTCCCGCGCGACCCTCTGCTGCGAACCAACATCAAGCTGACCGATCCCCCCAAAACACTCGCCGCCCGGGTCGGGCATCTGGTGGTCGCCAAAATCACGGAAGACCACCCTGCCGAAGGGCGCCCGGTCACGGCCAGTTTCGCCCAGGATCTTGGCGATCCGGACGCCGTTGAAAACGACATCCCGGCGCTCCTGTTGGACCGGGGATTTTCCGAAACATTTCCCGAACCGGTCCAAAAGGCCGCCCGGCGGGTTCAAGCCGGCCAGGCGGGCCAGCCCGCCGCCCTGCGCGGGCGTGTCGACCTGCGCGCCAAGACCATCCTGACGATCGACCCGGCCAGCGCGCATGACTATGACGACGCGGTGTCCATCGAACCCCTCCCCAACGGCCGCTGGCGCCTGGGCGTCCACATCGCGGATGTCGCCGCCTATGTCGAACCCGGCTCCGATATCGACCGCGAAGCCCTGCGCCGCGGCAACAGCACCTATCTGGTGGACCGCGTCATCCGCATGCTGCCCGAAGACCTGACGGTCCGGATCTGCAGTCTCCAGCCCGGCGAAGATCATCTCACCCATACGGTCGACATGGTTTTCGACCCGCAGGGCGAACTCGAAACCGCCACGACCTATCGTTCCGTCATCCGCTCCAAGGCCTGCCTGTCCTACGACCAGGTGCAGGCGTTTTTTGACACCGGGCGCCTCGCGGGCGGCACCGACGACATCCGCGAATCCCTGCGCGCGTTGCGCAAGCTGGCGAAGAAAATCCGCACCCTGCGCTTCCGCAACGGGGCACTGGATTTCGCCCTCCCCGAGGTGCATTGCGACCTGGATGCCCAGGGCAATCCCATCGGGTTCACCAAGCGCGCCTCCACCGAAGCCTACAATCTGATCGAGGAATGCATGCTGGCGGCCAACCGGGTGGTGGCCCGGAAAATCTTCGCCGCCCGGCTCCCCGGCATTTTCCGCGTTCATGACGGCCCCTCCGAGGAGCAATGGACCCGCATGGCCGAAGAGCTGCGCGCCCTGGGGCACTCCGACACGCCCGGATACGCCCACGATCTCAACCGCATTGCCCGCGCCGTCCTCGGCCGGCCGGACCAGTACATCACGACCCTGACGCTGCTGCGCAACATGAAACGCGCGGTGTATGCCAATGAATGCCGCCCCCACTTCGGGCTCGGATTCAAGCACTATGCGCATTTCACCTCGCCCATCCGGCGCTACCCCGACCTGGTCCTGCACCGCATCCTGATCGGGCTGGAAGAAGGCCGGAAGCATCCCGCCTGTTCCGCGGCGGAGATCGCCAAGCTGGCTGTCCATTGCTCCGAAACCGAGCGGGAGTCCGCCGAATTGGAAATCCAATCCATCCTGACCAAGCGCATCCGGTACTATGCCGCACGGCTGGAAGCCGGTGAAACCGGCCCGTTCCAGGGCACGATCATTTCCCTCAACCCCAAGGGCTTGATTGTCGAGCTGCAGGACACCCTGCAGCAGGGTCTGCTGCCCTATTCCGCCCTCGGGCACGGCCGTTATGCCGTGTCCGACGATGGCTTCCGCGCCGCTTCGCGCCAGGGGGGGGCCTATCGCCTCGGCCAGCCCGTGGAAGTCGCCCTGGCCACCGTGGACGAGCGGCTCAAACGGATCGATTTCTTCCTGCCGGGGGCCCTGCGTCCCGGCCGTCATAAACACATTGACAAGCAGCGGGGAAAAGTCAGAAATAAACGCTCAAAACACCCGGAAAGATCCGGGGCTTCAAGGAGACCAACAAAATGAAGAAGTTCATGGCCCTGACGATTCTGGCGGCGGTGGCCGCGATGCCCCTGACCGCGGCGGCCGCGGAAGGCTCCGCCTATGCGGACATTCTTTCTGCCTACGTGTATCGCGGCCAGGTGGGCAACGAGGAGCCGGTCTTTCAACCCGGCCTGGACGTCACCGGACCGCTGGGCCTCGGGTTCAGCCTGTGGAGCAGCATGAACCTGACGGACGCCGATGAGGAGGCCTGTCCGTGGTATCCCGACACGGGCGGCGAATGGAGCGAGATCAATCTGGGCCTCAGTTGGAGCGCGCCGTTGGAAGGCCCCGTCGGCCTGTCCGTGGGCGGCACCTACTACATTTTCCCGCAGGATCCCAGCGAAGTGGACGAGGAAGGCAATGCTTCTTTGGCCCCGGCCGATGGCGGCTATGAAGTCTATGTCGAAGTGGCGGCCGACACCCTCCTCCAGCCCACCATCCGTTTCTGCCATGACCTCGACAACCAGGACGACTGGTGCGCGCTGTTTTCCATCGGTCACAGCATCGAGCTGACCGAGAAGCTGGCCCTCGATCTGGGAACCACCGTCGGATACGCCGGCAAGTATTACGTCGCCGACAACTACAACGATTCCGACGCCGGCGACGGCTTCACGCATGTCCAGGTCGATGCCGGTTTGAACTTCGCCCTCACCGAACAGGCGTCCATCGGCCTGAAAGGCGCCTACAGCTCGATCATCGACAGCGGCATCCGCGACGACGCCCGGGCCGAAGGCGGCTATCCCGAAGTGGACATCTTCTTCGGCGGCCTGACAGCCAGCTATTCCTTCTAGGCCCGGTTCCTTCCCGACCGGCCTCAACGCCCCGCGGCCCGCGGGGCGTTTTCATTTGCGTCCGCCCCATGGATGCCAGGTCCCCGCGGGTGTCATTCCCAGACTCCGGCCACGCGCGTGCCGCAGGCCGCGCAGTGGCCGGACGGGTTCATGCCCGTGAGTTGTGCCGTGAATCCCGCGCGTTCGATGAGTTTCGCGCCGCATTGGGGGCACCACGTGGCGGTGGCGTCTTCCTCGCCGCGGACATTGCCCACATACACGTGGCGCAAGCGGTTTTTCCGGGCCCAATCCCGCGCGCGCCGCAGGGTCCGGACCGGGGTCGGCGGCACATTGCGCATTTCGCCGTCCGGATGGAAGGCGCTGAAGTGCAGCGGGGTGTCCGGCCCCAGGTGTTCCGCCACCCAGGCGGTGAGGGCATCCAATTCCGCGTCGGCATCGTTTTCCCCGGGAATCAGCAGCGTGGTCACCTCCAGCCAGCACCGGGTTTCCCGGCGGATGAACTCAAGGGTGTCCAGCACCGGAGCCAGCGACGCTCCGCAAAGCCGGCGATAGAAATCATCGCGAAAGGATTTCAGATCCACGTTCACGGCATCCATTCGGCCGAAGAATTCCCCGCGCGACTCCGGCGTGAAATACCCCGAGGTCACGGCCACCATGCGCACCCCGCCCGCATGGCAGGCATCGGCAATATCCATGGCATACTCGGCCCAGACCGCCGGTTCGTTGTAGGTCGCCGCCACCGCGGGAATGCCGCGGCGGACCGCGGTGTGGGCGATCTCCTCGGGCCGCACCACTTTGCTGGGCGGGACGGCGCCGCGGTCGGGATGGCTCAGGTCCCAGTTCTGGCAGAAGCGGCAGGACAGGTTGCAACCGAGCGTTCCCAGCGAAAGCACCGGACGGCCCGGCAGAAAATGATTAAGCGGTTTTTTCTCCATGGGGTCCACGCTCATGGCGACGGGCCAGCCCCACGTTTCCGCCAGGAGAGTGCCGCCGCGGTTGACCCGGCCGTAGCACCGGCTGCGCGTGCCGTCCGGAATCCGGCAGCGGTGCGGACATAGCTGGCATTGAACGGCGCCGTTTTCCGCCGGCTGCCAAAAACGCGCGGGGATCATGGGGAACCTCCCGGCCCCTTGGCCAGGGCCTGTTCGACGGCGCGCCAGACCAGGCGGGCGCAGTGCATGCGGGCGGGAAACCGTTCGATGCCGTTAAAGGCCTGGAAATCCCCCCATTCGGCCTCAAAGCCCTCGCGGCCCAGGCGGGAGGCAAAGGCGACGCCCATCGCCGCCACTTCGGCGCGCGTCCGGCCTTCGAGGCACCGGGCCGTCATCGAGGCCGCCGCGGCGCTGACCGCGCAACCGTGCAACTCGTAGGTCAGGCGTTCGAGCGTCCCGCCCGGCGTCCAAACCAGCTTCACGCGGATTTCATCCCCGCAGGCGGGATTGAGGGCTTCGCCGTCTTCCGTGCCGGGCGCCAGGCGGGTGGCGCCATAGGGCTGTTTGGCGTGCGCGAGCAGGCTGGCCTGGTAAAGCGTGTTCACGTGAAGATTTTCCGGGCGGCTTGCACCCCGGCGAGCAGGCGGCGGACTTCGTCGGCGGAATTGTAGGGTGCAAAGCTGGCGCGCACAGCGGATTCAATTCCCAGCCGGCGCAGCAAGGGTTGCGCGCACATGTGGCCCGCGCGCACGGCGATGCCGCGCTCATCCAGCACCTGCGCGACATCGTGCGCCGGCACCCCCTGCACGGTAAAGCTCACCAGCGAAGGCCGCGGGGCCCCGGTCGTCGGCCCTAAAACGGCAACGCCGGGCAGGGCAGCCAGGCCATCGGCCGCCTGCCGGGCCAGTTCCGCAACGTGCGCGTGCGCGGCGGCCGGCAGGGCCTGCTGCCAGTCGATCGCCGCCGCCAGGCCAACGACGCCGGCCACGTTCGGGGTACCGCCTTCGAAGCGATACGGCACATCGGCCCACGTCGCCGTCTGTTCTTCCACCCGGGCGATCATCTCCCCGCCGTAGAACAGCGGTTCCATCCGTTGCAGCAAGGAAGATCGTCCCCACAAGACGCCGGTTCCCATCGGACCGAACATCTTGTGCGCCGAGAACGCGAAAAAGTCGCACCCCAGCGCCGCCACATCCACGGGCAGGTGGGCCACTCCTTGCGCTCCATCCACCAGTACCCGCGCCCGGGCGGCATGGGCCAGATCGCAGATGGCGCGCACGTCATTGACGGCGCCGAGCACGTTGGAGACCCACGCCACAGCCACCCATTTCGTCTGCCCACCCGAGAGCCCCTGTTCAAAGGCCTCCAGATCCAACCGCCCGTCGGGCTGCAGCGGAATGACCTGCAGCCGCGCGCCCACGGCGTGCACGGCCTTCTGCCACGGCACCCAGTTGCTGTGGTGCTCCGCCGCCGAGACCCAGACATGGTCGCCCGGCCCGATCTCCCCGCGCGCCAGGCCCGCCGCCACGAGATTGATGCTGGCCGTCGTGCCGCTGGTGAACACGATTTCTTCCGGAGCGGCCCCCCCGACGAACCGGGCCGTTGCGGCCCGGGCCTGTTCATAGACCGCGGTGGCCTCGGTGCCCAGGCGGTGCACGCTCCGGCGCGGATTGGCATTATGCTGGCGGTAGAACTCGTCCATGGCCCGCAGCACCGATTCCGGCCGCTGGGTCGTGGCCGCATTGTCGAGCCAGGCCACTTCGCGGTTCAGGATGGCGAACTGCCGGCGCAAGGCGTCCGGATCGAATCCGTCCCGCCTGTCTTCTTTCATCCCCGCGTTCATTCCATTTTGCCCGCCGGCACCAGTATGCTACAGTAGATGAGGAATGCGCAAGAATATCGGCTGGCAGGAACGGCAGGACGAGGTCAAGTACCAGATCCGGGTGATCTTCGACGGCGGCGACCGCATCCTCTGGCGGCGCCAGTCGAAGACCATGGAGCGCTGGGAGCCCTTCGAACCGAGCCCCGAGCACTGGCAACTCCTGCTGGCCAAGGCCCGCGCGCGCTATTTCCGCCGCCAGGCTCCCTACAAGGACGTGCAACTGATCGAACGGCTGGCCGCCGAACATCCCGTGGAGCCGTGAACCAGATCGCCGCCATTGCCCTGCTCGCCCTGCGCAACGCCCTCCGGTCCCGCGTCATTCTGGTCCTGCTGCTTTTGGTCCTGGCCGCCGCTTTCCTGCTGCCCCACGCCATTCGCCACGACGGCACCCCCGAGGGCCTGATCCGGCTGCACCTGGCCTACAGCCTCGGCATCGCCGGATTCCTGCTGACCCTGGCCAGTCTCTGGGCGGGCTGCGCCGCCATTTCGCAGGAGGCCGACGACAAGACCCTGCAGCTCGTGCTTGTCAAGCCGGTCCCGCGCCTGCGCATCTGGCTTGGAAAATGGCTCGCCCTCCTGCTGATCAATGCCCTGTTGCTGACCGTGGTGGGGATTCTGGACGCCGTGACGCTGCAGGCCGCGCTCCGCCGCAGCCAATTTGAACCGGAGGCCCTGGCCCGCGCCCGTCAAACCACGCTGGCCGCCCTCGAGCCTGTCCAGGCCCCGTTGCCCGACATCAAAACCGAGGTCCAGGCCGAATACGAAGCCCTCCGGGCCCGCCACCTGCTGCCTGAAAACGTGCCGGAATCCACTTTGCTGGATTCCATCAAGCGCACTCTCCTCGCCCGGGCCTATGCGATCCCGCCCGGCGGCACCCGCGCCTGGCGCTTCCAGGTCCCGGCCCATCTGCCGCCCACTTTCTTCGTCCAGTTCAAAGCCGATTCGTCTGTTCCCGGGTCCGCCGAAATCCAAGCCCGGCTCGACGTGCACATCGGCGGGCACATCATGTCCCGTGAAATCGACGCGATGCCCGGCACCCGGCAGATGCTCCTATTCACCAATTCCCCCTCCCTGTCCGATACCGCCACGGAGATCAGCGCCGTCTTTTCCAATCACGGCGCCTACGACGCCACCCTGTTCTTCGACCCGACGGACGGCCTGGTCTTACGCCTGCCCCGCGGCACATTTTCCGGAAACTACCTGCGCGCGTTGGCCAGCCTCTATCTCCGCCTCGCGCTTTTCGCCGCCCTGGGCGTCACCTTCGGCACGCTGTTCTCGATGCCCGTCGCCACCTTCCTGACGCTGGTGCTGATCCTCATCCTGCAGTTGTCCGGATTCATCTCGGCCAGCGCGCAAGTCGACCGCGCCACGTTCGTCGCCAACGTGGCTCCCTTTGGCGCCGGCGCCCACTCCCATGGCGACGAGACCGAGGAGCCCGCCCCGCCGTCGCCGCTCGCCCGCGCCACGGCCACCGTCCTCTATTACACCTACCGCGGCACCTGGCTGACCCTCCGCCCGCTGCTGGAGAACCGGTCGCTCGACGACTTGTCCACCGGCACGCGCCTGCCGCCCCGCGATCTCCTGCGCGACCTTTGGCAGCAGGGCATTTTCCTGCCCCTGCTCCTCGCCGGCCTGTCCACCCTGGTCTTGAAACGCCGCGAATGGGCCCTGCCGGCAGTCAATTAAGAATGGTGAAATCTGAAATCCCAATTTAAAAGAAGAGCTATGCCTTTGCGATCCGCATCGTAAGTCTTTACCGTCATCTTCCGATGAATTTTGCCTCCAACAAATTCTTAATTCTTCATTCTTCATTTTTAATTGCAGCATTCTTGCTGCTTTCCTTCGCCGGCGTCCTCAACATCCGCCTGCTGGAACAGCGGCAGGAGCGGCACCTGACCCAGGCCCCGCCGACGCAGAACATGCCGCCTCTGGTGGCCTTCACCACCGTAGCGCTCGGCGGGTTCCGCGGAATCCTGGCCGACGTGCTCTGGATGCGGGCCGGCACCCTGCAGGACGAAGGACGTTTCTTCGAACTGGTCCAACTCTCCGACTGGATCACGAAACTCCAGCCCCGCAGCCCGGTCATCTGGGCCTACCACGCCTGGAACATGGCCTACAACATTTCCACCCTGATGACCGCACCCGACGAGCGCTGGCGCTGGGTCCGCAACGGCCTGGTCCTCCTGCGCGACGAAGGCATGGTCCTCAATCCCGGCTCCGCCCGCCTGCACCAGGAACTGGCCTGGATGTTTCTGCACAAGCTGGGCTCGGGCGAAGATCCGGCGGCCAGCCATTACCGCGCCCGGTGGGCCGCGGAAGTTGAGGCCGGCGCCGCGCCTCTCGATCCCGCCCTGGTGCGGCGCATCGAGAAAGAAATCGCGCCCCTGGACTGGCGCACTCCGCAGGCCCACGCGATTTACTGGGCCATGGCCGGCCTGCCGTTCGCCCGCCATGATTTCGATGACCTCGCCCTGCGGCGCATCGTCTACCAGTCCCTGTTGCAGCGGATCGCGCTGGGCGAGCGCGAGTACATTGCGCCGGCCACCGCCTGCGTGCAGGAAACGCTGGCCCGCCACCCGCAGATTCCCGCCCTGCAGGAAGTCCTCGCTCGCCTGCAGCAGATGACGCCCTAGCCTCCCCCCCGCCGCGCACCGGCCTGGCGCCGCCCTCAATCGATCGCCGCGCGGGCCAGCAGGCGGTCGCGGCCGCGGGCCGGCAGGAATCGCGCGGCAAAATCCCCGAACCAGGCGGCGAACGTCACGGGATATCGCACGCGCGGATAACGCGATTCCACCGCATGCACGATCTTCCGGGCCACGGCTTCCGGAGGCTTGCGAAACACATCCGTGGGGCGCGAGTAAGTCCGCACGGGTTCCGTCAGTTCCTTGGCGTAGTGCCGGGCAAACGTCGACCGGTTCATCTCCAGGCTCCGGCCCGCTTCCTGAACCACGCGCCGGCGGAAATTCGTCCCGATGGGCCCCGGTTCCACCACCGAGACCGCTATGCCGGCCTTGCCCAATTCCATTCTCAGGCCGTCCCCGATGGCTTCCAAGGCAAACTTGCTGGCGCAGTAGGCACCCATCAGCGGGATCACAATGCGGCCCAGGACGGAACTGACCAGCACGATCCGGCCGTTTTGCCGCGCCCGGAACAGCGGGATGAAACGGTTTGTGAAATCCAGGGTTCCGAATACGTTCGCCTCGAACTGCAAGCGCATCGCGTCGCGGGAAAGATCCTCCAGGGCCCCGGGCTGCCCGTAACCGGCATTGTTAATCAAGGCGCCAGGCCCCATCGGAAGCCGCTCCAGAATTTCCCCGGCCGCCCGGGCCACGGATACCCCATCCGCCAGATCCATCTGGACGGGTTGGAAGCCCTCATTCCGCAAGGCGTCCAGGTCGGCGGTGGCGCGCGCCGTGGGAATCACGTGCCAACCGCGCCCCTGCAGCATCCGTGCGGTTGCCCGACCGATTCCGCTGGATGTTCCCGTCACCACTGCGCTTTTCATGCTGACCGCCGGATATCGTTTCATGATCGCATCCTAGGGAGGGTCGGAGCCTTCATCAATCCCAATCCCCCTGGCATCGGACGTCCCCGGCGGGCCATGGAGATTCGACCCGCAATGGACAGAATGTCGCGGGCAGGTTGGGCGTTTTGTCCCCCATGAGCCGGACACAAAGGGGAGCACGCAGTCCATGGACGGATTTTCCGTGGATTCCGGAGGGTTAACCGGTTTTGGCAGCCGCTGACTGCGACTTGGCATGCGGTCTGCTCCATCCCAGATGCCATGTCAGCAGATACCAACAATCCAATCCCGACTCCGACCGGAGAGCGTCGCCTGCTCCGCTGGATCCTGGTATTGCAGATCGTGATCCTGGGCTGGCTGGCCAAAAACTACTTTGACGGGGCATTCCGCCGCAGACCCCACAACCCCCCTGCGGTTGTCACCTCAACGGACGCTCCCCCCTCCTTGGAGCCCACCCGGCCGAATGCCCCGTCACCTTTTTCCGTTTTTCCGCGCTTTGTGGTCTTTCCCCGTCCGGCGCCCCTGGCGCACTACCCCCACCCCGCCACCCGCCTGCGCGCTGAAATGGAGCAGATGCTGGCCGAGGCCAACCGCGCCTTTGCCGATTTCGACTCCTTCTTTGGCTGGGACGACGCCTGGGCCACGCTGCCGGCCTCGCCCGCGCTCAACATGCGCGAGTTGGACGATGCCTACGAAATCACGCTCTCCCTGCCCGATCCCGATCCCGCCAATCTCGATGTCCGGCTCGACGGCCGCCTGCTCAGCATCTCCTCGCATCAAGACACCCGGACGCCGCACACGTCCTCCTCGCAGCACTTCAGCTCGCGACACCTGCTGCCGGGCCCCGTCGAGCCGAACGCCACGTTGCAAATCACCAATGACGCGGGGCGCATTTCCATCCGGGTCCCCAAACCGACCGGGGATACCGCCGCCCGCTGACACCCAGGAGCCCCCATGAGCGATACCGGAATCACCGCCATCAACGACAAAGTCAAGGAAGAGAGCGCCTTCGTGGCCGCTCTCCGCGCCGAGCTCGAAAAAGTCATCATCGGCCAGCGCTATCTGCTCGACCGCCTGATGATCGGCCTGCTGGCCAATGGCCACCTGCTGCTCGAAGGCGTGCCCGGCCTCGCCAAGACGCTGGCCGTCCGGACGCTGGCCGCCGCCATCCACACCCGGTTCCGGCGCATCCAGTTCACGCCCGACCTGCTCCCCGCCGATTTGATCGGCACCCAGATCTACAATCCCAAGACCGGCGATTTCGGCACCCGCCAGGGCCCGGTTTTCGCCAACGTGATTCTGGCGGATGAAATCAACCGCGCGCCCGCCAAGGTGCAATCGGCCCTGCTGGAAGCCATGCAGGAGCGGCAGGTCACGATCGGGCAGGAAACCTTCCCCCTGCCGGACCCTTTCCTGGTGCTGGCCACCCAAAATCCCATCGAGCAGGAAGGCACCTATCCCCTGCCCGAAGCACAGGTGGACCGCTTCATGCTCAAACTGGTCATCCAGTACCCCTCCCGGGACGAGGAACGCCGCATCCTCGAGGCCAACGCCCGCACCCAGGTCGACTTCAAGGTCCGGCCCGTGGTCGAACCCGAAGCCATCCTGCGCGCCCGCCGGGTCGTCGACGAAATCTACGTGGACGACAAGATCAAGGACTACATCCTGTCCATCGTGTTTGCGACGCGCGATCCCGCCGCCAGCAAGCTCCCGGCGCTGCAGGACAACATCCGCTACGGCGCCTCGCCGCGGGCCACCCTCTACCTGACCCTGGCCGCCCGCGCCCATGCCTTCCTCCAGGGCCGCGGCTACGTCACCCCGCAGGACGTTAAATCCATCGCCCCCGACGTCCTGCGCCACCGCGTCATTCCCTCCTTCGAGGCGGAGGCCGAGGACATGACCGCCGAAAAAATCGTCGCTACCCTGCTCAACGAACTGCCCGTGCCGTAGGAGAGTCAAAATGGAGCAATGGAATCCTGGAATATTGGTTTTCCAGCCTTCCATCACTCCACTCTTCCCTCATTCCATGCCCTCTAACCGCCGATGATTCCGCGAGAAACATTGCGCAAAATCCGCCGGATCGAAATCCGCACGCGGCGTTCGGTCAACGACGTATTCGCGGGGCGCTACCATTCCGTCTTCAAAGGCCAGGGCATGGAGTTCCAGGAAGTCCGCGAATATGTGCCCGGCGATGACATCCGCTCCATCGACTGGAACGTCACCGCCCGCACCGGGGCCCCCCACGTCAAGAAGTTCACCGAAGAACGCGAACTGACGGTCATGCTTCTGGTGGACGTTTCCGCGTCCAACCGCTTCGGCTCCACCCTCCAGCTCAAGCGCGACCTGGCGGCGGAAGTCGCCGCCGTCCTGGCGTTCTCCGCCATCACCAACCACGATCGCGTCGGCGTCATCCTGTTTTCGGACCGGGTTGAAAAGCACATTCCGCCGCGCAAAGGCACCACGCATGTTCTGCGCGTCATCTCCGAAATCCTGAACGCCCGGCCGGCCTCTCCGCGCACCGATCTCGAGCCCGCCCTGCGCTATCTCAACCGCGTCGTCCGGCGCCGTTCCGTTGCCTTCCTCATCTCCGACTTCATCGCCCCGCCCTGCGACCACCTGCTGCGCGTCACCGCCCGCCGCCACGACCTGGTCAGCGTGATCGTAGACGATAAACGCGAGAGCGCCCTGCCCGCCGTCGGGCTGGTGGATTTCGAGGACGCAGAAACCGGCCAAAGGCTCCTGCTCGATACCTCCCACGCCCCGACCCGCCGGGCGCTGCTCGCCCGCCAGAACGAGCGCCGCGAGGACCTCCGCCAACGGCTGGCCCGCGCCCGCTCCGACGCCATTGAACTGCACGCCGGCGAACCCTACGACCGCGCCCTCATCCGCTTCTTCCGCACCCGGGAGAAACGCCGATGAACCCGCCTCCCCGCCGAAAGGATCCCAAAAGGGGTCAGTCCTATGATTTAATGTTTTCCATCGGGTGGAAACATTTTTTCCATTGTGTGGAAAATCTCCAAAATATTTTTCCATTGTGTGGAATAAAAGGCCGTTTTTTTCCACGGTGTGGAAAACTTTTTTCCACGGTGTGGAAAACTCTTCCGGGGGTCCTGTTCGCGGGTATTTTGACCGGCTGCTCCCGTCCGGTTCCGCCGCCCGTGCTGCCCCCTGGCCAGGATTTATCGATCACGGCCACGATGTCCCCGAACCGGATCCGCATCGGCGACATGGTGGATGTAACGTTGGCCGCCCTGCATCGCGAGGGCACGGTCGTCGCCTTTCCCAACCCGGCCCGCGGGAAAGATATCATCGTCCGCGACGCCCAGACCGCAACCGAGGCATTTCCCAACGGAGTTCTGCGGACTGTCCAGCAGTTGCGCCTGACCTCGATGACCATCACGAATCACGTGATTGCCGAGAACGCAGCCATCACGGTTTCGACGCCCGAGGGCTTGAGCTGGACCAACACCTATCCGTTTCTCGCGCTGGAGGTTGTTTCGGCGCTCCAGCCCGGCGAACAGGAAATCCGCCCCGCCAAGGGCGGTCTGGCGCGCTGGCCCGCGCCGACTTCCCGCTGGCTCTGGATCGTACTGGCGGTGCTGGCCGGGCTGGCCGCGGCCTTCCTGGCCTTGCGCAAATTCCTGACCACGCCCCGCACGTTTCTGCATCTGCCGCCCCCCCTTCCGCCGCACCAGATTGCGCTGGACGCCCTCGCCGCCCTGCGTCAAAAAGGGTGGATCGAAGCCCTCCGGATCGAGCCTTTCTACGTCGAGTTGTCCGGGATTGTCCGGCACTATCTCGAGGACCGTTTCGGCCTGCGCGCCCCCGAACGCACCACGGAGGAATTCATCCGTGACGCCCTGGCCTCCCGCGCCCTTTCCGCCGCCCACCGCGAACTGGTTGCCGGCTTTCTCGAGCAAAGCGACCTGGTCAAGTTCGCCCGCCATGCGCCGGGGCAAGCCGACATGCGCAACGCTCTGGATTCCGCCGAACGCCTGGTGCGCGAAACGATGCCGGCCGAGTCGGTGGCGGGCAAGCCGCCCTTTACGCAGGAGGAAGGCGCGTGATCGTTTTCCGTCATCCCCTGGTTCTGCTGCTCCTCTTGCTGGTGCCGGCGCTGGTCTGGCTGCGCCATGCCTGGCGGAGGCAGGCGCCGCTGACCTTTTCCGACGGCGCGGCGCTGGCGAGGCTGCCGCGCTCCCCGTGGTTGGCGCTCCGCTGGCTCCCGCCCGCCTTGTATGCCACCGGCCTCGTGTGCGTTATTCTGGCCGCCGCCCGGCCCCAGACGGGCATGAGCGAATCGCGCGTCGAAACCGAAGGGGTCGACATTGTGCTGGTGGTGGACACCTCCACCTCCATGCGGGCCGAGGACTTTTCCACCGCGACCAAGCGCATGGACCGCCTCGACGCGGCGAAATCGGTGCTGGCGCAATTCATCCAGGCGCGGCCAAATGACCGCCTGGGGCTCGTCGCATTCGCCGCCATGCCCTATACCATCGCTCCGCTGACCACCGACCACGCCTGGCTCATGCTCCAGATGGACCGCCTGCAGACCGGCATGCTGGAAGATGCCACGGCCATTGGTGACGCCATGGCATCCGGCGTGAACCGCCTGCGCGACTCGCAGGCCAAGTCGAAGATCGTGATCCTGCTGACCGACGGCATCCATAACGCGGGCCGGCTGACCCCCCAGGATGCGGCGCAGGCCGCCGCCGCCCTTGGCATCAAGGTCTATACCGTCGGAGCCGCTTCCGACCGGCCGCGCGGCACCGGCATTTTCGGTTTCATGCAGGCCGCCGGAGAAATCGACGAAGCCACGCTGCAAAAGATCGCCGACATCACCAAGGCCAAATACTTTCGGGCCACTGATCTTCAGAGCCTGGAGGAAACGTACCGGGCCATTGACGAGATGGAGAAGACGAAGATCGAGCTCGACCAATACACACGCTACGAAGAACGGTTCGCGGGTTTCGTGATCCTGGGCCTCCTGTGCCTGGGCCTGGAAACGCTGCTGGGGTCCACCCGTCTCGGGAGGCTGCCGTGAACTGGGGCAACGTGAATCTGCTGTATTGGCTGCCGCTGGCGATACCGCTGATGTGGGGTCTGGGGGCGCTGCTGCGCCGCCGGCGCCTTGCCCTGGAGCAGCTTGTCGCGCCCGCGATGCTGCCGGTGCTCGCGCCCCACTGGAACCCGGCGCGCGCGTCGATCCGCCTGCTCCTGCGAATGCTGGCGCTGACGCTGCTGGTCGTTGCGCTGGCCCGTCCGCAATGGGGCTTCCATTGGGAGGAGGTCCGCCGCCAGGGCCTGGATCTGATGGTTGTCCTCGACACCTCCCGTTCGATGATGGCCTCGGACATCAAGCCCTCGCGCCTGCAACAGGCCAAATGGGGAGTGCGCGACCTGCTGCGCAACCTGCGCGGCGACCGAGTCGGCCTGGTGCCCTTTGCGGGCTCCTCCCTGCTGCAGTGCCCGCTCACGATCGATTATGCCGCCTTCACGATGACGCTCGACGACCTGTATTCCGGCATCATCCCGCGCGGCGGCACGGCCATCGAGCAGGCCCTGCGCCAGGCCATCGAATCCTTCCCCGCGGACGGCACCGCCGATCGCGTCATTCTGCTGATCACCGACGGGGAAGACCATGAAGGCGATCCCCTGGACCTCATCCCCGCACTGAAGGAGAAGAACATCCGCGTCTACACCATCGGGATCGGCACGCTCGAAGGCGAGATGGTTCCGGGCGCGGACGGCCAAGGCGCTTATTTCAAGGATCGCCAGGGCCAGATCGTCAAAACCGCTTTGAAGGAAGACGTGCTCCAGAAACTCGCCCTGGCCACCGGCGGCACCTACGTGCGTTCCGCGCCCGGCGACACCGGCCTCGCCCGCGTTTTCAACGAAAGCATCACCAATCTCAAGCGCTCCGAGCAGGAAAGCCGCACGGCCAAGATTTTCGAAGAGCGCTTTGTCTGGGCGATTGCCGCGGCCCTCCTGCTGCTGGCAGGAGAAGCCCTGCTGTCCGACCGGCGAAAAAAACCCGCGGAGGCGGGGGCATGAAAAATCGCAATATCCAATATCCAATGTCCAATATCCAATGTCCAAATGAACCGCCGAGGAATAGGGTTCAGGGTTTAGGGTTCAGAAAAAGGGGTCAGTCCTATGATTTAATGTTTTGCCTTTGGCTGGCCCTCTGGACCGCGGGAGCGAGCGCCGAACCAACGGCCCGGGACTCGTTCGATGCGGGGCGACGGGCGCTGGCCGCGAGCAACTATCCGGCCGCCCGCGATTCGTTTCTCGAGGCTGCGGCCGCGGCACCGGCCGAGAAGCTTGATCCGTCCGCTGCGTTCTACAACGCGGGCCTATCGGCCTATGCCGCGGGCGACATGGAGTCCGCCGCCGACGCCTTTGCCCGCGCGACCAGCGGGGCCGACCTCGGCTTGCAGTCTCAAGCCTTTTATAATCGCGGCAACGCCCTGTTCCACCAGGTGGGCGTCCCCTCCGGGGCGATGGCGGCGATGCCCCTGCCCGCGATGTCCACGCAGGCCCTCGACACCGCCGCGGCGTCCATCGGCGAGGCCGTCCAGATGTACGAAAACGCCATTGCCCTCGATCCCGCGGACGAGGATGCCAAGGCAAACTACGAACTGGCCATCCTGAAGCAGCAGCAGATCCAGCAGCAGCAGCAACAACAACAGGAACAACAACAGCAGGAACAGCAAAAACAGGATCAGGAAGAATCCCAAGCGCAGCAAGACCAGCCCCAGCAGGAGGAACAAAAAGAGGAACAGCCGCAGCCCCAGCCCCAGCAGGCCGAACAAACCCAGGAACAAGAGCAACAGCAGGCGCAGCCGGAGGAATCCTCCGAGGAAATGACGCCCGAGGAAGCCGCGATGATGCTCGACGCCATGAAGGCGCAGGAGCAGTCCCAGCGCGATCGGCTGCATCCCTTCTTCGGGCGGCCTGTTCCCGTCGATAAAGACTGGTAGGAGAACCCGTTTTCCCGCAAAGAACGCCACGACCGCCAAGAAGTGGTTGGATGAGTGCTATCCATTCACTATGATCCGTGATGTTCCTCCCCCATGAAACTGAATCGCAAAAACACTGGTCGGCCGACACGAAGGAAGATCGTGGCGTCCTGCGCGAGAGGAATATTTCTGGTTTCCGTTTTTGCGTTCGCGCCGGTCGCCCGCGCCGCAGACGTGACGTTCGACGTGCAGCCGCGGCTGCTGAATCTGGGCGAGGCCGCGCAGGCCACGCTAACCTTTCATGGCGTACGGTCCGCGCCGCACGTCGATTTCCCGTCCATTCCGGGGTTGCAGATCACGGGCACGGGCCAGCAGATGCAATTCGGCACGGGCGGCTCGCAGGTCAGCCTGACCTACAACCTGTTTGCCCAGCGGCCCGGTTCCTACACCATCGGCCCGTACGAACTCGAATACAACGGCGAAACCATCCAAATCCCGGCCGTCACCCTCGAGGTGCGCGCGCGCGCCGGGAACCCCGATTCGTCCGCGCAGGAAATGATTTTTGCCCGGCTCGTCCTGCCGGAGCATCCGCCGTTCATCCACCAGGTTTTCGACCTGGTCCTGGGCCTGTATTTTCTGCCCGATGTCGAATTGACCCGGGATGTGAACCTGCTCGGGGGCCTCCCGGAATCCGGGTTCGTGATCGGCAACTTTGAAGAACTCCAGACAATACGCGAAGAAGTCCAGGGGCAACTCTACAACGTGCGCCGCTTCCGCGCGCGGGCCCGGGCGCTGACGGCCGGCACTTTTGCTCTCCAGCCCGCCCTGCGGGTCGGCGTGGTGGACCGGAATCAGCCACGGCGCCGCGATCCCTTCGGCGGATTTTTCAACGATCCCTTTTTTGGCGGGCCGTCGGCCACCCCGGTAAACGTGGCGATTCCGGAATCCCGCCTGACGATCCGTTCCATACCCGATGCCGGCCGGCCGGCCGATTTCAGCGGGGCGGTCGGGCAGTTTCAGTTCATGATGGATGTCCGGCCGCGTGAACTGACGGTCGGGGAACCGATCACGGTGACGCTGCGCCTGCAGGGCAGCGGGAACATCGCGGCCGCGCTTCCGCCCGCCTACCGGGACCATGACCTGTTCAAAGCGTACGAAGCCCGCCAGGTCGGCGACACCCCCGCGGCGGCAGCCGAGGCGGGCATCAAAATCTTCGAGCAGGTGGTGATTCCGCGCTCCGTGGAACTGCGGGAACTGCCTGTCCTGCAATTTTCCTACTTCGATCCGGGGGTGGCCGAGTATCGAACCGTCTCGGCCGGACCGTTCCCCATGACCGTGCTGCCCTCTGAAAACGGCGCGGACGCCCTGCTGCTGCAGGTGCCCGGCAGTCCGGCTGGTGGCGGGCAATCGCTGATCCTCGGCCACGACATTGTTTATTTGAAACCCGCGCCGGCCCGGTGGCGAACCGGCCCGAGCGACGACGCCGCCCGGCCGCTATGGCTTGGGCTGCATGCAGCGGCGCCCTGCGCGCTGGCGGCGCTGTTCTTCGCTACCCGGCGCCGCAACCGCCTGGCGACGGATATTGCCCTCGCCCGCCGGCAGAAGGCCCCGCGCAGCGCCCGGGCCAATCTGCACAAGGCGGAAGCCGTTCTGCGGGCCGCAGGATCTCCCCAGCAGGTGTTTGAACCCCTGGCTGCCGCCGTGGCCGCCTATTTCGGCCATCGCCTCAACCTGCCCCCGGGCGCCGTGGATGCGCCTCTTATCCTGGGACGGTTGCAGACGGCGCAGACGGACGAAGCAGCCATGACCCAATGGCGCGCGTTCTTTGCGCTATCCGACCAGGTCCGATATGCGTCCGCAGCGGAATTGTCCCGCGCAGAGATGGAATCATGGATTTCCTCGGTGGCTGCCCTCCTGCGAAAGGCGGAAAGGGTGAAGCTGTGAGAACAAGAAGTCAGAATTCAGAAGTCAGAATTCAGAAGCGATTGGTCTGTTTGCTGGCATTTATTCTTCTGGCGACGGGGGCGCTGGCGGCGCAAGAAGACGAAACGCGCCATGCGCGCATGTTTGCCGAAGCGGCGAAGGCGTATGACGAAAACCGGCTGGCCGAAGCGATTGCCGGCTGGAACCAACTGGCGGATACGGGCCAGGCGCTGCCCGAAGTGCTGTTCAACCTGGGCAACGCCTATTACCGCAACGGGCAGGTGGGGCCGGCGATCCGGGCCTATCGGCAGGCGCAACGGCAGGCGCCGCGCGACCCGGACATCCGCGCCAACCTGGGCTTTGCCGCACAGACCGCGGGCAGCCCGCTGCCCGCGCGCAAGCCGGTCGCCGCACTGTTGCTGGATTTCAGCCCGGCCGAGTGGCGGGGTGTCGCGGTTGCATGCTACTGGGGCTTGTTTGCCGCTTTTGCGGCCTGGATTCTTTGGCCCCGGCAGCGTTTGGCTGCACGTCTGGCCACTGCGGCCTTCGCCCTGTGTCTGCTGGTGGCGCTGACGGGATTATGGCTGCACCGGGACCTCCGCAAAACCCCGGAAGGCGTCGTGATGCTGGCCGGCCAGAAGGTCCTTTCGAGCCCATTGGAAACCGCCACGCCGCTATTGGCGATCCCCGAAGGCGCCATCGTGCGCATGCTGGAAAAACGCGGCCCCTGGATCGAAATCCGCTATGAAGAGACCCGCGGCTGGCTCCCGGCGGAAACGGTGGCGGCGGTTCTGCCCGAGACTCCTTCGTATTCCGCCGCCGGGCCAGCCGGACGGACCGGAATTGATATTCCAGGCTAGACCGCTGATTTGTTAACCGTCGGAGGCGGCGGCCGGCTGGTTCCCGAGGTAGGCAAACGCGCTTTGACGACCACCGGGCCAATAGAGACCGCGCCGGTGATTGGACACATTATCCGGATGGATGGTCTGGCACCAGAGCGGGCGGGCCGAACGATAGACCACGGGGGCCAGTTTTCCCAGGTTGGCCGGATCCGCCCCCACGACGGTGGCAGGGCATTCCGGCGCCGAAACAAAGCTGACAAAGGGATTCGCTTTGTCGCGCACCAGATAGAACCGGCCTTGGCACTCGCAACAGCCGAGCGGAAAGCTGATAAAGAAGCCCTTGGCCAGATCCACCGCTCCCAGCCGCGCGCGGGCGAGTTCCTGCACATGTTCGACCATCCGGGGATGCAGCGCGTCGTCGTTGTCCAGGCCGGTCGTGATGCGCACCTTCTCCGGCGCTTCGCGGCGGCGGATTTCCGCCAGCGCAGTCGCCTCGTCGAATTGCGAACAGTAGACCGGACGCAGACAGTCATAGTGCACGCAGAGAGCGGCCATCTTCTCCTTGAAGGCCACGGGGGTCGCCCAATCCATGAACACCAGCCACTGGAAGGCGCCTTCGGTCTGCTGATCAACAGACGGCAGGCACACCCGCTCGAACAAGTGGAAGCGGCGGGCGAGCCAGGCTTCGTCCAGCCCGGACGGCGCGGACGCCGGAACGGATTTCAGGGGTACGTTGAACCGCGTCAGGATGAAATGCGCGAACGGATTCATGACCTCGGCATCATGCCACGCACGCTTTGCCGCAAACAAGCGCGATTTGGCCGTTTCAGCGCTGCCGGGCGAGCAGGGCCAGGAACAAAGGCCCGCCCAAGACGGCGGTCAAGGCGCCCACGGGCACTTCCAGGGGGGCGGCGGCCCAGCGTCCAAGGGCATCGCAGGCGGCCAGCAATGCGCCTCCCATCAAGAACGAACCCGGCATGACCAGGCACATATCGGGGCCAATGAGCCGCCGCACGGCGTGGGGCGCCAGCAGACCGATAAACCCGACGGGACCGGCCACTGCCGCCACGCCGGCGGATGCAAGGCCCGCTCCAATGGCGATTCGGCGGCGGAGGAGAGGAACCTCGACACCCTGACCGGCGGCCATCTCTTCGCCCAAACTCAACGGATTGCAATCACGCGCCGCCGCGCCCAGAATGATCATGCCGGGAACCGCCAGCAGAGCCAGCGCGCCCACGGAACGCCAATCGGCCGCATCGAGACCGCCGAGCAACCAGCGATGAAAGCCCGCCAGTTTATCGGGTGCGATGAAGCCGCCGGCCACCATGATGATGCCGCCGCAGACGACCCCGATCGTCACACCCGCCAGCAGCAAGGTCTGCACGCCGGTTCCGCCGGGGCGGCGCGCCAGCGCCAAGACAAGCCCCACCGCGGCCCCGGCACCAAGCAGCGCCAGCGCCTGGGAGGTGTTGAAGGGTCCCAGGGCCATCCACAAACACGGACAGACGCGGGCGCAGAACGCGCCGAGGCTGGCTCCGCCCGCAATCCCCAGCGTCCACGGTTCCGCCAACGGATTCCGGAACATCACTTGCAAGGCCGCCCCGGCCATCGCCAGCGCTCCCCCGGCCACCAGCCCCAGCAACACGCGCGGAAGGCGAATTTGAAAGAAAATCAGGCCATCGGGAGTTTTCTCCCCGGCCACAAAGGCCCGAATGGCATTCCAATCGACTTTTTCGGCCCCGATCCACGGCGAAATGGCCAAAATCAGCAAAAAAAGGCCTAAAACAGGCAATATTTTGGCATATTTTGTCATTTTTTAGCCAAAACGAGCATTTTTTGCGTTTCCGGATGCCGGAGGACTTCGATATTGGCGCCATAGACCGTCACAAGCGTGTTGGCGTTCAAAATCCGGTCGGGAACGCCATCGGCTGCGATTTTTCCGTCATGCAACAAGATCATGCGGTCGCAGAAGAGCGCCGCGAGATGCAGGTCGTGCAGCACCGCGATCACGCGCAGCCCCCGGGCGGCGCGCCGGGCGAGGATGTTCATGACCGCGGCGGCGTGGTGCAGATCGAGCGACTGGGTCGGCTCGTCGAGCAGCAGGATTTCCGGTTCCTGCGCGAGGGCGGATGCGAGCCAGACGCGCCGGCGTTCGCCCCCGGAGAGATGCGAGAGCGGCCGCGACCGCATCGTGTCCAAGCCCACTTCCGCGAGGGCGCGCGCCACGGCATCGCGGTCGCCGGGATTGGACATTTCCAGAACGCCGCCATGTGCATGGCGCCCCATGGCGGCCACCTGGGCGACGGTGTAATCGAACAAGGCGGGACATTCCTGCGGCAAATAGCCGAGCCGGCGGGCGAGCGCGGGGCGCCGCATTTTCGCCACCGGCCGCCCGTTCAATTCCACCATGCCCGCCCCCGGCACGAGCAGGCCCGCCGCCACTTTCAGCAGCGTGCTCTTGCCGGAACCGTTGGGACCTACGATGGCGCATATCGGCTCGCCACCGAAGGCCAGCGCGGGGATTTCCAAGGCCCAGGCGGCCGGTTCATAGGCGAAACGGAGATGATGAAGCGCAAGCTGGCTGGAAGAAGACATCCGTATTCAATGTTCAATACTCAATGATCAATCATCAAGTGAACAGCCGGTTGAACATAGGGTTTTCAAGGTTCAGCTTTGGGGGTTACGGCCAGCTTGATGTGGATGTCGCGCAGTTGCTTCTCGTCCACGGCGGACGGGGCGTTCATCATGACATCCAGCGCCTTCTGCGTTTTGGGGAAGGCAATCACGTCGCGGATACTTTGGCGGCCCGCCAGCAGCATGACGAGGCGATCGGCACCAATGGCGAGTCCGCCGTGGGGCGGCGCGCCGTATTCCAGTGCGCGGAGGAGATGCCGGAAGCGTTCCTGCACTTCGGCTTCGGGCAGACCCAGGATTTTGAACATCCGGGCCTGGAATTCCGGGTCGTGAATCCGGATGCTTCCGCCGCCCAGCTCGGTGCCGTTGAGCACGATGTCGTAGGCCTGCGCCCGCACCTGCTCGGGCTCGGAATCCAGCAGGGGCAGATCCTCGGGCACCGGCGCCGTGAAGGGGTGGTGCACGCTGACCAGCCGGCCTTCCTCGCTGCGCTCGAACAAGGGAAACCCGGTGACCCAGGTAAACCGGAACTGGTCCGGGGCAATCACGCCGGCGTGCGCGCCGGCCAGCAGCCGGAGGCGGCCCAGCACCGGCAGGACCTTGTCCGCATGGTCCGCGCCAAAGAGCACGAGATCACCGGGTTGGATGTCCAGCGCAGCTTGCAGCGCCGTTTTTTCCGCTTCGCTGAAAAATTTGACGATCGGCGACTTCCAGGTACCGTCTTGTTGCACGCGGATGTAGGCCAAGCCCCCCAGCCCGCCCTCTTTTGCCAGCCCCGTCCAGTCTTCCTCGACCATTTTAATCGGCGCCTGGAACAGGCCCTTGGCGTTGATGGCCTTGACGGCGCCCCCGTTTTCCAGCGCACGGGCAAACACCTTGAACTGCGTGCCATGGAACACCTGCGCCAGGTCCACGATCTCCATGCCGAAGCGCAGGTCGGGCTTGTCGGTGCCAAACCGGTCCATGGCCTCGCGCCAGGTCATGCGAGGCAACGGCAACGCCGGAACGGGATGGCCGGCCTCCTGCATGACCCGCGCGATGAGACCATCCACGACCGCGATGATGTCCTCGACCGTGACGAACGACATTTCGAGATCGATCTGGGTGAATTCCGGCTGGCGATCGGCACGCAGATCTTCATCGCGGAAGCACCGGGCAATCTGGAAGTAGCGGTCCAGGCCGGCCATCATCAGGAGCTGTTTGTACTGCTGCGGGGCCTGGGGCAGCGCGAAAAACAGGCCCGGGCACAGGCGGCTGGGCACCAGGTAATCGCGGGCGCCTTCGGGAGTGCTTTTGGTCAGGACCGGGGTCTCGATTTCGACAAATTGCTGCTCGTCGAAATAGTTCCGGGCGGCCTGGAGGACGCGGTGCCGAAGCAGCAGGGCCTGCTGCATGGAGCCGCGGCGGAGATCCAGATAACGGAATTCCAGCCGCAGGTCTTCGCCGACGTGTTCCGCGCCGCGGTCTTCGAGCGGGAACGGCGGGGTGTGGGCCTTGTTGAGCACGGTAATGGAACGGGAGCGGACCTCGATGGTCCCCGTGGCCATGTGGGGATTGACCATGTCGGCAGGCCGCAGCCGCACCTCGCCGCTGATCTGCACGACATATTCGCTGCGGCAGGCCTGCGCGGTGTCCCAAGCCGCCTGCGAGTCCCGCGGATCGAACACGCACTGGGTCACGCCATAGCGGTCGCGCAAATCAATAAACACCAATCCGCCGTGGTCGCGCACGCTGTCCACCCAGCCGCACAGTTGCACCGGCGTCCCCGCTTCCGCGGATCGCAGCTGGCCGCAGGTATGTGTCCGCATCTTCATGGCTCTGTATCCTTCCTGAATAATGACGAGCCGCGAATTTACGCGAGCCCGGCCCCCGGCGCAATTCTTTCCCGCGCGACCGGGAGATCAGAATCTATCCGACCCGAATCGCAGCCGACTGGCCGGCGGGGACGGCGGGGGTGGATCGTCCAGGCTCTGGGGCGGCTGGCGCTGGCCAAAGAGGCGGTGCCACTGGGCCACGGTGAGCACGATCCCGGCCAGCAGGGCCAGCAGGGCCAGCAACCACAAGAACAGCAGCAGCGGAGTTGGATCTGTGGGATAATCCCGGTTGGCATCCAGAACCACGCCGGTCAGCAGTCCCACCAGCGCGACAACCAGCAGAACCATCTGGATCTGCTGGCAGACCAGATAGGCCATGGCGAACCGGGGTACCGCAGTGGGATCGGGCCCAACCCGTTCCTGCAGGATACGCCCCGCTGGATACAGCAGCAGAAGCAGCGCCAACAGCAGCGGCGGAAACAGACCGCCCAGTTCGAGAATCGTCCGCCCGAACACAATCCACAGCAGAAGGGGACAGAGGATCACGAACAGGTAGCGGATCAGAAAGTGGGTGGTGGAATAGCCGCGCAGGTACCGGCGGCCCGCCCGGCGCCACATCCCCGCCAGAACCGCCAGGCCGCCAAGCGCCAACCCACCGGCGACCCACACGCTCCAGGGCGGTGCATCCGGCGCCGCGGCGGCAAACAGCAGCAGCACCAGACCCAGCGGCACGAGCCCCAGCGCCAGGGTTTGCCGCATCTGGACATCCGCCAGGGCCGTCTCGGCGCCCAGCGATGGAAACAACGGCCCACGCGCCTTCATTTCCGCCAGAAGGCCGGCATGAAAACCGCCAGCACCGTGTAGAGTTCCAGGCGGCCGATCAGCATCAGCGCAATCAGGATCGCCTGACCCGCCTCGGGCACGCTCGCATAGTTGCAGGCAGGACCCACGGCCGCGAAGCCCGGCCCTGCATTGGCCATGCAGGTAATGGCCGATGTTGCCGCGGTCTCGATGTCCGCCGTAAACGGAATCATCGCCAGCACCCCCGCCAGGGTGACCACCCCGAACAAGGCGATGAACGAAACAATCGCCAGCAGCAGTTCGTCATCAAGCGATTTCCGCCCGAGTCGAACGGGAATGACAGCCTGGGGCTGCATGAAAAGGCGGATTTCGCGGAAGATGGATTTAACCATGACATGCACCCGTCCGGCCTTCAGGCCGCCCGCGGTCGAACCCGCGCAACCGCCCATCAGCATCAGCAGCACCAGCATCGTCTTGAGCAGGGCGGGCCATTGGTCGTAGTCGGCCGTGGCAAATCCAGTGGTGGTCATGAGGCTGGCGCAGGTGAAACCCACTTGCCGCAGTGCACCGCTCCACTCCAGTCCAGACGCTGCCCGCGCCTGGTGAAGTCCGATGGTACCGGCCAGGGTGGCGACAATGAAGACGGCCAGAAAGAAGCGCATTTCGGCATCCCGCCACCACGCGGAAAACTCGCCGCGCAGCAGGCGGTAATGCAAGGCAAAGTTGATGCCGGCCAGCAACATGAAAACAATGAGCACCGTCTCCACATAAACGCTTTGGAAAGCTCCCACGCTGGCCGTCCGGGTCGAAAACCCCCCGCTGGACACTGTCGTGAAGGCGTGGCAGACGGCATCGAACCAGGTCACGCCCCCCAGTCGCAGCAGAATAATCAAGGCCACGATCAGCAGCAAGTAGACCCCCCACAGCATCTTGGCGGTGGACGCCACCCGCGGTTCGATGCGGTCTTTGGAGGGGCCAGGCATTTCCGCCCGATATAGCTGCATGCCCCCCGCCCCCGCAAACGGCAGGATCGCCACGACCAGGATCAGCACGCCCATGCCGCCGATCAACTGGCTCATCGACCGCCAGAGCAGCAGCCCCTTGGGAACGTTTTCCAGGACTGGAATGACCGAAGCCCCGGTGGTCGTCATGCCCGACACCGTTTCAAACAGCGCCGCCACTGGCGAGGTGATGACGCCAGAAAGCAGGAACGGCGCCGAACCGGCCAGCCCGGCCAGCAACCAGCCGAAGGCGACCACGCCGAGCCCGTCCCGACGAGACAATTCCTGTTCGTTCCGCGTCGGGAGCCATAACAGGACGGCTGCGCCCACCGTTCCCGCTGCGGAATACCCCAAGGCCGACCACACCCTTGCCGACTCCCCGTGCAGAAAGGACACGAGACCGCAGACCCCCATCAGCAGACCCACTACGCCCAGCAGCCAGGCAATCACGTGGAAGACGGGTTTAAAATTCATCGGCTGCCCCTTCAGGCCGTGAACAGCGGTTCCATTTTGGGAACCGCGGCCGGCAGGCAATAAACCACCACCCGGTCGCCGGCGGACAACAGCAGATCGCCGGTGGGCGTTTGCACCTGGGCCTTCCGCAAGGTGGTTACAATGATGACACCATCGGGAATTTTCAGGTCCTTGATGGCCTTGCCCGCCCATTTATGCTTCGCGGACAGCCGCAACTCGATGAGTTCCCCGGGCAGGCGCGCCAGAATCGCCGCCGCCTGCACATTCTTGCCGCGCACAAAATGCAGGATGGAATTGACCATCGCCAGGCGCGGATCCACGATCCGGTCCAGCAGGCGTAGTTGGTTGATGATGCCGATGTATTCCCTCTTGCCCACCTGGGCGGCGGTGAACCGCGCCCCGTATTTTTCCGCCACCAGGCAACCGATGATATTGTGCTCGTCGCTGCCCGTGGCCGCCACGTAGGCCATGTCTTCGGCCTCGCCGATGCCCGCCAAGGTCTCCTGATCCAGGGCATCGCCCTTGATCACCAGGGTGCGGTTGAGCTGGGCGGAACAGAAATCCGCCCGCTCCTCATCCTGTTCGATCAGCACAATCTGCATGCGGGTATGCTCGAGCATCCTGGCCAGTTGCAGGCCCAATTCGCCCCCGCCTGCGATCACCACGCGCTGGAAACGCTTCTGCTCCGGCCAGGCCCATTGCATGAAATCCGCCACGGCCTCTGTTTCACCCGCGAAATAGACCTCATCACCAACCAGGAAGGTCGTATCGCCGTGCGGAGTCATGATCTGGTCTCCGCGAACTACCGCAGTGAAACGGATTTTCTGCAGCCACTCCCGATTCGAAAAGTTCTTCAACGAGTTGCCCAGGAGGGGACTGTCCATATGAACGGACATGCCTACAACCATGACCCGTTCATCCAGCAGGTCCGCCACCTCGATGGTGCCGGGCAGCCGCAAGACGTTGTACAGGTCCCGGGCGTATTCATCATACTGGTTCACCAGCAAATCCACGCCCAAGGATCGAAAGTCGATGTGACGGCTGGTAGAGTAAGAAGAAGATGACACCCGTGCGACCGTTCGGCCCACTCCCCGGGCACGGGCAAAGATACAGGCCAGCAGATTGGTGTCATCACGGTCCGTGACTGCCACAACCATATCCGCCCGTTCGACATCGGCCTCTTCCAGAACGGCTGGATCGGCACCATTTCCATGAACCGTCATCAGGTCCAAATGGGCATCCAATTCGGCCAAAGCCTCGGAGGAGGAGTCAATCACCACCACGTCGTGTTCATCCGCACAAAACTTTTCGGCCAAATGGGCCCCGGTCTGGTCACCGCCTATGATCACAATGCGCATGTCAACATCCGCCTAATCTCAAAAACCAATCATTATCCAATTCCCCCCCCCTTGCAAGGGAGAACCCGCGCCCGCCAGAGCCATGTCCAATCAAATCAGATTTCCGCAAGTAACAGCCGAGTGACGTATTTTCCCTTCGATAATCCAGGATCCAAACCGAGTACTATAAATCAGTATTAATTAATCATGGTTTTTATAACATACTCATGTGGAATGTGGTAAATTATATACAATAAAATATATATAAATCATTATTAATTAAGTGTGATTGTTGTTTATAGCCCCACGAATCTGACTGGATCTGAGACCGAACATATGGATTGGGATGGATGTGATTGGGCCTACGAATCCCCCGGGCACATGCTGAACATCTCCCGGAGTTGATGGAATCGAGTCAACAACCAGGAGTCAGAATAATGCAATCCATTGAAGGAATTCGCTTTATGTAATATTTTTTAACAATTCAGAATACGATAGGCTGCAATACCGCGCTGCGCAAAGCTGTTTCGTATGTAGCTCATTGGAAAGCCAAACGGACACGCCTCCCCAGCGATTCAACTTGGCACGAACCGCTCATGGGGATTGTCGCGCGGTCCCTCCAGCAGGATGTGACCTGTTGATCAGGACGGATCCACCTTGGCGGAATCCTGGTTTTCCTGATATTTTGCCCACATGAAGCATGCTCATGCCCGCAAGGCTGATTTCGTATTTTCCTGGCCGAGCAGTCCCCTTCATATCGTGCTGGTCCAACCGGAAATCCCCCCCAACACCGGCAACATCGCACGTCTGTGTGCAGCCACGGGCAGTCGGCTCCATCTCATCGAACCGCTCGGCTTCAAGATCACGGATTCCCGCCTGCGGCGAGCGGGCCTCGATTACTGGCCATCCGTCCAGGTTCAGGTTCATCCCTCCTGGCCGGCCTTGCTCGAAGCCCTGCGGCCCGGGCGGTTTTTTCTCTACAGCACCGGCAGTTCTCGTCCGTATACCCAGGTGGCCTATCGGTCTGGTGACGTGCTCGTATTTGGCTGCGAGACCAAAGGCCTACCCGAGGATCTACTGGCCACATTTCCCCGCGCCGTTTTGGGCATCCCAATCCGGACCGACCACGTCCGGTCTCTCAACCTTTCCAGCGCCGTCGCCGTGGTTGTTTATGAAGCCCTGCGTCAGATCGATGCCGGCTCCGCCTGACCGGACCAGATGGCCACGCGCGCCAAAAGACATAGAGTGCCCACCCTGAAGAGTCCATTCAGGCTGGGTGATGTCGCTGCGACCGACGGCAGCTTGCTGCCGGCAATTCCGTCACGAAAACACACCTCGGGATCCGACCAACTCGAACCAAGGAGCATGCCATGGCCAGTCCGAAAAAAGTGGAAATCCAGGAAGAATTGATATCCCGTGCCCTGCCGATGGCGGCCATGGTGGCGGTCCAGCCCGGAGCGGTCGTCAGCCGTACCCTCATCGGCAAAAAGTCCGGCACGGTGACCCTGTTCGCCTTTGACAAAGGTCAAGGCCTGAGCACCCATTCCGCGCCTTACGATGCCATGGTCTGGATCCTCGCCGGGGCGGTGAAAATCACCATTGACGGCAAAGATCTGCGCGCCAAAACGGGCGACATGGTCATCATGCCCGCCAACCTTCCCCACGCCCTTCATGCCGTTCAGCCATTCAAAATGGCATTGGTGATGATCAAGGAAAAGTAGACGCGTACGGCTGATTTTTTCCCCGCACCGGGGATGATGTCAGGGGGTTGTCGCCGGTTCCCGCGGGACCGCCCGGCGGTGCTGTTCGTCCACTCGATCCACATAGCGGTGAATGCGGGTGCGGGGCAAGGCCTGGTCTTCGGGACCTGGTTCATCGAACGCGGATGACGCCGGCGCATCGTAGGCATCCACGTACCGCTTGCGAGCCTGGTGATGTTCCAGGAACTCTTGATGGGCACGTTCCGCGCGCAGCCAGAGTTGGTTCAATGCCAGAACCCAGGTGACATCGTCGGGCGGCCGGTTTTGGGCCGGTTCTTTCTTGCCGGGTTTCCACCACGGTGTTTTTTCCGCCGGGGGAACCGTCAGATGATCAAAGAATGACGCATAGGAAGCCAGCACGCCCTGCAACACCGGCGGAGCCCCAAGCTTGAGGCTTTGCACCTGCAGGGACAAGGCGGCCGCGACCGCCAGCGTCCAGGGTTGGCCGCGGTATTCGATCAGGTCGCGCGCAAACAATTCCCGCGGCACATCGGCGGGAATGTCGGAACCCAGATCCCGTGGCCGGAAGTTCAGCCCATCCAGGAGTTGGTCCTCGATCTGCAGCCCGCGATCACTCCAGGCCTCGACACTTCGGCTGCGCGCACTCGCCAGCAGGAACGTCCGCCAGGCTTCTTCGGGATGACGGTCCCGCAAGGCCGGGCTGGTGTTGCGCAGCCAGGCCGCATCGATGGCCTGGCGCGTTCCCACGGCTTTGAACAGCCGGGCCCACGTGTTCAGATCCCCATCCGGCAGGAGGAATTCGACCGCAGCGGCAGCATAGGCTTTTTCGCGCCAGCGGCCCGGCGGCAGGACCTCCTGCTTGATCACCGTGGCCAGGGGCATGGGGCGGCCGTCGGCCAGTTCGCGGGCGATCCAATCCCGGTTGCGGGAGCGCAGGGCGGCCTGCGTATTTTGAACCAGGCCGACGGAGATCCACTCGGGCACGCCGGGGCCCATGCCCGCGCGCTGGGCCGCGGGAGTGTATTCGGCGGCGTAGCGGTTCAAAACCAGCCAGCCGGCGGCCTCCAGCAGATCTTCCCCATCGAGGCGAAGCGAACCGGGAACGACGAGCCGCTGATAGAAGCGCCCATCGTCCCAGCCCTGCATCTTGAGCACCTCCTGGTCGGCGGAGGATGCACTCTGCACCATCACGCCGAGCATCCGGCCGGGCGCTCCCGGCAACGGCATGCCGGTCAGCGACTCGATTCGGCCCGCCAGCTCGGAGAGCTTGCCGGCCAGCACCAGGTTTTCGGCGGATGTCATGCCCGACACCCGGAACCGGCGGTCCGCGCTGGAAACCGGCGACCGGCCGCTCCGTGGCACGGGCAGGTCCTGGCCCGGCGCGATTGAGGTGATGGCCATCCCCAGCAGGACCCCCAGACTGGCGCGCACGAAACGCATGGCTAGATCGGGCGGAACCGGATGCGCCGGGGCTGGTCCGCCGCCTCTCCCAGCCGCCGCCGGCGCTGTTCATGGTAGCCCTCGAAATTGCCCTCGAACCAGGTCACCGTGCCATCGTCCTCGAAGGCGAGGATGTGGGTGGCGATGCGGTCGAGGAACCACCGGTCGTGGCTCACGACCACGGCACAGCCGCCGAACGACTGGATGCCCTCCTCCAGGGCGCGCAGGGTCGTCACGTCGAGGTCGTTGGTCGGTTCGTCGAGCAGCAGCAGGTTGCCGCCGCGCCGCAGGAGCTTGGCCAGATGCACGCGGTTGCGTTCGCCGCCCGACAGTTCCCCGACTTTTTTCTGCTGGTCGGCGCCGCGGAAATTGAAGCGGGTGCAATAGGCGCGCCCGTTCATCGGTTTGCCGCCCAGGTCCAGGGTCTCCTGGCCGCCCGTAATCTCCTCGTAGACCGACCGGCACGGGTCCAGGCTATCGCGGAACTGGTTCACGTAGGAGAGCACGACGGTGGGGCCGATTTCCAGCGTGCCGCCATCGGGCTGCTCTTCGCCGACGATCATCCGCAGCAGGGTGGTCTTGCCGGCGCCATTGGGACCGATCACGCCCACAATGCCGCCGCGCGGGAGGTTGAACGACACCTTGTCCATGATCAAACGCTGGCCATAGACCTTGCGCACATGATCGGCCCGCACGACCAGGTCGCCCAGCCGCGCGCCGGACGGGATCTGGATTTCGAGCACATCCTCGCGGGTGTCCACCTGCTGCGCGGCCAACTCCTCGTAGCGCGAGAGGCGCGCCTTGTTCTTGGACTGGCGGCCAGACGGATTCAGCCGGATCCACTCCAGTTCGCGCTGGAGCATTTTCTGGCGGGCGGCATTCTGCCGGGTTTGGGTCGCCGCCATCGCCTGCTTGGCCTCCAGCCATTTCTCGTAATTGCCCTTGAAGGGATAGCCGCGGCCGGCGTCCATTTCCAGGATCCATTCGGTCACATTGTTCAGGAAATACCGGTCATGGGTCACCACCACCAGGGTGCCGCTGAATTTTTTGAGATATTCCTCAAGCCAGGCCACGGTTTCCGCGTCGAGGTGGTTGGTCGGTTCGTCCAGCAGCAGCGCATCGGGATTCGACAGCAGCAGGCGGCACAAGGCGACGCGTCGTTTTTCACCGCCGGAGAGGGTGCGGACCTCCGCCTCCCCGGGCGGCAGGCGCAAGGCATCCATCGCCCGTTCGATCTGGCTGTCCAGGCTCCACAAATCGCGCGAATCGATCAGATCCTGGAGGCGACCGAGCTCATTGTTGACTTTTTCCGACTCCGCGTCGGAGAGCGCCTCGCCGAGGCGGCCGCAGAGTTCGTCGTAGCGGTCCAGGATGGCCTGGGCGGCGGCTGCGCCGGCGGCCACGTTGCCGGCCACATCCTTGGTTTCGTCCAACTGGGGTTCCTGCGGGAGGTAGCCGACCCGTACGCCGGGAGCCACCATACATTCCCCATGGTAATCTTTATCCAGCCCCGCGATGATCTTCAGCAGCGAAGACTTGCCGGCGCCGTTGCCGCCGATCACGCCAATCTTCGCGCCGAAGAAAAACGCGAGCGTGATGTCATCGAGCACCGTCAGGGAGTCATACTGGCGGGTCAGATGATTGAGGTTGAAGACGTATTCGCCGGCCATGGGTCGCTCCCGGTTGCGCAGGCCCGCTCAGGGCGCAGGCGCCACTTGCACGGTCACCGTGCGGTTCAAACGGCGGTTTTGGGGCGTATCGTTGGGATACGGGGCCTGAGCCGGTTCGCCTGTACGCGGCTCGAAGGTCAATCGCGGGTTAGCCCGGGTGAACTGGGCCAGATGCTCGAGGGCCGCGCGGGCGCGGGCGGCGGCCAAATCCGCGTTATTCTGGAACTGGGGCGTGGGCCGGCTCAACGGCACGTCGTCAGTATGACCGGTGACCACCACGCGGGCGCCGGACTGGAGAGTCTGCAACCGGCCTGCCAGCGTTTTCAAGGCCTTCATGCCCTCCACGGAAATCCGGTCGGTTGACACAAAGATGGGCGCAGTGAACTGGATATACACCTCTTGACCGCGGCGCGTCGCCTCCATCCCGGGCAGGTTCCACTCTTCGGCCGGCATCCCGGTCGCGGCCGGGGTTTGGGGAGCGGCCGGAGTCGATGGCTGGGCAGGCGAAGCCCCGGGCGTCGCTTCCACCGGAGTCACGGCGGCCACGGGACGAACGGCCGCGTCCGTCGCTTCTTTCAGGTCCAGCAATACCCCCGGGGTGGTTTTCACCCGCCGCGGACAGGCCGTCCAAAACGCAACCGCCGCCACGAGCACGATCAGCAGAATCACCAGGGAGACGTGCCGGCGATTCAATTCCACGCCGGAGAACCAGTCCCGCACATGCCGAAAGGAAAAGCGGCCCGGCAACGGGGTCCTCGGGCGAATGGCGGCGGACGGCGGCGCCGGGCGGCGGGGCCGGTGATAGATTCCCGTCCGCAATGGCGGGGTTGACGGACCCGGCGACGCCGGCACGACCTCCGCCCGCTGTCCGGACTCCGAAAGCGCCGCCCGGACATCCGCAACCACGTCCGGAGGCGTGCCGGGCGGCGGCAGCACCAATTCAACTTCCTGGCGCGGCGGCGGCGCGGTTTTCGGCGCGGAGACCGGGTGCTCCCGTTCGGACAGCGAGGCAAACAGGTCGAGTTGCTTGATATTCTGGCCCTTGATCTGGACTTTGCGGTTTTGCATCCGCCCCTGAATCATGTCCGAGAAGTCGCTCATCTGGAGTCCTCCGTTCCCGGGCCGGGCTTCCTCATCCTGCAACCACCAGGTTCACCATGCGCCCCGGAATGTAGATGCGTTTCCGGACCGTTTTCCCGGCCAGAAATGGCGCCGCCTCGGGACAGGCCAAGGCCGCGGCCAGCACGTCTTCCTCACCGGCCGCGACCGGCACATGGATGCGGCCGCGCACCCGGCCGTTCACCTGCACGGGAATTTCGAGCGTCTCTTCCTGGAGGTGCTCGGCGCTCCAGGCCGGCCACGGTTCCCGGGCCAGACTGTCCGGATGGCCGAGCCGATTCCACAATTCTTCCGCAAGATGCGGCGCGAAAGGCGCCAGGACCAGGACAAAGCGTTCCGCCTGGTCCCGGCGGACCGAGCCCACGCGATAGACGGCGTTGACGAACTCCATCATGGCCGCCACCGCCGTATTGAACTTCATGGACTCGATGTACTCGCCGGTCCGCTTGATCAGCCGGTGCAGTTCCCGTTCGATTTCCTCCGGCGCCTGTTCGGCCAGCAGCGGCAGGGCCCCCTCCTCGTCGCCGAGCACCATGCGCCAAACGCGGTTGAGGAACCGGTGCACGCCGGGCACGTCGCGCGTATTCCACGGCTTGGAACCCTCCAGGGGGCCGATGAACATCTCGTAGAGCCGCAGGGAATCGGCGCCATACTCCTGAACGATGCCGTCGGGAGTCACCACGTTTTTCAGGCTCTTCGACATTTTCTCGACGGATTCCGCCAGTTCCTCGCCGGTATCCACGTGGCGCGGCCGGTCCCCGCTGAGATCGACCTTGTCATAGCTGATGCACACGCCGCGGCGATCGCGGTATGCGAAACTCCGGATCATGCCCTGATTGAAGAGTCGGCCGAAGGGCTCGGGACCGGATACATGGCCGAGGTCATGCAGCACCTTGTGCCAGAAGCGGGCATACAGCAGGTGCAGGACGGCATGCTCGGCCCCTCCCACGTAGAGATCCACGCCATGGGGACTCATCCAGTATTTTTCCCGCTCCGGGTCGACGAAACGCGAAGCGTTGCGGGGATCGAGGAAGCGCAGGTAATACCAGCAAGACCCCGCCCACTGCGGCATGGCATTGAGTTCGCGCGTGGCCGGTCCGCCGCAGGCCGGACAGGTCGTGTCCGCCCACGCCTTGACCCGCCCCAGCGGCGGCCGGGGGGGTGCATCGGGATCGCTGGTTGTTTCCGGAGTAAAGTCGTCGAGCTCCGGCAGCCGCAGCGGCAGCTGGTCTTCGGGCAGGCCGACCGGGCCGCAGGACGAGCAGTGTACGATCGGGAACGGTTCGCCCCAGTACCACTGGCGGCTGAAAATCCAGTCGCGCAGTTTATAGTTCACGGCATACCGTCCGAGCCCCTTCGCCTCCAGGTCGGCCGTGATCCGTTTCTTGAACTCCGCGGTCGGCAATCCGTCATACGCCCCGGAATTGACGGCGATGCCGTCGCCGACAAAGCCGCGCCAGTCCTCTCCCGCGGGGGGTTGCACCACTTGGACGACGGGCAGACCGAATTTCTGCGCGAATTCGAAATCGCGCGTGTCGTGGGCGGGCACGGCCATGATGGCTCCGGTGCCGTACCCCATCATCACGTAGTCCGCCACCCAGACGGGAATCTTCTGCCCGTTGACCGGGTTGACGGCCAGGGCGCCTGAAAAGACGCCCGTCTTTTCCTTGCCCTCCGTCATGCGCTCGACCTCGGACTTTCGCGCCGCCGCGTTGACATAGGCCGCCACTTCCGCGCGCCGCTCGGGGGTCGTGATTTGCCCGACCAGGGGATGTTCCGGCGCCAGCACCATGTAGGTGGCCCCGTACAAGGTGTCCGGCCGCGTGGTGTAGACCCGAATGGCGGAATCGGCCCCGGCCACCGGGAACAGGACCTCGGCGCCTTCCGACTTCCCAATCCAGTTTCGCTGCATGAGCTTGATGGAGTCAGGCCAGTCCACCAGCTTCAGATCCTCCACCAGCCGATCCGCATAGGCCGTGATCCGCAGCATCCATTGCTTGAGGGCCCGCCGATAGACGGGATGATTGCCCCGGTCGGAGCGTCCTTCATTGGTGACTTCCTCGTTGGCCAGCACCGTACCCAGGGCGGGACACCAGTTCACCGGCACCTCGGCCATGTAGGCCAGGCGGCATCCATCCACCGCCCGGCGCAGTTCCTCCCCGGCCAGGCCCTGGGCGCGCAGTTTTTCCTCAAGCGTGGCGATCGGACGCGCCTTGCGCGCTCCGGGATCAAACCAGCTGTTGAACATCTGCAGGAAAATCCACTGTGTCCAGCGGTAATATTCGGGGTCCGTCGTCGCGATGCGGCGCGCCCAGTCGTAGGAGAAGCCCAGCATCTTGATCTGCCGCTCGATGTTGGCAATGTTGCGCTCGGTCGTGACCCGCGGATGGATGCCGTGTTCGACGGCGTACTGCTGTGCCGGCAGCCCGAACGAATCGTAGCCCATGGGGTGCAGGACGTTGAATCCCTTCATGCGCTTGTAACGCGCTACGATGTCCGTGGCCGTATAGCCGGAGGGATGCCCCACGTGCAGGCCATGTCCGCTGGGATACGGAAACATGTCCAGCACATAGAATTTGGGACGCGCGGGATCCACGTCGTCCGGAGTCCGGAACGTCTGGTTCCGCTCCCAGTACTGCTGCCACTTTTTTTCGATCTCGGAATGGGGATATGCCATGGAATTACCTCAAATCAGCCTGATTTCGCACTTTAGCCTCCCCCCTCCCCGCAATCAATGTTCGATTTCGCGCCGGCGAGTTCCGCCTCATGCGGCCGGCGGCCCGCCTACTATGGCTCCGGCCCGGGATCTGGCCGGGCAGCCACTTCCGCCACCGAATCCATCACCGGAGCGGCATCCGGTCCCGGATGGCACACCCGGTAAAGCATCCAAATCCCGATGACAATGAACAAGGTTCCGCCCAGGGCGTGAATGAGCCGCACGGTCAGCAGGCGCGACAGCACCCCGCCCAGCAACACCCCCAGGACTACGGATCCGACCAGCGCGGAGCTGGCCGCCCAAAACACCAGGCGCCGACCGTGCACCGCGCTTTGGAGCATTACCGCCAGCTGGGTCTTGTCGCCCAGCTCCGCCAGAAAGACGAGGACAAAGGTCGAGGCGAAAATTTTCCAATTCATGGCAGCTCCTTTTCCATCGGGAGGGCGCCATCCTGACACAGCCATCTTCTGGCCGCAAGCCGCTCAACTCTTTTCTTTCCTTCTCCCGCCTTCCTATCGTATCGTTTCTCATCCGGAGGTTGATTCATGGCCAATTGGTACTACGTGAACCCCCAAACCCGCGACAAAAGCGGTCCGCACGAGGAAGCCTTTGTCCGGACCAAATTCATTGCCGGCGAACTCGCGCCGTCGGCGCTGGTATGGCATGATGGCCTGGCCCATTGGATCCCCGCCAGCGAGGCCTTCGCCGCGCTGCAATCCCCCACCGGCACGGAAGGCCGGGTCTCCTTGCCCGACGGTCTGCGCGGCTGGATGACCTTCGTGGGCATCATGACCATTTTGAGCGCGATACTGCCCAGCCTGATGCTTTACGGCCTCCCCATCCTGCTGGCCGGGATAGCCCTGCTCGGGGCGCGCGCCGCCCTGGACCGCGCTCCGTTTGTCGCCCCGGACATGATTCCGTTCTTTGCCAAGCTCAAAACCTTCTTCTGCTGCTGGGGCTGGATGTACATCATCGGCATCTTTCTGGCGATCCTGCTTCTGCTGATCTACGTCGCGCTCTCGTTCTGGGCGGTCTCGGCCGACCCCGCGCAGCTTCCCCGCTTTTTCACCCCCTGACCCCGCATGGCCTTCTCGCCCGAGGAACGGAAACGCTACTGCCGCCATCTCGAACTGCCAGGCTTCGGCGGCCGGGCGCAGGAACGCCTCCGGGCCGGCCGGGTCATGGTCGTCGGCTGCGGCGGGCTGGGCTCCCCTGCGCTGTATTATCTTGCCGCCGCCGGCATCGGCCGGATCGGCCTGGTCGACTCCGACATGGTGGAGCTCTCCAACCTTCAGCGCCAGATTCTGCATGCCACGCCCGACATCGGCCGTCCCAAGGTGGATTCCGCCGTCGCCCGCCTGCGCGCGCTCAATCCCCACGTCTGCCTTGCGCCCCAGGGCGAACGCCTCACGGCGGACAATGCCCGCGAATTCTTTGCCCCCTACGACATCGTGCTCGATGCCACCGACAATTACGCGTCGAAATACCTGATCAACGATGTCTGCGTGGCGTTGCACAAACCCTTCGTGCACGCCGGGATTTCCGCCTTCTGCGGCCAGCTCCTGACGGTGATCCCCGGCCAGAGCGCCTGCCTGCGCTGCGTCTATCCGGTGCCGCCGCCCGCCCTTGGCGCCGGCCCCAAGGCCGAGGCCGGCCCCCTCGGCCCCATCCCCGGCGTCATCGGGACCCTGCAAGCCATCGAAGCCATCAAGTTCCTGACGGGACTGGGCGCGCTGCTGACCGGTTCCCTCCTGACCTATGATGGCCTCGCGGCCGAATTCAAGACCGTTCACGCCCCCCGCAACCCCGAGTGTCCCGCCTGCGGCGGCCACCCGAAACTCCAGGAGCAAACCCATGGCTGAAACCATTCAGTTCACCCTCAACGGCACTCCCCAGGCCGTGGCCATCGAACCCGCGGACAGGATCATCGACGTGCTCCGCGAACACCTCAACCTGACCGGCACCAAGCGCGGTTGCGACGACGGCACCTGCGGGGCCTGCACCATCGTCCTCGACGGCGAGGCCAAGCGCGCCTGCCTGTTGCCGGCGTCCAAGCTCGCCGGTGCGACGGTGCTGACCATTGAAGGCCTGAGCACCGGCGCTGAAATCCATCCCATCCAGAAGGCCCTGATCGAAGCCGGCGCCGTCCAGTGCGGTTACTGCATCCCCGGCATCGCCCTCGAACTCTACGCGCTCTACACCAAGAACGTGAACGCCTCCAACGACGAGATCAAGACCGCCCTCTCCCGCCACTTCTGCCGCTGCACCGGCTATGAAGCCATCTGGGAAGGCGCCCTCCTCGCCCAGAAATATATGAAAGACAAACCTCATTCCTAATTCTTCATTCTGAATTCATAATTCGAAAGCCCCCCCCATGCACGACATCCTGATCAAGAACGCGCAGCTCCGCCGCAAGGCCGGTCTCTGGAACATCGCCATTGAAAAGGGCGTCATCCGGAAAATCACCAAAAAGCCGATCCGCGGCAAGGCCGGCAAGGTCATTGACGCCGGCGGCAACCTGGTCACCGAGCCGTTCGTCAACACCCATCTTCACCTGTGCAAGGTCTACACCCTGGAGATGATGGACTCCCTCGCCCTGCGCGCCTACCATGGCGCCGACATGGGCGGCGCCATGACGGCCATCGAGCTCGCCGCGCGCGTAAAAGCCAACTACAACGAGAAATGGATCCTCCCCAACGTCCGCAAGGCCCTCAAGCTGGCCGCGCTCAACGGCAACCTCCACATCCGCGCCTTCGCCGATGTCGATTCCAAGGCCAAGCTGATCGGCCTCAAGGCCCTGCTCAAGGCCCGCAACGAATTCAAGGGCATCGTGGATGTCCAGGTCGTCGCCTTCCCGCAGGACGGCGTCGTGCGCGAGCCCGGCACCGTGGACCTGATGAAGGAGGCCATGGACCTTGGCGCGGATGTCGTCGGCGGCATTCCCTGGATCGAATTTACGGAGAAGGACGAGCAGACCCACATCGACGAGATGATGAAACTGGCGATTGCCTACGACAAGGACATCTCGATGCTGGTGGACGATGCCGGCGATCCCACGCTTAAGACCCTCGAGATGCTCGCCGTCCGCACCCTCGAGGAAGGCCGCGTCGGCCGCGCGCTCGCCCATCATGCGCGCGCCATGTGTCTCTATCCCATGCCCTACTTCAAAAAGGTTGCCGCCCTGCTGCGCCAAGCCGGCATGGGCGTCGTGAGCGATCCGCACACCGGCCCCCTCCACGCCCGCGTGAAGGAATTGCTCGAAGAAGGCAATCTCGTCTGCCTCGGCCAGGACGACATCTCCGACGCCTACTATCCCTACGGGCAGAACAACATGCTCGAGGTCGCCTTCCTCGCTTCCCACCTGCTCTGGATGACCACCTATCCCGAGATGGAGACGCTCTACGACCTGATCACGGTCAAGGCTGCCAAGTGCATCAACCTGCCGAAATTCGAGTTGAAGGAAAAGGCCAATGCCAGTCTCGTCGTGCTCGACGCCAAGAGCGTATGCGAGGCCTTCCGCTATCACAAGGCCCCGCGGCACGTGATCTCGCACGGCAAGCTGCTCAAGCCCGCCGATCTCCGGTCGTAGGGGTGCCGCCCCGCGCCTCCACGGCCGTCCCCGCAATGCACGCCTAACCCGATTCATCCGAGCGGGATTGCCTGGGCGAGCCTGCATGTCGAACGACGGCATCCGCCCATGGGATGAACATGCACGGCATGAAAATCACATAATTCAACTTGTGTTTGACGCATTAACACGTTATTAATCATATTGGATTTGTGGAACTCGATGAAAGTTGGATGTCAGCCATCAAAGCATCCCCACCTGCGACGGGCATCGCCGGGGGCGGGATTCGTGGTTTTTCTTTGCTGGTTGGTGCTCGGGACCGGGCCAGGCTGGGCCGAGCCCTCCGCCCAAACCACGATCCGGGTGGGGATCTATCAAAACGAACCGAAGCTCTACATGGACGAGCAGGGGCAGCCCCAAGGCATCTTTCCCGATCTCCTCCAAGCGATGGCCGAACAGGAATCCTGGCGGCTGATATTCATTCCGGGCACCTGGCAGGAAAACATGGACCGCCTCCGGCGGGCGGAAATCGACCTCATGCCCGACGTCTGCTTCACCGAAGAGCGGGCCGAGGAATTCGTTTTCAACCGGATCGCGGTCATTTAGGACTGGTTCGGAGTGTTTACGAGGAGGGACTCGTCCATCCGTTCGCTTCCGGACCTGAGCAACTGCCGGGTCGCGGTCCTGTCGGGTTCAATCCAGGAAACGCTGTTCGCCAGCATGGTCAAGGGATTCGACCTCGGGGTGGAATTGGTGCCGGCCCCGGATTACGACTCAGCGGCGAAAGCTGTCCGCGACGGGCAGGCGGAAGCCATGATCTGCAACCGCTATGCCGGCCCGCACCTCAAGAAGAAATACGATCTGGGCGATACGGCCATCATCTTCAATCCAACCATACTGAACTTTGCGGCCCCGAATCCGGAATTGCGCCCGCTGCTGGATGTCATGGACCGCTACCTGGAAACCTGGAAAGCGGATCGGGGCTCGGTGTATTACACCATCTTGAAGAAACACGCCGGCGAGGCGCCGGCCCCCTTCGTTCCGCACTGGTTGCGCATCGCGGCCGTCAGCCTGGCGGGGGCGCTGCTGATCGCCGCCATGGTCGCCCTGCTGCTGCGCCGCGAAGTCGCCCGCCGAACCGTTGAACTCCGCAACCGGACCCGGGAGCTGGAAGAAGCGCTGCAGTCCCTGCACGAGGCCCAGGCCATGGCCCTGCAACAGGAGCGGCTGCATGTGCTCGGACAAATGGCCAGTGGCGTCGCCCATGACTTCAACAATGTGCTCATGCCCATCATCGGTTTTGCGGAGCTGCTGCTGGACCAGCCGAAGGACCGCAACGATCCCGAACGGCTCCAGGAATACCTGAGGCTCATCGCCAAGGCGGGCCAGGATGGCCAGCTCATCGTGGCGCGATTGCGCGGGTTCTACCAAACCCGCGGCGAAATTCCGGCCTGGACCCAACTGCATCCCGACCAGATCATGCAGCAGGTGAAGGATCTGACCCAGCCGCGCTGGCACAACATGGCGCAGAACGACAACATCACGATCAAAGTCCAGACGGATATCCAGGAAACCCCGCCGATCCTGGCCAATGCAACCGAAGTGCGCGAAGCCCTGGTGAATCTGGTGTTCAACGCCGTGGATGCCATGCCTCAGGGAGGCACGTTGACCTTGGCCGTTACCTCCGACCCAGATACGGTTCACCTGACGGTGAAGGACCAGGGCATCGGAATGCCGGAAGATGTCCAAGTCCGCTGTTTCAATGCCTTTTTCACGACCAAGGGACCATCCGGCACGGGCATGGGACTGCCCATGGTCAAGCAGATTTGCGACAAATACGCCGGTTGCATCAGGATGACGAGTCGTCCGGGATCCGGGACATCCTTTACCATAAGCTTCCCGGCCATACGTACCCCCGGCCCCTCCCCCGTGTCCGCAGGCCAACCGGAGGGCGGCATTCGCCCGCTGCGCATTCTGATCGTGGACGATGAACCTTCCGCCGTGGATGTGCTGGCGACCATTCTGTCGGCGGAGGGGCATCTAGCAGATGGCGCGGACGGCCCCTTCCAGGCCATGCTCAAGATCCGGGAACACCACTATGACCTGGTGCTCACGGATCAGGTCATGCCTGGCCTGGCCGGGACCCAGCTCCGCCGCCGAATCATGAAACAGGCGCCCGGTCTGCCGGTCATGATCCTCACCGACGTGCGGCAGGACGAGTGGAAGCGGCAATACCCATCGGAACCAGACTGTCCATTCCTGGAAAAACCGCTGCGCCGGCAGGCGTTTTCCCGGATCCTGCGGGAGATGGGAATCGTACAGAAGCCCATCACCATTTGACGGAACCGGGGGCATGCCACCCCGGCCCTGTCTCCTCCCGACGGATCCGAACGGGAAAATTACAGCGGCAGGATCCGGATCAATGGGGCGGCTCACGCCGATTCCGGAACATGCCAGGAGTTGGGCACGGTGGTTTTGTTCTATTATTCCGGGCCCGTCCCGGCTATGCTTTCGGGTGTGACCGCGTTTCCCAACCGGTTCCGCCATCCCGGACCGTACCGGCGCGTCACCCATCCAAAACCGGAGCAGGCAGGACCATGACCCAGCCGTGGCAATATGATGAAACCGAACAAATCGGCACCGACTATCGCGCGCCAAGCGAGGTGGCGGCCTATGATGCCCGCATGCAGAAATTGCGCGATGTTCACGCCGAAGCCGAGGAAATCCATCGGAGGTTGCGGCTCACGCCGGACTCCACGGTCTGGGAAATCGGAACGGGAACCGGCGAATGCGCCCTGGCGCTGGCCGCGGGGGTCAAGCAAGTGCATGCCGCCGATGTTTCCCCGGCCATGCTGGCCTGGGCGCAACAAAAGGCGGACCAGCGAGGCATCCGCAACGTTTCGTTCATCCAGGGCGGCTTCCTGTCCGGGAACCGGCCCGACCAACCCGTAGATGGCATTGTCACGCAACTGGCGCTGCACCACTTGCCGGATTTCTGGAAGTCAAGAGCCCTGGCCGAAATGGCCAGCCGCCTGCGGCCCGGGGGCCGGCTGTATCTTCGGGACATCGTCTTTCCAGCCCCCATGGACGACTATGATGGCTTTTTCGCCAAGGTCATTGAAGAAGTCCGTGCCCGGACCGATGACGAAACGGCCCGGCAGACGGTTGAACACATCAAACGGGAGTATTCCACCCTGGATTGGATTTTGGAGGGCATGTTGGCTCGCAGTGGATTGCACATTGTTTTCCATGACCGCAAGGGATTCCTGTCGGTCTATGTCTGTGAAAAATGAACCCATGGGCCGCCAATCCAGGATGGCCTACAGCGTTTCGAAACCCGGCCGGCCCACGTTCCGGGTGCAGGTGCGCCATGGCGGTTGATCGGCTGGATTTCTGACCATATCATCGGACCTGAAGGAGATGGCCATGACCGCGTGGTACGAAAAATTGTTCGCGAACTATGCCCGGCAGTACGACCGCGAAAGTTTTGTGAAAGGCACCATCGGCGAATGCGACTTCATCGAGCGCGAGATTGATATGGACAAAACCCGGCGCATCCTGGACGTTGGCTGCGGCACGGGGCGGCACGCGATCGAGCTGGCCCGGCGCGGGTATGCCGTCGTGGGCGTGGATCTTTCGGCCGCCCAGCTTGCCTGGGCACGTGAGAAGGCCGCCGCGCAAGGGATCCGAGTCGACTTTCGCAAAGCGGATGCGCGCCACCTGACGTTCGCCGGCGAATTCGACCTGGCCATCATGCTGTGCGAAGGCGCCTTTTCCCTGATGGAAACCGACGAAATGAATTTCCAGATTCTGCAGGGCATTGCCCGGGCACTGCGCCCCGGCGGCAAGCTCATCCAAACCACGCTCAATGGCCTCTTCCCCCTCTTTCATTCCGTCCAGAAGTTCCTGGCCAAGGCAGCAGCCGATGGCACATCCACAACCGAGAGCTGTTCCTTTGATTGGATGACTTTCCGCGATCACAGCGTCATCGCCTTTGAAGACGACGATGGCCGGAAACACAAATTGAAGTGCAACGAGCGCTATTATGTCCCACCTGAAATGTCCTGGCTGTTGAAAACCGCCGGTTTTGCCACGGTGGAAATCTTTGGTGCCCGGCTGGGGGCCTATAGTCGTTCCGACCTCCTGACCCCGAACCACTATGAAATGCTGATTGTGGCGGCAAAAGCCTGAGGTTCATTCTTCCGCCCGGCAAAGACCGGAGGTCCAAATCAAGACGACTCCAGCCGGGCGGCCTTCATCGCGCTCCGGCCTGCTGCCGGGAACATTGAATGCGCCTCAGGACGCGTTTTCGAACACCCAGAGCAGGATCCGGGTGGCGCCGTAGGTTTTGTCGCGGGCCAGACGCCAGCCGGTCAAGGCCGGGATGGTCGCATGTCCCTCGGTTTCAAAAACGAAAACACTGTCGCGCTCGACCCAGTGATTGCGCGCCAGCAGATCGGCAATGATTTCCATCCAGCCGCCTTCCTGCGCGGGCGCATAAGGAGGATCGGCCAGAATGATGTCGAACGGCGGACCCGGACACCAGGCCCGCAGGCACTGGAAGACATCGACCGGAGCAACATGCCCGGCTTCGGGCGCAACGCCCAGGGCGTTCAGGTTTTGGTGCAGGGCGCGTCGCGCGGACGCCCTATTCTCGATCCATTCGACCCAATGAGCCCCGCGGCTCCATGCCTCCAGTCCCATCGCGCCGGTGCCCGCAAAGAGATCCAACACCCGGGCTCCCGGCACGCGGGGCGCCAAAATGGAAAATACCGCCGCGCGCACCTTGTCCTGGGTGGGCCGAATGCCGGCGGGCACCTGGAGCCGCCGACCGCGGTGTTCTCCGCCGGTCAACCGCATCGAACGATCTCCCGCCCCCATTGGCAAACCGCCAAGGCCAATTCGGCCTCGGCGCCGTGAAATCCGTGGTCCGCGCCGGGAATGAGCCAATCATCAAAATCCCGTGACGAAGTTTTCCGGCGCAGGATGGCAAGCATGTCTGCGGGTGGGATCACAGCGAATTCCTCTTGTTCGCCGAACACCGCCAGGACCGGGCAGGTGATCCGCCGGAACTGGGTCAAAGCGCCGTCATAGCGGAACACGCTGGCCTCCGCGCGGCGGGGATCCGCCACACTCAGGAACCGGGCCGCCGTGAAGCGCTGGTAAAGGCCCGTCACGGGCGCCTCCCCCCGGCCGGCGGCGACCATCTTCCGGGCCCAGGCTGTTTTCATCTCGAAACGGCGGCCCAGGTCGCGCCGGATGATGGCGTGGTCATCCGCCGGCGCCAGCAGGACCAGGCCCGCCACCGCGGGATGCCGCCGCCGGGCCTGCCAGTAGACAATCTTCTGGCAGCCGGTGCTGTGCCCGACGAACAACAGTTGGCGATGGCCACCGCGCCGCGCGAATTCCGTCGCGGCATCCAGATCAAAGAGGCAGGTGCGGAACGGCTCATCTTCCGTGCCGCCTTCTGCGCCGCGGTTGTTAAACGAGAGCACGGCCAGTCCCAGCGCGGGAGCCGCCTCCAGGAAGGCCTTTTTCAATCTGGAGCGATAGAAATTGCTGCCCATGCCATGCACAAACACCAGGAGCGGAGCGTTGCGCCTAGGTGCGGGACGATAAAAACCGTCCAGCATCCGGGGCTTCCGGCGGCCCGCGGCCGGAAAAGCCACCAAAGAGCCATCCACCGCCCAATCCCCTGGGGTCTGTTGATTCCCTTGCATGTTGGTCCTGCCTTTTATACGCTGGAGACAGGAGTCAAATCCATGAAAAACCGGTTGATTTACCTGGCGGTGGCCGGCCTGGCTGGAATGTGGCTGGCGGCCTGCGGCCGGCAGGATGCTGCGGATCCGGCCCGACCCGAATCCGCCACCTTACGCCCGCCCGTGCCGCGGGTTCTGCAGACGTGTCCCGGACTGCTGAACGTGGAAAGAATCCAGGGCAATGAACAATCCGGATCCGTATCGCTTGTCTGCGGGCAAGCGGTGCAGGCGATCACGGATTACTACCTGGAGACGCTGGCGGCCGACGGCTGGATTCCGGGGACGGTCCTCGCGCAGAACTCGGAACAGCACCTGCAATTCAACCGGGATGGTCGGTTTCTGCGTTTCCAGATCGGGCCCGGCGGGGCGGCCGGGACCGCACGCGTACTGATCGCCTGGCACCAGCCGGCCGGGGCCCGGGCATCCAACCCGGACGCCGATCTCCCCGATCCCGTCGAACAAGAACCCGATCATTTCCGCGAACAGTCCATCGAATGGTAGTGCGACGCCGATTCATCCTATGCACGGCACTGGTTCTGGCGGCAGTCAGCGCCGGGGCGCTCCCACCTCGCGCCGGACAGGCGCAGTTCCCGCGGGACATCGCCGCCGATAACGTTGAGCGTATTCGCCTCCAGCCGGAGGATGCCGCCTGGCTGGACCATCCGGACTTCAAATGGCAGCACCTGCAGACAGAGCATTTCGTGCTGCATCACGACCAGAAGATGTTTGCCGCCAAGGTGGCGCGCATGGGCGAACAGTTTTACGCGGCCATCTCCGCCGATCTGCCCGACCTGCAGGACCGCACCGCCCCGGCCCGCTCGCACATTTTCATCTTCCGGGACCCGCGCGACTGGCAGACCGTCGTGGCCGGAACACCGGGGATGGAGCCCTGGACCGCGTCATTCGTGCGGGGCCAGGTCATGTTCCTGCAGGAAACCGGCACCGCGACCTCCGAAAAGATGGGCACCCTGGCACACGAGATGACGCATCTGGTCTTCAATCGATTCCTGCCGATCCGCCTGCCGCTGTGGCTGAACGAAGGCCTGGCCGAATACTACGGGGAATTCGCCTACCGGGCCGCGCGCGGGATGGGCCAGGGCAAACGCAACGCCTTCCGCCCCCTGAAAAGCTGGACCCCGCTTGACGTCCTGCTCCAGGCCACCGCATATCCCCTCGAACCGGCGGAGGTCCACCTGTTCTACACCACCAGCAAATACCTGACGGGCTACCTGCTCCTGCGCCATCCACGGGAAAAGTGGCAGGCCTTCTTCGCACAGCTCCTGGCCGGGCAACCCGCCATGTCCGCCTTGCTGCAAACCTACGGCTGGGCCGATATCGCGGAACTGAAAAAAGATTTTGCGCGCTTTGCCCGCTGATCCTTGCCACTCCCGGCCCCATGCAGTACAGTTCGGCCCCAATGAAAATTGTACAACAGTCCGATTTGTCCGCCATGGAACGTCGTTTGGTCCGAAACGCCGTGGCGGCGCGCAAAAAAGCCCATGCCCCGTATTCCCATTACAAATGCGGCGCGGCGCTGCTGGACATCCGCAACCGGATTCATACCGGATGCAACGTCGAAACCATCGACTACACCCTGACCACGCACGCGGAGATGGATGCCATCAACGGCATGGTCAAAAGCGGCACGTTCAAGCTCAAGGCCCTGGCCGTAGCCGTGCTGGCCGTGAAGGGACCGGCCTTCCCCTGCGGTCTCTGCCGTCAGAAAATCCGGGAATTTGCCGTCAGCGAGGAGACACTCATCATTGCGGTCGGAGTTGACGCCCGCAGCCGCATCCGGACAATCGGCACGGCCACAATCGGCCAATTGTATCCGCATGCCTTCACCCCCAACTGCGTCATCTGACCCGGTGGGCAACACCGCTGCCATCCAGGCGTTTCTGTTCGACCTCGACGGCGTCGTGGTGGATTCCAACGCCCTGCATATCGCCTCCTGGCAGGCAGTGGCCCGCCGCCACGGATTTGCCTGCCCGGATCCGGAACACATCGGCAAATGCGGCTTGCGGACCCAGGCCGTGATCCGCGACCTGCTGCATTGGCCGGTTCCCGCCGAGGAGGCGGAGCGCATCGGCAATGAAAAAGAATCCCTTTATCGGGAATGGATCCGCAAGGACGGCATCGCCCCCGTCGCCGGCGTCCTGAACTTCCTGACGGAGACCCGGCGACTGGGCCTGCCCTGCGCCCTCGGTTCCTCGGCCCCGCGCGAAAACGTGGATTTGTGCCTGCAAGCCCTGAATCTGGAGGACTGCTTTGCGGCGACGGTTTCCGGCGCCGATGTCACGCGCGGCAAACCCGCCCCGGACATCTTCCAAAAGGCGGCGGAACGGATCGGGGTGCCTCCCGTGCATTGCCTCGTGTTCGAGGATTCGCCGGCTGGCGTAACGGCAGCCCATGCCGCGGGAATGCCAGTCGTGGGATTGTTGACGAGCCATACGCGGGCCGAACTTGCCGGAGCGGATCTGCTGGCCAACGATTTCTCGGAACTGTCGCCGGAACAATTCCGATCCGGCCTGGGGGATTGACCGGCCGCGAGCTGACCCCGACGCCTTCCCGCTCCACCCCGCGCGGCGCAAGCGTGTCTGTCAAGGCAACTGGCTGCGCAAAGATTCCAGTTGTTCCTTTTGACGCACGGTCAGTTGGTCTGCCCGTCCGACAAGCGAGTGGACGATGGCCTCTGCCGGCTGAATATCACCCAGTGCCACGCAACTGCGAGCCAGCAGCAGAAGCAAGGAGGCATCGGGACCCCGGATTTTCAAGGCCTCTTGGAAATCCTGCCGTGCGTCCTGATAGCGCCCCAGGTCCAGGAAAATCTCCCCGCGCGTGCTCAGCAGGCCGGGATGGCCCGACCGCCGACGCAACGCCTCATCCGCCAAGGCCAGCGCCTCCGGCAAGTCACCCCCGCGCTCCCGGACAAGCGTGGCAAGATTATTGAGCAGGATCGGATCCCGCTTGCGTTCAATCCCAGCCCGGAAGGCCGCTTCCGCCGCGGCAAAATCCCCCTGCTGGTAGTAGGCCACGCCGTCAATCTGATGCTTCAGATAATGGTCTGGATTCCGATCCAACAAGGTCCGGAGGCTGAGTTGTATCAGTGGCGCATTGCCGATTTCCTGGGCCAGATTGCCCATCATTTCCCAGACAACCAGGTTATTGGCATCGGTTTGAATGGCCTGTTCCAAAACCGTCTGGGCCTCCGGCCACCGGCGGAGCGCCATCAGCCGGTCGGCCAGGGCAATCTGCACCCCGATGCGACCGGATGCAAGAAGCTTCAGGTTCTTGATCGACAATTCCAGCAGGGATTCGTCATCCGACGCCAAGTGGGCCAAGGCCATCCAGACCCGCGGGTCACGGACAGACTGTTGTGCGAGGGTTTGCAGAGCTTCCCGGGCCTGGGTCTGGTTTCCCTGGACATAGGCGATCATGGCGCGATCAAAGCGAACCTGTTCTTCCTTCAGTCCTGACGCGAGGGCTTCGGCCAGGTACGCCTCGGCCACCTCGGCATCATAACGCCGGATGGCCAGTCGGCAGAGGGCCATCAAGGCGGTGACATCCCGTCCATTCTGCCTCAAGCGCATGCCCCAGAAGGCCGCATCCTGGATCGGCAGCCCCCATTGCAGATACACCTGATCAAGCAGCGTCACCCGGGCGCTTTCATTTTCCAGGGAATAGAGCGGGTCATTCCGGACTCCTTCGTCCGTGGCGGGGTTGCCTGAGATCGCCCAAACCCAGCCCCGGCGAACCCACTCGCGGGCGTGCAAGACATAGCCATGCTGGAATCCCAAGGTCCAGCGTTCTTCGGCTGGCAGACCGGTCCAGAAGTCATCATCGTCGGCGTCTGGTCCCTCATTCGGCTCAGACCGGCGGGAGACATCGAGAATGTTCAAGCGCGCGCTCAGATTGTCCGGATTGATGCGCAATGCCGCGTGCCAGGTTGCCAGCCCTCCGGCTTCATCGCCGCGCTCCGCCTGCAGGAAGCCGAGATTGTTCGCCACCCTGGAAGCGATTTGGAGCAGATAGTCATAATAGGGGCGGATCAGGTTGCATTCGGGCGGAGCAGAGTCGCGGGCGACCTCCCATTGCGCCCAGAACGGCTGCTGTGCCTCCGCCAGCTTGCTCAGATCCCGTTGCGCAGCGACGGATTCCAGTTTGTAGAACAAGCCATCGGGAACCAGATATCCATATTCACGGAACACATCGGGCAGATCCACGAACGCGGTGCGGGCGATGCCCGCGGACGATTGCAGAAGCTGGTCCATGAAACCGCCGAAATCGCCCTGCCGCAGGGGCTGTTGCAAGGCGGCCTCGTCAAACCAGCGGGCCAGCCGGGCCAGGTATTCCGGCGACCCTGCCCGCTGCAGACGCACCAGTTGGACGGGGGCGCGCCGGCGCCAGATCATCCAGCGGAGGGCGTCATCCATCACCCCGGGCGAAAAGAGGAGATCGCGGCCCTGCATGCGATCCAGAATTTGACCGGCGGCGGATGCCATTACGTCGCCATAACGTCCATCCACCACGCGTCGGTTGCGGAGCCCGGCGGCAAGCACGATCAGCGGCATGACCAGCACAAAGACGGCTGCCAGGCGCCGAGCCCGGCGAACGAAGCGCCGGGCAAAGACCGCGTCCCGCAGGGGTTGTGGTTCAGCCAGGATCCAGAATTCCCCAACTATGTAGCCGGTGCCGATGGCCAACAGCAGATAGGGCGTGACCAGCAGGTGCGACATGCCCAGGATGCGCCACGGGGAAAAAATGGCATTGAACAGGGCTCCCAGCAGCCCGATCAGCAGCAAGATCCGCAGGAGGACCTGCTGGCCGGAGTAGAACCACGGAGACCGGTGGGACATGGTGAAAAGCAAGAGCCAGGTCGTTGCGGAAAAGAACATGATATACACGAACACACCGGGATTCTGATTGGGCAAACGCAGGATCAACTGGGTCTGTTCCCGCAGGATCTGCAGCCAGGCCTGCCAAGGACTGGCATACAGGCCAGTCGCCGCGCCGTGGCGGAAGAGAACCCAGGCATTGACTGGATACCACAGCAGGCCCAGCGCCAGGCCGCTCCAGAGCGCCAGTTGCGCCCGCCAGGCCCCCTGGCTCCGCCAGCGCAGGCATTCCCGCGCCACCAAAACGACCGTCAACGGTAGAAACACCAGGAACGAGGCGAACTCGGTCAGGCCAAAACCGTAGAGCACGCCCAGCAATCCCAGATGCCGGGCCAGTCCGTGCCGCTGGTATTCCGAGAAGCACCATACGGCCAGCAGGAGCAGCAGCAGATGAAATGTGGCCGGCAAAGAGCGAGTCGCAACCGTCCAGAACGGGATGCAGGCGGCCAGATACAGGCCGGACACCAGTCCGGAAAAGCACCGCGCCTGACGTTCGCGGACCACGGCATCCGGGCGCGGTTCTTCGCCCGCCATATATCCCACCCGCACCATGAGAGCTCCCGTCAAGCCGACGCCGGCCGCCCCGCACAACGCGCTGAGAAGCGCCGCCCCGACGGCGGGCGATCCGCCGGGCAGGCGCGCGAAGATCCGGATAAGGCGCCCCCAGGCGGCATCCAGGGGCGGAGGCGCGGCCTCCAATCCGATATGCAGCAGCAGGCTTTGCAGCGGCAGGCCGGGAAACGGCTCCCAGCTGAGCGTAGCCAAATACACCGCCAGGGAGAGGCAGAACAGAAACCAGCCGATCTGTCGCGCGGTGGGAAATGGCAAACCGCCGGCCATCCCCTTTGGCACCATCCCCACCCGCTGATCCGCTGCGGACGCGCCCTTCTTGGCCGGGCCGGACGATCCCGGGGATGCCGCAGAAAAGTCCGGAGGCAAAGGCAGGCTCTGGCCGGGCTCAGTCATTGCCGTCACACGATTGAAGCAGTTGATCCAACTGGCTGCCTTGCTCTCGGGACATCTCCCCCCGGCGGGCAACCAGTTTGCGCGCCAATTGGCAGGCCTGGGATCGGTTGCCCCGAGCCGCATCGATCCGAGCCGTCAGCAACTGAACCTGAACCTGGTTGGGATACATCTGGGCGGCCAGGCGCAAATCCTGCGCGGCCTCTTCGAGTTGCCCGGCCCGCAGATTCCATTCGGCGCGGGTTCCGCGGAACAGCGGATGGAACGGCTGAAGCCGCACGGCTTCGTTTGCCAGGGTGAGCCCCTCATGCAGGTTCGAGTCGCCGGCCGCCTCCATGAGCAGATTGGCGAGGGCATTCAGAACATCAGGATGGCGTTCCCCCCGGAGGCTCTCATGCAGGACGGCTTCGGCCGCGGCAACCTCTCCGCGTTGATGCAATTGGAAGGCTTCGGCGACCTGTTTCATGGGATGATTGGGATTCAGGTTGAAAAGGGTGCGCAGGCATGACATCCGCAGTTTGTGGTTGCCGCGAATCTGTGCGAGAGTCGCCAACAGTTCCCATGCCTGGGCGTTGCGAGCGTCGAGTTGGAGAGCCTGATCCAGCTCGGCCTGGGCTTCCGGCCACTGTCGGTGTTGCAGATGGAACCAGGCCAGGGCCAGCCGCTGGCCCAGGACCGGAGCGGACCGGCTTTTCAACATGCTCAAGGCCGTTGGATTGACCGGATCCCGTTCGTCCGTGAGCAGCAGCAAGGCCATCCAGGCCCGCATATCCTGCGGGGCGATGCGCACCAACTCGCGCAACCCTTCCACAGCCGCTGTGCGGTCGCCCCGGACATATGCAATCATGCACTGGTTCAACTGCGCGTCCTCGGTACTCAATCCGAGATTCATCGCCGCCTGCAGATAGGCCTCCGCCGTCTCGGGAGCGTTCCGTCGCAGCGCCAAGCGGGCCAGGGCCAGCAGCGCTGGGCCGTTTTTATCATCCTTCATCAGTTGGGCGCGATGGTGGGACTCATCCGGAAATGGGATTCCCCAGTGCAGCTCGATCTGTTCCAACAGCCGGGCCTGCAGCTCCAGGCCGGGATCGGGAACCGTCGTGCTGCGGCGGACGGCATCGACTCCGATGGGATCACCCGAGAGCACCCAGATCCACCCGCGCCGGGCCCAGGACAGCGCATTCCAGACGAACCCGTATCGATTGGCCAGGGCCCAGCGATCCACGCCCGGCTGAAGTTGCCGAGCCTGCCAATCAGCCTGCCACTGGGCCGGTTCAGGCCCCTGAAGTTCCCGGCCCAGTTCCAGGAGATTCAGCAGCACGCTCAGATTGTCTGGATACAAGCGGTGCGCGTTCCGGAGGGTATCCAGCGCGCCGGTTTCATCCCCGTCTTTCGCCTGCAACAGGGCGAGGTTATTGGCCACTTTCGAAGCCAGCAGCAGCAGATAATCCTGATACGGACATATCAGGTTGTTTTCCGGCACGGGGTCTGCGGCGAGGCGGCCCATCCGATTCCAAAACGGGCGTTGAGACTCGACCAGGGCCGTCAAAGCCAAGCGGTTCGTCGATGGTTCCAGCCGGTAAATGAACCGGTCCGGCGCCAGAATGCCGAAATCGCGGAAGATCTCCGCCATGTCGATGACGGCGGTACGCGCGGGCCCCTCGTCGGACAACAGCAGGTTGTCCAGGAATTGACTAAACTTGGCCTGTTTCAGCGGTTCCCGCAGGGTTTCGGCCTCAAACCAGTGCGCAATGTGCTGCAGATAGGGGGCTGATTTGAGCCGGTTGACGGTGATGACGCGCAACGGCTGGCGTCGTTCCCAACTGGCCAGCCGCAGGGAGTCGTCAAGCATGCCGGTGGAAAACACGATGTCGCGGCCTTGGAGGCCGGCGAGCACATCTTCCACGGCCGCTTCCATGATGCGTGCATGGCGGCCATCCACCACCCGCCAGTTCAGGATTCCGCCCACCAGCGCCACGACAGGCAACAGCACGGCTGAGGTACTGCAGGAGCGACGCAGCAGGCGTTTGGCCCCGGAATCATCGCGCAGAATCTGAATTTCACCCAGGATCCACAACTCGCCGGCCAGGTATCCCATGGAGGCCGACATCAGCAGGAGGGGCGTCAGCATCAGATTGGACAGCCCGATGATTTTCCAGGTCAAGCCGACCGCCAGCAGAATGAACAACAGGACCCCGGCAAAAACCAGCCGCACCGCGATCTGGTCGCCCTCGTAGAACCAGGGGGACCGGTGGGACATGACGAACAACAACAACCAGATGGCCAGCGCAAACACCATGATAAACACAAAGATGGGATTGCGATAGGGCGCTTGCGTGATCAACTGCGCCTGCTCCCGCAGGATGTGCGCGAGGGCCTGCCAGGCCGAAGCGAATTGGGCGTTGGCCGCACTGTAGCGGAAAAACTCCCGAGCATGGACGGGATAGAGCGCCAGCCCGGCCAGCAGGCCGCTGCCTAACACCAGCCAGGCCTTCCAGGACCGCCAGGCGCCCCACCGGATCATCTCGCGCAATCCCAGAAAAAGCGCCACGGGTACGAACACGAGGAATGTGGCGAACTCCGCCATGCCCAATCCGTACAGCAGGCCCAGCAAGCTCAGGTGCCGGATCCGGCCGCTTCTCTGGAAATTGGAAAAGCTCCAGGTCGTCAGCACCAGCAGCAGCAAATGGAAGGAACCGGGCAGCGAGCGGGTGGCCACCAGCCAGAAGGGAACGCTGCCTGCCAGGTACAGGCCGGAAACCAGGCCGGACAGTTGGCGGGCCTGTTTTTCGCGGGCCAGGGAGGCCGGAGCCGTCTGGTACACGGGAACAAAGCCGACCCGGCACATGATTAGACCGAGTCCCCCTACGGCGGAGGCACCGCAGAACGCGCTGACAAGCCCGGCCCAAGCGGCGACCGACAGCCCGGGAAGACGATCGACGCAGCGAATCACCCAGCCCCAGATTGGATCCAGCGCCGCCGGAACGGGCTCCAATCGTAAATGAAGCAACAGCATCTGTGTTGGCGTCCCCGGAGCCGGCGCCCAACACATGGTCGCCAGATAGATGACCAGCGCGCAGGCAAAGAGAAACAGGCCCAGCAACCAATCCGCCGATGGCAGCCGGTCTCCCTCCACCGGCTGGTGTCCGGTGGTTTCCCGGGAGACATTCCCGGTTTCCGAACCGCCGCCGCCAGGCGAGGCGGACAGTGGTTCGGGGGAAGGAGACGGGGATCGCATGCGCTCGCGGCTAACGCAACTTCCGGATGAGTTCCTGCAGTTCCGCCTGCTGTTCGACCGGCAGTTCCCGCTGGCGCTCGGCCAGGCGTTCCGCCATCTCCAAGGCGGCGGCCTGCTGTCCGCGGGCCGCGTACAACTGGGCCGTCAATAGAAGCGCCTGGGCATTGTCCGGGACGGCGGCCAGCACCAGTTGGAGGTCCTGCTCCGCTTCGTCCAGCCGGCCGGCACGCAGGTGGAGTTCGCTGCGCGTGGAAAGCAGCAGTGGATCACCGGGTCGGGCGGCCAGCGCTTCCTCGATCAAGGCGCGGGCCTCATCCAGCGCGCCGCCCTTGATCATGAGCAGGTAGGCCAGATCGTTCAACGCGGTCGGATCCCGGCGGACCGCCAGGGCCGCCCGGTAGGAGGATTCGGCGAGGGAGTTCTGGCCCCGCGCATATTGAAAAGAGCCCAGCATCAGGTTGCCGGTAAAATTGGCCGGGTCGAGGGTGAGCAGATTGCGCACATGATCTTCAGCCAGTTCTCGCTTGCGTTCCTGGAAATCCACCGTCACCAGCATCTCCCAGGCGCGGACCTGGCGAGGGTTCATACGCACCACTTGTTCAAGTTCGGCTCGGGCGGTGGCCCATTCTTTCCGTTTCATGTGTAACTCCGCCAGCATAAGGCGAACCTCCGGCGACGTCCCCTGGAGATCCTTCAAGGCCGTCAAGGCCTGTTCATAGGCGGCGTTGTCGCTGCCGTCGCTGGTGATCATCGCCAGCAGCGCCCAGGCGCGGAGGTTGCTCTTGTCCTGCCGGACCAGCTCCTTCAGGTCAGCCAGAGCGGACGGCTGGCCCCGCAGGATGGCCAGCACCACCCGTTCGAAACGCAGCTTCTCGGGAGCCATTCCGGCTTCCTCGGCCTGCGCAAGAAGCCGCTCGGCTTCATCATACTCGTCGGCGGCCATCGACATGTTCGCCAGCATGAGCAGGGTTTGCACATCCTTGGGTTTTTCCTTCAGCACCTCCCGGTAGAATTCCGCGCTACGCTGCACATCCCCGCCGTGCAGATATGCCCGTCCCAAGAAGGCCTTGACTTCCGGACTCACGGCCTGACCGCCGGCCGCGCGTCGCATTTCGGCCTCCGCCATGCGAGGTTTGCCCGAAACCGCCCACATCATGCCGTTTCGTACCAGGAAACCGGTGTTATGGACATAGCCATAGAGGGAAGCCAGGGACCACATCACCCGGCTGTCCATCTGGCGTTCCTGGAAGGCCTGCCATTCCGCTTCGTATTCGGCCGCTTCCGGCCGGTCCTGGGCCCGGGCCAGGGTCAACAGGTTCAGCAACGCGCTGATGTTGTCGGGGGCAATGCGTCGCGCCTGCTGGAAGGTTTCCAGCGCGGCGGTTTCGTCCCCGCGCTCGACCTGGCCGAACCCGATGTTATTGGCTGCCTTTGCAGCCAGGCGCAGAATATACTGCTGGTAGGGATGCGCCGGATTACGATCATCCACGGGCGTGGCAGCCCAGGCCGCCATGCGTTCCCAGAATGGGCGCTGTGCGGCGATCAGCGCGGTCCAATCGATCGGCTGTTCCGGGGGCTCCGCCCGGTAGACCAAGCGGTCCGGCACCAGGACCCCCACTTCCCGCAACGGTTCGGTCAGGTCCAGGGAAGCGATTCGCATGAGCCCCTCGTCCCGTGCCAGAAAGTCCTGCAGGAAAGCCCCAAAGCCGACCTGCAGCAACGACTGCTGCCGAGGAACGGAGAAAAACCCGGCCAGATATTTGCGATAGGAGGCGGAACCGGTCTGCGGGAGGGTAACCACCTGGACGTCAAGTCCGGCCCGGCGGGCGCCCAGGCGCAGATTGTCATCCAAAATTCCATCCGCAAGCAGCACATTGCGGCCGGCCAAGGCCTGAAGAACCTGCTGTGCCTGGGCATCCACCATCTGGCCGGGACGGCCATCCGCCACCGGCCGGTTCAGCACGCCGGCGACCAGGATGATCACGGGCAGCAGCAATCCGAACACACCCATGAGACTGCGCAACGGCTGGCCAATGCCGGCATTCCGGTGCTCGCGCACCTGGCCCATGATCCAGAATTCCCCGGCGACGTACCCCGCACAAGCGGCCAGGATCAGATACGGCGTGACCATGATGTAGTACATTCCGAAGAACGTCCAAGGCGACAGCGGCAGATTGAACAGTGAGCCCAGGGCGGCCGCCAGGACCGCCAGGCGCAAGAACACCTGCCAGGCCGAGTAGCGCCAGGCGGGACGTTTTCCCCGCAGCAAGAACAGAATGATCCAAGGCATCGCCGTCAAGACGAGAACCAGCAGAAAGCCGGTCGCCTGGGGCATCTTGACAATCAGATGCCACTGGTCGCGCAGATTGTAGTACAGAATCGACCACGGAGACCCGAAACCGCGCAGGGGGATCGCCGGGTCCTGCCACAGAGTCCAGGCGTTCAAGGGATACAGCAGCAACCCCGGTAGAGCGCACAGGCCCGTGCGCACCAGGACCGGCCAACTGAATTCAGCGCGTTGCAACATAGCGCGTATGATCAGCAGAAACGCCAGTGGCGCAAAGATCCAGAAGGTTGCGAATTCACTGATGCCAACGCCGTAGAGCAGGCCCAGCAGGTACAGGCGGCTGGGTTTGCCCGTCCGCTGGTACTCGGCAAACAGCCAGGCTGCTCCCAGCAGCAGCAACAGATGGAAGGTGCCCGGCAGCGAACGGGTGGACAGGATCCAAAACGGAATGTTCACCATGACGAACAAGCCTGTGGTCAAGCCGGCCAGCAGCCGGGCCTGCGATTCCCGGGCCGTTTCACGGGGATCGTGGGCATCGTGGATCTGGTGGCGCACGCGCATCATCAGGTTGGCGGTCAACACCAGGCCGATGGCGCCGAAAACGGCGCTCAGCACCCCCGCCCAGAACGCCTCCGTCCCGCCCGGACAGGCGGCGCACAGACGGACCAAACGCCCCCAGAGGGCATCCAGCAGTGTGCGGTTCGCGTCCAGCCCCAAATGCCAGGCCAGACTTTTGGCCGGCAGCCCCGGGAAGGCGCTGCGGCTCAGGGTTCCGAGGTACAAGGCCAAAGCGCCCACCAACAGGACCAGCATCACCAGCCAGCGGAATCGCAAAGGTTGCGGCGTGTCGTCGGCATCGTGCATGTCTAAAAGTCTCCCAACGTGATGTGATGTGCGCTCACCCTAGCGGAGCCCCGAGGGGAAATCACGTCTAAAATCAACCTGCCAAGGCGCGGAAATTCGGGATCCGGCTGAACCGGATCTGCGAAGTTTCGCGCGCATTGCGGGTGCGCGGCCCGCCCGCCCGGCAAACCACCACCAAATCGCTGCCGCAGGCGGCGGCGGCGGGATCGCAGCGGATGCCCGCCGGTCCCGCGCCACCCGAAATGACCGGGGCGGCAAACTGCCAATCCACCAGATTGTCCGATGACCACAATCCGAGGCGATGCATGCCATCTTCGGAAACGGCCGCCGGTCCCAACGCCAACCCGCCCGCCCCGCGGCTGCCAACAAGCCAATAGCGGTGGCCGGGTTCGTCGAGCCACAAATCGAACTTGTCGTGGCCGCCCGGCAATGGCAGCCAGGTCCACGGGCTGCCATCCGGGGCCGATTGCGGCGACAGCGTCAGGTCGTCCACGTGAACCCGCAGGAACGCCCCCCAGTGCTGGCGTCCGCTGCTGGTTGCGCCCAGAACATGAACGATGCCATCCGCATGCCAGGGATGCGCCGGATCGATGATTCCCACCAGCACCGGGTCGCGCCACGCGGGTTTGACTGCAGCCGTTGGCACGCCAAATCCCGCCGCCGGCTGCCCGGGCATTCCAAGCGCCAGTGGCTCCGAAACCGGGCCCTGGGTCCATGCCTTGCGGTTCATCAGGCTCGCTCCGCGGGGGGCGCGGAACAGCGTCAGGCCCATGCCGCCGCCGGCGGGCGCCATGGCCGGCACCAGCCAAGCATCGGCCTGTGCGCACACGGGGGTCGGGGCCAGCCAGAGGTCCAGGTCGCCGGTCAAGTCGAGCGGCGCGGACCAGCTGGAGCCGCCATCAGGCGAACGCATGAGACAAAGCCCCCCCGCCGCTTCACCCAGCAGATACACATCCCCGCCATCCCGGAACAGGCTCGCGCGCCGGAAAGGATACGTCGCCGACAGTTGCCAGGTTGCCCCGCCGTCGCCGGAGGACATTACCCGTCCCTGCATCCAGCGGCTGCGTTTGGCATCGTGGCCTTTTTTCCCGGACAGCCCCTTGACGTCCGGCCCGGTCTGGTCAAAGGCGGCCAGGAGCCTGCCATTTGGCAGGGCCAGCAGACTGGGCGCGCCGAGCGAAATCCGTTTGTCCGGCGGGACGGCGAACACGACCGGCTCCGGTCCCGCCGGCAGGGCATCCGCGGTCGTGGTGTCGCGCGGTTCAGTCATGAATCCACAGGTCCATTTCCTGTCGCACGATGTAGGCGCCGGCATACACCTTCGGATCCACCAGATATCCCTTGCCGCGCATCATCTCCAGCCAATCCGCCAGCCATGACATCGGGACCACATGGGTTCGGATCCGTTCCGCTCCCCGTCCGCCGCCGGGTGCCGTCCGCACCATGCCGCGGGCCCGGTAGAACGTCACGATTTCATTGGAGATGCCCGGGCTGGGCGGCCCAATCATGACCGCCTTCATGCTCGCGGCCGTGAATCCGGTTTCCTCGAACAGCTCGCGCCGCGCGGCCGCTTCCAGGGCTTCGGTTTCGGAGCCGGGCACATCCCCGGCCAATCCCGCAGGCCATTCCACAACCTGTGCTCCGACCGGTTCCCGCCACTGCGTCACCAAGACCAGTCCGCCGTGGTTCGTCGTACCCACAATCACGACAATGCCGGAAATCTTTGGACGTAGAACATATTCCCACCCGTTGGACACGACCATTCGCAAATGGGCGCCTTCCGCCAGGATACGAGGTTCAGATGGAATTTGGTCGGCCATGTGCGGCAGGATACAACGAACACCGCCGGAAACGGAAGCCCGAATGTGTCCCCCGGATGGAAATGAGTGCATCGGCCTTGGGTGGTCCGTGTCCATCCGCCTGGACGGCGAACCCAGACCCCGATCAGCCATTATGGAAGACAGCTTCGCGGAAAAAGCGCACCAGTTTCCGGTGCCGGGCGCGGATCCGGACCTGATATGGCAACAAGCGGGCGGGCGGCCATTGAAGCATGCGCATTTCATAATCCAGCGCGGGCACGAGCGTGTTGTCCAGATACCAGGCGTACATCAGTCCGAAGAGAAGTCCGCAGGGCAGGAAACCCGTGCCGGCCGGTATCGAGCGGAAATACCGCCGGGGCATGCCGGGCCGGGGCGCCATCTGCGCCAGGCGCAGGTAGATGCGCAATTGAGCATCGGACAGCACGCATTCGCGCCGCGCTGGCGGCCGCAGTTCAATTTCATATTCGCGATGTCCGGTACCGGGCGGCACCGCTTCCCACCCTTTGCGCGCGAGATAGCGGCCTAGCAGTGATTCGCCCAGCGCCACTGCAAAATTCGTCCGAAAGGCGCCGGGCTCCTCAAGCGCTTGGGCATGGAGCATGATCTGCCGCCGAGCGGGATCATAATAACCCAGAACATTGTCCCATTCCCGGCTGCGCTGCCAGTGCCCATCGCCGACCCGTTGCACGCCATTGAAACCCGTCAGGTGCTCCGGACGCACATCGGGATACTCCCACATGAAGTCTTCGACCACCTGGCGCAGTCCACCCGGCCGGAAGGTTTTCGAGTCCAGCGCGGCGCGGATCAGTTCCATGCGCGCGGCGGCCCCGGGGCCGGTTTGCACGGTGGACCGGTCCGGTGTGCCGATCGCATGGGTTGCCGGCCGGCGCGCGGCCCGGGGGCGCCGGGACAACTCTTCGAACACCGTGCGGATCGCCACGGCAAACCGTCCTGGATCATGGTGAATCATGGAGTCACGCCGCCAGCGGTCATTGGAAAACAGGCTGGCTTCCACAGGCATCACACCCAAGGCGGCCACCCGGGCGCGATCCAGGTGGATCGGATGCTTGTCCTCCAAGGCGTAGTTGCGAATGATGCTGCCCGGCACCGTGTCCAGACTGGTCGCGAGGGCGACGTCGAACAGGCCTGTGATGCCACCGGGCACGTTGCGCCCATACGCCTCGATCAGTTCCGAAACCCAGAAGCCGCGGCTTTCCTCGCGAAAAGACATGTCCGTTTCGCCCTCCTGGATCCACAGGTTGGCGCCCAGGATTTTGATGGCGCGGGGATTGGCGCGGATGGCCGCGGCGACTCCGGGAGTCAGCAGCACAGGCAGCATGCTGCTGTAGAGGCTGCCGGGCGCATATACAATCAAATCGGCCTGGCGTAACTGCGCGCACAGGTCCGGATTGGCGCGCGCGGGCGCGGCGTAGGTAATCCGAACCCGCCGCACGGCGCAGTGACGGCGCGCGCGGGCGGCGCGGGCCTGGCCAGTGGCCACCACGCCGTTGGCATATTCCACCATCAGCGAACCCGGGGCTGCGGTGGCGGCATGTACGCATCCCAGCGGGACGCCGATGGTCGTGGCGACCATGGCCAGTCCCCGCCCCAACTCCGTTGGCGTGGGAACCCGCGGCGCGCGGACCCCGCGGAACATGGCCGCCGTCAGCAGCAGATTGCCCAGGCAATGCCCCGGGATCAGCAATCGGGGCTCCAGCCAGTCCGGCATCCGGCGGGCAAGCCCGGCCAGCGCCGCCCGCAATGCCGGCGGACAGGCCCTGCGCACCGGCGGCGGCAACACCTGCACCGGATCGCGCAGCTCCCCGCGCCGCGGGGCCCGCCCGCCAAACCGATGCGTAAACACCTGCTGGATGATGCCCAGCGCGGGCGCGACGGTCCCGTACCGGCGGGCCAACCTCTTCCGGTCGATCATGGCAACCATCACCTTGCGCAGGTCGCCAACGCCGATCATCGGCAATCGACGCACGAGTTCCCCGGTCGAACCGCCGTCATCCGTCGTGCACACCCCCACATGCACGCGGGTGAACTCGCAGGCGAGACCCGCCGCCGGACGGTCCGGCCAGGACGGCAATGCGGGATTGCCACCCAGGACCGTGGATAGCCCGGTACCGCCCCCCAGAACCACCACGCGCGCGGGCAGCGGCATGGATCCGGCCGCCGCCTTCGGCCCGGACCGCAGGCGGGTTTCGACTTCGTGCTCCAAACGGCTGCGAACCCGCCTCCAGGATGCCCGGCGATGCGTGCTCATATGGTGAAAAGACGCCTCCCGGCGTCAGGAAACCCAAAATACATCGTTCATGAAATGTTCGAGAAACGCCGTAGTGTATTCCCCCCGCAGGAAACGCGCATCCGCCAGCAGCGCCTGCGCCACCGGCACGGTCGTCGCGGGGCCTGCAATCTTGAATTCGGCCAGGGCCCGGGCCATGCGCGTCAGCGCTTCGTCGCGATTGCGACCGCGCGCGATGATTTTGGCGATCATGCTGTCATAGTAGGGTGGGATTTCATATCCGGAATAGACGTGCGAATCCACGCGGATGCCGGGCCCGCCCGGGAAGTGCACCGCCTGAATGGGGCCCGGGGACGGGGTGAAGTTCTTATAGGGATTCTCGGCATTCACCCGGACTTCAATGGCGTGGCCGCGAGGCTCGAAATCGCGTTCCGCATAGCGGAACACCTCCCCGGCGGCCGCACGGATCTGGGCCTGCACCAGATCAAATCCGGTCACCTCCTCGGTGATGGGATGCTCCACCTGGATGCGGGTGTTCATTTCCATGAAATAGAATTCCTGGGCTTCCTCGTTCCAGAGGAATTCGAGGGTCGCCACGTTGCGCAACTTGCAGGCCTGGCCCGCGCGCACCGCCGCCTTGAGCAGCTTTTTGCGCCGGTCGGGGGTCAAGGCCGGGCTCGGGGTTTCCTCCATCAGCTTCTGGTGCCGGCGCTGGATGCTGCAGTCGCGTTCCCCAAGCTGGTAAACGTGGCCGTGGTTGTCGGCCAGCATCTGGACCTCGATGTGGCGTGCGCGCTCCACCAGCTTTTCGACATAGACATCGGGGTTGCCGAATGCCCGTTCGGCTTCCGAACTGGCGGTCATGAATCCCTGTGCCAGGCTGACGTCATTGCGGGCGATGCGCATGCCCTTGCCTCCGCCGCCCGCCACGGCCTTGATCAGCACCGGATAGCCCAGCTTTTTCGCGATTGCCAGCGCTTCCTCGGGGGACTTCACCACGCCCTCGCTGCCCGGTGTCACCGGCACCCCGGCCTTCTTCATCATCTCCCGCGCCATGGCCTTGTCGCCCATGGTCCGGATGTTTTCCGGCGAGGGCCCGATGAACGTAATGCCGCACTCCTCGCAGATCTCGGCGAAATGGGCGTTTTCCGAGAGAAACCCGAAGCCGGGATGGATCGCATCCACATCCGTCACTTCCGCAGCGCTGATGATGTTGGCGATCTTCAGATAGCTTTCCGAGGCCGGGGCCTTGCCGATGCACACCGCTTCATCCGCCAACTGCACATGCAGGCAGGTTTCGTCCGGCTGCGAATAGACGGCCACTGTGCGGATGCCCATCTCCCGGCACGCGCGGATGATGCGCACCGCGATCTCGCCCCGGTTCGCGATCAGGATGCGCTTGAACATGCCGGCCTCAACTGGGCTCCACCAGGAACATGGGTTGGCCGTACTGAACAGCCGTGGCGTTTTCAACCAGGATTTTCTTGATCACGCCGCTGGTTTCCGCCTTGATTTCGTTCATCACTTTCATGGCCTCGATGATGCATACCACGCTGTCCTTGGTCACCCGCGTGCCGACCGCGACGAACGGATCCGCATCCGGTGCGCTCGCCCGGTAAAACGTCCCCACCAAGGGCGACTGGATTGGAACCAAGTTCGCCTCTGCCGCCGAAACCGGCGCCGCCGGGGAACCGGCGCAAGGCTCTCCGGCCGGAACCGCAGCGGCGGGGGGAACCTGCACCGGGGCCGCCAGTTGGCCCCGTTTGAGAGTGAGCTTGAAATCCTCTTCCTCGATTGAAAATTCGCACAGATCGTGCTCGCGCATCAGTTCGATCACCTTGTTGATCCGGTCCATGTCCATGTTCGGGCACTCCTTCACGGGCCTGCTTCGGCCACAATCTGGCCAAGTAAAACATTCTACCCGCCGCTTGGCAATCCACTCTTTATCTTTATGTACCGGATTTGCCCCGCCCCATGCAAACATCAAAACAGGTCAAATCATGGACCAGGCACACTGCGATTGGGTTCACGAAATCAGCTTGTCGGCGGGAGGGCGATCCGGATGGGTTTGCCGTACACGCCATAGCCTCCCGCCCATGGCACCTGGAATCGTAGGGGGTGAACCGGATCGCATGAACCAACCCCGGCTGTGGCGCGGCAAACGGCCTTGCCGTCTCTTTGGCCCCGGACCGTCGGGCACTCCCCGCGCACACACGCGGCGCAGCGCTATTTCATTGAGACCGATCGACCAAATTTGGAGTGCGGTGGGAGGCGAGGCGCGGCGAACGTCACGCCGCTTGGCGATTCTTCAGTCGAACCGAACAGCCCGGACGACGCGCCGCGCCATCATCCCTACCCAAACCGCCAAAGCGAGACCGGCGCCAAGCGCCTTGTCCCCACACTCCAAAATCGCCAACCCGGGGAGACGACGGTTCGATTCCCTTCGATCGATGAAACGCAGATGCGCCCCGCACACGCGCGAGCCCCCCACCCTGAAAATACGCTTCAACCAAACACCCGGAAACTGATAACATGCACGGCATGGATTTAAGCGTCACCGTCCTGAAGCACCCCCTGATCGAGCATAAACTGTCGATCTTACGCAACCGCGATACCGACAACAAACTGTTCCGCGCAACCCTCGAGGAATTATCTTATCTGCTCGTCTACGAAATCACCCGGGACCTGGCCCTCCGCCCCGTGCAGGTCGAGACGCCTCTGGCCCCGTGCCCCTGCCAGCAACTGGCCGAACAAGTGCTGCTGGTCCCGATCCTGCGGGCAGGTTTGGGCATGGTGGCAGGCATTCTGAACCTGATTCCCTCGGCCAAGGTGGGCCACATCGGCGTCTACCGCGACGAGACGACCCTGCAACCCGTCGAATACTACTGCAAACTGCCGCCCGACTGCGAAGCCATGCGGACGTTTGTGCTGGACCCCATGCTGGCCACCGGCGGTTCCCTGATCCACGCCATCGCACGCCTCAAACAACGGGGCTTGCACCGGATCATGGTGGTTTCCATCATCGCCGCACCCGAAGGCCTCTCCGCTCTGCAAACCGCCCATCCCGATGTCAAGATCTTCACCGCAATGCTGGATGAACGGCTGAATGACGATGGCTATATCCTGCCCGGCCTGGGCGATTGCGGCGACCGGCTGTTCGGCACCCTGTGATTTCTGCGCTCCGGCAACTCAGCTCCCCGCCCTACGCCGAATGGCGGCGCATCTGCGATTGGGTGCCCAGAATCTGCCTGAAGGCCGGACGAGGAACCGGAATCGTATGGTGGTCACGCTTTCGCCTGCTCTTGGCCATGGCACCCTGAATTGAGGAGAGGGGTCCCCGATCGCCACTGCCCGCTCGAATCTCCCGATTTTAGACATGTCATTGACATTTCCGGACACGGAGTCCTATTGTTCCAGATAACAGGCAGGATCGCAGGAGGAGCGGCCAATGCAAATGACAGTCAAAGACGCAGCCAAGGCGCTGAATGTGGCCGACAAGACGGTCTATCGCTGGATCCAAAGCGGCGGACTGCCCGCCTACCGGGTGGCCGGTCAATATCGCATCAACCGAGCGATGCTGTTCGACTGGGCCAGTTCCAAGCGCATCAATTTCTCCATGGAAGACCAGTTGAAGGAAGCCGCCAAGATGCGGTTGCCCACGCTGGCGGAAGCCCTGCAGGATGGCGGCATCCATTATCGCGTCGCCGGCGCCACGAAACCCGACCTTCTGAAGGCGGTGGTGGGCCTGTTGCGCCTGCCGGATACCGTGAACCGGGAGGTGCTGTTGCAGGCTCTGCTGGCGCGGGAGCAGCTGCAATCCACCGGGGTGGGTGATGGTGTTGCCCTGCCCCATGTGCGCAATCCCGCCGTTGTGGAAATTGGCACCCCGATGGTCTGCCTCTGCTTCCTTGAAGCCCCAGTCGAGTATGGCGCCTTGGACGGCAAGCCGGTCAAAGTGCTCTTCACCCCCCTCTCCCCCAACGTCCGCGTCCACCTGCACCTGTTGTCGCGAATATCCTTCGCCGTGCGCGACTCCAAGTTCAAATCGCTGCTGGCCGCCGAAGGCCGGCGCGACGAAATCCTCGACGCCGCCCGGGCCTTGGAGCCGGAACCGCCCCCGGACTGATGTTCCGCCCCCCTGCCATGACAAAGGGCTCCGTTGCCGGAGCCCTTTTTCATTGGTTCATGTCCGCTTACTTGCCAATGCGGGCAAAAGGAACGGAGAACGAATCCGCGTCAACCCACTCCAAGGACGAGTTGTCGCCGGCGACGCCTTGGGTATTCAAGGTGGCCGGATCGTTTGGGATGGTATCCATCGATGACAGCGAACCGCCGCCGACCATGATGCCGATGCCGGTGCTTTCCAACTGGGTCTTGGTGATCCCGAGGGCGTTGAACGGAATTTTGAACTCGTAGAAGCTGTCCCGGGCGGTGCTGTGGCCTTCGGACAGGAAGTTCCGGTTGGGGGCGTCCGCGGCGTTCCGGTTGTCGGCATCGCCAACGCCCCAGAGTTCGGAACCGCCCGCAAACAGGTCTCCCTTGCCTTTGGTGATTCCCCAACTGTCGAAGGTTTTATAGTCATCGGTGGTGGCGCCGCCCTCCGGCACGGTGTAGGTGCCGCCCACCGCCCGGCCCATATAGGCCGAGTAGAAGTTGCCATTCATGTAGAGTTGCATGTCCGGGGTATTGGCGCCGGCCCAGGTGTTGCTCTTCGCCCACATGTCGCTGGAACTGCCGCCTGACTTGGTATCCAGCACAGCCCAAAGCAAAAGCCCTTGGTTGTTCGAGATCTTGCCGCCGCCCGCGCTGCCGGCATTGGCCGAATCGATGATATCGGTGACATCCACCAGTTGCCAGGCAATGTAGAGGTTGTTGTCATCCCAGCACGCCCACAGGTGGGTCAGGTCGATCGGCGCCTCATGCATAGTCCAGTTTTCGCCGAGACTGCGCGGATCGTCGTTGGCCATGTCGAGGGCAACGAGCATGTTGGTCGTCCACTCGCCGCTGGTGTTGGCGCCGTCGATGGTGATGCCGGCCGAGCGATACTGTCCCTTGGTCGGATTGGTCGAATAGGGCTTGTCGCCGCCAGGCTCGCCGTTCCCGCCGCCGCCGTCGCCGATCGTGATGGTGTAGTCCTGGCCGCCGTTGTTGTCCCACACTTCATTGCCCATGGAATCTTTCATCATGATCGTGAACTGGATCACGGTGCCGTCGGGCTGGATGCCCATGTCCGCGCTCCACCAATCGCCATTGACCCAGTCCGGGTTGAAGCTCATGGGAATCAGCGGCCAATCGCCTTCGCAGGGGGGATTGACGCAGGCGACGATGTACGCCTCCGCGGTCGAGCCCTCGGGAAAACCGGCCGAATTGATGTAGACCTGGTTGTTTTCGGGATTGACCCAGAAATGGGTGCCGCTGACATTGGTCAGGACAATCCCGGTTCCTTCGCTGCGCCGGGTATAGGTGTAGGACGCGGTGTCGGTCACGCCGGTCGCGGTGGCCCCGTACAGTTCCAAGGTGGCGGATTCCCCTACCGCCAGTCCGGAACCGACCTGGATCCGGGTGCCGTTGGTATAACCCGCGGCCGGACTCGAACCCAGCGTGTAGGTCGAGGTGATGACGTTGACTCCGCTGACGAACAGCGTGACCTCCAACCCGGCGGGATTGGTGAAGGTCGTTGCGCCGGGGCTGGCCACGACATTCACGGATTCGGATGGCGGCGGGGTGCCGCCGCCGAGAAACCGCACGCGATAGAAGCCCTGCGTGGCGATGCCGAAGTTCATGATCTGGCCTACTTCCGCGCCTTCCAGATCGCTGAAGGGCTCGTTCATGTCCGCCGTGTGCTGCAGCATGTACTGCCGGCCGCCGGCGGGAGCGCCGAAGGTGAACCGGTTGGACGAGACCAGTTCCATCAGCATCGGCGGGGTTGCCAGATCGGCCGGATCGAGATCCATGCGATAGCACGCGCCATAGATATAGCCGTTGGGAGCGGTTTGGCTGGCCAGATTGGTGGTCAGCGGATCCAGGCCGTACCGGTTGCACCAGGAATCCGGAATGCCGTCGCCGTTGCTGTCGATGATTTCCTCTTCCCGGGTGATGGTCACGAATGCACTCAGGGTTTCCGACGCGCCGCCTTCCCCGGTGATGGCCAGGTTGTCCACATACATCTGGCGCTTGTCGTGGTCCTCTTCCAGTTCGGGGACGGTAGAACCGTTGAAGTAGAACTTGATGCGGTTGGGCGCGCCGGCCGGCACCGTCAAGGTCTGGTTGTAGGATTCCGAACCGTCGCGGCCGACGCCCCACACGCGGATGCTGCCGGAGGCCACGTATTCGAAATTCAGCGTCATGGCCTGGGTGCCGTAGTTGGTGAACATGGTCCCGCCCGTGATATTGATCACCTGGCTGTTGCCCATGTTGATATAGACCAGTTCGGTCTCGGCCGCGAGCAGGCTGAAACCGCGATACGAACCCTCGGCATCACTGTCCCAATTCACGCCCCAGTCGAAGCTGAAGACGGACCCGACCGGCATCGGACTGCTGAAATCGCGCAGGACTTCGGCGTTGGCGCCCACTCCCGCCGGGTTGGCATAGAATCCGAAGGCATTCTCTCCAAAACCTGTGATGCCCGCGGCGGATGCCGGACCGATGAACACGCCGGCCCAGGAGTTGGTGCCATCCTGATTGTGGTTGAAGTCCCACGCCCCGAAGCCGGTGCCTGCGTTGGAGCCCTCGGTCCAGCCGGCGCCGTAGTTGCCGGCATTGTCTTCCGCGATGGTGCCCGCGGTAGTTTCACCAGAGACCGTAATGCGGTTTGTGCCGACGTCGAGGGCGACATCCTCGATGCTCCACGGGCTCGCGGCCGCGATCTGGCCGGAAGCGCCGGTCAGCGCGTTGGTCCAGCGCAGCATGCCGGTGGTGATGGCTTCCGCGGTGCCCTGCAGGGCATAGGATGCGACGCTATTCGGAACCGTGATGTTGCCGGGCGGATTCGTGATCATCAGGCCGCTGCCCGCCTGGCCGACGTAGGCAAAAAAGTCCTGGCCGCCATTGTTGTCCCAGCTTTCATCCGTCGTGCCGATCTTGGCCACGACCGCAAAGCGCAGCGTGGTGCCGTCGGCATACGGCCCCATTTCTACCTGCCAGATGTCGTTATCGGGCGTACCGCCCACCTTGGAGTAGGCCTTTTCCAGCCAGGTGGCGCCATCCACGGTATACGCCAGCACGACCTCGTCCACCACGCCCGTGGGCCAGGTCTCGCTGGTGATCTGGATGATCGAGGAGGAGGTGATCTCTCCGTTGGCCGGCTGGAAGCGGGTATCGCCGACCCAGAGATCGGCGGTGCCGCCGGCCCGGATAGTGACCTGGAAGTTCAAGCCGCCGTTGTTGTTGGTAACGGCCGTGGTATCATTGCTGGCCACGACGTAATACTTCACCACGGTGCCGGCCGCGAAGCGCCCCAGGTTGGCGCCGTACCAGGCGCCGTTTTCGGAGCCCCAGTCGGCATGAACCGGCATGGGGAGCGAAACCCAGGTGGTGCTGTTGCTGCTGAAGTACACGGCGACGCCCGTCACGACACCGGCCGGACCGGCCTCGGTATCGACATAGAGATCGGCGCCCTCGTTGGCCTCGCCGTCCAACGGATAATTCTTGGTGTTCAGGACCCAGAGTTCAGTTCCGTCGCCTTCGCCAACGGTCACCGAATAGTCCTGGCCGCCGTTGTTGTCCCAGGCCTTGTTGTCCTCCGCGTCGGCGACTTCGATGTAGTACTTGATGACGGTGCCGGCGGCGAAGGTGCCGAGGTTGGCGTTGTACCAGGCCCCGCCCTGGCTGGTCCATTCCGTGTTCACCTCCATGACCTTGGTCGTCCAGGTGGTGCCGCCATCGGCGCTGTAGCCGACCTTGACGCTGGCCACATCCTCCGCGGGGCCGGCTTCGGTATTGACCCAGACGGGGGTGGCGGGGGTGACGTTGCCCGCCTCCGGCCAGTTGTGCGTGCCGCGCACCCACAGGTCGGAGGGCGCCTCGCCGGCCACGAAGATCTTGGTCTGCTTGCCGGACAGGGTGAACGAAATCCGGCCCCCGCTGACGGTGACCTTCTCGCTGGTGTTGAGGGTATTGAAGAATTCGGTGCCATCGGGTTTGCCGACCTCCGGATTGAGGGAGACATCGCCATCGGCGGTATTCAGCGCCACCAGGGCTTCTTCCTGATCCAGCACGCGGCTGAATGCATAGGCGCCGGCTCCGCCGCTTGACCACCGCTCGGTGAAGGACCCCCGCCGCAGGCTGGCGTGGTTGGCGCGCGCCCGGTTGAGGGCGGCAATGTGCTGGTAGAGGGGCGCATCCGTCGCGGCGAGCTTGTTGCCCTGGGCGGGCCCGGGCTGGAAGCCCTTGTCGAACATGCATTCGCGCTGCCAGTCGCCGTCGTCGGGGTTGTCCTCGGTCTTGTTCGATCCATTCCAGTGCCCGCCCTGGTCGAAGGCATGTTCCGTGCCGTAGAACAGGCAGGGCACCGGCGTCGCCAGGTAGAGGAAGCTCAGGGCGGGTTTCAGTTTCCACACGTCGTTGGCGGTGTCGCCGCCGTTCATGAGGGCGATGCGGTTGAGGTCGTGGTTGTCGATGAAGGCCACGAGCCGGTTCGCGCCCTCGCCGTACTGGCCCTTGTTGTTCAACTGCTGGGTCAACTGGCCGGAACCCTGGCCGTCCACGAACACGTTCTTGATGTTCTGGCTCAGGGGGAAGAAGAGCGCCGAGTTGAACGAGTAGCCCGCGTCCTTGCAGAAGCTGGCCAGCGCGCCGTTGTCGTAGGAGAAATATTCGCCGAAGATGATGAAATCGTTTTTGCCGCGGGTGGCTGCATGCTTGCGCATGTCGTCGGCCCACTTCTTGATCCAGTTGTATTCGACGTGCTTGATGGCATCCACGCGGAAGCCATCGCAGTCCGTCGCGTCGATCAGGTTCTTGAAGGCCTGGTCCAGCCAGCCCTGCACCTGGCTGTTCTCGGTCTTGAGGTCGTCCGTGCCCTTGAACTGGCCCAGGAGGTTTTCGGGCGAGCAATCCCAGCAGGTGATCGTGCCGTTGTTATGGAAGTAGTCCAGGCTGTCGAACGGCGCGGCATGCTTGTTGCCATCGTTCCACCAGCCGAAGGTGCTGTTGCCGCCGCCAAAATACTGCTTGTCGTCCTGCTGGTTGTTGCCCCACAGCCCGTTCTTGTCGCACATGTGGTTGGGCACCACGTCGAGGATGACATAGATGCCGCGGGCGTGGCAGGCGTCAATCAACTCCTTGAGCTCCGCAAACGTGCCCATGGCCGGATCGCACTTGAAGAAATCCTCCGGATGATACTGGTGATACGGCGTGTAGTTGGTGTCCTTGCCCTGGTCGTTCATCTGGACGCCGGACATCCAGATGGCGCGCACGCCCATGCCGGACAGATAGTCGAGGTTGTTCTTCAGGCCCTTCCAGTCGCCGCCGTGGTGGAAGTTGCGGTTGTAGGGAAAGTTCTTCCCTTCGGTTTTCCACGCCGGCTTGTAGGAGGCCAATTGGTCGATGGAATCCGCGAAGCGGTCCGTGAAGAGCTGATAGATGTTGATATCGCGCCAATCGGCCGGGCTGGGGGTATAGGCGAAGGAAGGATTCTCCACGATCCTCGACCGCAAGCCATAGGTCGCATCGTTCGCACTGTACGGGAACTGCCCCCGCGCCAGCGTTGCCATCATCGTTGCACACACCAACCACAGAATCGGTTTCACGGCTTTCATCGGGACTCCTCAGGGGCTCATGGATTGTAAAGGACAAGACTGGCTAAAACGGTACACCAGACGCCTCGGAGTGCGCAAGCCTTGATTGAAGCGTTTTCGCAGCTCGGCGAACGTGCTGTGGAATTGCCATTGGCACCGCTCTCCGTTACCTTCTCTGACATGTCCACTCCCCTTCGTCTGCGTGATCTGCCCCGCCCCAATTATACCGGCGGGGGCATCCTGAACCTCATGGCATCCATCATCCGTGCCCGCGGCGGTCGTTCTGCCCACCGGCCGCTGGCCGGCCTGGAACCCGCCCGGATCCGGCCCTATCCCAAGGTCATTCTGCTGCTCCTGGACGGCCTCGGGTCCAATCAGTTGCACCGCTTCGTACTTGCTGGGGGCGGCAAACACTTCTTTGGCCGCCACCCGTGGCAGAAGATCACAACGGCCTGTCCCGCCACGACCGCCGCCGTGGTCACTACGCTGGCCACGGGCGCCGCGCCGGCCGAGCACGGCATTCTCGGGTGGCACCTGCATCTGCCCGATCTCGGCCTGGATGGCACCATCCTGCCCTTCGTGACCCGCACCGGGACACCCCTCGCGACCCCGGAATTCAACCTGGAAAAATATCTGGCCGTTCCGGCGCCGCTGGCCAGCATCCCGGGCCGGCGGGTCCTGATTTCGCTGGGCGACATTCCCTTCAGCCGCACTTCCATGGCAATGCCCTGGTGGACGGAGCGTCATTCCTTCAAAAGCCTCGACGGCCTGCGGCGCCATCTCCGCGCGCTGGCCCGCTCCCCCGGCCGCGCCTATGCCTATGCCTATTGGCCGCACTACGATTCCAGTTGTCATGAACATGGCCCGGAAGGCCGTCCCCCGGCGCAGCACCTCGCCGAGCTGGATGCGTTTCTGGCGCGCGTGGAGCACGCCCTGGCCGGCACCGGCACCCTGCTGCTCGTCACGGCCGACCACGGTCACATGCAGACCCACACCCGCCTGGACCTGTCGCAAATCCCCGGATTCTACGACACGCTCGCCACGCTGCCCTCGGGCGACGTCCGCATGGTGCAATGCTTCGTCCGGCCCGCGCGAGTGAAGGAATTCCTCAGGCTGACTCGCGAACCGCCCCTCCTGGGCGCCGCCGCCTGCGTGCCGATGGCGGAAGTTCTGCGATCCGGCATCCTCGGCCCCGGCCAACCCCATCCCGCCCTGAAAAACCGCCTCGGCGACTACACGCTTTTCGCTGCGCCTGGCCATGCCTTCCTTTATCCCGCCGCGCTGTCCGACGAAAAGGCCCCCAAGTTCGGCAACCACGGCGGACTTTCCGCCGACGAACTCGAAGTGCCCCTGTTTGTCGTGACACCTTGAGAGGGTTCAGGGTTCGGGGGGGGCAGAGGCCGGAAGTCGGCCAACAGTTTGGCCCCCCCTTATCCTGTCGCTCCCGATCTTCCCTGAACTCCGACCTTTGACCTCTGCCGGCCTCTCCTCCGCGCTTGACAGCCCGCGCGCCTTCATGTATCTGCGCAAAGAAACATTGTTCAACCCCATGCAGGAGACGCCATGAACGTGCCCGACTATTCCAACTATTTCAATTTGCATCCCGACAAGGAAGGCCGCTTTGGCAAGTATGGCGGCGCCTATCTGCCGCCCGACCTGGAAAAGATCATGGTGGAGATCCGCGACGCCTACGACACCATTTCCCGCTCCGCCAAATTCATCGCCGAGCTGCGCTCCATCCGCAAGCACTACCAGGGCCGCCCCACGCCGGTATATCACGCGGAACGCCTGTCCAAAAAACTCGGCTCCGCGCAAATCTACCTCAAGCGCGAGGACCTCAACCACATGGGCGCCCACAAGCTCAATCACTGCATGGGCGAAGGTCTGCTGGCCATGTACCTCGGCAAGAAAAAACTCATCGCCGAAACCGGGGCCGGCCAGCACGGGGTGGCCCTTGCCACCGCCGCCGCCTACTTCGGTCTCGAATGCGACATCCACATGGGCGAGGTCGATATCGCCAAGCAGGCCCCCAACGTCGCGCGCATGAAACTGCTCGGCGCGAAAGTCATCCCTGTCACCTTCGGCCTGAAGACCCTCAAGGAGGCGGTCGACTCCTGCTTCATGGCCTACATGAAGGATCCCGTCACCCAGCTCTACTGCATCGGCTCCACCGTCGGCCCCCACCCGTTCCCGATGATGGTCCGCGATTTCCAGCGGGTCGTCGGCATCGAGGCCCGCGAACAGTTCTACGACATGACCGGCGACATTCCGGACATCGTCACCGCCTGCGTCGGCGGCGGCTCCAATGCCATGGGGATCTTCTGCGGCTTCCTGGCGGATCCGTGCGAAATCCACGGCGTCGAACCCCTCGGCAAAGGCACCAAGGTCGGCGAACACGCCGCCACGATGACCTATGGCAAGGAAGGCGTCCTGCACGGCTTCAATTCATATCTGCTCCAGGACGAGAAGGGTGAACCCGCCCCCGTCTATTCCATCGCCTCCGGCCTCGATTACCCATCCGTTGGCCCCGAACACGCCTTCCTCAAGGACAGCGGCCGCATCCAGTACGTCACCGCCACCGACCGCGAAGCCGTCGAAGCCTTCTTCATGCTCTCGCGCGTCGAAGGCATCATCCCGGCCCTCGAGAGCTGCCACGCCGTCGCCCATGCCATCCGGCTCAGCCGCAACGAGCCCAAGCATTCCCGCAGCATCCTCGTCAACCTCTCCGGACGCGGCGACAAGGACATGGACTACGTCATCGAGCACTTCGGCTACGGCGAAGACTTCAAAATCTGAGCCCGGCGACGGATTCCCCGTCCGCGGACCGGCCTTTCAACGCCGGTCCGCTTTTTTGCCCCTGATCCCGCCGTTTTGAACCGTTTCAGGCCCGCCAAACCGCCGTCTGTGCGATTTTTTTGCCAAAAAACGAAAAAATCGCCGATTTTGGGCGATTTTTTGCCTTTGAAGGCCATTTTTGGCCCAAGATGGGGCTTGGATGGGCTTCCCAAGCCCGATTTTCAGTTGGCTGACGAATGACGGGTGGCCAGCGGGGGCCTCATGCGGCGTTTGAGCCGGATTTGAGATGCGCCTTTTGGTTCAATGGTTCAATTTGGGTGGATCCCCGCAATTCCTGGCGAAAGGACAGCCGTCGCAACTCGTCCCGCACGCGCAGGCGGGGTTTGGGGCTTGCTTCTGTTTTTTCCACTGGCGCCGGATGCGCAGCGCCAGCCAGCCCACCGCGCCGGCCACTGCCAGGCCGACGGCCATCCAATCCAGCCATGCCCCCGGCATGTCAGAACCCTCCCCACCCCAGCCGCATCCCGGCCTGGTATATAAGGAATGTCACCGTCCACGCAATGGCTGTCATGCCCAGCAGCATGCCCAGCGCCCAGCCCCAGGAGTTCGTCTCGCGCCTGGTTGCCGCAATCGTTGCCACACACGGCGCGCTCAACAGGCAGAAGAGCATCATCGCCAGGCCCTGCAACGGCGTGTAGTGCAACCGCAAAGTCTGCCGGAGGCTGTCGGAATCGTCCCCGCTGGCACTGCCCAGCGAGTAGACGATGCCCATCTGGGCCACGAACACTTCCTTGGCGGCAAACGCACCCGCCAGCGCCGTACCCACGCGCCAATCAAAGCCAAGGGGACGAATCGCCGGTTCAATCCATTTCCCGATGCGCCCGATGGCCGTGTATTCCAAAATCTCCGCCTGCGCAAGCTCGTGGCGGCCGGATTCCGGATGGCGCGGAAAGGTGCCCAGCGCCCAGAGCAGGATGGAAATGGCCAGGATGACGGTGCCGGCTTTCTGCAGGTACATCCAGGCGCGATCCCACATGTGGATGGCCACCGAGCGCCAGGTGGGCATCCGGTACGGGGGCAGTTCCATCACAAACGGCGCCTGCTCGCCGCGAAAGACCGTCCCGCGCAGCAGCCGCGCCACGCCGATGGCGGCGGCGATCCCGGCCATATAGAGCCCCCACAACACCCAGCCCCGCCAGCGCGGCGCAAAAAACGACGGGATCAGCAGCGCGTAGATCGTCAGCCGCGCCCCGCAACTGACGAACGGCGTCACCAGGATGGTGGTGAACCGGTCGCGCCGGCTCTCCAGCATCCGCGTGGCCAGAATCGCCGGCACGGTGCAGCCCAGCCCGATCAGCATGGGAATGAAACTCTTGCCGTGCAGCCCCATCTTGTGCATCAGGCGATCCATCAAAAACGCCACCCGCGCCATGTAGCCCGTGTCTTCCAGGAAAGCGATCGCCAGAAACAGCAGCAGAATGTTCGGCAGGAACGATACCACCCCGCCCACGCCACCGATCACCCCGTCCACGATCAGCGATTGCAGCAGAGGCGCAGTGCCGGCCGGCCAGACGGCGCGAATCCCGTCCGACAGGGCGCCCAGCCCGGCCTCGATCCACTGCATGGGCGGCTCGCCCAGGGTGAAGACCAGATGAAAGACGATCCACATCAGGAACACAAAGAGCGGTAATCCCCACACCCGGTGCAGCAGCAGGCTGTCCAACCGCAGGGTACGGTCACACCGCACGTAATGGGCGGTCCCCCGCGCCACCTCTGTGACGACGCCCAGGGCGAAACCATAGCGGGCCTCGGCCAATTGCACATCCAGCGGCCGGCCGCCGCGCTTCTCCAGCCGGGCCGCCTCGCGCGCTGCGAGGTCCGCCGCCCCGGACGGAGCATGCGGATCCGATATCCCGTCCAGCAGGCCGATGGCCCGCCGCCGCGCGGATACCGCATCGTCGCCTTCGAATTGGCTTGCCACCGCCGCAATGACCTCCTCCAAGTCCGCACCGTAATAGACGCGACTCGGACAGAGCTGCCCGCCGGCCGCCGCCAGCCGGGCGCTGGCCAGCAAAGCGCCTACGCCCTCCCCCGTGCTGCCGTTGGTGGGCACGACCGGCCCGCCCAGCAGGCCGGACATCCGTTCCAGATCGAACTCCAGCCCGTTGCGCGCGGCTTCGTCGCTCATATTGAGCGCATAGGCCACCGGCACCCCCATCTCCGTCAATTGCGCCGTCAGGTGCAGGTTGCGCTCCAGGTTCGTCGCATCCAGCACCTGAATGACGACGCTCGCGGTGCCCGACAGGATTTCATCGCGCGCGATGGCCTCCTCCGGCGAGGCCGCCAGCAGGCTGTACACCCCCGGCAGGTCCACCAGTTCGATCTCCACGCCGTCACGCGTCAAGCGGGCGGACTTTTTCTCGACGGTCACCCCCGGGTAGTTGCCCACATGCTGATGCGCGCCCGCCATCCAGTTGAACAAGCTCGTTTTGCCACTGTTGGGATTGCCCGCCAGCAGCACAACCAGTCGGGATGGCATCGAGCGGCCGTTCATGCGCGGATTTTCAAATCAGTCCCGGCCGCCATTTGACCCGGATGCGCGCCGCCTCGGCTTTGCGCATCGAGAGCCGGTAGCCGCGCACTTCCACGGCGATGGGATCGCCCAGCGGCGCCACGCGCTCCACCGCGATGAGCACCCCGGGGGTCACGCCCATCTCCACCAGCCGCTTCCGCAGCGAATCGGCCACATCCACGGACATGACGACTCCGCGCACGCCGGGCGGCAATTCCTTGAGGCTCGATTCCACCCCCGGGGCACGCTCGCCCCTGGCGGTTTCGCGCATCGCCTTCCATTTCTCCATCATGCCGGGATGGGTGCGCAGGAAATCTCCCAGTAGCGCCATCCGGTCCAGCACGAGGGGCGTGGCATCGTGTTCCATGCCGCAGGCCGCGTGCTCGGCATCCTCCTGGCTCATGCCAAGGGTATCTGTGAAAAAGCGGCGCAGCGCCACGTGCCGGCCCGCAACATCCTCCGCCAGTTGCCGGCCCTTGGGCGTCAGCCCCACGGCTCCATAAGGCGTGTAATCCACCAGGCCTTGTTCCGTCAGCGATTTCAACGCGGCCGAAACCGTCGGGGGCTGCACGTTCAACGCCTCGGCAATGTCCCCCGTCCGAGCCCCGCGCAGCGTCTCCGACAGCCGCAGAATCGTTTCCAGATAGTCTTCCGCCTTGGCGCTGAGTCGTTCGATTTTCATGGGGTTTTAGGAAGTTCTCCAATTGTTTGAGTGCTTAAACAATATCCCAACTCCCACGAGTTGTAAAGGAATCGACTCATGGAGCCACTTCCGGACTTTATAAAGTCCGGACATTTCGGACAGGCCTGTCTGATTTCTAACCTCAGAGACGCATGCCTCGTCGCGCGCAAGATCCAAACTGCACGCACGCGACGGAGCGGCGGACCCCGTCCTATTGCTTCACGGGAAAACCTGACTTTAGGAAGGGGTGCAGCACAGGAGGGCTTCAAGGGCGAGGGGATTGATTGAGGGCGAAGACGCGACGGAGCTTGCACTCGACATCCTGCTTGAGTTGGAAGGGGTCCAAGGTTTGAAAGTGCGCCTGGATCTCCTTGCTCATTTCAACGGCCAGGGACCGGGAGGCGAGCAGCTGCTGATAAGGGGTGGTTGGGGATTCGTAGCGGCGGTGGATTGTGGAGCCCTCGCGCTGTTGTTCGAGCAGCTTGACGGAGGACATGAAACAGTTCTGCAGGTCGCACCAACTATCGTAGTGGTCATCGATGGCGGCCACGGCTTTGGGGTTGTCGAACCGCTCGTAGCCCAACAGTTGGCGAACGTGGGTCCAGTTCTTTTGTTCAACGTGGGCGTTGTCGTTTTTGCAGTATTCCCGGGCACGAGTCCAGCCCGCGGGTTGCTTGCGCTTGTGCAGCCAGGCATGCAGATGCCAGTTCAGGAGCTCCGGGCCGTTGTCGCTGTCGAAGCCCGGGAGAGGAAAGCGCAACCGCCGCTCCAACTCCTTGACCTGCCGGACGACGCCGTGGGCGCCCTTGTTCCACACGGCCCGGTTCAGGGGCCAGCCGCTGAAAATGTCTGTAAACATTAGGCTCCAGACGAAACTGCCTTCCAGTGCCCCTCCACAATGCGCAACGGTGTCGGCCTCGATGAAGCCGGGCCGGTTGACGTCCCCGTTGTGCGTGCGAATGGGGATGCGCTGTTTGAGCAGGCTTCCGGGTTTGGTGCCGCCATGCTTGCTGTGCGGATACCGAGCCCGGATCGGCTGCAGCCGCCGGTTCAAGCTCGAAGCACTGATGGAAAGCAGCTGACCGCGCAACGCCGGCGCCAGCACCCCATGCCATCGTTCATAATGCGGCAGCCACAGCGGAATGGCTCGCTGAAGCCGCTTGGCGCAGATTTGCTCGCCGGCCAGCCAGAGGCAACGGACGATCGGATCCAGTTCAGGCCCATAGCGTCATCGCGGCCCTGGCTTTGTTCGGGGTCGCCGGGGGCGGTTCGACAGCAATCCGATGGCATACTTCCGGTTGTAGCCGCAGACGGCACAGAACTCGTCCAGAATCTTCGTCTTATACCGCTTCCCGACCCGGAAATACCGGCTCCGGATCTTCTCCAAATACTCTCTTTTCGTTGCCCTGACCATCGCCGGCACCTTCCTTTCGTTCGGTCAGGTCTATTATGAAGCAACGATCCCCTTCCCCCTCCGCCCTCATCCCCTCTATGGTCATGTTTAATTTGGATCAATTCGCACCCCCGCTGCACCGGGAACAATCCGGCCGTGTCAGCCTCCCCGGCCCATCAGGGCGCGAAAGTGCGCGAAGACGGATACCGCTTCGCGGGGGCCCGGCGCGGCCTCGGGGTGGTATTGCAGCGCAAACGCCGGAACGTGGCGGGCCTCCAAACCTTCCACCGTGCCGTCGTTCAGGCTGACGTGCGTGATCTCCGCTGCCGCCGGGTCCAGACTCGCCGGATCCACAACGTAGTTGTGGTTTTGGGAGGTGATTTCGACAGTGCCCGTCCGTAGATCCTTCACGGGGTGGTTGCCGCCGTGGTGGCCGAACTTGAGCCGGCGGGTTGTGCCCCCCAGCGCCAACCCCAGCAACTGGTGGCCCAGGCAAATGCCCATCAGCGGCACCTTGCCCAGCAGGCCGCGGATCGTATCGATCGCATACGGCAACGCCGCCGGGTCCGCCGGGCCGTTGGAAAGCAGGACGCCGGCCGGATTCAAGGCCAAGACATCGCGGGCGGTTGTCCGCGCCGGCAGCACCCGGACGCGAAATCCCGCCCCCGCCAACAGGCGCAGGGTGTTGCGCTTGACACCGTAATCCAGCACCGCCACCAGCGGCGCACCCGAGTCCGATTCCGACGCCCAATCATAGGCTGCCGGCGTGGAAACCCGGACGGCGTAATCCTGTCCGTCCAGCCCTTCCCACGCGCGGGCCTGGGCAATCGCATCGGCTGGCGACACCGATCCGGTCGTGCACAGCAACGCCTTCTGCGTGCCGCCCTCGCGCAGTTTCAAGGTCAGCGCACGCGTGTCCAGGCCGGCCAGCGCGGGCACCCCCCAGCGGACCAGCGCCGCTTCCAGCGTCTCTTCGGCCCGCCAGTTCGAGGGCGGATTCATCTCGCGCATCAACAGCCCGGCCGCCTGGATCCGGCCGGACTCGCAGTCCTCGCGGTTGAATCCCGTGTTGCCGATTTCCGGCATCGTCATGGTCACAATCTGTCCGGCATAGGAGGGATCGGTCACGATTTCCTCATAGCCGGTCATGCTGGTGTTGAAGACAACTTCCCCGAGCCGGTCCACGGCCGCCCCACACGACCAGCCCCGCATCACCGTGCCGTCCGCCAAGGCCAGAAACGCCGCTTTGGCACGCCGCGCCGCCCAGTTGCCGGCCGTCGGGCTCACGCGGAGCGCGCCCCCTTCTTGCGCGCGGTGGCCCGGTTATATTCCTGCAGCGACAGCACCTCGAATTCCTCGTGCCGGCGCAGGGTTTTGAGCCCGTCCAGCGCCGCCCGCAAGCCGCGGATCGTCGTCGTCATCGGTACGCCGCGCCGCACGGCTTCAGTGCGCATCTTGACTTCGTCGAGCTGCGGCTGGCAACCCGAAGGCACATTCACAATCCAGCCCACCTGACCGTCCGCAATCAGGTCCAGCACATGCGGACGGCCTTCCGAAATCGCGAAGGCCGCACGCGCAGGCACGCCCGCGTCGCGCAGCCGCGTGGCGGTCCCGCACGTGGCCCAGATGCCGTAGCCCAGCGCCAGCAGTTCCTGCGCACACGTCACCATGTCCGCGCGGTCCGAAGCCCGCTCGCCGGATACGCTGATGAAAACACCGCCCTCCTCCGGCAACGGATTCCCCGCCGCTTGCTGGCTCTTGACGAACGCCATGCCCGGATCCGGATCGATGCCCATCACTTCGCCGGTCGATTTCATTTCCGGCGTCAACCGCACATCGCAGCCGGGGAACCGGGCAAAGGGCAGCACCGCTTCCTTGACCGCCACGTGGCGGAGCACGACTTCCTTGGTGAAGTTCAGTTGCTGCAGCGATTCGCCGGCCATCACCCGCGCGGCCAGCCCGGCCAGGGGCACCCCCGTTGCCTTGCCGACAAACGGCACCGTCCGGGAGGCGCGCGGATTCACCTCGAGAATGTAGACTTCGCCGTCCTGCACCGCGTACTGCACGTTCATCAGCCCGCGCACGTTCAAGCCCCGCGCCAGCGCCCGCGTATGCTCCCGGATGCGTTCCACCGTCGCCGCGGTCAAGCCCTGCGGCGGCAGCATGCAGGCACTGTCCCCGCTGTGAATGCCGGCCATCTCAATATGCTCCATCACGCCGCCGATCACTTCAAGCTCTCCATCGGCGAGACAGTCGACGTCCACTTCGACGGCATCCTCGAGGAATTTGTCGATCAGCACGGGGCGGCCTTCCGAAGCCGCGAAGGCCTCGGCGCAGAACTTCGCGAAGAACGCTTCCGTGTAGACGATCGCCATCGCCCGCCCGCCCAGCACGAAGGACGGCCGCACCAGCACCGGGAATCCGATGCGCCGCGCGATCGCCAGGGCGCCAGCCAGGTCCGTGGCCGTGCCGTTCGCCGGCTGCTTCACGCCGACACGGTCCGCGAGCCGCTTGAAGAATTCCCGGTCCTCGGCCTTCTCGATGTCTTCGGGACTTGTGCCGATGACACGCACACCGGCCGCCTGCAGCTCCAGCGCCAGATTCAACGGCGTCTGCCCGCCGAACTGCACGATGACCCCATCGCACCGTTCACGGCGATAGATTGCCAGCACGTCCTCCAAGGTCACCGGTTCGAAATACAGCCGGTCGCTCGCATCGTAGTCCGTCGAGACCGTTTCCGGATTGCTGTTGACCATCACCGTCTCGTAGCCCGCCGCACGCAGCGCCTGGCAGGCGTGCACGCAGCAATAGTCAAACTCAATGCCCTGCCCGATGCGGTTCGGGCCGCCGCCGAGGATCATGATTTTCTTCTTCGCAGCCGGTGGCAGAGGCGCTTCCGGCTCGTCGCCATAGACCGAATAAAAATACGGCGTGGCGGCCGCGAACTCAGCCGCGCAGGTGTCCACCGTGCCGTACGACGGCCACAAACCGAGGCGGTCGCGCGCCGCCCGGACATCGTGTTCCGTCGCCCCCAGCAGCGCGGCCAGCTGTTTGTCTGAAAATCCGAATTCCTTCGCCTGCGCAAACAAGGCACGGTCGGCCGCCAGTCCCGCCAGCGTCTGCGCCGTTCGGATTTCGTCCTCGAACGCCACGATCTCGCCCATCTGCCGCAGGAACCAGGGATCGATGCCGGACAGCTCCGCCAGCCGCGCCACGGACCAGCCGCGCGCCAACGCTTCGCGCAGATGGAACAGGCGCAGGGGACTCGGCCGCGCCACGGCCGACTCCAGCTCCGCGTCCGCCAGTCGCCCTTCGGCCTCCGCGCGGCCCACCAGCCCGGCCCGTCCGATTTCCAGCGACCGCAGGGCCTTCTGCAGCGCCTGCTTGAAATTGCGGCCGATCGCCATGGTCTCGCCGACCGACTTCATCTGCGTCGTCAGCGTGTCGTCCGCCCCCGGAAATTTTTCAAACGCGAACCGGGGCGCCTTCACCACCACGTAGTCCAGCGCCGGCTCGAAAATCGCCGGCGTCGAGCGCGTAATGTCATTGGGCAACTCGTCCAGCGTATAGCCCACGGCCAGCTTCGCGGCGATCTTCGCAATGGGAAACCCGGTGGCCTTCGAGGCCAGCGCGGAACTGCGGCTCACGCGCGGATTCATCTCGATCACCACCAGGCGGCCGTCGCGCGGGTGGACCGCAAATTGCACATTGGCCCCCCCGGTCTCCACGCCAATCGCCCGCATCACGGCCAGACTGGCATCGCGCAACCGCTGGTATTCCCGGTCCGTCAGCGTCAGCGCCGGTGCAACGGTCAGGCTGTCGCCTGTGTGCACCCCCATCGGATCAAGGTTTTCGATGGAACAGACGATGCACGCATTGTCCTTGCGGTCGCGCATCACCTCCATCTCGAATTCCTTCCAACCCAGCACCGATTCCTCGATCAACACCTCGCCGACGGGACTGAGCGCCAACCCGTTGGAACCGATGGCCTCGAATTCCTCCGCGTTGTGCGCGATCCCCCCGCCCGCCCCGCCCAAGGTGAATCCCGGACGCAGGATTACCGGCCAGGTGCCGATCTCTTCCCGCACCCGCCGCGCCTCCTCCATCGAATGCGCCGAACCCGAACGCGGCACCGCCAGTCCTATATCCGCCATCGCCTGCTTAAAAAGACCGCGGTCCTCCGCCCGGCGGATCACTTCCGCCGGTGCGCCGATCAATTCCACCTGATAGCGTTTCAAGATGCCGGCCTCGTCCAGCTTGACCGCCAGGTTGAGCGCGGTCTGCCCCCCCATCGTCGACAGCAAGGCATCCGGCCGCTCGCGCCGGATGATCGCCGTCAAGGCCTCCAACGTCAGCGGTTCAACATAGGTGCGATCGGCAAATCCCGCATCGGTCATGATCGTCGCGGGATTGCTGTTGACCAGCACCACCTCGTACCCTTCTTCACGCAACGCCTTGCAGGCCTGCGCCCCGGAATAGTCGAATTCGCACGCCTGACCGATCACGATCGGTCCTGCACCAATCAACATGATTTTCGAAATGTCGTCCCGCCGCGGCATACCTTCATCCGAGATAAAGCGTTTTACTTATCACATCACATTCCCCGGCTCCTGACCACTCAAAAAAATTCCGGCGGGATACGCCTCATCGGCTTTTCTTTTTTTTTATTTTTCAAGGCTTGCATTATAGACCGGTTGCCGATATATTAACCCGATATTTGTAAATCCGATTGCGGGGTGGAGCAGCCCGGTAGCTCGTCAGGCTCATAACCTGAAGGTCCTTGGTTCAAATCCAAGCCCCGCTACCAATTTGAGACCAGCCGGAACGAAAATTCCGGCTTCTTTTTTCGATGCCCAGCGTCTCCCTCATCGAAAACCCGCAGGGCCGGCGGTATATCAGGGCACGTAGATGCCGGTTTCCTGGCGGAATTTATTCCGGTCCTGCTCCGCCTGGTGAATCTGCTGCTTGCTTTCCTGCGCGGCCTGCTGCTGCTGGGAGCTGCTCATCGGCACCCCTTCGTCCGGGATCAGGTCCTGGAACGAAAACAGCGCCACGAGGGCCAGTTTGTGGCCAGAGGAGGGCAGGTCGATATTGTGATACAGCGGCGCCGGCTGGGAGTCCGGAATTTCCGGCGGGGCCACGCTGGGGCATTGCGCGGTTGGAAAGGTCTTGCCGGGCGTGATGGTGTTCTTGCCGGTATAGGGGTTGTGAATCTTTAAGTAGCAATCCTGCGAGCCGACGTTGCCGAGAAGCTTGAACCAAATCTCGATGTCCACGCCGCCGCTCCACCGGCTGACCTCACCAATCTGGATCGGCTCCTGCTGCGGGTTGTTCGGGTCAGCCTTCGGAAGGATGTCGCCGGCCTTGACGTGCGGCTTGTCGTCGTCCAAGTACTTCCACTGCGTCTTGGTGATCTGGATGTCGTAGGGCGTCAGGTTCACCGCCTGCAACTGCGTCCAATAGGTGAAATAATCCGCCTCCGCGGCGGCGCACAGCATTCCCAGCACTAACAGCCCGGCCCACCTCGTCCAGTTTCGTTTCATTGCACCGTTCCTCTTTTGCATTCGCCGCCTCTGCTTTCTATTTGGCCCCTTTCACCGCCGGATGTCCATCCCAATCCCGAACACCCTCGGAGGAAGGGCGGGGCCAGCATGCCTTCCGGGCGCGCCAACTTAATTTCAGGCTCCTTGATTTTGTGCTTTGTCGTGGCAGGGATGCGTGTTATTCTTTTTCCAGCTGGGGATATCTTGCGTGTCGGCAGTGTCGCCGGCCAGAAAAAATCGAAAGGTCATCGTATGGAAACGTTCATCGTTCACGCCCAGGAATACATGTTCTTCTCCCTGATCGCCCAGGCGTTCACCTGTATCCTTCTGGTGCTGGTCTGGCTGCAGTTGAAGAAGAAATAGGCGATCAACCGGAGCCCCCATGAACATGCACCGGGACGAACGCGGCGCGGCCATGCTGGAATACACACTGATTTCCTGCCTGGTCGTCCTTGCCGCCTTCGCCCCCTACATCCGGTGGACCGCCAAGGGCTCCGACACCACGGCTTCCCTCGTCGACGGCTATACCCGCCAATGCCAGGGCGCTGTGCAGTTTCTCTCCCTTCCCTGCCCGTAACCCTCTAAGAATAAACCAAACAGGAGCAAACCATGAAAACCATGAATCGCAAATCCGGCCAGGCCATGACGGAATATGTCATCATCATCTGCGTCGTCGCCATCGCCGCCCTGCTCGTCGCAGGGGTGTTCGGCACCAACATCCGCAATCTCTTCAAGAGCGCCAACCAGTCCATGGTGGCCGGCGAAGCCACGCAGAAGGACATGCAGGACGAAGGCGGCACCAAGGACGTCCGCGTCAACGACTTCAAGGACTAGGCCGCCGCACTTGTCAGAACCGATGCGGCGGGCGGCCTTCGCCCGCCGCGTTGTTTTTCTCTCCTTGCCGCCATGCCGGAAGGCCTTGATGCCATTCTAGCCGCCGCCGTACTCCTCCTGTGGGGCGTCCCTGTCGTCTATTTCGATCTGACCCGCCATCGCATCCCCAACTTCCTCACCTATTCCGGCATGCTCGCCGGCCTGCTGATTTTCCTCCTTTTCCGCCGCGACCAGTTGACGGATTTCCCTGTCGCCTTTCTGATCGGCTTCGGCGTCTATTACCTCTGCTACATGTTCGGCTGGATCGGCGGCGGCGACGTCAAGCTCATGGCGATGGTCGGCCTCCTCGGCGGCAAGCGCTTCCTCGTCGAGGTGATGCTCTATTCGGCCGTCGTCGGCGGGCTCATCGCCCTCGGCATTGCGCTCTGGCTGTTGATCCGCTCCCGCTCCCCGCGCGGCGCCACCATTCCCTACGGCACCGCCATCGTCGTCGGCACTTACCTCGTCCTCTTCGCCTCCCCCGCCGGGAGATTCGTCCCGTGAAGCTCCGCCTGTTTCGCGTCCGTCCCGACGCCGGGGCCGAGTCCGGCCAGGCGATGCTGGAGTTCATCCTGGCCTTCCCGCCCATCCTCGTCCTGATCCTGATGATCATGGAGTTCGCGTTCTACGCCAATGTAACCCAATTCGCGCAGTACGCCGCCTTCGCCGCCGCCCGCGCGCGCCTCGTCGCCGACGATTCCGCCGCGGCGCAGGCCGCCGCCCTTGCCATGATCCCCTTCGCCGACACCGGCACCCTCTCCTCCATTTCTCTCGACGCCGCCGCTGCTGCGAAGCGGGCGGACGCCGCCTCCAAGTGGGCGGCCCTCGCCCAGAAGGAATACAAGCGCTCCCCCGCCCTCACCGGCGCCAACAACCGCATCTATAATTCCTACGGCTGGCAGACCGACACCTGGTGCCGTCTCTACAAGGGCAACGACCAATCCGCCTCCTCCACCGATTTCACCTATGTCAAAAGCGGCGTCTGCTTCACCTATCCCCTGCGCGTCCAGTCCCTCGCCGCGCTTTCCGCCTTCATCATCCGCCTGAAGGACCGGACCGCCACCGATGCCTCGCCCTCCTCCCTCTTCGGCGGGGCCACCGACCGCCTCGCCCCGCCGACCTCCAAGGACTACTGGGTTCGCGCCGACACCATCCGGCGCCAGTCCGGCCTCTACGTCGTCCCCGTCATCAAGGGCTGCCTTCTCGGAAAGCGCTGACCCATGCCCCCCGCCAAACCAACCCTGCTCGCTCGCCTCCGCCTCCGGCACGCCGGGCTGCGCGGCGACGACTCCGGGCAGGCCCTGCTCGCGGTCGGCATCTTCTCCCTCGCCCTCCTCATGTTCGCCACCTCCATCATGCCGGTGGGCGCAGCCGTCCAGCGTCGCATCCAGGCCCAGAATGCCGCTGACTTCGCCGCGCTTTCCGCCGGCACCTGGTTCGCGCGCGGCGCCAACATGATCCAGGCTGGCAACGGCTTCCAGTACGACATCTACACCGCCTCCGTTCTCGCCATCGAGCTGACGACCTACATCTACATGGCCAAGATCATCAAGGACGTGGCCGAAGTCTGCGCCGGCGACATCTTAGCCGTCCTCGATATCATCCTCGACTGGTTCGAGGGCATCGACAGGATCGTCAAGGTCAACCGCTACAGCGGCTATTGCCGCATCATCAGTGAAATCCCCCGCAAGACCATGCACCCCGGCTACGCCCAGCTCGCTCTCGCCGAGGCCAACACCACCGCGAAGCTCAACGGGGCCGCGCCCATCGCCTCCCAGGCCGACCTCCGGCAGATTTTCGACGCCTTCGGCCTCGCCGCCCCCGACTACGACAAGGCCGAAACAGACGTCCGCAAGTGGCTGGCCGAGGGCGAAGCGGGCCAGCGCTGGTACGATGTCCTGTGCAACATCATCGGCGCCATCCCCCTCATCGGGGAATTCATCCAGGAGGCCATTGCGGAGCTTCTCGAGCTGGAGAGCGAGCCCTTCGACTTCTATGCCTGGCCCCTCTCGCCCTCCACCGACCCGAAGACCGCCTTCGCCTACACCGAACTCACCAAATTCAAAGAATGGGGCGATCAGCCCGAGGGCATCTTCAGTCCCATGCGCTCCCATTTCTACTGGCCCTTCACCTGCTCCATCTTCTTCCTCCAATTCATCGACTGGGACGCCGAATTCATCCGTCTTTCTTCCGAGCTCCACGGCGGCAAGAAGGCGCACGAATCGACCACCTGCACCCTCGCCGTCCGCGAAGTTTCCACCAATTATTATTCCAGCCTCCCCCTCGTCTCCGGCTGGTTCGACCAGGACTACGCCAACATCGCTGTTGCCAGCGTTGATTTCAAGGGCGGACGGCTCACCGACGCCGGCACCACCGACGCCGCCCGCTGGTATCTTTCCTCTCCCATCTTCGCCTTCTCCTTCTGGCCCCTGCCGCTCGTCCGCCTCTTCTTTGGCTACGGCAGCGAATTCGAGGTGGCCCAGGCCCCTGTCACCTTCCAGAACGGCTACGGAAAAACCGTCACCAAGGGCACCGACAAGCTCATCTTCCATTGACCCCATGTCCTCCCTCCGCGCCATCCTCGCCCGCCTCCGCCGCCGTCCCGGCGACTCCGGCCAGGCCATGCTCGAAGCCTGCATCCTGATTCCCGTCCTCCTGTCCCTCTTCCTCGGCCTCTGGCACCACGCCCTCCTCGGTCACGCCCAGACCCGCAGCCTCCTGGCCGCCCGCCACGCCGCCTGGGCCCGCGCCACCCTCGACGCCAGCGACGCCGATCTCAAGAAATACGCCGCCCCCTTCTTCCCCTCCAACACCGTCCTGCACATTGCGGCCGAGCGCCAAACCTCGACCTACTCCGAATACAGGAACAACCTGACCTCCATCTGCGCCGTCTTCACTGCCATCCCCAACGACAACCAGCACAAGATCACCCTCTCCGCCGACGTGCCCGCCCTGCCCTTCGCTCCGCCCCCGTCCCCCGGGCGCCGCGAAAGCGGCGCCATGGACTTTCTTGCCAAGGCCACCACGCGCCCCGTCACCGTCGTCCGCAACTACTGCGGCGAAAAACCCCAGATGGAAATCCTCTCCCTCATCGCCTTCATGATCGGGCGCCCCGACCTCCTCGTCGAAGCCGGCATCGAAATCGCCATCAGCGAGGCGTTCACCAAGTTCATGGACAAGATGAGCGAGATCATCGGCGGCTCCGGCTGGTTCAAGAAGTTCATGGATAAGATCGGCCTCGACTTCCTCTCCGACATCTTCAAAGAGATCGTCAACGCCGCGCTGTGGCTCATCAACGACCTCATCGAACTCATCGAGTCCTACACCACATGAGCCCGACCGCCGCCCGACCGCCGCCCAATGTTTTCCATGCTGTGGAATATATTTTTCCACAGCATGGAAAAAACGGCCGCGTTTTTCCACGGCCTGGAACCTATTCTTCCTTGACGTGGAAAACTTTGGCCGCGGTCCTTTTTGCCGCTGGCTCCGTCCGCGCCGCCCTGCCCGAGCCCCCCGCCCTGCCCTTTCCCCTGCCCGCCGCCGACCTCCAGATCCGGCAGACCACCACCCTCTTCGGCCCGGACCAGTATCTCCACCTCGCCCTTCTCGACCGCCCCCTTGCCGGCTACGAGCTCGACGGCTTTTCGGCCACCCTCGCCCGGCGCCGCTGGCAGTCCCAGGTCGCCGCCACCACCCGCGACCTTGCCCTCCTCCAAAACCTCCGCGCCCTCGCCCCCTCGCCCGAAATCCGCCAACCCTTCACCGCCACTCTCCAGCTCCTGGGCGACGGCATGAAATCCTGGACCCTCGATGAAATCCAGCTCCTCTACACGCCCGGCGAAAACGCCTCCCTGTGCCTGTCCTTCCCCCTACCGGCCAGCGCCCGGCCCGCCCACGCCGGCACCTTCACCGCCGACCTTGTCCTGCCCCTCCACGACGCCCTCTTCGCCCAGGCCGCCATTCAATCCGATCCCTCCCAGACCGTCCGCATGGAAACCTGGCGCTCCCGCACCCCGCCCGACCTCTTCCTCGACCAGGCCGAACCCCTGCTCATTGCCGCCGGCTGGACCCCGCCCGCCCCGTCCGTCCCCCCCGCCGTCCATCCCGGCAACCATTCCGCCCGCGCACGGATGCTCTTCCTGGAATCCATCCTGAAAAACACCTTCCGGGTCTATCACCGCGGAACCTCCCAGCTCTCCATTCTCCGCACCCCCGACGACGACGATGCGCCCGGCGCCCCGCCCCATTCCTACACCTTCCTGCTCCGCACCCTGCACCAATGGCCCGCCACCACCTCGGAGAACTTGCCTTGAACGAATTCACGAAAATGGCTACTGTCAAACCCATGAAAACCCCGATGCTTCTCCGCATCACCTCCCTCCTTGCCGCTGCCACCCTCTGCCCCCTCCTTCCCGTGTTCTCCGGCTGCGACACCACCGAAAGCACCAATACCGAAAAGGCCGACTGCACCCTGAACCCCTCCGCGCAGTTCGCCGTCGTCCAGGATCCCCCGGCCGATCCCGCCGTCGCCACCACCACCACTGTCACGCCGGGCGCCACCACCACCACTGTCACCATCGAGGGTGGCGTCACCAACACCGTCATCACCGTCGAACCCGCCACCACGAACATCGTCCCATCGGGAACCGATTCCGTATCCATCACCTCCCTGCGCGTCACCGCCACGCCTTCGGGAGACTCCGCCTGGACCGTGCTGGCCGAGGACAACATCGGCAATACCTACGCCGGCAGCGCCTCCGGTCCGGCCCTCAACGAGCCCGGCTCCGAAAACGCGTACGCCCCCGGCGCCACCGTCGCCACCTTCGCCCTCCAGTGCGCTGGCCTCTCCGGCGAAATCACCGCCGTCGCCCTGACCGCAATCCCCCTGGAGGTCATGCGCACCACCACCACCAACGGCTCCGCCGTCGTCGTCGGACGCCATGGCCAGCACACCCTCACCCCCGGCAACACCGAACTTCGCCTCGTGGCCACCGTGGACGGCGAAGAACCCTATACCCTCACCGGCCGCGCCCCCTGCAGCGCCGCCACCATCGTCTGGTGACCGTCTTGGAAAACAAAGGAATGCCCACATGAACAAGAACATCGCCCTCCTCCTCTCGCTCCTGCTCGGGGTGGCCGCCGCCGCCCTCATGTTCAGCTACATCCAGAAAACCACCCAGGCCAAGACCAAAGGCTGGGAGATGCAGACCGTGCTCGTCGCCAACGACGACCTCCCCGTCGGCGCCATCCTGTCCGAAAACAACACCGCCGCCCGTCCCTATCCCTCTAAGTACATCTCCGGGCGCGTCCTCACCCCCGACGCAGCCGAAGTCGTCTTCGGCGGCATCCTCACCGTCGCCGCCGAGCGCGGCAAGCCTATCCTGTGGACCGATGTACAGCTGCCCATCGACACCGCCGTCGGCCTCGCCGCCAACCTCGCCCCCAACACCCGCGCCGTCACCATCCCCATCACCCAGATCAGCAGCTTCAACGGCATGCTCCGCCCCGGCATGTACGTGGACATTCTCTGGACCGGCGATTCCACCGCCATCCTTCCGCCCGCCCCCCCCGCCCCCGAAGAGGAGGAGACAGGCGCCGACGCCGAGCCCGGCGCCCCCCCCACCTCCGCCGACATTCAGGCCATGATGCTGCGCGCCAGTTCGCAGGCTTCCCGGAACGCCGAAGCACCCGCCAAGGTCACCACCGTCCTTCTCCAGAACGTGCTCGTCATCGCCGTCGGCGACCGGCACGAAGCCCGCCGCGCCTCCGACGCCGAGTCGGAAGCCTACAACACCATCACCCTCATGCTCCCGCCCGAATCCGCCCGCGTTCTCGTCCACGCCATGTCCGGCGGCGCCATCAACCTTCTCCTCCGCCACGTCGGCGAAGCCCAGGTTGAACCCGGCCCCATCCTCGTCGGCCCCGCCGAAATCTCCGGCTTCCTGAAGAAATCCACGCAGAAATAGCCCGCTTCGAGGGGAACCCACCAACGATCAAAAGGTAGTCATGAACATGCCCGCCCCGCGCCGAACCGTCCCCCTCTTCGCCCTCCTGCTCGCCTGCAGCCCCGCGCCCCTCGCGCACCCGCAATCCCTCGAGGTCCAGCCCGTTGCCACCCACCGCCTCGCCGTCGGCCAACAGACTCTCCGTGCGCTGGACAATCCCGAAACCGCCAAAATCCTCTCCTCCGCCGTCGCAATCCTCGAACCTGAAGGCCCCGACCGGGTTATCCTCACCGCCGTCGCACCCGGCCAGACCCTCCTCACCTATCAAAAAGACAACGGCGCCACCGTCTCGGAGCAGATCATCGTCGCTCCGCCTCCGCGCGGCACCGCCCTCGAAATCGCCAATCTCTGCGCCGACATCCCCGGCCTCTCCGTCTTCGAGGCCAACAAACGCATTGTCCTTGATGGCCGCCTTGCCTCCGTCTCCGATGTCGAACGCGTCAAGCGGATCGCCGACTCCTTCGGCGAACAAATCCTCAACCTCACCCGCCTCGACACCGGCGCCTCCAACGACGTCATCGCCGACTTCATCCGCCGCAGCGCCGGCGTCGACGGCCTCGACATCTCCATCCTCGGCGACACCGCCTATCTCCGCGGCCCCGTCCCCAACGAAGCCGCCCGTTCCAACGTTCTCGCCCTCGCCCGCACTCAGGTCGCCAACGTCATGGATCTGCTTGAAGTCCGCGAAACCATGATCGAAACCGAAGTTCTCTTCATCCGCGCCGAAAAGACCAAGGGCCACAACTGGGGCTGGAACCTCCTCGACGGCAGCGATATTCTCAAGATGCAGGCCGGCCTCGACGGTTCCAAGGACTTTGCCCAGAACGCCTGGTCCCCCGTCGCCGTCGGCGTCACCTGGTCCGCCAGCGTCGCCCCCGTCCTCAACGCCCTCGTCGACGCCGGCAAGGCCGAGGTCGTCGCCCGCCCCCGCATCGGCACCCGCCTCGGCCAGAAGGGCCGCTTCCTCTCCGGCGGCGAGATGTTCTACAAGGTCTCCGGCGAAGTGTCCGGCAACCTTGAAAGCGTCGAGTACGGCATCGACCTGAGCGTCGTGCCCCAGTTCCTTGCCAACAACACCATCTGCAACACCCTCACCATGACCCTCTCCTTCCCCGTCACCCAGGCCGGCACCTCCGACCTCTCGCTGGACAAGTACACCATCGAATCCACCATCGTCTGCAAGGTCGGCCAGAGCGTCGTCATCTCCGGCATCGCCGAACAAATCGAAAACCAGCAGAACTCGCGCACCCCCTTCCTCGGCTCCATCCCCGGCCTCCGCCTCCTCTTCTCGAACTCCACCCGCACCTTCAAGAATGCCGAAATCATCGTCCTCATCACCCCCCGCATCATGGATGCCGAACTCGCCGAACTCCGCGCCGAATCGACCAACCCCCGCCTCACCGCCCTCGGCGATACCCTCCAGGAAGCCGACCTCAAGGCCGGCCTCGAAAACATCGACCTCCAGGATCAGGCCGCCCGCCGCCAGGAAAAACTCGCCGACCAAAAGGCCCACCGCGAACGCGCCCTCGCCATTCAGGAGGCCAAACACGAACAGAAGCTCGCCGACCGGCAGGCCGCCAAGGCCATGGCCGCAATCGAAGCCGAGGCTCGCCAGGCCCGGATTCAGGCCAAAAAAGCCGCCGCCGCCGAAAAAAAAGCCGCTGAGAAACAGGCTGCCTCCGATAAGAAGGCCGCCGATAAACAGGCCGCCAGCGAAGCCAAAAAAGCCGCTGCCGCTGAAAAGAAAGCGGCGAAAAAAGCCGCCGCTGAAGCCCAACAGGCCGCCGACGATGCGCTCGCAGTGAAAAAAAAGGCGATCGCCGCCGAAAGGAAGACGGCTGCCGAAGCCCGGCAGGCCGCCGACAATGCGCTGAAAGCCGAGAAAAAGGCCGCCGCCGCTGAAAAGAAAGCGGCGAAGAAAGCCGCCGCTGAAAAGAACAAGGCCAAACCCGCCGAAACTGAAAAGAAATAACCGCCCGCCATGCCTTCCCTCCTTCACCCCGACCAGACTCAATCCTCCCTGACGGGCCTGAAACCCGGCGAATTCTTCGTCCTGGGCTCCGCCGCAAACGCTGATATCCGCCTGACCGCCGACGGCGTGGCCCCGCGGCACGCGCGCATCACCAACGACAACGGCCTCTACACCCTCGCCCCCCTCTCTCCCAAATCCCCCGTCTTCCTCAATGACCAGTACGTCGACCCCGACGGACACCCCCTCGTCAGCGGCGACAAGATTCAGGTTGGCGAATGGTCCCTCGTCTTCGACGACTCCGGCGCCCTCCCCTCCGGCGAATCCACCGCCGGGCGCGAGACCTTCGCCAAGAGGCGCAAGGACGACTCCACGCTCACCGACTTCGAACGACTCAAACGCAAAATCCATTCCGCCCTCATCGAACGCATGAACCTGCGCGGCATGGAAACCTCCTCCCCCGACGAACTCCGCCTGCGTACAGACCGTTTCATTCTCTCCCTCATCGAAGAGCATCGCGAAGAACTCCGCCAGGCCGGCATCCAGGCCGAAACCCTGCGCCGCGACCTGCTTCAACTCGCCCTCGGTTACGGTCTCCTCGACGACCTCCTCGCCGATCCCCAGGTCTCCGAAATCATGTGCCTCGGCGACGGCCGCATCTACATCGAGAAAAAAGGCAAGATCACCCTCGCCGACCGCAAGTTCGACGACCCCGCCGAACTCCGCACCATCATCGAGCGCATCGTCGGCCCCATCGGCCGCCGCATCGACGAATCCTCCCCCATTGTCGACGGCCGCCTCCCTGACGGCTCCCGCATCAACGCCGTCGTCGAGCCCATCGCCCTCGACGGCCCCACCCTCGATATCCGCAAGTTCACCGCCAACCAGCTCGGCATCGACGACCTCATCCAGGGCGACTCCCTCACCCCCCAGATGGCCGCCTTCCTCGAACTCGCCGTCCGCTACCGGCAGAACGTCATCGTCTCCGGCGGCACCGGCTCCGGCAAAACCACCCTCCTCAATATCCTCTCCTCCTTCATTCCCGCCGACGAACGCATCGTCACCATCGAGGACTCCGCCGAACTCCGCCTCCGCCAGGACCATGTTGTCCGCCTCGAATCCCGCCCCGTCAACATCGAAGGCAAGGGCGAAATCCCCATCCGCACCCTCGTCAAAAACGCCCTGCGCATGCGCCCCGACCGCATCGTCGTCGGCGAATGCCGCGGCGGCGAGGCTCTCGACATGCTTCAAGCCATGAACACCGGACACGACGGATCGCTTACCACCCTCCACGCCAACTCCCCCCGCGACGTCATCTCCCGCCTCGAAACCATGGCCCTCATGTCCGGCCTTGAGCTGCCCCAGCGCGCCATCCGCCAGCAGATCGCCTCTGCCGTCAACCTCGTCTGCCACCAGTCTCGCCTCCCCGACGGCTCCCGCCGCATCGTCTCCATCGCCGAGGTCATGCCCTCCCCCGACGGCGAAGACCTTGCCCTGCGCGACATCTATTGCTTCCGCCGCACGGGCATTGACAAGGCCACCGGCCGCATCCTCGGTCACTACGAGTACACCGGCGTCGTCCCCGCCTTCATCGAAATCCTCCGTGCCTCTGGCATCCCCTTCGATGAATCCATCTTCGCCGCCACCCCCGCCGCCCCATGACCCTTTCCCTTCAACTCGCCCTGCCCCTCGCGCTCGCCGCCGCCGCCGCCGTCTGCCTGGCCCTCTTCCTCTCCATGCACCTGCACCGGGCCGTCGCCGCGCTCGCCGCCGCACGCCCCGGCGCCTTTCCGCGCCGGGATCAGCAACGGCAGCAGGCCATGGCGGCCGGCCTCGTCGCGCTCCTGGGCGTTCTGATCGCCCACGGTGGCGGCCTTTTCGCCATGCTCGCCGCCGCCATCACCTGCGGCCTCCTGGGTTGGTTCTTCCCACCCTGGTTTTCACGCTTCACACGCGGCAAGTCTCTCCAACTGCGCGAAAAGCAGATTCCCCCGGCCCTCGATCTCCTCGCCAACGGCATGCGCGCCGGCATGTCCTTCCTGCAGGCCTGGACCTTCGCCACCCGCCAGACCCCCGATCCCCTCGGCGCGGAAATGAACACCACTCTCAACGAAATCCAGCTCGGACGCCCCATGGAGGAAGCCCTCGAACGCCTCCGCCAACGTGTCCGCTGCGAGGACATGGACCTGACCGTCTCCGCCATGCACCTCACCCTCCGGACCGGCGGCGACCTCCCCAAAGGCCTCGCCACCATTGCCGGGACCATCCGCGCCCGCGCCATCATGCGCGCCAAGATCGAGGCCCTCACCGCCCAGGGCCGTCTCCAGGCCCTGCTGGTCGCTGCCATCCCTGTTGTCATGGTCTTCGTCACGCACATGGTCGATCCCGTGCGCACCGCCCTCCTCTGGACCACCGTCTACGGCTGGATCCTCATGGCCGTCCTTGCCGTCATGGATATCCTCGGGTTCCTCACCATCCAATGGATCTGCAGAATCAAGATCTAACCCCCATGCCCACCCCCGCCCAACATCCTGCACCCTCCCCTTCCTCCGCTTGCACCTCCTCCTCTGGGTCATTGGGTATCGGATATCGGATATTGAATATTGAATATCCTCCCCACTTCTTCCCACCCTCCCCGGCCCCCCTGCCATGACCATTCCCCTCCTCCTCATCTTCTGCGCCATCTTCCTGCTCGTCTTTTCCACCTTGTCCAACTTCGTGCGGGACGAAGCCGCCTATACCGCCATGCGCCGCCGCCGGAGCGGGTTCCTCCTCTGGATTACCCCCGCGCTCACCCGCGTCAGTGTCTGGATCCAAAACCTGCTCGGCCCGAACAATGCCATTGAACGCGCCATCCGCAATCAACTCCGTTTCGTCGGCAACGCCTATCCCCTCGAGGCCGCCGAACTTTTCGCTGCCCAGGTCCTCGGCGTCCTGGTGGTCCCGACCGCTCTGGCCCTCTTTCTCGCCGGCGCCGCCTATTTTGACGTCCACCAGATTCCCTTCCGCCAGGCCGGACTCATCGTAGCCCTCTCCGCCGTGGCCTGCATCGTGCTGCCCGTCATGCCCATCGACGCCATTGTCAAGCGCCGCCGCGCCGAAGTGCTCCGCAACTGGCCCTTTCTGCTCGACCTGATGTCCATCGCCCTCTCCTCCGGCATCGGCCTCCAAAATGCCCTTGAACGCGTTGCCACCGCCCTGCCCCGCGGCCCCCTCGCCGAGGAAATCATGCGCATCCTCAACGAAATCCGCCTCGGCGCCGCCCGCCCCGCCGCCCTCCGTGCCTTCGCCGACCGCGCCAAGCTCCCGCTCGTCTCCACCTCCGTCGAGCTGATCATCCAGTCCGAGGAGCTCGGCACCGAACTTTCCTCCCTGCTCGCCGAACAGGCCCGCGATTTCCGCCAGACCGCCATGCTGCGCGTCGAGAAGAAGGCCCTCGAGGCCCCCGTCAAAATGATGCTCCCCATGGCCGTCTTCATCTTCCCCTCCATCCTCGGCATCCTCATCGGCCCCGTTCTCATCTCGTTCTTCCTCAGCAAATGACCGCCCCCCTTCCAGCCCCCCTGCCCGGCACGCCCGGCACCCTCCGGCGGACACGCGACCGCCTCGTGCTGCTTTCCCGCCTTCGCCGCGCCTCCTCCCCGCGCGAGCAGCGCCTCGGGCTACTCGGCGTCGCCGCCCTCGCCCCCGGCGAAGGCCTCTTCCTCCCCGGCGTGCGCATGATCCACACATTCTTTATGAAGATGGCCATTGATGTCGCCTTCCTGTCCCCCGACGGCACGGTCCGCGACCTGCATCCGCGCCTGCCCCCCTGGCGCATCGCCTTTTGCCGCCAGCCCGGACCCGCCAACACGCTGGAAACCGCCGCCGGCGCCTTTCAATCCTGGAATCTACAGTTGGGAGATCAACTTGAAATCATCCAAGCCTGAATCCGTCTGGCTCTCCATCCCCGCCCTTCTCCTGGCCGGCGCACTGCTCCTCGCCACGATCTCCTGCTCCCGCCAGACGGCTTCATCCTCGTCCGGCCCCGTCCTGTCCGACCCCGCCGCGGGCCTCACCGTCGCCCTGCCCCCCTCCGCCACTTCCTTCATGCGCCGGACCGCCTCCCAGGACCGCTTCGTCTCCCGCATCCCCTATGGCAACCACCGGACCCTCCTCTATCTCCATGCCTATTTCATCCCCTTGATGATCGCCAACGATCCCCCCGTCGTCATGGCCAACATTATCGACTCCATTCTCCGTGACGAACTCGGCTCTTTCCTGACCCTCGATAGCGCCTTCACCAACCTCACCGATCAAACCCCCGTCTATCTGGTGTACGGCCGCGCCCGCGACCCCGACCAGGTCGCTGGCTTTGCCTTCCAGTGCAACAAAACGCACTTCGCCTTCCTCGGCTTGGCCGGGCCGGACATCGGCCCCGCCGACGCCTCCGCATTCTTCCAAGCCACCTCCGCCAACCTGCACGTGGCTGAAATCGCCCAAACCAGCTTCGTCGATGCCGCCCCCTACCAGCAGCACCTCCTTGACAAACCCGATCCGGCCCAGTCCCTCGACTACATCCGCAACTTCTTCGCCTCGCGCAACGCCAACCCCGCCTATTATCCCGTCGCCATCCAGTTCGCTTTTCTCCTTGCCCAGGACCTGCAACGCACCGACCCTGCGTCCCCCCTCCTCGACGAAGCCCTGGCCCTCCTCAACAACATGTTCACCATCCGCCTCGCCGACTACCTAAAAGCCCGCCGCGATTTTGAAGTCGCCCTCGGCCAGCGCAATGCGCCCGAAGCCATCGCCCAGGCCCAGTTTCTCGCCAAGCTGTCCTTCCCCTTCGATGCCGAAGCCGTATCCCTCGCCAAGCAACGCCTCCGCAAGGCCTATGCCCTGCAATAAAACCGAACTGCGGCCCACCCCATGAAAATCACCCGCCTCGACCCCCAGACCCGCGATTCCACCGCCGATTCCTGGACCCTCTCCCGCGCATGCCGCCGCCTGGTCATCGGCCGCGCTGCCCCCGCCGACATCCGGCTCGAATCCCCCGCCATCTCGCCCCAGCACGCCGAACTCTCCTGGCAGGGCGGCTTCGTTACCATCCGCGACCTTGCCTCCATCAACGGAATCGCCCTGCGCGGCTCCCGCATCCTCCGCGGCGTCCTCCAGGACCAAGACGTCTTCTCCGCCGGCGGCATTCCCTTCCGCGCCGACATCGAGCCCTCCGATCGCGCCGCCCGCCGCACCCGCCTCCTCACCGTCACCGGCATCGCCCTTGGCGCCGTCGCCCTCGCCATCCTCGTCCTCGGCTTCTTCCTCGACGCCAAAACCACCGCGCCTGAAGCCCCGCCCCAGGACCCCGTCCCCATCCTGCCCCCCGTCTCCGATCCGGCCTTCCAGAAAATGAGCGACCAGTACGCCCAGGCTTCGCTCCTCTTCGACGAAGCCCGGCGCCTCATCGCCGACGGCGCCAACGACCTCAGCGCCGCCCGGCTCCTCGCCCAGGCCATCGCCCTCAACCCCAACCTCCCCCAGGCGGAACTCCTCCTCAATGGATTGCAGAAAAGCCACGGCAGCGGCATCCAAAAACAAATTGATGCCCTCGTCGCCGCCGGCCGTTTCCAGGAAGCCCTCGACAACCTGGAAAACCAAAAAGCTCTCCTCGGCGCCCCGGCTGCCATCCGGAAAACCCAAACCGTCATCTCCCAGAACATGAAGCTCCAGGCCGCCATGGAATTCCTCGAGCAAGGAGACCTCGACACCGCCGCAGAAATCCTCGACGCCCTCTCCGACGACCTCATTCCCCAAAAGAAATCTGCCCTCGACCGCCTCTCCAAATGCCGCGCCGCCTCCGCCTGGGCCGAAGAACTGGTGGACCAGGCCGACCAGAACGACCTGCCCGCCGTCGAACGTCTCGCCCGGCAGGAACCCGCCCACTCCCCCTATCTTTCGGAAGACGCCCTTGACGAAGTCCGCAGCGCCCTCGCCCGCCTCCACGCCCTGGCCAATCTCCAGAAACTCGTCGATGCCGGCAACGCCTACATCCTCGTCCGCTACCTCCCCGAAGTCCCCGCCCTCGCCGACATGCTCAAGCCCCTCCGCAAAACCCTCGCCCCCCAGGCCGCGGAATTCCGCCAAACCGCCGAAACCCAGGCTGCCCAGACCGGCACGGCCCGGGCCCCTGCAGACCTGCCCGACGCCCTCGCTTCCTACAACGCCGCCAAGGCCTTCGCCGCCCTCTGCATCATCCAGGAAAATGACAACGACCTCCGCCAATACCGCCGCCACGCCGGGCGATGGACCGCCTATCTCGCCGCCTCTGCCGCCCGCGCCAAGGACTACATCGACAAGGGCGCCCGCGAAGAAGCCCGCGCCATTCTCACCCCCCTCCTCCCCCATCTCGACGACTACGATGCCGAAACCTATCCCGTCCGCAACCGCATGGCCCAGATCGTCCCCGTCCCCTTCTCCCCAGAAACCGCTCATCTCCTCGACAAACCCGCCGACACTTCTGCCCCGGCGGAGTAGCTTTCCACATCTTGCTCCGTCCGGCCCCATCACTCCGCCGCCCGTACCGCCTTTCCCTCCCCCGGATCGGCCAAAACCAACGTCAGATAGATCACATCCATCTATTCCTGTAGTTACTCGCAATTCCCCCTCTCTGGCGCCAGGGCACACGACCGTCGGATTCCTTTCGCCCCCCTGCGCCGCTTGGCGGCCCTCTCAAGCGTGCTGAACTGGACAATCGGAAGGCTGCATAAGTCTCCCGGCCCATGACTCCTTGTTTGCCGCTGATTTTCCGGACGAGGGATTGACGTCCCTTCGTCATTGGCGATAAGGTTGGGTTGGATGCTGACGGTGCTGAAAATTCAGGTCGGACGCCGCAACGGGATCCGCATCATCCGGTTGACGGGACCCTTGGATTCCACAACGCACAAAGAGTTCAAGTCCTTGATGGATCCGCTAGTCGATACGCCCGGGATGCGGATCGTGCTGGATTGCGAGAATCTGACTTATGCGGGCAGCACGGAAATATTGCTGTTGGGCCAGTATCATCACCGCATGGCGCAAAACCAGGGGGGCCTGGGCATCGCAGCCCTGAACAACCGGATCACCCAAACCTTGGAACAGATCGGCTTGGGCCAGATGCTGCATCTGTATCCCACCATTGAGGCCGCCATCGCCGCAATGCCCTCATCGTGAGCGGCCCCTGCCCGCCCTGCGCTTATTTGTCCGCTTCAGTGTCGAGCAGCAGGGTTACGGGACCGTCATTAACCAGTTCCACCTGCATCAGGGTGCGAAAGACGCCGGTTGCCACTTCAAACCCCAGTTGGCGCAGATGCGACACGAATGTTTCGTACAACGGTTCCGCCTGTTCCGGTGGCGCCGCATCGAGATAGCTGGGGCGGTTCCCCTTCCGAGTGCTGCCGAACAGGGTGAACTGGCTGACCACCACGAATTGGCCGCCCGGAACCTCGGAAAGCGGCAGGTTCATCCGGCCCTCGGCATCGTCAAACACGCGCAGTTTGGCGGCCTTTTCCGCCAACTGCACCGCATCGGCCTCCGTATCCCGGCGACCGATTCCCAGCAAAATGACCGCGCCCGGGCCGATGCGTCCCGTCACGCGCCCCGCGCTGCGGACCTCGGCACTCGCCACCCGCTGGAACACCGCCCGCATGCCGGGGTCAATCGCCGCCGCCCACCAGCAGTTCGATGGCGCCGTCACGGACTTCGGCGGCATTCAGGTTCCGGATAATCCGCGCCTCGCTCGTCAACTGCCGGAACAGGCCGATCTGCGTCCGCGCGTAGAGTCGCCCCGCCAGGCCCGGCAACGGCAGATGTCCGGCCCGGGCGCCGGTCACGACCAGTCCGCCTTCTTCCGGCCGAGTCATGAAATGCCCGGTGAACGTCAGGGGCCCGCGCCCGATGGCCACGAATACCTCCGCCTGGCCGGCGGTCAGATGCGCACCGATATCTTTCAAGTACCCCGCGAATCCGGTCGCTTCCGGCTGGGCCGCGAGGAGCTCCTGCAAGTGGGTATTGATTTCCACTTCCGCCATGATCTCCGAGGCGGGCAAACCGCGGTTGAGGGCGTCGATGAGTCGCGCGCATTTGCCCCGGTAGTTCCGGGCATCGCCGGCATCGCCCGTGCGGCGGGCCATTTGTCCCGGCCACAGAATCAGCGCGATCACCAGGGCCAGGATCGCGGCCAGCCCCAGTTTGCCGGCGACGGCTCCCGAAGAACGTCTGGGTTTTTGGGCCATATTCATCATGCGGTGTTCGGCCGCTTCAAAATCGAGCCGGGCCCCGCACTTCTTGCAGTGCACGCCCGGCAACCGATTCATCTCGCCGCATTTGGCGCAGCGAATCATCAAACCCGTGTCTTCCATGGCTGCTCCCTATTATTCCGCTGGGCCGGTCCGGCCGGAATCCGCCGGCTTGCCCCGACTCTTGTCCGGCGCGGTGGGCGCCGAGTTTTTTTTGTAATCGGTATGATAAAAGCCGGATCCCTTGAAGATGATTCCGGACCCGCCGGACAACAGCCGTGCAACCCGGCCCTTGCACTTCGGACAGGCTTTCACGGGTTCCGCCGTCATGGGCTGGAATCTCTCGAAGCGATGGCCGCACTGGCGGCATTCGTAGTCATAGGTCGGCATGATTTCTATCCCTCCCGGATCTCGGCGGGCAATTGCGCTTTGAGTGCCGCGTTCACCAGCTGCTGGAATCCATTGGCCTGTTCATCAGTCAGGGTTCCCCGCGGGGAGCGATAGGTGAACGCATACGCCATGCTCTTGCGGCCCGGGCCCAGGTTCTTGCCCTGATAGATGTCAAATAACTCGATCTTCTCCAATTCCGGCGGGGCGGCCGCGCGCGCGACCTCCAGGACCCGTTCGTGCCGCACGTCCAGCCCCATGATCAGCGCGGCATCGCGCCGGATGCTCGGATAACTCGGCAGAGGGGTCAGCCCGTGAATTGTAGCAATATCCTTCACCAGCGGCTTCGCTCCCGCTTCCAGCAGGCCCACCGGCTCGTGGATGCGCCATTCTTTCGCGATCTCCGCCTTCAGCAGACCCAGCCAGCCGACGGCCGCGCCATCCACGACAATTTCCATGCCGCGGCCAGGCGCGCTCCACGGCCGGTCCGCCGGACGCAACTTGACCGCGCGCAGGTTCAACGCGGCCGCCGCCTGCTCCCACAAGCCCTTGATCCACAGAAACATCTCCTGTTCATCCACGGCGCGGAACCGGTCCAGGCCCGTGCGGCCCACCGGCCCGAACAGCCCGATCGCCACATGGTCTTCTTCGCTCGGCCGTCCATCCGGCCCAAGGCGGAAGATGCGTCCCGTCTCGAAAAACGCCGCCTCGGACACCTGCCGCGACACATTCAGCCCAATGGTCTCGGCCATCTGCGGCAGCAGGGCGTCGCGCATGACCGTGTGTTCCGCCGTCAGCGGATTCGCCAGCCTCACGCGGGCCGGCGCGCCGTCCTTGTCAAAAAGGTCCAGTAGCCGGTCGGCCAGAAAGCTGTAGTTCATGATCTGCTGGAGGCCAAGACCGGCGAGCACGGCGCGCAGACGCGCCTGCGCCTGCGCCGGCTTGTCGTCCGCGCCCGGCACGATCGTCGCCATGGGCCGGACCGGCGGCAGTTTTTTCAGCCCGTAGATGCGCGCATATTCCTCGATCAAGTCGGCCTCGCGCGTCAAATCCCCGCGGAACGACGGCACCTCCACCTCGATGGCTTCCGGCGAATGCCGCCGCACTTTCAGCTCCAGCGATTCAAACAGCGAAGCAATGTCCTCCGGCGTGGCGGAAAGGCCCAGCAGGGCCTCCAGCCGCGCGGGACGGCACACGACGGTCTGGGGCTTGCGCGGCTCCGACCGCACGTCCACCACCCCCTTCAGCACCTTCGCCCCCGCCAGCTCGCATATCAGCTTGGCCGCACGACGGCTGCCGAACTCTGCCAGTTCGGAATCCACTCCCCGGGAGAAGCGATAGGAGGCATCCGACAGCATGCCCAGTTTCTTGCTCGTCGCGCGGACGGACGCCGGGCGGAAATTGGCGCTCTCCAGCAGCACGTCGGTCGTGCTCTCGTTGATTCCGCTGTGCTCGCCGCCCATCACGCCCGCTATCGCCAGCGGCTTCTGCGCGTCGGCAATCACCAGCATCTGCGGCTCCAGCGCGCGTTCCACGCCGTCGAGGGTCAGGATCTTCTCGCCAGGCTTCGGATGCCGCACTACGATGCGCCCCTCCGCCAGCAGCTTCTGGTCGAAGGCGTGCAGCGGCTGCCCGCACTCCAGCATCACGTAGTTCGTGATATCCACGATGTTGTTGATCGCCCGGATGCCCGCGGCCTCGAGCCGGCGCTTCATCCAGTCGGGGCTCGACCCCACCTTCACGTCCTGCAGGATCCGCGCCGTGTAGCGCGGACAGTCCGTCAAATCCTCGACGACCACGCTCGTGGCCTTCTCCACCGCCGGGGGGGATTCCGCCAGCGTGGTGTCCGGCACCTTGACCTTGGTTCCATAGAGGGCCGCCACTTCGCGCGCAAGGCCCAGCAGGCTCAGGCAGTCCGGCCGGTTCGGGGTGATTTCCACCTCGATGACCGTCTCCGGCGGCCCCAGTACCTCCGCCAGCGGCGTGCCCGGCGCCCACGCAGCATCCAGCACCATCAAGCCCTCATGGTGGTCCGAAATCCCGAGTTCATCCTCGGCGCAGAGCATGCCCTCGCTGAACACCCCGCGCACCTTGCGCTTCTCGATCGTGATCCCGCACGGCAGCGCCACCCCCAGCGGCGCAAAGGGATACTTTCCGCCCACCGCCACGTTGGGGGCCCCGCACACCACGGTCATTTCGGCCGGTCCGCCGAAGTTCACCCGGCACAACGTCAATTTATCAGCGTTCGGGTGTTTCTCGATGCCCAGCACCTCGCCGACCACCACGCCCGGCACGCCCCCGCCCAGGCGCTCAATGCCCTCGACCTCCACGCCCGAGAACGTCAGCTTGTCCGCCAACCCCTCGACCGTGTCCTCGAAGTCCACGTACTCCTTCAACCAGCTAAGCGGTATCTTCATCTTCTTTTCCTAACCAAAACCTCTAAACGCAAAAGGCGCAAACGACGCAAAAGTCACGCAAGTGCCGATCCGGATCCTGTCTGGATAGCGTCTTTTGCGACTCTTGCGTTGAGAAATGTCTTCATGATCTAGAACTGCGCCAAATAGCGGACATCGTTTTCGTACAGCCGCCGGATATCGTCGATGCCGAATAAAATCATGGCCAGGCGTTCGATGCCCATGCCGAAGGCGTAGCCCGTCACATTCTCCGGGTCGTAGCCGGCCATCTGGAAGACGTTCGGATCCACCATGCCCGCGCCCATGATCTCGATCCAGCCGCTTTGCTTGCACACGCGGCAGCCCGTTCCGCCGCACATGTGGCACGAGAAATCCACTTCCACGCTCGGCTCCGTAAACGGGAAGAAATGCGCGCGAAACCGCGATTTCACGGCGGGGCCCATGAGTTCGCGGGCAAAGTGGTCAATGTCGCTCTTCAAATCTGCCAGACTGACCTTTGCATCCACGTAGAGCCCTTCGATCTGGTGGAAGTTCGCGCTGTGGGTCGCGTCCGTCGTGTCGCGCCGGTAGCACCGCCCCGGGCACACAATGCGCACCGGCGGCTGGCGCTGTTCCATGTAGCGCGCCTGGACGGCACTGGTCTGCGTCCGCAACAACAGCCCGCCCGGCAGATAGAAGGTGTCGCCCAGGTCGCGCGATACATGGTCCGGGGGCGTGTTGAGGGCGTCGAAATTATAGTATTCCGTCTCGATGTCGGGGCCATCCGCCACCACGAATCCCATCCGGCGAAAGATCGCGCTGGTCCGGTCGATCAGTTGCGTGATCGGATGCAGGCGTCCCTGCCGCGGCCAGCGGCCCGGCAGGGAATAGTCGAACCCCGCCTCCAACGCAGGGCGCGTCCCCGCTTCCAACGCCGCCTTGCGCTCCTTCACGGCTGCCGTCACGTCCGTCTTGAATCGGTTCAGGGCCAGCCCCAGCGCCGGTTTGTCCGCGGCGGGCACGTCCTTGAGGCCCTGCATCAGCGCCGGCAGCAGCCCGTTGCGGCCCAGGTACTTCACCCGCAACCCCTCGAGCGCGGTCCCGTCCGCCGCCCCCGCCAGCTCGGAGAGCGCCTGCGCCGTCAATCCTTCAACTTCCTTGATATCCATAAAGCTCCTCGCACTCCGAGTTTTCCACAGCATGGAAAAACTTTTTGCGGTTTTTCCACACCGTGGAAAAATTCCGGGGCATTTTTCCACACCGTGGAAAAATAGAAAGCACGAAAAACGGCGCTATCAGCGCGGCAGGACCAGCTTTTCCCCGAAAATGCGGTCGTATTCCGACGGCTCGAACCGCTCGAAGCCCCCCCCGTGGTAAAAGGTGATCTCGCCAAAATAGACTTTGCCGCGGCAATCGAACAGGTCAATGCGGACATACGGGAAATCCGCCGCGAGCACCTCGGCCACGCGCACCATTTCGGCCAGCGCCGCGGGACGCTCCACGGTCCGGCCATTGGGCCAGGCGGGTTTGGCCCCCTGCCACTCCGTCCAGATGAACGGCTGCAACTTCCAATCCATGTCGTAGAAATTCCGCCGGTGGTCGGTTTCGCGGTCGAGGTCCACTTGAATGGTCGCGACTTTCCCGCCGAAGCAATGGAACTTGAAATCGCTCGGGATTTGGCCTTGTTCGTCCAGCAGCAGTTCCTCAACCACGATCCGAGGCTGCATGCCTTTGTAGGGCCATTCCCGCGACTTGGCGTATTGGCTGGTCGCCATCCATTCGCGGAATTTTCGGATGACGCTCCGCTCGTCCTCATTGGACTTGTCCCGCACAATCCAGTTCTGACCGCTGCCGTGGTTGACTTTCAAAACGAACGCCGCCGGCAACTCCGCAAACCGAATGTCCCCGGCATGGTCGTATTGGCGGATCAGCGGGATCAAGTAACCGCCCCCGATTCGGGTGTTTATAAACTCCCGAACGGCATACTTGTCGGCGACGACACACTGCAGGGGATGGCGGTAGTGCCGCTTCATCCAGTTCAGCTTTTCGTTCAGCGTTAGGGGATTGGACCAATCGAGGGCATATCCGAACGTTTTGAAAAAATGCCGCTCGATGACACTCCGGTCGGGGCGCCAGCCTTCTTGCGCCAGCCAATCTCGCGCCCGAACAAAGGGAAAAAGCAGCCGGAAACCCCAATCGGTCTCGTGATACATCCGCTTGAACCATGATCTCATGCGCCGCCATACTGCCCCCCCACCCCCTCGAAATCAAGCCCGCCCCGCCGCTTGTCATTACTCCTCCCCCCCGCTATAGTGCCCTCCCGTTGAATTTTCCATGAGCGACATTCACCAGCCTTCTCTTTTCGACGAATCCGCAGACTTGCCCCGCCCGGCCAAAGGCGGCCGGGCGGCTGCCGCCAAGCCCCCCCCCGCCCCGCCCGCGACGCCGCCGGATGATAAAGAACGCGGCGAAGGCCCGCTGCACCGTCTCATGGATGGCAATTTCCTGCAATATGCCTCTTACGTCATCCGCGACCGCGCCATCCCCGAGCTGGAAGACGGACTCAAGCCCGTCCAGCGGCGCATCCTGTATTCGCTGAATCAGAATGACGACGGGCGGTTCATCAAAGTCGCCAACATCGTCGGCTACACGATGCAGTTTCATCCGCACGGGGATGCGTCCATAGGGGACGCGCTGGTCACGCTGGTCAACCGGGGCTACCTCATCGAAGGCCAGGGCAACTTCGGTAACATTCATACGGGCGATCCCGCCGCCGCCCCGCGCTACATCGAATGCCGCCTGACCGATCTGGCTGCCACGCAGCTCTTCAACGACGACCTCACCGAATTCATCCCCTCCTACGACGGCCGCAAGAAGGAACCCGTCATCCTGCCCGCCAAGCTGCCGCTTCTGCTCATGCTCGGTGCGGAGGGCATCGCCGTCGGCCTCTCCACGCGCATCCTGCCGCACAACTTCGGCGAACTGCTCCAGGCGCAGATCGCCATCCTGCAGAAGAAATCCTTTCAGCTCCTGCCCGATTTCCCGCAGGGCGGACTGATCGATGCCCGCGACTATGACGAAGGCCGCGGCAAAATCCGCGCCCGCGCCGTCATCGATCAGAAGGACGAGGCCACGCTGGTCGTCCGCGAACTGCCGTACGGCATCACCACCGAGCTTCTCATTGCCTCCATCGAAGAAGCCGCCAAGAAGGGCAAGATCAAAACCAAGGCCATCCGCGACTATACCGCCGGCCAGGTGGAAATCGAAATCGCCCTCCCGGCCGATACCGACATCCAGCAAACCATCCAGGCGCTCTACGCCTTCACCCAGTGCGAAGTTTCCCTGTCCCTCCGCCCCATCGTCATCCAGGAGCAGCGCCCGGTCGAACTGTCGGTCCACGACATTCTGCGCCACAACACCCGGCGCCTGGTCGACCTCCTGCGCAAGGAACTGCAGATCGAACGCCGAAAAATTGACGAAGCCCTGCAGGCGGCTTCCCTCGTGCGCCTCTTCATCGTGCACCGCATTTATAAACGGATCGAGGAATGCAAGACCGCCGCCGAAGTCCGCCAGGCCATCCTGGACGGCCTCACCCCCTTCCGCGACCAGCTTCGCCGCGAGATCACCACTGCCGACCTCGACATGCTGCTGGCCATTCCCATCCGGCGCATTTCCCTCTACGACATCAACAAGTCCCGCAAGGAGGAAGACGACCTCCTCGCCGACTTTGCGGCGGTCGAAAACAACCTGACCGACGTTACCGCCTACACGATCAAGTACCTCCGGACCCTCCTGCGCGATTACGCCGGCGAATGGCCGCGCAAAACCAAGGCCGCCAAATTCGACACCATCGAAGTGCGCGAACTCACTGCCGAAGAACACGCCATTGGCCTCGACAAGGACAAGGGCTATCTCGGCTTCGGCGTCGGCGGCGAACCGCTCTTCCGCTGCTCTTCCTATGACAAAATCATCCTCGTGTGGAATGACTGCCGGTACCGCGTCATCCCGCCCCCGGAAAAAATGTTCGTAGACAAGAATCTCGTGTACGCCGCGATCTTCGACCGCGACCACGTCATGACCCTCGTCTACGAGGCCGACGGCATCAGTCACCTCAAGCGGTTCGCGTTCGGCGGCGTCATCCAGAACAAGGACTATGCCTGCGTGCCGGGCGGGGAATCCGCCCGGTGCCTGTTCTTCTCCGACTCCCAGCCCGCCACCCTCTACGTGAAATATGCCCCCCGCAAGGGGCAGCAGATTCACCAGCAGGAATTCGATCCCCGGAAAGTCGCCATCCGCACGCCCAAGACCCGCGGCATTCAAATGACGACCAAGAAGATCGCCGACATCTCCACCCAAAAGCCACGCAACTGGGACGACAAGGCCGGCCCCAAGGGCGCGCTGTTGAAATAAGGCGACGCCCCGCCATTGCCCCCCCGGCCTGCGTGGTGTCCACAACCTTGGGGACCCGTCCGGGACACATGGAAAAGACGCTTTGCATCGCCACCCGCAGGAATGCTATCCTCATGCCATGAACATGAGCCCGTTTTCCTGGTATGTCGCCTTGCTGGCCGGGGGCCTGCTGTTGATCGCCGCCGAGGTGTTCATTCCCGGGGGCGTGGCCGGAGTGGCCGGTGGCCTGGCGTTGCTGGCCGCCATGGGCGTGGGCCTGTTTCATTTTCCCGCCCCGTGGGGCTTCTGGTCCGCCGTCGCCATCGTGGTGTTCGGCGGCATCGTGTTCCTGCTCTGGATCCAGTTGTTTCCCCGCAGCCGGACCGGCAAGCGCATCACCTTGCAGACCGACGGCGCCGACTTCAAATCCGCCGCGCCGGCGGATCACCTGGTGGGCGCCGTCGGCGAAGCCCTGACCGCGCTTCGTCCGGGCGGCATCGTCTTGATCGACGGCAAACGATATGACGTGCTGGCCGATGGCGGCGAGTGGATCGCCGCGGGAGCCAAAGTCCGGGTGGCCGCCATCCAGGGCGGACACCTGCTTGTCCGCAACCTCACCCCCCCGACATGATGCCTCTGCTGTCCATCCTGTGCCTGTTGCTGTGCCCCGCCGTGACCCAGGCGTATGAGTGGCGCACAAGCGCCGGCACCAACGCCCTCGTAGTGCCGGCCGGCGAAATTTTGGCGGAGGAAGCGCTGTTGCTGGGCGACCGCGTGGATGTCCAGGGCGCGGCTGAACGCGATCTGTGGCTTATCGCCGCCACGACAATCCAGTTTGATGGCGATGCCCGCGGCGACCTGCGCGCCCTGGCCGGCTCCGCGGTTTTTGGCGGCACCACCCGCCAGAACCTGCTGGCCTATGGGCGCGGACTGCACCTGACCAGCAATGCGGTCGTGCAGGGCCAGACGGCGCTGGTCGGGGGAACCGTCATCTGCGAAGGCACGATGGCAGGCGATGCCTGGATCCACGCCCGGTCCATCACGCTGGGCGGACACTGGGGTGGAAATGTTCGGGTGCACGCCTCTGAAATCCGCGTGGCACCCGGCACCTCCTTTGCCGGCGACCTGCTCTACACATCGCCCCGGCCGTTGGCCTATGATTCCAGCGTGTCCATCGCCGGCGAGGCCCGGCAGATCCCCGCGCGATTGCCGGGCACCGGCGCCCTGGCCCCCGGCGCCGTGCGGGCGCGCTTTCTTTTCCATGGCTATCTGTTCCTGGCCGCTCTGCTGGTGGGCATGCCGTTCGTCGGGTTCTTTCCGCAACTGGCCGGAGGCGCCGTGCGCCGGCTGCGCCTCTCCCCCTGGCGGGTATTGCTGGCCGGTGCCATCCTGCTGCTGCTGGGACCCCTGCTCATCGCGTTCGCCTTCATGACGGTCGTCGGCATTCCCCTGGCCCTGCTCCTGGCGGGACTCTATGCCGCCCTGGCCTATCTCGCCCACATTGTGATTGCCCTGTGGCTGGGACACACCCTGGTCCGGTCGCCGGCCCCGCAAACCTTTGCCCGGGTCCTGGCGGCCCTGGCAACCGGCCTGTTCCTGATCTATTTCGCGACTGCGCTGCCTGGCCTGGCCGCTTTTGTGGTCCCACCGGTCCTGGTGCTTGGAGGCGGCGCGCTGGTCCTTGCGCTGCTCTCCCGCCCTTTCGTGCCGCTGCCGCCCCCGTTGCCCAAGCCCCCGGAAATGTCGAACCAACCCCAACCAGGAGTCAAATCATGACCTTTGTCAATATTCTGTTCATTCTGCTGGCCATTGTTGTCGTCATCTTTCTCAGCCTCTTCTTCTATTTCCTGAAGGTCTGGGTCCGGGCATGGATGAGCGGCGCCTACATCTCCATCCTCAACCTCGTCGGCATGAAGCTGCGCAACGTGCCGCCCACCCTCATCGTGGATGCGCGCATCCGCGCGGTGAAGGCCGGTTTGCCGCTCAATACCGACCAACTCGAAGCCCATTTTCTGGCCGGCGGCGACGTCATCAACGTCGTCCAGGCCCTTATTGCGGCCGACAAGGCCAACATTGAACTGACCTTCCAGCGCGCAGCCGCCATCGACCTGGCCGGACGCGACGTCTATGACGCCGTGCGCACGTCCGTCAATCCCAAGGTCATCGACTGCCCCGACCCCGCCAAGGGCGCGCCGATGCTCGACGCCGTCGCCAAGGACGGCATCCGCCTGCTCGTCAAGGCCCGCGTGACAGTCCGCGCCAACCTCGCCCGCCTCGTCGGCGGTGCCACCGAGGACACCATCATCGCCCGCGTCGGCCAGGGCATCGTCTCGGCCATCGGTTCTTCCCCCAGCTACAAGAACGTGCTGGAGAACCCGGATGATATCAGCAAGAAGGTGCTCAACTCCGGCCTCGATTCGCAAACCGCCTTTGAAATTGTTTCGATCGATATCGCCGATGTCTCCGTCGCCGGCGTCTCCGGTGCGCGCGAAGTCGCCAACGTCGGCGCCCTGCTCGAGACCGAACGCGCCGAGGCCGACAAGAAACTCCGCCAGGCCGAAGCCGAAGGCCGCCGGGCCACGGCCGTGGCCGCGGAGCAGGAAAACCGCGCGCTCATCCAGGCCAAGCAGGCCGATGTGGTCGCCGCGCAGGCCGAAATTCCCAAAGCCATTGCCAATGCCATGAAGGAAGGCAAACTCGGCGTGATGGATTATCTGCGCATGCAGAACATCATGGCCGATACTTCCATGCGCGAATCCCTGGCCGAAGGCGAAAAGCCCCCGCAAGCCTGATGCCCGCCGGCCTGCCCATCCTCCTTGCCGTCGATGACGTCTCGTCCGTGCTGGAGATCGTCATCTGGATCGTGGCCGGCATCATCTGGTTCATGAGCCAGGCGGTGGCGGCCAGAAAAAAGAAAGCCCGCCAGGCCCGGCAGCGGGCCGGAGCCAGTGCCCCCGCCGCCAGTCAAGGCGGCGGGGACGCCCCCTCTCCCGAAGAACTCGCGGAAATCTTCAAGCGCCTGGGCGCGGATATTCCAGGCACTCCCCGCCCCTCCCCGCGCCCGGCGCCAACTCCGCGCCCGGCCCCGGTGGCACGGACGGCGACAACGCCCCGTCCACAGTCCCGGCCTGCCCACCCGCACGCCGGGGGTCGCATCAACCCGGAGATCGCCCGTCGGCTGGCCCGGGCCCGGCAAGAAGCCGATCTCGCGGCGCGGCTGACTCCGGCGGAACCAACTGTTCCCCAGGCCCGAATCCCCGCCGGTCCCTTCCACCGTCCGGCCGAAGATGCCCGGGTGTTGCAGGCTGCCACGCAACACACCGACACGATTCTGCCTCGACTCTACGCCATGAGCCTGCGCCTATCCGTACTACCCGGCGTACCCATGCCGGCCTTCGAACGGCGCCCTGACACCAACCGGCCCCACCGCACGCCACTGCATGGCCGCCGAGAAGTGCGCGAAGCCCTGATCGCGCAAACCTTCCTGCAGCCCCCCAGAGCTGCCTGGCGCTAACCAACGCCTATGGCGAACCATTCCTATTATTCTTCTTAAAATAAGGACTTATTTCACATCATACTTAATTAATAGTGATTTTATGTTTCTTCGTGAATTCATATGATTATCCTGATATTCCAGATATATATCTAGGTATATTTAATTAACAGTGTGCTTTCCACAATTTTGTCCAAACGCCGCGCGGGGTCATGCGACCTGCAACTGGTCGAATAGGCCGGCCGAGGGCATGGCCATCGATCGGCCCGGTGACTCCACTTGGCGGGGTTTTGCCAACGCCTCTTTGGTCTATGTTATTATTCCGATCCCCTTACCCTGTTTGCCCGGTGCAAACCTCAACCAGGGTATCCGCCCTTCAGAGACTTGATTTGGAGTGCAGCGGCATAACGCCGCTCTGGGGCTGCGACATGTCGCGGCCCGGGAAAGCGCGGTCATGCCCGCGCACTCCCAAAGGACCGGCCGGCGGGATCAAGATGTTTCATTTCCGATCGGTCAATGAAACGGGGATGCGCCCCTGCAGAAGAGCGGTGTTCGTCAACATCTGGACGGACGGCATCCTGGACAAGCAACTGGTTTACAGTTCGTTCAGAGGCCAGAGACTCGGCGGGGCCCGGTTTTCATCATAGCGGACCGTCAACCGCGGCAACCGAAAGCGGAAATCCAGCTTGAGTTCAATGTCATGGAGATCCCGCGCCCCGGGCCAGCGGGCGGTCCGGACGACAATCAGCGGATGCCGGGTATCGGCCTGCTGACGCTGCTGGATGTCTTGGCGCGACTGGACGGCATGCGCCAGGGCCTCCTCCTTCCACTGCCGCAGTTCACGCAGATCACGTTCATAGGGCGCAAGTCCACGGGCCACCAGTTCTGACTTGTTGGGCCAACGGGCGAACCGGGACTCCAAGCGCTGGCGTTGTTTCTGGATGCGCTCTTCGGCTTCGGCAATCTCCACGTCGTACTGCCGGGCCAACTCCTCCTGTTTCTGCACCTTGCGGTGCAGATCGGAGACATCGCGCCGCATCGTGATGGTCTTCTCGATGGGATCTCCATAGCGGTCGCGAAGCTGGCCCCGCAAGTAAAGGAAGCGGCGCTGCGCCTGCGCCACGCTCAACGGCGGCAAATGCCGCTCCGTCGCATCGGTAAACGCAAGTTGCGCGCGGATCAGCCGCCCCGAGGAAAACGAATACGTCAGCAGGCAAGGCAAATCATGGGTGGTGGTCAGATACAACAAAGCCAGGTCGCTAACCCGCAACGGAGCATCCGGCTCGGCATCCTGAACTTCCTGCAGGGTCATGCCCCAGCGGATCCGGCGCAGGTGGAATTCCTCAGGAGGCGGCGCGGGAGGCGGCGGCGGTTCCAGTTCGCGGGTCGATGCTTCTGGCGGCGGCGGCCTCCATTCGATGCGGGTTTCCGGCCGTGGTTCCGGCTGGTCAACTTCCGCGGGCTCCACGGATTCCGGGGTGGCGGGCATGTCCACGGACGCGGGCTCGGTGGCCTTGGCCACTTGCTGTGCGCGCCAGCCCGGCGCCGGCAGGAACCACATCGCCAGCCGGACCAGCAGCGCCAGCGTGGCCGCTACAAACAACACCCAGGCCCATTTTACCTCGTCCACGGCCCCCTCCCGCCGGTTTTCCACGCCATGGAAAAAAACAGCGGTTTTTTCCACACTGTGGAAACATTTTTTCCATTGTGTGGAAAATCGCCGAAATTTTCTTCCATTGTGTGGAAAAAAACGGCGATTTTTTCCACGGTGTGGAAAAACCCCGTTCGCGCCGGTTCGGCCGCCGGGCGACTCATCTGGCGCGCATCAGCAGCCATGGCAGAAGTTCCGGATGGCAAGCCATGTTACGGTCCACATTGTTGCGGGGCAGGTTCCAACGCACGGGGTCGCGGACGCTCATAACCCCGCGGCGGGTGCCGAAGGCGGCCTGCAGTCCAAGCGCGGCCAGGTCGGGGGCCAGGTCTTCGCGGGCATCCCCGTTGGGCCAGCTCAGCAACGGGACAACGGCTTCGGGCACGTGCTCCTGAAGCAACTGCCAGCAGCGGCGGATGTCTGCCAGGGCTTCCTCACGCGACAGCAGGGTCATCAGTTCATGGCGATGGCCGTGGGGACCGAAGTGGACCAGGCCGCTGCAGCCCATGTCGCGCACCTGGTTCCACGTGAGGAAATCGCCGGTACCGGCGACACGCTTGTCCGCCATGCCAGCCACCGGCGGAACAGGTCGCGCGGCGGGCTGGTGCTTGAGGCGTTCGATCTCGTGGTCGGTCAGCGCCGGGTTTTGCCACCAGAAGGCCGTCCGGTCTTCGACCGCACCGGTAGCCAGAAAAAGCGTGGCGGGAAGGTTCAATTCCCGCAAGACCGGCCAGGCGTGATGAAAGTTGTCCGCCCAGCCGTCATCAAACGTGATGGCGAACGCGCCGCGGGGGGGCGGCTGTGCGCGAACCATCCCGTCGCGCAACGCGACCGGTTCATAGCGGGCGCGCATGGCGACGAGCAGGCGGCGGAAGTCGGAAACGGGCACCTCCAGGTTGCGCATCGAACGGGCTTGCGCAATCTCGCCGTCAGGACGCACGCGGTGGAACGTCAGGACCACCAGTCGTCCGGCATGTTGCCGGCGCAATCCGCCCCCGGCGGCATAAGCCCGGGCAAGCGCGGATTTCAACCAGGTCCGCATGGCGCGTTCAGGGGGTGTCCGCCGGGCCGGTAAACGTGACCTTGGCAATATGGGGCAGTTCCCGGTGGCGGCCGTCGTAGTCGAGGCCATAACCAACTACGAAGGCATCCTCGATCCTGAAGCCGACAAAATCCGCCTCGAAGGGCACCACGCGCCGGGAGGGTTTGTCGAGCAAAACGCAGGTCCGGACGCTCCGGGCGCCCTTGGCTTGGAGATGCGCGGCGGCTTTTTGCAGGGTGCGCCCCGTATCCAGGATGTCGTCGACGATCACCACGTCCGCCCCGGCCAGGTCGATGCTGCAATCACGGGTGACGGTTGGTTCAGCCGTCGGGGTCGTCCCATGGCCGTAACTTTCCATGATGATGAAATCGATGCGCGGGTGCAGGTCGCTGCGATCAAACCACCGCACCAGGTCGGCCAGGAAGATGAAACTGCCGCGCAGGATGCCGATGACCACCAGGTTGTCGCTTCGCACCCCGGCAGCCAGTTCCCGGGCCAGTCCATCCACCCGCCGCTCCAGTTGGCGGGGGGTGATCAATACGTCCTTGATGTGGTAGGGTCGCATAATCGGGCCGCTCCTTAATTGAGGCGGGCCTTCCCGCCGCAAACAGTCTTGCAAAACCTCACCCGATGGGAAAAGATAAAAAAGGGACTCATGATCATGCCCTGTACTTATTCGGGTCGTCGCCGCACCGGCCGCCATCTGGGCTGAGCCCTGCCGGCACTTGTCCTGATCCTGTCGGGCTGCGACATCGACTCTGTTGACAGCACCTCCGCCGTGGCAACAGACGGATCGGGTTCGGCCACCCGCTACGATTTTTCCGGGCTTTACCTGCCGGTCAATGGGGCCGAGGCCCTGGTGTATCCCGCCAACCGGCAGAGCGGAACCATGCTTACGTGGTTGCGCCTGCTCCAATACGGCCGCGTGCTGGAAGGCTATGACAGCGCCGGCCAGTCCTGGGACGGCAGCCTCTCGTCCATCATGGATGGCAATGCCAATTTCACCTTGCACGGACGCACCACCGCCGGGGCCGCCGTCGAGATCGTAGGGGTCCTCCGTTATGCGGACCAGCGTTCCACTCTGGACGGTGCCTGGATCGAACCCGGGTTCTCCGGCAACATCCTTGCGCAAGCCACAACCGCCCCCCCCGCCCCGGTGGATGAAGAGGACCACCAAAATGGAACGGGGGATAATGGCGACAACGGGGGGGCCGAGGCCTTGGAAATTTCTCCCGGCCAGCGCTGGTTTGTCCCAAGTGGCGGCACGTCCGGAACGTTCACGGCATCCGGCGGCACCGCCCCCTATGCCTGGAGCGTATCCAATGCCGGCCTGGGCACGATCTCGCCAACCACGGGCATCACGGTCACGTATACCACAACGCAAACCATGGGCACCAATACCGTCACGGTGCGGGATGCGGCCGGCGCCACCGCCACGGCCATCGCCTATTATCAATAGATCCCGGTTCGGTGCGCCTGCGTTGGGATCCCCCATATATTTTCACCGCCGGGCGCTTTCCTTCTGCCAATCCATCTTGCAATCTCCGCCCGGATGAGGGAAGTTAACCGCGAATTTCCATGAGGATACCATTCATGAACATCTTTCGTTCCTTCACCGGTCGGGCGTATGTCCTGGCGGCAGTCCTGCCCCTCCTTGCCGGCCTGCTCTCCGCCTGCGATGTCGATTCCGCCGACAGCACCACGGCGGTGGTATCCGATACCGATGGCACCATCTACAACTTTGCCGGGCTCTATCTGCCAACTGGCACCAACACGGAATTCCTGGTTTACCCGTTCAACCGGCAAAGCGGAGTCAAACTTACCTGGATCCGCCTGCTGCAGTACGGCAACGTGCTGGAAGCCTACGACAACGCCGGCAAATCCTGGGATGGCAGCATCTCCTCCATCACAGATGGCAATGCCAGCTTCAACCTCCGCGGCCAAACCACCGCCGGCGCCGCCGTCGAAATCGCCGGCGCCCTCCATTATACCAACCAAAACTCAACCATGGATGCCGCCTGGATCGAACCCGGCTTCTCCGGCAGCATCTTCGCCCAGGCCGCCGTCGCCTCGCCGGCGATCAATGCGCCAGAATCGAAAGTCACCTTGAACGGAACATCAACGACCATTTCTTTGGATGATACCGTCAAATTAAACGCTTCCGGTGGCACATCCTACAGATGGAGCGTCACTCCGACAACATATGGAAGTTTGGCGCATACCGGAAATTATTCCACCAATGCTTATACCCGCACATCCGGCACTGCTGACAATTCCGCAACGATCACTGTCACTTCTGGATCCGAATCAGACAGTTGGGATCTCGATTTCAATTGAGTCCGGCATGAAAAAAAAATCTGTGAAATCCCGCCGTCTGTGCGAGGCCTCGGCGCCCGAGGCCGAAATCTGCAAGACCGCCAAAGAACTGACCGGGCTGTTCAACCGGGTGGAGATCGATGCACCGGACGCGCTGCTGTCGCACAGTCCGGCGCCGAAAAACACGGTGGACGCGCTGCGGGTCCTGCTGGACGTGATGTTCCCCGGCAAGATCAGCGCCACGCCAGTGGACGCTTCGGAACTGGGGATTTTCCTGGTCCGCCGTCTGAGCGAAGCCTGGCGCCTGCTGCGCCGGGAGATCCGCCGCGCCCTGCCCTATCGCTGGATCGGCGAGGCCGCGCGCGTGGAAGGCGCCCGGCCGCCCAAGATCGCCAACCTCGACCGCGAAACAGACCGCATCCTCAAAGCCTTCATGGACACCCTGCCCAACGTGCGCAAGCTCCTGGTAGCCGACGTCCAGGCGGCCTACGACGGCGATCCCGCCGCGCTGACCTTTGCCGAAGTGCTCCTCTCCTACCCCGGGCTGCTGGCCATCGCCGCGCATCGCCTGGCCCATGAACTCTACCGCCTCAATGTACCCATCATCCCCCGCATCATGAGCGAGTGGATTCACACCAAGACCGGCACCGACATCCATCCCGGCGCCCGGATCGGACGGGCGTTCTTCATCGACCATGCCACCGGGGTTGTCATCGGCGAAACCACCGAGATCGGCGACCACGTCAAGCTGTACCAGGGCGTAACACTCGGCGCTCGGTCATTCGCGCTCGGCGCCGCCGGCCATCCCGTCAAGCACATCAAGCGGCACCCGACGGTCAAGGACAACGTCATCATCTATGCCAATGCCACCGTCCTCGGGGGCGAAACCGTCATCGGCGCCCGCTCCATCATCGGCTCCAACGTCTTCCTCATGGAAAGCGTCCCGCCCGACAGCGTCGTGTCCTCGAACCATCCGGAACTGTCCATCCGCGGCAAGAAACGCATAAAAAAAACCTGAACCGCCCCATTGGGAGTGCGGAGGGGGAACGCGTGTCTGCGAACATCAGCCGCATGAAAATTCTTGAGCCAAGCCGAACCGTCCGGGCGGCGCGGCGCGACGTCCCCGCCCAAACAGCCAAAGCAGGGCTGCGGCGCCAAACACCTTGTCCCCGCACTCCACAATAGCCAACCAGGGGAGACGGCGCTTCCATTCCCTTCGGTCCATGAAACGGCCATGTCCAAGGCAGACGCCGCGGGCAAAAAAAACTTGAACGCGCGGTGTTCCGGAGTAGGATGCCGGCGCACCTTGGATGGAGGCGTAGCTCAGTTGGAAGAGCAACTGACTCTTAATCAGTGGGTCGTGGGTTCGAGCCCCTCCGCCTCTACCAAATCCCAATGTTGCCCTACAACGGCGGAGCATTGCTGTAGGTGGAGAATGGTCTAAAGCGCAAGGCCATGCGGTACCATTTGACCGCCTCCGAGACATCCTTGGCCACGCCGATACCTTCCTCGTACATGCGCCCCACCTTATACTGGGCGTGGGCAGCGCCCTTCAGCGCGGCGGCCCGGAACCATTTGAGCGCCTCGGTGGAGTCCGCCGCCACACCGAGACCGCTTTCGTACATCCGGCCCAGCTGATATTGCGCCTGGGGATCGCCCTGGGTGGCAGCCTTTCGGCATTGTTCCGCTGCGAGACCATACTGGCGCGCGGCTTCCGTCTCATCCTTGGCCACGCCGAGGCCGGCTTCATACAGACGCCCCATCTTGAACTGCGCGGCCATGCTGTCCTGTTCCGCCGCCAGGCGGTACCATTTGGCTGCTTGCTCCAAATCCCGGGTCACGCCGAGGCCATATTCGTACATGCGCCCCATCTGGTACTGGGCAACGCGATGGCCCTTGGCCGCAAGGTCGGAGGCGCGCTCCCATTGCCGGACTTCTTCGATCTTGACTCGCGCATCGGGATCGCCGCCTGCGCTTGCCAGAGAATACCAGCGTGCGGCCTCTCCGAAATCAGATGCCACCCCCTTGCCATACTCGTACATGTGTCCCAGGCGGTACTGGGCCCGGGCGTCCCTCTGTTCCGCCGCCCGGCGATAGTATTGCACAGCCAGCTCCGCGCTCGTCGCCACGCCGTGGCCGTATTCATACATGAATCCCAACTGGAGCAGCGCGCGGGCCTCGCCCTGTTCAGCCGCTGCGCGGCAGCCCGCAGCGGCAAGCCGGAACCATTCCGCCGCGGCCCCGGCGTCCTTGGCCACGCCTTTGCCGTACGCAAGGCATCGGCCCCACTCGTATTGAGCCTCAAAATCGCCCTGTTCAGCCTGCCTGCGCAGGGCATTCAGGTCCCGGCGCTGTTCCATGTGTGGCTCCCAAGCCTCGGCCGACGCCGATGTGTCTTTATAAGGAATACCTATTCATATCACATCCACTCCGAAGCGGCAAGCAACGACGTCGTTGCCATGGACGTATCATGCCAATGCGGAAAGAAATAATCTCGCAGGGCCGTTAACCTGCGTAGGGGAGAAATCCCCAGAACGCAGGGAAAAGTCTTCGGACAAATGTCTTCGGTCCGTATGCGACGATGACAAGCGTTGATCCTTGGGCGCCATCGGTCGGAATAACCGAGGCGGTGATTCGCCAGTGCGCCCCGATAGGCTGAATTCTTGGTCCGAAGCGCCGATGCCCCCTTCCAGAATGCCAACCCGATGCCCTGCGCGCAGCCTATCGCTTCTGCCGCCGATAACCGATCGGCGCCCCCTTGGGAATGGTCATGATTAATTAAACATGAAATAGTAATATATCGTGTATTCCGATGATAAACCGCCTATTATGACTATGTTTAATTAAACATTATCTGCGCCGAGGGTGAAAAAGAGGCCTGAGCCAACAACGATTCATGGCTGCGGAAAGAATTCGTCAAAATACCAGATGGCAAACATCCAAAGCAAAGCGGATGGACCATGGCGGAGACAGAAACACATCATCCATGGGGGCCGCATGGTTTTGCCGAGACGCCGTTGACGTCCGATGATGTACATGACGGAACCGCTCGGATGACCACCAGGCGTGCCGGCACGGCATCCGTTCTTGCCGATGGAACCGTGCTCGGCTATTCTTGACCTGAAACCATGAGTGCCCACGCGACCATTCGCCTGGCGGCCGCGCAGCGCCGGAGGCGCTGCTTTATGCTGCTGGTAATGGCGGCGTTGCTGGCGGCGGACCTGGCCGTCGCCCAGGTTGCGGACGCGCCCCTGGGTGCCACAGTACAAGGCCAAGGGGCCGCGCGATCCGTTGTTTTCCGTGTCTGGGCGCCAAACGCCACCAAAGTCGGGGTGGCTGGCGATTTCAATGGCTGGCATGCCGATTTCCTCCAACCCGAACCAAACCGTCCGGGCCACTGGGTGCTGGAAAGCCGCCGGGCCCGCCCCGGGGACGCCTACCGGTATGAAATGGAAGGCCTGCTCCGCCGCGACCCTCGGGCCCGCGCCGTGGACGTGGACGACAACAAAGGCGTGATTGTCGATTCCCGGACCTACGCCTGGGGCCCGGCCGCCAACTGGACCATGCCGCCAAAGGAAGACCTCGTGATGTACGAAATGCATCTGAGCACATTCGCGGCCGGGATTCCAGGCCAAGGGTCCCCTTTTGAACTGGCCCGCAAGCGGATCCCCTACCTCAAGGCACTGGGTATTAACTGCATCCAGCTCATGCCCGTGAACGAATTCCCCGGTTCGCGTTCATGGGGCTACAATCCCAGCGACCTCTTCGCGGTCGAGTCTTCTTATGGCGGATCGACTGGATTCAGGGACTTCATCAAGGCCTGCCACACCAACGGCATCGCCGTCCTGCTAGACATCGTTCACAACCACTACGGCCCGGACAAGATTGCGGTCTGGCAGTTCGACCAGCGCCTGTCGGAATCCGACGGCGGCATCTATTTCTACCGCGACGAAGAACGCGCCCTGACGGAATGGGGCCCGCGCCCCGATTTCAGCAGGGAGGAAGTGCGAACCTTCATTCTCGATTCGGTCAAGATGTTTTTGGATGAATACCGGGTGGACGGCTTCCGCTGGGATTCCGTGCATAACATCCGGTACACCCAAAACGGCCAACGATCCAACGCCGATGGCGACCGCCTGCTGTCCGAGGCCAACGCCTGGATGCGTAAAAACCGGCCCGCCGCCCTGCGGATTGCGGAAGACCACGCCTTTGACGGCGGCGGCGTCGGGTTCGACGCGCAATGGAACTCAGGCTTTCAGGCCGAGCTTTCCGAATTCATCCGGTCGGCGGACACCCTGCGCGAACTGTCGGGTTTTGCGACCGAACTGGAGCGCCTAGACGGGTTCACCTGGGTTAATTTTGCCGAGTGCCATGATTCCGCCGGCGACCTGAACCGGCATCACCGGCTGCCGGTGTATATTGATCCGTCCGATCCCAACAGCCTGCGCGCCCGGGCATTGTCCCTGCTGGCCAACGGCATCGTCATGACCGTTCCGGGTTTTCCCATGATGTTGCAGGGATTCGAGATGCACGATACGGCGGACTTCAGCGACAACATCCCCGTGCCGTGGACGCGCGCACTCAAGACCCATGCAGGCATCGTGCAGGCCACCCGGGATTTGATCCACCTGCGACGCAACCTCAAGGGCCATACCCCCGGCCTGCAGGGTGAGGAATTGCGCGTGATCCATTTGGACGATGATGCCAAGGTACTGGCCTACAGCCGCCGGATCCGCAACACCCCGCGCGACCATGCCACGGTTGTGGTGATCACCTTCTCCCCCAATCCACTGAAGCAACACGGCGTCCGGTTTCCGTCCACCGGTGCATGGTTTTGCCACTTCAATTCCGGACTGGCAGCTTATGCCAAGGATTTCGACAACCTCGGGCCCCGGCCCGGAACGGGATACAACCTCCCGGCGGGCCAGACCACCTTGCCGCTCGACATGAGCCGTCTTTCGATGCTGGTTTTTTCCAAATCGCGCCCGCCTGGCGCCACGCTGACCAAGGCGCCCTATGCGCCGGAAATCGAATCCCCGGCGGGAAGAGAACCGTCCGAGCCACGGCCCGTCACAGACTTTGTGGAAGAAGTCCTCGACCCCTTTCCCTATGTATTCGTGCCCCTACCGGCCGAGTGGCACCCCTAACGGGAATCAAGGGCAGACTCATGCGGTCCCGGCAGACCGTCATTTGAGCTTGTGCTCGCGCGCCGGGGTCGAAACGAGAGATATCGCATCGGGATGAGGCCGGATTACCCCGATCAACCGGGCGTGACATCCATTGGCCGTCCGTGCCGCCTGAGGTGAGGCCCCGCCCCTGTCGCCGCGGCAAATGGTTCTCCACACCATTTAAGCTGTTTGTTTCAATATTTATAAACATTGATACAGTTCCAATGTTTATAAACATTGAAATAATCCATTTCATCTGCCGATTGAGCCGATTCTGATTTTCTCATTCTCCTTGTTTGGTTGTCGACCGACCTCTTCGCGCGCGGGATCATGCCGGGGGCCATTGGCAAGTTCGGGATGCCAATGGCTGAATCCATGGCCGATTCCAGTCAGGCTTGAACCGAATTGCCGATGCATTCCCCCGTTTTGGCGCAGGTTTTCGGCGTTGCAGGTTGGCAATATGAGCACTATGTTATACGAATGAGCATTCGCCTTTTTCTCCCGTATGTCTTTCTTTGTCTTTGCCTGGCGGGAACAGCCGTTGCCCAATCGGCCCGGCCCGGCATGGGGGCAATCCCGTATGCCGATGCCGGCGGGACCGGCGTGACATTCCGGACCTGGGCGCCGAATGCCACTGCCGTCAGCGTCCACGGCAGTTTCAACGGCTGGGGCTCCACACCACTGGTCAAGGAGGCGACCGGTGGGCTGTGGTCGGTGGACAGCTCTCGCGCCCGCGTCGGCGACAACTACAAGTTTGAAATCAACGGCAACTGGAAAAAGGACCCCCGCGGCAAGCGCGTTGTCAATTCCAACGGCAACTCCATCATCTACGATCCACAGGCCTTTAATTGGGGCTCGGGAACCAATTTCAACGCCATTTTGCGCAATGATCTGGTCATCTATGAAATGCATGTGGGCACGTTCAACGGAGAGGACTGGTTGCCGTCCACCTTCGACGAATGCATCGAAAAAATCCCCCACCTCAAGACCCTGGGCGTCTCTGCCGTACAGTTGATGCCGGTGATGGAATTTCCGGGCGATTTTTCCTGGGGCTACAATCCCTCCGATCCCTATGCCGTGGAATCCTCGTTCGGCGGCCCGGACGGCCTCAAGCGCTTCGTCAAGGCCTGCCATGAGAACGGCATCGCCGTCCTGATGGACGTCGTGCACAATCACTATGGCCCGACCGACCTGCAGTTGTGGCAATACGATGGCTGGTCGCAGAACGGCCTGGGCGGCATCTACTTCTACAACGAGAAGTGGAAAGCCTCCACCATGTGGGGTGACACCCGGCCCGATTTCGGCCGGCAGGAAGTGAAGGATTACATCCATGGCCAGATCCGGATGTTCGTGGAGGAATATCACATCGACGGCTTCCGCTGGGACTCGGTCTACAACATCCGGCATTTCTCCGCCAGCAACGCCTGGAACCAAGCCGGCAGCACCATGCTCGCCCAGGTCAACGACTGGCTGGCGGCGAATCATCCCGACGTCATCCGCATTGCCGAAGACCACGCCTTCGACAGCCCCGTCAATTTCGAGGCCGAGTGGGATCACGGCTTCCTCAACAACATCCGCTGGCTGGCCGCCGCCGCCAGCGATTCCGACCGCAACATGGACACCCTGGCCTTTCACTTGACCAATGGGGTGCTGAATCGCGTGGTTTACGTGGAAAGCCACGACACCTGCGGAGACTTGAACAACAAGCACCGCCTGCCCTACGACATCGATAACGGCAACCCCGAGGGCTACTGGGCCAAAAAACGCGCGCTTCTGGGCAACATGATTGTCCTGGTGTCGTCGGGCATCCCCATGATCTTCGCCGGCTCCGAAATGCACGAGTGGTACACCTTCTCGAACAATCAGGCGCTGCGCTGGGGCCGTACCAACACCTACGCCGGCATCGTCAAGGCCTACGGCGATTTGATTCGTCTTCGCCGGAACGTCCATGGCAATACCGCCGGCCTCAAGCAGCCGGGCAACGTGAATGTGCACCACATCAACAACACCCAGAAGGTGGTCGGCGCCATTCGTTGGGACCAGGGCGGACAGGTGGATGACGTCGTGATCGCCCTCAACTGTTCCGCCACCGCCCGGACTGACTACACCATGGAGTTTCCCTCAGCCGGCACGTGGTTCTGTCTCTACAACTCGGACCTGCAAACCTACGACTCCGAATTCGGCAACGTGGGCCCGGTGGTGAACGGCCCCGTGGTCGCCACCCCCACCGCCAGCCTGGACCTGGGCGCCTATTCCATGCAGATCTATTCCAAGACCCCCCTGCCGCAGGATTCCGCAGCCATCTTTGTGCCGCCCGTGCCCGACGGCTGCGGGTCTTCCGTGCAAATTCTCTACGATCCGGCCGATGGTCCCCTCGCCACCGCCTCCAATGTGTTCGCTTTCCTCGGGCGCAACAACTGGCAGAACCCGTCCAACCTCCCGATGGCCGCCACCAACGGCAACTGGACCCTCGACTATGTCATTCCCGAACTCACCTATGAATTGAACCTGTCCTTCACGGATGGCGCCGAGGCCTGGGACAACAACGAAGGCCTCAACTGGGTGATTCCGGTACTCAACTGCGGCGATCTGCCCGCCGAGGTCGTCTGGGAACCGCACGCGCCCTCCGGCTGCATCCCGCTCGAGATCACCTACCGGCCCAACGGCGGACCGCTGATGGGCGCCACCAACGTCTTCCTCCATGTCGGCCACAACATCTGGAAGGATGTCTCCCAATGGCCCCTGACCCAGACCGGCGACAACGAGTGGCAGATCACATATCCCATTCCGGAAGACACCTGGCAGGTTGATTTCGTCTTCTTCACCCAGACCGGCCCGACCGATGACGACCGCATTTGGGACAACAACAACTACGCCGACTGGCATGCCCTGGTGCAGAACTGCCTGCGGGCGAACGAGCCCTCGCTTGTCATCACCAATCCCGCCCCGCTGATTTCGGTATCCAATCCCGTCATCAGCCTGCCGTTGCAAGGCACCGCCAACCTGTTGGCCGGCCACTTGCGCTGGACCAACCAGCACAACGGCGCTGCCGGATCCGTTGCCTATGCCACCAACTGGTCCATCCCGGCCGTGCCGCTGGCCGAGGGACTGAATCTCATCCGCGTGTCGGGCACCAATTCCTCCCACAATGCCAACCATGGCGCCTGGGATTCACCCACCAATGCCGTTTACGCCATCCCCGTCACCTGGGATGACGACTCCAACGGCGGGGCCGGATTCCAGCCCTGGCTCATCAGTGGCGGCGCGACCGCTCTGCTGGCGGTTTCCAACTCGGAATGCAGTTTTGGCACCCATGCCTGGGCCCTGCAAGCCAGCAATGGTGGTTTCGTGCAGGCCATCCGCCCGTTCGCCGCCCCCCTTGTGCCCGGCGACAAGGTTTCCTTTGTCTTTGAAAACGGCGGCATCGACGGCGGCCGGAGCAACAGCTCCATCGGCGTGGCCTTCCAAAATCGCTTCGACCAGCGCCTCACGGAAATCCTCTTCAATGGCGGCGACACGAATTATGTCATCAACGGCCTCGAATGGCGCAACACCGGCATCCCGTGGGGGACCAACGCCAAGACCTGCACGCTGGAAATACTGACCGAACTGACCTATCGCTTCACCATTAATGGGCAGGCATTCGAAGGCGAGCTGGCCGAAAAGTCCGAACTGCTGATCTCCCGCATCCGCTTCTGGAACTGGAACGCCGGTACGGGATTCGAACGCCGTTTCTACATCGGCGATCTGTCCATTACCGGCGCCCCCCTGCCCGTCCTGACCTATTCCGCCGAAGTCGCCGTCACCCGCGCCCCATCCGATCGGCGGGAAATCCAGTCGTTCGCGCTTGCGCCCACCGGATTTGAAGCCACCGTGAATAACGTCGCCGGGACCGAAAGCAACGTGTGGGTTGCTGATACCCTCTTGGGCGGCGGCTGGAACTGGGCCCTCCTGCCCGCCAGCGACTACACGATTTCCAACAACACCATCACCTTCACCCCCGACCCCGCATGCCTGTTCCGGATCTATTCCGTCGGCCAGCCCGGTGCGCCATAGCCCGGCCGGGCGCTGCCCCGGACAGCTCACCGCCTAGCGGTTGAAGTAGATGCCCTGGTCGGGCGAGTTCGTGCCCTCAACGGGATCATACAGAAAGTCGCGGATCAGGAATGCGTTGGTACTGACCGGACCGTAGGATGTCCACGTCTCCCCGTCATAGTTGTCGGTCACCGCAATCTGGTTGTTGGTATCGATGGTGCCGGCGAACGAGTGTCCCACCCCCTCCAAAGTGGTTTCGATCGTCAAGGCATCCCGGTCCTGGGTGATGGTGGCATTGACGTTTCGATTCAGGCTGGGGCTTACGTATCGCCCCGACCAGCTTCCGGCCAGATCGAGGAGGGCCGGCCCGTCATCGCCGTCCCCCCCCCCGCAACCGGCCAGCAGCGCTATGCCCATCGCCACCCCCAAGCCCCAGCCCAGTGCCTGATTCCAGATCATCACAAACCTTGTCACAAGAAAGATGCCCAAACGTATCCCTTGGGGGACGACAACGACGTGTTTTTATGGAAGTGGAGCCGGATAGCGGAGGCTGTCCGAACTCACTATGACCCCGAGTATGCCAAGCGATTGCAGAAGTAAAAGCCCATAATCTTTCCCCCCTTTGCGCGGCCTTGCCCCCCTTTGGCCGCGCTTCCCCCCATGCGCCCGGCCTTCCCTTTTCCCCCGCGGCCGTGGCTTTTCTAGCAGCCTTTAGCCGCGGCGCTGCGCGCCGCTGCGCTGGACCCTCGCGGCGCGTGGGCGCCGCTCGGGGATGGCCGCCCCCGCTGGCGGCCACGGCCCCGCCGCTCGCGCGGCGGTGCGCGGCCTTGTCAGGGGGCGGCCCTTCCTCGCCGCTGGCGCGGCTGCGGGTGGAGCTCGCTCGCGGTGCGCTCGCTCGCCTCCGCCTCGGGCGTTGCCCTCGGCGGCCACGCGGGC